>Ga0172373_10004371_pt1 | contig 20014 bp, 15 predicted proteins | sample Lak10m_2_FD_114546 | JGI IMG/M metagenome (GOLD analysis project Ga0172373, IMG submission 114546) | Freshwater microbial communities from Kabuno Bay, South-Kivu, Congo - kab_092012_10m | ecosystem: Environmental > Aquatic > Freshwater > Lake | place: Democratic Republic of the Congo...
CCGATGCGGCCGATCCACTTGCGCTCGAGTGCTTGCTTGGCCGTCACGATGCCTTCGGTGCGCGCCGCGGCGCGGATCGATTCCAGCTCGAGCCCGCGCGCCTCGGCGATGTCGCCGTATACGCGCGCTTCGATCTCGGCCAGGATCCCCGCGAGTTGCTCGCGGTTCTCGGGGCTCATGTCCGAACGCATGAAAGGCTCGACGGCCGACTTGTACTTGCCCACGCGCGTCACCTGCACCTCGACGCCGTACTTGGCGAGCATCTCGCCCATGTAGGGGACATCGATCGAGAACCCGTCGACCAGCACGCTGCCCAGGGGATCCAGCCAGGTTTCGTCGGCCACGGAGGCCATCCACAGCGCGCGCTCGTCCAGCGAACCGTAGGCGGCCACCACGGGCTTGCCGTTGCGCCGCGCCTCGTCCAGCGCGTCGCGCACGCACGAGAGCGCCGAGTACGAACCCGACACGCCGCCGTGCAGGAGGATCGCGGCGATGTCCTCGTCCTCGCCCGCCTCGCGGATGGCCGCGGCGATATCGCGCGCCGGCAAGGGGTGCGACATCGATCCGGCCAGCAGCGCCTCGAGGCCGGCTTCGTGGGCCTTCTCGGTCACAGGCAAGGACAGGTCGACGGTGAGCACCGTGCCCTTCGACACATCGCCTTCGGAGCCGAGCACCAGCGCCAGCACGCCCGCGAAGAGCAAGGCCAACACGGCGAACACGATGAACAGGATGACGAGGGTCTTCTTCATGGTCGGGGGCGCGCAGGCGGCAGGCCGCGGCGTGTAGGGGCTGGATACGAGGCGTCTTGGCGGAGATTCACAGGGAACACGATCCAGGCCCGCGTGGATCGCCGCACGTGCCGCAGCCGCCCGGAGCTTGGGGCGCCGAGGCGGGCGTCGAGGCGGTCTTGGCCGGGTTCGCCGTCGCGAAGGTGGAGAAGCGCCGTTCGACCTTGGCCGAGCGGCAGACCGGGCACTCGATTGCCTCCTCGCCGCGCACGAGTTCCTCGAACTGGGCTTGGCAGGCGTGGCAGACGTACTCGTGGATGGGCATGGCGCCATTGTAGGACGCCTCCCGATGCGCCGACCGGCCCGGTCCGGTGGGGGCGCAGGGCGGGGCTCCCTGCGAACCGTTCGGCCCCCCGGCCGCCGGCCGGCGGCCTGCCGCGCTAGACTGCCGTGAGCGTCCCATGTCCTCCGCCTCCCGCCAACTCGGCTCCAGCGCGCAGCCCCGCCGCCTCGTCGGCTGGATCGTGCTGCTCGCCTTCGCCTGGGGCTGGCTCGCCGGGTTGGCGCACTTGTGCGCCGAGAGCCACCATCTGTGCGCCGCGCACGGCGTCGTCGAGCACGCCTCGGCCGACATCCTCGAGGTGTCGAGGGCGGCGCCGCACGCCTGCGACGACCACGAGCTCGGGCTCGGGCTCGTGGAGGCCCCGCAGAGCGAGCGCGACGAGGATGCCGAGCCGCGCGACGACGACGCGGGGCACGAGGCGTGCTCGCTGTTCTTGCTGGCTCAGGCCAAGGGCGCCGTCGTGGCCCAGTCGCCCAAGCCGATCGCCTGCGCGGCTCCGGCCGCGTTGGTGCGCGTCGGCGTCCAGCTCGTCGTTCCCGCGGCCGTGGCGCGGCCGCCCTTCACCTACGCGCCCAAGCATTCGCCGCCCGGCGCGGCCTGATTCCCACGCGCGCCTCGTGCGGCGCGCCATTCCTTGGCGACGCGGGGACTACCGGTCCGCGCGCCGTCGCATGATCCGCGCGCGCCGCAGCAGGCGCGCCGCTGTCCAGTTTGCTTGACGCTTCCTCGTCCGGCCCGCGCCTCCACTCCATCCTCGCCATGCAACCCGACCGCTTCGACGACCACGCTCCCTCGACGGAGCTGGCCCGTTTCCACCAGAACCAGGCCTCCGCGCACGCCGCTTGCGCTCACCACGCGCCACCGCATCCCGACTTGCGCGGCAGCTTCGACTCGTTAGTGGCGCCCCACCTCGAGCACTTGCACAGGGTGGGAGAGTCCATCCTCGGCAGCCCCGACCTTGCCTGCGACGCGGTGCAGGCGGCGCTCCTCACCCTGTGGCGCCGCAACGACGCTCCTCCGCAGCCGCGCGGATGGCTGGTGCGCGCAGTCGTGCACCATGCGCTGCATCTCCTGCGCCACGAGCGTCGGCGTCGTGGCCACGAGCAAGCCTCGATGGCCGAGCGCGCCGAGGCTTGCCCGGTGTGCGACCCGGCCTTCGAATTGGAGGCGCGCGGCGAAGAGGCTTGGCTGCGCGCGCGCATCGAAGCCCTGCCCGACGACTTGCGCGAGACCTGCCGTCTGCGTGGCGAAGAGCTCGCCTACGAGGACATCGCCGCGCGCCTGTACTTGCCGGTGGGCACCGTGCGTTCGCGCCTGCATCGCGCGCGGGCGGCGCTGGCCGAGGAACTGCAGCGGCGCGTCAGTTGACCTCGCCGCCCGGGCATCTGGAGCGCCGCGCGGCAGTCACGAGTTGCGCCGGCGATTTTCGCGAACTTCGGCACGGGCGCAGGGAATCACTGCTGCCGCCATTGCGCATGGCGGGCCTCTCGAGGAAGTACTCCCGCCTGTCGCCCTAGACGGCAGGCGGGGGTCTCGGCGGAGGCGTCCACGCGCCCGGAACGCGCGTTGGAACGCCACGCCGCCGCAACTTCGCGGCCTCGCCAAGCCAATTCAAGAACCACGCGCCTCGCGCCTCTCCTCCATGAGCCACAACCGCCTCCTCCCCGCATCTCTGCGCCACGCCTTCGTTGGCTCCTCCTGCGCCGTCGCAGCGCAGATCGGCCTAGGTTCCATCGCTTGGGCTGGCGATCCCCAGCGTCTCGACATCATCTTCGTCGCCGACCCGGTGCTCGACCAGGTCTACGAGCTGCGCGACTGGAACCTCAACGGCGATTGGAACAGCGCCGTCCCCGACTGCGAGGTCTTGTACTCCGCCGCTGGCGGTCCGTTGGCGTTGGTCGAGCCGGTGGTCGTCACGACCGATCCCGATGATGCCGCGTATGTGGGTGACACCGCGTTGGATCACATCGCGTACCTGAACGACCTCGATGGCGATGGCCTCTTGGCCAGCCCCGGCGAAGCGGTCGTCTACTTCGATGGAGCGGCGGGCGGCAACGCCTCGGGCGTCAGACTCGCGCGCGTGACCGGCTTGGACCTCGTATTCCTCGGATTCGTGTGGGCGTCAAGTACGCGCGACGCCGCTGGTGAAGGTCTCGAGGGTGTCGTGTTGCTGCGCGACCTCAACGCAGACGGCGACGCCAACGATGTCGGCGAGGCGCGCGCGTTCCATCAACGCCCGTCGGCGCCGCCGGGCACGCACCTGACCTCGACGGTGTGCTTGGGCATCGACAACAAGGTCTACTTCGTCGACAACGGCACGACACCGGCGCGCGGCGTTTGGCGCCTCGTCGACCAGAATGGCGATGGGGACGCCGACGACGCGGGCGAGGCGCTGCTCTTTTGGTCTCCACCGACCAGCACCGCCGCCGCCGATTGGACCGGTCTAGACCAGGACGAGAGCGGAGCGTTCTACTTGGCCGATCGCGCGGGACGCCAAGTGTGGCGCGCGCGCGACGACAACGGCAATGGCTTGATCGATGGCCTCGAGGCGGGCCTCTTCTGGACGCTCGATGCTGGCCGCGAGTTCAGCGACATCGCCGTGTCCAAGGCGGGCGCCGTCTACATCCCCGACAATCGCGCCCACAACGTCATCACCCAAGGTCTCGATCTCGACGGCAGCGGCGGCGTCGATCCGAGCGAGCAGCTCAACGGCTACGACGACTTGGTGTCACCCACGAACATCGACGAGGCAGCGGGCGTCGCCATGGACTTCCACGGTCACGAGGAAGTCGGCACGCCGTATTGCGACGGCACGAGCGGCTTGTGCCCCTGCGGCAACAACGGGGCTCCTGGTCGCGGCTGCATCAACTCGACCGGTGCGGGGGCGGGCCTCGAGGGCGCTGAGACGGATGGCATCACCAACGACGATCTCGAACTGACCGTCTACAACACACGTCCGGGCGCGAGCGTGCTGCTCTTCCACGGCTCCGCCACGGTGGCAGGAGGCTCGGGCCTCGTCTTTGGCGACGGGCTGCGCTGCGTCGGTGGATCCGTGGTGCGGATGGGGGTCCAGTTCTCGGATGCCACGGGTGCCGTGACCTTCGGGCCAGGATTGGCCGCGCAATACGGGTGGTCCGTCGGCCAAACCGTGTACTTCCAAGGCTGGTATCGCAATGTACTCGGGCCGTGCGGTTCGGGCTTCAACCTCACGAACGGCCTGCAGGTGACCTTCACCCAGTGATTGCCGAGAGGTCCGCGCAGGACGATCCGCAGCGAGGGCCGGGTCGGCGCCGATCACATCGAACGCAAGAAAGGGCGCAGTCGTCCCCTCGGTGGGAGGCTGCGCCCGCTTCATCCAGGTCAGGCGTCGCGCGCCACGACCTTGAGCACGCGGCCGACTTCGTCCAGCATGCCGCGCAACGCGTCGTAATCCTCGTGGCGCAGGCGCACCCAGGCGTTGGCCATGTAGCCGGCCTCCACGCCTTGCGTGCGGGTGCCGGCGGGCGGCAGGTGGGCGTCGATGACATGCGGACCGAAGCGCTGCTGCAGTTGCTCGACGCCTTCGTAGCGCTCGATCACGCCGTCTTGCGTGGGGCGCAGAGCGACCAAGCCCGCGGCGTAGCGTCGTGAGGGGCGCGAGTGCACGCGACCGAGCACGATGGCCTCGGCCCAGGCCTTGTAGATGTCGAACTCGTTGGCGGCGGCGTACAGGTCCCACGTGCGCACGCCGGGCGGGCGGCAACCGATCTCGCTGAACTTCAGGCCCCTCTCGCCGAAGAACCACTCCATGTGGGTGGCGGAGGTGCCGATCTCGAGCGCCTGCACCGCCTTGGCGCCCATCTGCTTGAGCTCGTCGTAGCTGGCGTCGCCGCTGCGGTTGGTCAGCACGATCTGCGGGCTGATCCAACGCGTGCGCATCGCCTCGAGGACGTTGGGGTAGTAGTGGCAGGCGAAGTCGAGCACGACGGCGCCATCGACGGAGAGCGTGTCGTAGAAGCCCTCGTGCCCTTCGATCCACTCCTCGACGGCGACGCTCGCGCCGCGCGCGACGCCGCATGCTTCGATGGCGCGCGCCAACCCCGCTTCGTCGTCGACGCGCATGGCGCCGGATGCTCCAGCACCCGCGCGCGGCTTGACGCACAACGGATACCCGACCTCGGCCGCGAAGCGGCGCAGGTCCTCGGGCGAGGCGGCCGCGCTCGAGCGCGCGCACGGCACGCCCGCGGCGCGCAACGCCTCCTTCATCGCCGGCTTGTCGCGGCACAGCCAAGCGGTCTTGGTCGTGGTGCCCGCGACGCCGAGAGCCTCGCGCACCTTGGCCGCCGGCTCGACATGGGCTTCGACCACGGCTTCGAGGCGGTCGATGCGCGCGAGGCGTCCGACGCGTTGGCAGGCGTCGTGCAAGGCTTGGATGTTGGTGACGCTGTCGATGCGCTCGTAGTGCGTCAAGTGGCGCTTGAGTTCGGGATCGAGGGCCTCGAGCGGGCGTTCGCCGATGCCGGTGACGCGCGCGCCGACCTCGGACAGCGCGCGCACGAACTCGCGCTGGTTGCGCGGGAAGGCGGGTTCGACGAAGACGACGTGCACGGAACGCAGTCTAGCGCCGCAGCGCGTGGAGCGAGCGGTAGAGCTCGATGTACTCGCCGATGCGCCGCTCCCACGACCAGTCGAGCGCCATGCCCTGGGCTTGGAGGCGACGCCACGAGTCCTGGTCGCGCCAGGTGGCGAACACGCGCTCCAAGGCGGAATGGAAGTTCTGGGCGTCGAAGCGCTCGAACACGAAGCCCGTGCCCGTGCGCGCCGCCGGGTCCCAGTCCTGCACGGTGTCGGCCAGTCCACCCGTGCGCCGCACGACAGGGACCGTGCCGTAGCGCTGGCTGTACATCTGGTTCAACCCGCACGGTTCGTACCTGCTGGGCATCAAGAAAACGTCCGAGCCCGCCTCGATCCAGTGCGACAGCTCCTCGTCGTAGCTTTGGAGGTAGGCGACCTTGCCCGGGAAGGTCTGCGCCAACCAGCCGAAGAAACGCTCGTAGCGTTCCTCGCCCGAGCCCAACACGACGAGGCGCATGTCCTCGCGCCGCAAGAGCACGCTGATGGCGTCATGCACCAGCTCGAAGCCCTTCTGCATCGTCAGGCGCGACACGATGCCGAAGACGGGCGCGGTGGTAGTCGGCGGCAAGCCCACGCGCTCGAGCAGCGCCGCTTTCATGCGTCGTTTGCCGTCGAGTTCGCCCAACTCGTAATGATGTGGGATGCGCGGGTCGCTGGACGGATCCCACTCATCGGAGTCGATGCCGTTGACGATGCCCTTCAGGCGATCGGCGCGCGAGCGCAGGATGCCTTGCAGGCCCACGCCGTGCTCGTCGGTCTGGATCTCCTTGGCGTAGGTGGCGCTGACCGTCGAGAGCATGTCGGCCCACAAGAGGCCCGTGACGAGGAAGCCGACGCGGCCTTCCTGCAGGTGGTCCTGGTGCAAGAGATGGCGCTCGTCGCCAAGGCCCAGCTCGTCGATGACCGTGGCCGGGAACCAGCCTTGGTAGCCGAGGTTGTGGATCGACAGCAACGACCGCGCGTCCTTGAACAAGCGGTCCCAGGCGTAGTGCGTGCGCAACAAGAGCGGCGCCAGCGCCGCGTGCCAATCGTGCGCGTGCACGACATGCGGAGCCCAACCCGTGTGTTGGCACGACAACAACGCCGCGTGCGTCAACAGGGCGAAGCGTTGGCCCTCGTCCGCGTCTTCGGTGTAGAGCGACTCGCGTTCGAAGTACTGCGGCGCGCGCACGAACCACACTGGCGCCTTGGAGCGCGGCGCGTCGGCTTGCCAGATCGAGAACCACTGCTCGCGTCCACCTAGGCGCACCTTCAGGTCCTGCAGGCCTTCGACGGGTCGCAGCTTGGCCTTCTGCTTGACGCGTTGGTAGAGCGGCAGGACGAGGCGCACATCGTGTCCCGCGCCTGCGAGGTAGCGGCTCAGCGCGGCGCTCACATCCGCCAAGCCACCCGTCTTGGCGAAGGGCGCGCACTCGGCCGAGATCTGCAGGATGCGTAGGGAGGGCATGCGTGGCGCGTGGGGGATGCGCCGCGCCGAAGCACGGAGCAGGGAAGTTGTCCGCGACGAAGTGTAGGATCGGGGCATGAAAAACGTGTTTTTCGTGGCGCCCGTGGCCTTGGAGGCGACCCAGCGCTTCCTGAAGGCCGCCGCGCGCACGCGCGAGCTGCGCTTGTCGATCATCGGCGGCGACGGCCCGGAGCGCCTCGCCCCGGAGATCGCCCGCAAGGTCGCGGCGTACGAACGCGTCGACGACTGCCACGATCCGGCGCAGCTCGAGGCGGCGGTGAAGGCGCTGTGCGCCCGCACCGGCGCCGCTTGCGACGCGTTGCTGGCGATCCTCGAGCCCATCCAAGTGCCCGTCGCGCTCGTGCGCGAGAAGCTCGGCATCCAAGGGATGGGCGTCGAAGCCGCGCTCAACTTCCGCGACAAGTCGCGCATGAAGGATGTGCTGCGCGCCCACGACTTGCCGTGCGCGCGACATCGCTCGTGCCAGTCCGCCGCCGAAGCGCGCGAGTTCGCCGCCGCCCAGGGCTTCCCCTTGGTCGTCAAGCCGCAAGCCGGCGCCGGCGCCAAGCAGACGCACAAGGTCGAGACGCGCGAGCACCTCGAGCAGATCCTGGCGCAGACGCCGATCGCCCCGCGTCAACCGCTGTACATCGAGGAGTTCGTGCAAGGCGACGAGTTCAGCTTCGACTCGGTCTCGATCGACGGCCGGCATGTGTTCCACTCGGTCAGTCGGTACCTGCCGACGCCCTTGCATGTCTTGGCGAACCCGTGGATCCAATGGGTCGTGCACCTGCCGCGCGACATCTCGGGTCCCGAGTACGCCGCCATCCACCATGCCGGACCCAAGGCGCTCGACGCGTTGCGCGTGGGCACGAACCTGACCCACATGGAGTGGTTCCGCCGCCGCGACGGTTCGATCGCCATCAGCGAAGTCGCCGCGCGTCCGCCCGGCGCGCAGTTCACGACCCTCTTGTCGATCGCGCACGGCATCGACTTCTACAAGGGTTGGATCGAGCTCATGGTCCACGGCCAGTTCACGCCGCCGTCGCGCGTGCAAGCCGTCGGCTGCGCCTACCTGCGCGGCCAAGGCAGCGGCGTGATCAAGCGCATCGTCGGCATGGACCAGGCCGTGCGCGAAGTGGGCCCGTTGTTGTACGAACGCCACCTGCCCGAGATCGGCGCCACGCCGCGCGACAGCTACGAAGGCGACGGCCACGTGATCCTGCGCGGCGAAGACAACAAGGCGGTCGAGCAGGCGTTGGCGCGCGTGGTGGAGTTGGTGCGGGTCGAGGTGGGGTGAGAGCGGCGGAGCAGCGTCAGCGCGCCGCGAGCTGTCCTTGCCTCTGCGAAGTAGGTCGCGCGTTTGCGCCCGACGCCTCGTCCACGGCACAATCCCGCCCCATGGACATCCTCTTCCTCTCACCCGGCTATCCGGCCGAGATGCCGTTGTTCGTGCGGGCCTTGGCGCAGGTGGGGGCGCGGGTTTGGGGGGTGGGGGACCAGGCCAAGGAGGCGTTGCCGGAGGAGGCGCGCGGGGCCTTGGCTGCGTACTTGCCGGTCAAGGACCTGTGGGACGAGGAGGCGACGGTCCTCGCCATCCAGAACTGGTTGGGCGGGCGCAAGCCGGACAAGGTCGAGTGCTTGTGGGAGCCGGGGATGATCCTCGCGGCCAAGCTACGCGAGCGCTTGGGCGTGGCGGGCATGACGGTGGCGCAGACGATTCCGCTGCGCGACAAGTCGGTCATGAAGGCGCGCCTGGAGGCGGCGGGCCTGCGCGTGCCGCGGCACGGGCGCGCCACGACCGCGGCGGAGCTGCGCGCGCATGCGGCGCGCATCGGGTTCCCGTTGATCGTCAAGCCGGTGGCGGGTGCTGGGTCGGACGACACCTACGAGGTGCGCGACGAAAAGCAGCTCGAGGAGGCGTTGGCGAAGACGCGCCATGTGCCCGAGGTGGTCGTCGAGGAGTACATCGAAGGCGAGGAGCACACCTACGACACGGTGTGCGCCGGCGGGCGCATCCTGTTCGAGAACATTGGTTGGTACCGGCCCAAGCCCTTGGTCGCCAAGCTCAATCATTGGATCAGCGCGCAAGCGGTGTGCTTGAAGGACATCGAGGCCGATGGTCCGAGGCAGGGGCGCGAGCTGGGCCGCGCCGTGATGGCCGCGCTCGGCATCGTGGACGGCTTCACGCACATGGAGTGGTTCCACACGGGAAGCGGCGAGGCCGTGTTCGGCGAGATCGGCGGGCGTCCGCCGGGTTCGCGACTCGTGCATGCGATGAACTACTCGTGCGACGCGGATCTGTTCCGCGCTTGGGCCGAGGCAACGGTGCTCGGGCGCCTCGAACGTCCCATCGCCAAGAAGTACAACGCCGCGGTGGTGTTCAAGCGCGCGCACGGCCCAGGCGGGCGCATCCGCGCGCACGAAGGCCTCGATCGGTTGCTGGCGCGGCACGGCGAGCATGTGGCCAACCTCGAATTGACGCCGGTGGGCGGCGCGCGCGCCGATTGGAAGAAGTCGCAGGTGGGCGACGGCTGGATCGTCGTGCGGCATCCGGACCTGTCGCGCGCGTTGGAGCTGGCGGACGAGTTCGGCTCCGAGTTGCGCATCGTCGCGGGCTGAGCATGGCACGGAGGATCGTCTTGATCGGCCCGCAGCGGCTGCAACCCACGCTGGATGGCGTGGTCGAGTCGCTCGGGATCGCCGGCCGCATCGCCGCCGTCACGGCTGGGTGGGAGGAGCGCGAGGGCGAGGACCGCGAGCTGCATGAACACCTCGGCGGGCGCACCACGAACCTCGAGGTGTGGGCGCGCGTCGAGGATGTGATGTCCGCCGATGGCGAGCTGACGGGCATGATCCGCGAGCGCGCCGATCGCCTGCGCGCGGCGCACGAGCTGTACCGGCTGCGTCTGGCGCACGCCCTCGACGCGGCGCGCGAGTTGCTCAAGCGCGAGCCGCAAGCGGGCTTCGAGGACTTGTTGGAGGCCGAGCGCGAGGCGGCCTTGCGCGCCGTGCGCGTGGTCGACGCCTCGCACCTCGAGCGCGTGTCGGCCATCCACGCCGAGTTCGGCGCCGAGGCGCAGCCCGCGCGCAGGACCTCCATCAGGAAGCATCGCGTCGAACTGGAGGCGCAACTGAAGCCGTGCGAGCTCTTGTGCATCGCGGGCGGACACGTTGTGGTGTTGTTGCATCGCTTGGCGCTGCTCGACGTGCTCGGCTTGTGGGGCGAGCGCCGGCCGATCGTGGCCTGGTCGGCGGGGGCCATGGCGCTCGCCGAACGCGTGGTCTTGTTCCACGACGATCCGCCGCAGGGCGCCGGCAACGCCGAGGTCTACGAGCCCGGCTTGGCGGCCTACTCGGGCCTCGTGCCCTTGCCGCACGCGCGGCGGCGCCTGCGGCTGCACGATGGCGTGCGCGTGGGTTTGATGGCTCGGCGCTTCGCGCCCGACCGCTGCGTGGCACTCGACGCGCTGACGCGCGTCGAGTGGGATGGTTCCGCGTGGCGCGGCGAGGCCGGCACGCAGCAGCTCGACCGTCAAGGACACTTGACGGAGGTGCGCTCGTGAGCGGCTTCGTGGCCGAGCTCGAGCAGGAGGCCCGTCGCGGCCACCACGCGCTGGAGGCGTTCCTGCGCGGGCGCAGGTTCCCGGTGGTCGACGGCCGCAGCGTGACCTTCGTGTGGCGCGGCGAGGCCGACGAGGTCTTGCTGCGGCACTGGATCCACGGCTTGCCGGGCGGGTTGCCGTTCCACCGCGTGCCGGGCGCCGGATTGTGGTTCCTCGCCATCGACGTGCCGGAGGGTTCGCGCGTCGAGTACAAGATCGAGGTGGCGCGCTGGGGCGAGCGGCGCTTGATGGCGGATCCGCTCAACGAGCACCACGCCGCCGATCCCTACGGCGCGAATTCGGTGGTGCACGCGCAAGGCTACGTGCCGCCGGAGTGGATTGCGCACGACGCCGAGGCCCGCGCGGGCGAGCTGCGCGAGCATGCGGTGCGCTCGCAGGCCTACGGGGGCGAGCGCCCCGTGCAGGTGTACCTGCCGGCGCGGTTCCGCACGACGCGGCGCTATCCGTTGCTCGTCGTGCACGACGGCGAGGACTACCTGCGCTTCGCCGCGTTGAAGACGGTGCTCGACAACTTGATCCACCGCCTAGAGCTGCCGTCCATGGTCGTGGCGCTGACCCAGTCGCCCAATCGCCTCGAGGAGTACGCCGACGATCCGCGCCAGGCGCGCTTCCTCGTCGACGAGCTCGTCCCCGAGCTCGAACGCGCCTACCCGCTGGTGCAGAAGCCCGCCGCGCGCGGCTTGATGGGCGCGTCCTTCGGGGCGGTGGCGTCCTTGTCGGCCGCTTGGCGCCACCAAGGCGTGTTCGGGAATCTCTTGCTGCAGTCCGGCTCGTTCGTGTTCACCGACATCGGCCAGCACGACCGCGGACCGCTGTTCGACCCGGTGGTGCGCTTCGTCAACGCCTTCCGTCGCAATCCGGGTCGGCCCGCCGAGCACATCTACCTCTCGTGCGGCGTGTACGAGTCGCTGATCTACTACAACCGCTCGTTGATGCCGCTGCTCTCGAAGTCGGGCATGACCGTGCGCTTCAGCGAGAGCCACGACGGGCACAACTGGGAGAACTGGCGCGATCGCTTGCGCGAGGGCTTGTCGTGGCTGTTCCCCGGTCCGTTGTGGATGGTGTACGAATGACGCGCGAGGTCCGTCCATGAGCCGCGTTCGTCGCGGCGAGGTCGAGCCGCGCATCCTCGACGGACGCGGCTTCGCCTTGGCCGACCACGACCCCGCAGCGCGCCTCGCCGACGCCGAGGAACGCCTCGAGAAGGGTGTCGCGCGCCTCGCGAAGTTGCAGTCGCGCTTGTGGGCGCAGGATCGCTGGTCGGTCCTGCTCGTGTTCCAGGGCATGGACGCCTCTGGCAAGGACGGCGTCATCAAGCATGTCTTCCGCGGCGTCGATCCGCTGGGCTGCGAGGTGACGGCCTTCAAGGCGCCGCACGCCGAAGAGCTCGACCACACCTGGTTGTGGCGCGTCGTGAAGCGCCTGCCCGAGCGCGGTCGCATCGGCGTGTGGAACCGCAGCCACTACGAGGAGGTCGTCGCCGTGCGCGCCAACCCGCGGCTGCTCGCGGGGCAGAAGTTGCCCCAGGAGCTGGTCGGCCCGCGCATCTGGGACGAGCGCCTGGCGGACAGCGCGGCCTTCGAGCGGCACCTTGCGCGCAATGGCGTGCGCGTGGCGAAGTTCCTGCTCCACATCTCGAAGGACGAGCAGCGGCGCCGGTTGCTCGAGCGCATCGAGGATCCGGCCAAGAACTGGAAGTTCGCGCTCTCGGACCTCGACGACCGCGCCGCCTGGGATGCGCACCACGCGGCCTACGAGGAGGCGATTCGCGCCACCGCCGAGCCGCATGCGCCGTGGTGGGTGGTGCCCGCCGACGACAAGCCCTCGGCGCGCGCCATGGTGGTCGAGGCGGTGGTCGAGCTGCTCGAGGGGCTCGACTTGTCGCAGCCAGCGGCCGGGGAAGCCAAGCGCGCGGAGCTCGAGGAAGGCCGTCGCAGGCTCGGCGCCGAGGGCTGAGTCCGGCTTGCGCCCCGGCGCGCTAGACTAGACGCGGCCTTCGTCCCGCGCGTAGGCCGCAAGAGACCACATGGCCGAGACCACCCGCCGTATTGGACTGTCGCTGGGCGCCGACTTGTGCTGGCCCAAGTGCTACGAGGACATCCTCGCGCGGCTCGACCTGCGCTTGAAGATGGGCAGGGACACCGTGCGCTTCGCCTGCGAGCGCGTGCGCATCGATCCCTACGACTTGTCCGAGCCGTGCGGGTGGGACCTCGTCGTCGATCGCTTGACGCACTGGTACCCCTTGCGCCGCGAGTGGATCAAGAAGGCCATCCTGCTCGATGGGTTGTACGTGTTCAACAACCCCTGGGCCGTGCAGTCGATGGAGAAGCACACGACCTACGCGGCCTTGATGCGCCTCGGCATCCCGATTCCGCGCACGCTGATGCTTCCGCCGCGCGAGTACGACGACAAGCCGGACCTCAAGGTCACGCTGCAGCGCTACGCGAACCTCTTCGATCTCAAGGCGTTGGGCGAGAAGGTCGGCTACCCGAGCTTCGTCAAGCCCTACGACGGCGGCGGTTGGCAGGGCGTCGTCAAGGTCGACGACGCCAACGAGCTCAAGAAGGCCTACGACGCCTCGGGCAAGTCGATCCTGCACCTGCAGGCGGGCGTCGTGCCGTACGAGCGCTTCGTGCGCTGCATCGGCTTCGGCGCGCAGACGCGCGCGATCCTGTACGACCCTTCGCAGCCGCTGCACGGCCGGTACACGAACGAGAAGGACTTCATCTCGGCCGAGGACCAGCGGCTCCTCGAGGACATCACGCTGACCATCAACGCGTTCTTCGGCTGGGACTTCAACAGCTGCGAGGCGTTGTTGAAGGATGGCACGTGGTGGCCGATCGACTTCGCCAACCCCTGCCCGGACAGCCAAGTCACCTCGCTGCACGCGCACTTTCCGTGGCTCGTGAAGAGCTACCTGCGCTGGAGCCTCTACTGCGCCGCGACCAAGCGCCCGATGCGGGCCTTGCCGGCCTGGGACGAGTGGTTCGCGTTGGCCGAGGAAGGCGGCGAGTGGAAGCAGCGCGTGGCACGGTACGGCAAGAAGGCGCGCGCGCACTTCGCCGAGGACGAGTTCCGTTCGTTCTGCGACACCCACCTCGCGCACCTCGACGAAGTGGCCAACGACTACTTCGGCACGCCCGCCGCTCGCGAGGCCGTGCGCATCAAGGTCGCCGCCTTGTACCCCGCCCACGAGGTCGAGCCGTTCACGCAGCACTTCTGGCAGGCGATCCAAGGCTGGCGCGAGGCCGACAAGGCCGAGCGCGCCGCGTTGCCCGCGAAGAAGGCCTCCAAGGCCGCCGTCAAGAAGACCTGACAACCCGCTATCGAGCGCGGCTTGGACGCCGCGCGCAGCATGCACCGAGCCGCACACACCGAGCCGCACACAACATGACCAAGGACTTTTCCAGCTGGCGCAGCGAGCGCTTGGAGGACGCCGAAGTGCGCTTGACGCGCTGGGGCGTCGTGGGGACGCCGGTGCTGCTCTTTCCGACGGCCGCCGGCGATTCGGAGGAGTGCGAGCGCATGAAGATGGTCGACGCGCTCTCGCCGCTCATGTCGGAAGGGCGCATCAAGTTGTACTCGGTCGACTCGGTCGCGGGCCGCTCGTGGCTCGACAAGGAGACGCCCAAGCACCAGGCGGCGCGCATGCAGAACCGCTTCGACGCGTTCGTGGTGCACGAGGTCCTGCCGGCGATCCGCGTCGATTGCCGCACGAGCGACCTCGACATCCTCGTGGCGGGCGCCTCCATCGGCGCCTACAACGCGCTGGCCTCGATCTGCCGGCATCCCGACCTGTACGCGGGAGCCGTCTGCTTGTCGGGCACCTACGACCTGCAGAAGAAGTTCATGGAGGGCGAGGGGACGCACGATTCCTACATCAGCTCGCCGCTGCACTTCCTGCCGCACATGCAGGAGGGCGAGCACCTCGAGCGGTTGCGCGAGCGGTTCATCTTGCTGGCGCATGGCAAGGGCCGTTGGGAGAGCCCCGAGGAATCGTGGCGCGTGGCTGACGCCTTGGGCGCGCGCGGCGTCCCCAATCGAGTCGACGAGTGGGGCACGGAGTGGGACCACGATTGGCCGACATGGCGCAAGATGCTGCCGCAGTACCTGGCTGAGTTCGTGGGCAAGGTCGAGGAGCGGCGCAAGTTGGCAGCGCAGGTGGCCGCGAGCGTCGCGGCTGGAGTTGCCCCTAAGCGTGGCGGGCAGGTCGCTGCCCCGGTGGCGGTCGTCGCCAAGGACTCCGGAGCAGAGGCAGGCGGTGCTGCCGACGAAGGACAAGGGCCCCCCAAGTCCTCTGCCAAGTCCAAGTCCGCCAAGAAGTCACGTTGACACCAGCGGGCCCGCTGGCCGCGCGCGCCAGTGTACGACCGCGAAAAAAGCAGCCCCGACTTGGAATCGGGGCTGTGGCTCGATGGGAACTTCGCGTACGAAGGATCTTGCCTTCGAAAGCCTACCCCTCGGGGCAAATGTTGCGGCGCAATTTAATTGCAAACTCGAAGGGATTGCGCCGAAAAAGCTCACGACGTGGGGTTGGCGCCCGCTGGGGATGGGGCTTGCAAAGCGGATGCTGGAGGGACTGGTTATGACGCAAGTTGCTGTGGGGAAGTAGCTTGGGGGTTCCCTCCGCGGTGCGCCGTGATGCTTCTCGGTCAATTTGGCAGGGCGGGTGATGTGCCTGCTTGCGTCCTGCGCCACACCTCTCGAGGCACTCGCAGGGATGCTGGTCCCGTTCGTTGTGCGCGACGTCGTCGAGCCTGGGGCCTTTGGATCGACTAAATCGCTCCAAACCGCCACGCGGTCTGCCCTCCGCGCGTCCTGATCTAGATGGGCGTGTTGCCGTGCCCGCCGCCAGACGATCGAACCTGCGTTGCAGGGCGCTTGCCCGTGCGCTCCGCACGCGCCCAGGCCCCGTAGCAGCGCGCGGGTGCTCGGAGGGTGTCCGCGGGCAGGATGCCGCAGCAACGGTGTCGCGCAGGTACTCCGCAGGTCATCCGCGCAGGTCATCCGCGCGCCCTCTTCCTCCGCCGCAGTGTGAGCATGTCGCACGGCTTGGACCCTTGGTCGCGGGCCGATTGCCGGCGCTGAGTGGCAGTAGGGCCCGTGACTGTAGGCGCAGGCCCCCTAGGTCCTTTGTTCTCCTTTGTTCGCGGCCGCCCAACCGGGTGGTTGATCGTGCGAAGGCGCCTACCAGGCCTCGGGCTGGCCACGTCCACACAAGGAACAGGACGCTCCGGCCGTGCGTGGCGTGGCAATCAGTCGTGAATTTCGTGCAGCAGCCGTTGCTGGTCGCGCACAACGACCGGGGCCAGCATCCCAACTAGAGAACGGGACCCGGCCACCCCCGCCGAGCCCCGTTCATCCTCTAACGCCCGCGCCGCATCAGGCGTGGCACCCATCCCGCGTTTTCTCAGGCGCGTCCCACTGGCCCGCGCACAACGAAGGGGACCAGCATCGGGTCAGTACGCCGCGATCCAGTGCACCTGCAGGGCGTTGGTCAGGTTGAACAGCGACGGCGAGCAGAACGGAGCCGCGTTGCGGTACCAGACCTGGTAGGTGCGCGTCGCCAGTCCGGTCAGGCCGCCGCGGGTCGAGATCGAGGCGGTGCCGGGGGGCGGGAAGTACAGGCTGCCGTTGGTGGAAGTGCCGGTGCCGAGGCGCACGATGGAACCGCTGACGCAGCGCAGACCGTCGCCGAAGACGGTGCCCCAGGTGAGGGATGCGGTTTGCGGGGATGCCGTCCCTTGGAAGACGAGGCAACTGGTCGTCGCGGGCAGGCCCCCGATGACGAAGGCCAGCGTGTCGCTTCCCGCACCCAAGGCGGCGTTGCCGAACGGGACCAGCGTGGCGCCCGAGGTGGCGGAGTTCGGACAACCCGCGTCGGGGGTGGTGCTGCTCGTGCCGCCGCTGCCGCAGGGGCAGGGCGTCGTGCTCGAGCTGCCTTGGTTGCACTCGATGCGGATGTCGGGGTACGCGTTCCACGAGGTCAGCGCGGCACGGATGTCGCGGCTGGTCGTGGCGGCTTGCGTCCAACTCGCGCAGGCCGCGCGCTTGGCCCCGCCCGAGGAGTACTTGGTGGCGACTCGCGTGGCCGACTTGGCGTTGGGCGAGAAGGCGGCGAGGGTCGAGCTCGCGTAAGCCGGTCCCGCGTCCGGGTGATCGACCGTCATCAATTGGTACACCTGCTGTACCCACGTCTGGCCATCAGGGCGGCGGCCAACCCAGTTGAGGACGGTCGTCATATCGTCGCAGTCGAGCGTCAAGTCCTCCACGAAGTTCGTGGGCTGGCTCGGCGTGCTGGTGCGGGTCGCGCTCGAGTTCACCTCGTTCATGTACTCGTCGAGCACGGCGGTGATGGCCCAGTTGTAGCTCGAGCCGACGTTGATGCGCGAGGGATAGCCAATGACGAAGCTGCGATTGTTGCTGGTGGCGGCGTAGTAGCCGAGGTTGCCGACCGAAGTGCGTGCTCCGGCGGCGCGCTCCCACGTCAAGGTCAACTGCGGCTGGACGAGGACCTGGTTCCCGCTCCAGCTGATGGAGGCGAAGCCCACGCCGTGATCGCCGCGGCTCCAAGACAGTCCCCAGCGGTTGGTGCCGTTCGAGTTGCTAACGCTCGGGTGCTCCCGGAGTTCATCGCCGTAGTCCGTCAACACGGAACCGGAGGCGGGCGACCCGGTGTGTCGCCAGAGCCGGGCCACGATCACGTACCTGGTGCTGGTATCGCGAACTTCCTGCCACGTCACGCAGAAGTACGAGACTTCGCCCGGCGCACCTGGGTACGGATCGCCGCCGATGTCCGGCGACTTGGCGTCGCGCACGGGGGTGGCAATGTAGAACCACGGCTGCCAACCGGTGCCCACATCCCACACGCGGCCCACGATGTCCGAGGTGCCAAGGTCTGTCGTGTGGCTGGCCTCGGCAACGATCATGAAGAGGTGTTCGATGCGCTGGTAGGCGACGCGCGGGGCGCGCCAGCTGAACGCCGTGCCGACTTGCGCGTACCCGACCTCCTCGATCGTGCCGTTGGGCATGCGGCGCCGCGCGTACACATCGCTGTCGGTGGCGCTGAAGACCTCCTCGTACACGTGCAGCCACGAGTCGCCTTCCGGATCGTAGGCGACGTCTGCGTCCAAGTTGTCGAAGCTCGTTTCGTCGACCGCGTAGGTGGCGAGCACCGGGTCGACGACCAGTGGGAAGCCGGCCGCGGCGATCAGGTCGGCCGGCACGACGATGACGAGTTCGTCGCCGTCCATGTTGGCCGCGAGCGCCTTCTTGGAGCCGTCGGCGAGGCGCAGGAAGGCCTTGCTGCAGCGCACGCCCTCGCCCTTGGCGTTGGCGAACAACCAGCCTTCCGGCGTGGCGACGGCCGCGAGATCGCCGGCGAAGGCCACCTTGAGCGTCAAGTCGCCTTGACGCGGCAGGGACTCGACCACGAAGGTCTGCTCGACCTCGCGCAGGCGCAACTCCCAGACCTCGTCGACGAGGCCGCGCTCCAGCGCCACGGCGTCGCCTTGGCGCGCATGGCCGAAGGCGCCCACGGCGAGTTCCTCGCCGCCGACCTCGGCCGCCACGAGGCGCACCGACAACGGCCAGTTGCGCGGCTCGTCGCTGCCGAGGAAGGGGACGAAGGTCGCGCCAGTGGCGTCGAACGAGGCCTTGTAGTCGGCGCCGCGCACCCACAAGGCGCCCTCCTCCGCGGTCCAGCGCAGGCTGTCCAGCGGGTTGGACAGGGTCGGGGCGTCACCCTCGCGCGGCGCGTGCGCGGCTTGCGGCTGCCTGGCAGGCGACGAAAACTCGGGCGCGACGAACGCGCGCGGTGTCAGGGGGCCGTCGCGCAGCACGATCGGCGGCGTCGGGTTGGGCACACCTGCAGCGTGCATCTCGTGGACGAGCGTTTGCCCATCGGCGGCGAGGCGCGTCGTCTCGACGGGGGCGGCGCGTTGGGCTTGCGCCCAAGCGGAGGAGGTGCAGGCGACGAGCGCCAAGAGGGTCGTGGGGTGGAGGCGCATGGCAGTGCTTGTGTGCTGGGCTGGTGGGAGAAGGACGATGGGGGGCGGACTCGCACCCCAAGGGAGACACGGAATTGGGGAGCTCGAGCCGTCATTTATTCTGCGGAGAATTACATAAAGTCCTGTTTTTAATGCACTTGCGGTATCAACACAGCACTTAGCTCAGGGGTAAAGCTAGTCCGTCCGCCATAGGATCTTGCAATTGGAGCGTACGGGCGTGGCTACCAAACTCCGGGTGCGCAGCCTCGTGGGCGAGCGTGCCGCGGTTTCGAACCGCTGCTCCTGCAACTCGGTCCGCGCCCCCAACCAGTATCCTCGCCTCCATGTCGGACTGGGACTACACGCCGCCTCCGCCCTCGAGCCTTGGCGACCACGCCGTGGCCTTGGAGGGCTCGCACCTCTTCGGCAAGCGCGTCGCGCTGCTCTTGTCGGGCGGCATCGCGTGCATCAAGGCGCCGATGTTGGCGCGCGCCCTGCGCCGCCAAGGCGCCGAGGTGACGGCCTTCGTCTCCGAGGAAGCGCTGCGCTACACGACGCTCGACGCCTTGGAGTGGTGCACCGAACGCAAGGTGGTCGAGCGCTTGTCGGCCCAGGCCGAGCACCTGTCGGACTCCGCGCCCTTCGATGCCTACCTCGTGGCGCCGGCGACCTACAACACGCTCAACAAGCTGCGCCACGGCATCGCCGACGGCGTCGTCACCAGCGTGTTGTCGTCGGCGCTCGGGCGCATGGAGCGCGGGCAATGCGCCGTGCTCGTCGCGCCGACTATGCACGGCACGATGCACACGGCGATCCTGTCGGAGTCGCTGCGCTGGCTGGCCGGCCACGGCGTGCGCGTCGTGCCGCCGCGCATGGAGCACGGCAAGCACAACCTGCCCGACGAGGACGTGCTGGTCGCCGAGGTATGCCGCGCGACATCGCGCTCGCGCCTGAAGGGCGTCCCGATCCTCGTCACCGGCGGCCCGACGCCCGTGCCCATCGACAACGTGCGGCGCATCGTGACGCGCTTCACCGGGCAGTTGGGCTTCGAGATCGCGCGCGAGCTGCACCTGCGCGGCGCCGCCGCGCACCTCGTCATGGGCGGCGCCGGCCTCACGCCGCCCGCATGGTTGCCGCACACGATCGCGGCCACCTACGACGACTACCGCGCGGGGGTCCACGCGCACCTCGCCGCCCATCCGACGCGCTGCGGCATCTTCTCCGCTGCCGTCGCCGACTACCGCCCGGAGACGGTCCACCCCGGCAAG
>Ga0172373_10004372_pt1 | contig 20005 bp, 29 predicted proteins | sample Lak10m_2_FD_114546 | JGI IMG/M metagenome (GOLD analysis project Ga0172373, IMG submission 114546) | Freshwater microbial communities from Kabuno Bay, South-Kivu, Congo - kab_092012_10m | ecosystem: Environmental > Aquatic > Freshwater > Lake | place: Democratic Republic of the Congo...
AAACCATCTTGCAAACGTCATCAACCATGCTGATGCTAAAACGGCAAAAATCATCAATGCCGCACCAACTAATAAAATTTCCATTGTTTTGTCCTCATTTATTTTTTAATTGATTGTTTATTTTTAAAATACAGACTGGTCTGTATATAGCGTTCGATTATACTGACCTGTATAGTTACAAGCAATTTATTATTTATATCGTGTTCAGCCATGTCATTAACGTTAAAAGAAAGAATTTTAAAAGCCGCAACGGAGCTATTTTACAGTCAAGGCATTAAAGCCACAGGCGTTGATACGATTGTGAAAGAGGCGAACACAACGAAGATGAGTCTTTACAAGTATTTTCCGTCTAAAGATAAATTAGTCGTTGCCTTTTTGCGTCAACGTGACGCGGATTTTACGACGTGGTTTGTTGAGCAAGTGAATCTCAAAGCGGATACGGCGCAAGCAAAATTATTGGCGATTTTTGATGTGATTGAAGAATGGATGGCAATTCCTGAATTTCGTGGTTGTGCGTTTATCAATGCCGCCGCTGAATTTCCCATTGAAGGAAATCCCGTGCATCAAGTCTCAGCCGAATTTTATGATAATTTTCGCGCTTATATCACGGAATTAGCGCAAGAATGCGGTGCAAAATCCCCTGAAATTTTAGCGTTACAATTAAGTTTATTGATTGAAGGAGCGATTGTTTCAGAACAAATGAAACGTCATTCAGGCACAGCCGCTCATGCAAAACAAGCGGCGATTGTTTTGATTGAGAAAAGTCTAAATAATTGACTCAAACAAAAAGAGCTGGTTTTGCCAGCCTCTTTGCGACAGTTAGTTTAAAATCGACATTCCCTTAATCTGCACAAAAACCGCTTTGCCAATTTTTAAATTCAAAACCATCGCTGATTTTTGAGTGATATGAGCAAGCAGCGGTTGATTGCCAACTTCCAAACGCACAATCGTTTGTCCGCGTTCACCATCAGAAAGTCCCACAATTTGAGCAGGCAAGATATTTAAAACGCTGGTTGCTCTGGGAACTTCCAAAACAAGACTGACATCTCGTGCATAAATTTGAACCCGCAACGGCGTTCCAATTTTCGTGTCAATGGCGGGTAAATAAAGCGAACCGCTTTCAAAGCTCACGCGGGTTAAATGAAATTCACGCTCATGTTCAACCACCGTTGCATTCCAAACGGTTGTCGCATCTCTATCTTGCGAAAGTGGTAAATCCAAACGACTCAATGTTTCCGATAACGCACCAGCCGCTTGCACTTTGCCACTGTCCATTAAAACCAAATAATCAGCGAGTTGCGCGACCTCTTGATGTGAATGCGTGACATACAAAACGGGGATATTTAATTGCTGATTTAGGCGCGTTAAAAACGGCAAAATTTCTTGTTTACGTTTTGAATCCAGCGACGCAAGCGGTTCATCCATGAGTAAAATTTCAGGGTTTAAAACCAATGCTCGCGCAATCGCAACACGCTGTTTTTCACCACCTGATAAACGCTCTGGCATTCTGTCCAGTAAATTTTCAATGCCGAGTAATTTGATGATTTGTTCAAATTTAGCCGTGTTAGAACTAACTTTAATGCGCTTCAAACCAAAATTTAAATTTTCTCGCACACTTAAATGTGAAAATAAATTAGCCTCTTGAAAAACATAACCAATTGGACGCTGATATGTTGGCAAAAAAACACCCATATCGCTGTCTTGCCAAACGCTGCCGTTAATTTCTAAATAACTTTCTTGTGCTTGTTGCAAACCTGCAATGCAACGCAAAAGCGTCGTTTTACCGCTACCTGAATGTCCAAATAAAACGCTAATGCCCGAATTGGGCAAACGTAAATTTACCGACAATTCAAAATTGCCATAATTGAGTTTAAAACGTGCGGTAATCCACTTGCTTAACTGATGTTTCATTTGACGTGTGGGGTAGTTTTTAAAACAGTGTAAAGAAGCAGTAAAACGGTAAATGAAAACGCCAGTAGACCGCCTGCAAGCCAATGTGCTTGCGTGTATTCGAGTGCTTCAACGTGATTATAAATTTGCACCGAAACGACGCGCGTTTTGTCAGGAATGTTGCCCCCAACCATCAAAACTACGCCAAATTCGCCGACCGTGTGAGCGAAACCTAAAATAATCGCTGTTAAAAATCCTGCCTTTGCTTGCGGCACAACGACGCTAAAAAACGTATCGAGCGGACTTGCGCGTAAAGTCGCGGCGGCTTCGAGTGGTTGATTGCCAATGCTTAAAAAAGCCGTTTGCAATGGTTGAACGACAAACGGCAGTGAATATAAAAATGAGGCAACCACAAGTCCCGCAAAAGTAAAAGGCAACGTTCCAACACCGAGCCATGTTGTAAATTGTCCAATCGCGCCATTTTTACCGAGCAAAATCAGTAAATAAAACCCTAAAACCGTCGGCGGTAAAACCAGTGGCAACGCAACAATCGTGTTAATCAAGCCACGCCATTTTGACTGGGTTCGTGCGAGCCACCACGCAAGAGGCGTACCGAACAGCAACATCAAAATCGTGGCGAGGCTGGCGACTTTAAACGTCAATATCAGCGTAGCAAAATCAGCAGAAGTCAACATAATCAATTAGGTAAATCGTAACCGTATTTTTGAATAATAGTTTTTGCCGCAGGTGATTTGAGATAGTCCAGCAAAGCTGTTGCGGCGGGATTTTCTTCGCCTGTTTTAAGTAACACCGCATTTTGTTTAATTGGTGCGTAAAAATTTTGCGGCACAATCCAACCTGAACCGCTTGCAATTTTGCCATTTTCAGCCACTTGCGATAACGCAACAAAACCTAATTCGGCATTGCCTGTGCTGATAAATTGATGCGTTTGCGAGATATTTTCACCGAGTACAAACAGCGGTTGCACTTTGTCCAAAAGATTTTTACTTTTTAAAACTTCAACAGCCGCCGCGCCATACGGTGCAAGTTTTGGGTCAGCGAGTGATAAATGTTTAAAGCCGCCTTTGTTTAAAATTTCGCCTTTATCATCGACATAATTCGCGGTTGCCGACCATAAAACTAATTTTCCCAGCGCGTAAGTGAAATCACTTTTTTCAACCGCAAAACCGCTTTTTTCTAATTTGGCAGGACTTTTATCATCGGCAGACAAGAAAACTTCAAACGGTGCGCCGTTTTCAAATTGCGACACAAACTTTCCTGACGAACCAAACGATAATTGCGCGGTGTGACCTGTTGCTTTTTCAAATTCGGCGGCAATTTCAGTCATCGGTTTGGTGAAATTTGATGCCACGGCAACTAATGTTGTTTCTGCTTTTAACGCAGATGAAAACAGAACAAATCCACTAAAAATCAACGTATTTAAGAAACGATTCACTAACATGAGAATTTCCTCGATTTATTCATGCCGCCAAACTTTGACAGCAGAGAGAATTAAAATAACGGATAGCAACGGCAATAACATCGAAGTTGAAACTATGCCAACCAACTGACCACCTAAAAATGCACCAACTAGCGAACCAAAAGCCATAACGAAAACAAATGCTTTGTTTTTCGTCACGACGGCAAAACTTTTATCAGCTCGATAGCGCGTAAAACCTGTAATCATCGTCGGCAAACTAATTGCAAGTGACAAACTACCTGCAAGTTTAATATCGAGACCAAACAGTAAAACTAAGGTTGGAATGAGTAACTCACCACCTGCAACGCCAAGTAATGATGCAACAATTCCAATTCCAAACCCTAAAAATACGCCAGCTATCATTTGTGTGATGCCTGAAAATAACGCCGTGTTTGAACTGGTCAAATTGTGTGCGAATAATAAACAAAACGAAATTAGCACCAGCAACACTGCAATGACTTTGTAGAGTGTTTTTGTTTTTAGCCGAATTGCCCAACCTGCGCCAAACCATGCGCCTAAAAGGCTTCCTGCTAATAAATTTAAAATCACCGTCCAATGATTTAACAATTCTGAAAAAGGGATTGTTCCCATCCGAAACGGCAAAGCTGATGCGACCACAACAAGGCTCATGGTTTTATTGAGAATGACAGCTTCCAACGAGGCAAACTCAAATATGCCTATGAGCAAAGGTAGACGAAATTCAGCACCGCCTAAACCAATTAGTCCGCCTAACACGCCAATCAATGCCCCGCTACTGAAAACGGCTACCTTATTTTTTCTCATATTTGTTGAATTACTCAACAGCTAAAATCACCGAACCTGCTTTAAAAATAGCTATTGCAGTTTGTCCTTCATTCAAGCCTAACGTACCAACACTATCGTTTGTTACGGTTGCGGCAACTAAATCCCCACCGCTTAAGGTAATGTCAATTTCAGAATTAACTGCGCCGCTTGTAATTTTTGTCACTATGCCTTGCAATTGATTTCGTGCTGATAATCGGTAGCCGCCTAAGTCTGTGGCAATGATAATTTGTGGGGCTTTGACTAATGCAATGACTTCGATGCCTTCTTTAATGCCAAGCACTTCAGTTGATTCTTTCGTAATCGATGCGACAATAATTTCGCCACCTTTTAAACGAATTTGCACTTCGACATTTACCACGCCAACGGTTACGTCACAAACAACACCTTTAAATTGATTTCTTGCACTGATTTTCATAATGTTCTCTCCAGAAAAAATTCACGATTTAAAAAAACGATAACTTGTATGATTACCGATTCCAGTTGCACTATACTATCGTTATTTATTAAAGTAAATAACGATAGAAATTTTAGGATAAAACAATGACACCATCACAAAATAAAAAACTTTTACCGTTATGGGTTGAAGGCGATCTGCGTCTTGCAGGTTTAGATAATCGAATGATTGAGTTACTCAAAGCTGTGCAACAAAGCGGTTCGCTCAATCAAGCTGCAAAACAAGTGGGTTTAAGCTACAAAGGCGCATGGCAAATTATTGAAAGAGCTAACAACAGTTCGCCTAAAACCTTAGTTTCAACTGCAACAGGTGGCGCGAAAGGCGGCGGCTCAACTTTAACCCCCGCTGGGCAATCTTTAGTCGAGCTGTTCGACTTGCTGCAAACACAACATCAATTTTTTCTAAAACAATTGAATGAAAATCTTTTAGATAACCCTGATAACGTATTGTTATTTCAACGTTTAGTCGTTAAAACTAGCGCAAGAAATCAACTTTTTGGTACGGTTATTTGTATTTTGCATGGCAGCGTCAGTGTTGAAATCACGATTAAACTTAAAGGCAACGAACAAATTATCACGACAATTAGCGTGCCAGATTTTCACGAATTAAATTTAACGCTCAATTCGGATGTGCTGTTACTGTTGAACAGTTCAGAAATCATGCTCGCAACCATCGATAACCCAAAACAATTTTCAGCACGAAATTATTTAGCCTGTCATGTGATTCAAATTCGAGAAGACTTAATTTATGCCGAAGTCACGCTGTTATTTGCAGGCGGTGAAATGCTGATTGCGACAATTACAAAACAAAGTTTGCATGATTTAGGTTTGGAAAATGGAATGCGTGTTTTTGCCGTATTCAAAACTAATGCGCCAATTCTCGGCACTAAATCTTGCCCGTAATCTGTGGTTTCAAGCTAAATTTTACGAGCAACGGCGCGTGAAAATGATGAATGCCCCAAAAAGTGAGTAGCAGCGTTGCGATCGAAATTTCAGGCAACCACGTTTCAAGTATTGGTAAAAAAATACTCGTTAAACTTGCAACCGTTAGCGTCACAATTAACGGCAACAAATAAATGAGTAATGAACTTAAAATCAAATGTGAATCATCAATTTGCACGCGCACACAATCGCCCATTTTCAAATTCAAATCACAATCGAGCGCAAATTCACGTTTAGGCAAAATCGCCGCGACCGCCGCGCTCGTGCAACCTGCTATTTGAGCGCAACCACCACACGCACCACTTTGCAGGCTTTTGATAAAAACCTGACCCGATTCGATGCGTGTGACGAGAGCAACTTCTTCAATCATGACGTTATTGCCACGCTGAACTAATTTGAGCAAGCCAATCATTTAAACGTTGCTCGCTGAGTTCTTTTTGGCAATCTTCGTCTAAAACTAGCCCGACAAATTGATCATCAATTTGCGCTTTAGAACGATTAAATTCGTAACCTTCGCAACTGGTGAAACCGATAAATTTTGCATTGCAACAACTGAATGTATCGTAAAGAATACCGATTGCATCCACGAAATTGTCGGCGTAACCCGCTTGGTCGCCTAAACCATAAAGCGCAATGGTTTTGCCTGAAAAATCCGCGCCTGCGAGTTGCGGCAAAAACTCTTCCCAACTTTCTTGCACGCCGCTACTCAAACCTGGTAATTCACCATCACCGTAAGTCGGTGATCCCAAAATTAACACATCATAAGCAAGCAAATCATCAAGACTAGCTTTGTTAATGTTCACAGGTTTATCAGCAACGGCTTCACCTAATTGCGTCGCAATTTTTTTAGCAAATTTGCGGGTGTTGCCCGTATCTGTTCCGAAAAAAATACCTACTTTTGCCATGACACTCTCCTAAAAAAGAAATCAACTTTGGATTTGCAACAACGCCATTTTTTCAACGGGTTGCGCGTCTGGTACGGATGTTTTCAACGTCACGGCGTGCAAACGTCCTGACGCTAAAACCTCATTTAAAGTTTCCATCACGCCTTGATGTTGTTTCACCATCGGCAAACCTGCAAACGCTTCACTCACCACGCTAATCGTTAAATCACAGCCTTGACCTTCAATGCTAATTTTTGCGTTTGGATAGGCTTTGCTAATCAAATTGGAAACTTCCGAATGCGAAACAGTTGCCGAATCGGTTTTAACGGTCGCTTGTAACATCGGTAATAAACTGCCGTCGTTGAACATCGCTTCAACAATGTCACAACCGCCAACAAGTTCACCGTTAATAAACAATTGCGGAAAGGTTGGCCATTTTGAAATTTTCGGCAATTTTTCCCGAATAAACGGAGCTTGCAACACATTCACAAACGCAAACGGCACACCTGTTGAGTTTAAAATCCCCACCGCTTTGGCAGAAAATCCACATTCTGGCGCAGTCGGTACGCCTTTCATGTAAATAATGACCGCATTGTCAGCGAGTTGTTTTTCAATAATGTCTTGTGTACTCATGATTTTTTACTCGTAAAGTTATTGGGTAGCTTGCTCAGGTTCTTCGTGTTCGATAATTTCAACATCTTGTTCGCCTTTGATAACGTCCGCATTCACAATGCAACGCTCCACATTTTCGCGTGAAGGAATATCAAACATAATTCGACGCAACACTTTTTCCATAATGCCGCGCAAACCGCGTGCGCCTGTGTTGTGTTCGATGGCTTGTTCGGCGATTTCTGACAGAGCGTCTTCGGTAAATTCAAGCTCTACGTCATCGTAGGCGAATAATTGTTTGTACTGTTTAACCAGCGCGTTTTTAGGTTCGGTTAAAACTTTAATCAACGCTTCTACATCCAGCGGTTCAAGCGGAGCTAAAACAGGAAAACGTCCGATAAATTCAGGAATCAAACCGAATTTTTTTAAATCATCAGGTTGCGTTGCATTGAGTAAATCTTCTAATTTCGGTTTTTCAGAGGGTTTCATTTCGGCATGAAAACCAATCGAAATATGCGAAGGCATCAAACGTTTTTCAACGTGTTTTTCCAAACTCGGAAACGCGCCACCTGAAATAAACAAAATGTTGCGTGTATCGACAATCACCGATTCATTGCCGCCGCTTTGTTCTCGTCGGCGACCTTTCAACGGCACTTTCACTTGTGAACCTTCGACTAAACGCAATAACGCTTGTTGCACGCCTTCGCCTGAAACATCGCGTGTGCCGATTGCTTGTTCGGGACTTCGAGCGATTTTGTCCACTTCGTCAATGTACACAATGCCCCATTCGGCTTTGCTGATGTCGCCATTTGCCACATCGAGCAAACGAACCAAAATGTTTTCGACATCGTCGCCAACATAACCCGCTTGCGTAATCGTTGTGGCATCAGCAACAGCAAACGGAACGCCTACAATTTTTGCCAACGTACTAGCAAGCAAGGTTTTACCTGTTCCCGAAGGCCCTACGAGTAAAATGTTTGATTTACCGATTTCAACGCTTTGGTCAGCCACGCCCAAACCTGCAACTTTACTGTTTTCGTGTTTGAGGCGTTTGTAATGGTTATAAACCGCAACCGCTAAAATTTCTTTGGCTAAATCTTGCCCAATCACATATTGGTCGAGCAGTTTTTTAATTTCAGTGGGTTTAGGCAAATCTTGCGGCATATCGGATAAGGCTTTCTTTTTGCCCCAACTCGAAACCACTTGGCTTGCCAAAACCACACAGGCCTCACAAATATGCCCTTCTGCGCCTGCAATCATTGGCACAGAAGCCGATGCTTCAATGCCGCAAAACGAACAATGTTGTTTAGTTTCTTTGGTCATGATGTTTCTCGCTTTCTTTGGGCAAACTTGCAAGCCACGATTTTTGACAAATTCGTCGTTGCCGTTCTTGCATTAACTGGCGAATTTTCGGCGTTGCTTTTTTGAGTGACATGGTTTGTGCGTGGGTAATTTTCGTGCATTGAATCAAATGAAAACCCATTTCGGTTTCAACAACGTCGCTGATTTCGTTTTCTTTTAAAGCAAACAACGCCGCGTCTAATTCGGGAAACAATTTTCCCGCCACAACATTGCCTAATTCGCCGCCATTAAACGCGGTCGGACATTCCGAATTTTTCAACGCTAAATCGGCAAATTTTTTCGGTTTGCGTTTGAGTTTTTCGGCGATTTCTTCAATGCGTTGTAAGGCATTTTCGCGGGTATTTTCGGGATATTCAGGATTGATGCTGATTAAAATATGACGCGCGGCGCGTTGCTCAGGGCAATGAAATTTTTCAGGATGCGAGTGGTAATAAAGCCCAACTTCTACATCATCGATATTCGGCAAACTCGCTGACACACGCTCTAAAACTGTATTCACTTTGCATTGCCGCAACAAAGCCGTTTTTAACGTTTCAATCGTGAGTGCATTTGCCGCTAACGCACGTTCAAAATTTTCGGCATTGTCAAAACGCCCACGAATTTCAGCAAACGCAACATCCAATTCTTTATCTGGCACAATCACGCCTGCCGCTTCGGGCGAATTTAACACCCGCGTTTCGAGGGTGAATTCATTTTTGGCTTGCGTTTGAGCGCGGGTTAATTCTTCGCTGGAAAGCTCGGCGGGTGGCTTTTCAAATAACGCTAACGCCGCGCGTAGCAAGGTGTACGGTTCGACAGCGGTGGTCATGTTCAATCCTCATGTTCACGAAAATTCGGGTCAACAGGGTCAAGCGCAGATTCAGGGACTTGCAACGTTTTACCAGGAAAACGAACGTGATATTGCATCGGTTGCAAATCGCGTAACACTTTTAAAATCTCGCCTTGCGTGCCTTTTTCATACAGCACATTGCCGCCCATGCCTAAATCAATTTTGCATTTGACCATGTCATGAAATTCAAAACGGCTCGGATTCCACGGCGCGTCAGCGGGTATCAATTCTTCTAAACGGCAACCGACCATTTTGCCTTGGTCAAGAAAATGCACCGTAAAAATCACTTGGTCTTGTAAAAACGTGCCGACTTCAATGACGTGTCCGACGCTTCCACGACGCACGAGTAATTCGCCGACTTCTTTACCAGGGTAAGTGCCGTCGTTTCGCACGTTTCGTGTGACGCGAACCGCCTCGCCAAAATCGAATCGTCCTTCATCAAAGCGGTCTTCGTTCATAATTTGATGTCGCTAAGTGAGACAAAATTATTGGATTCATCGCCCATTTTGAACACTTTAAAAACTTTTTCAGTCAAGGCATCCGATTCAACAAAATCTTGATACGCACGCGCTAAAAGATTTTTGTAGATGATTTTTTTCGCCTCGTCATCGGCAGGCATGTTGCCTTCTGCTTGCGTTAAATAGGTGTTGAAGCGTTGCAAAATATGTAACCGATTCACATGCACCACGCTTGGCTCGTAATCTAACTCGAAATACTGAAGAAAATCCTCAGCCGATTCTAATTCTTCCATTTCTTCTTCAAAATTCATGGCACACCTCGCTAACAGATTTTCGGAATTTTTCTTAAATCTTAAGGATTTACAATAAGTAAATCACCCATAATCAAATACAAAACCAACACAACAAATACAACGGCTGGTAATAACGTTGAAAACGAATTTTTATTTTCATCTAACATGACGCACCTCTAAATCTGACTAACTCTTAAATCTAAAACTTCTAACAACCCTTGCACACCAATTCGGTCTTTTTCATCGAGTGAAATTAACTTCTCAAAAATCGCGCGGCTAAGTTCCAAATTTTCTAAACGCATATTTAAAAAACCAATCGATTTCAACGTGAACAAATACAACCGAATGCGTGTTAAAGATTCTTTTGGAGCTTGCGTAATATGCGTTTGTTCTAACGCTTGCCAATTGGCAGGAAACTCGATGTTTTGCCGAATCAAATGCAACGCTTTTTCTGAAATCATCAACGCTTCGCTTAATCGATGTTGGTAATAATAAAAACGGTTTAACGCGACTAAAACATTAAGCGACTCAGGCGCACGCAAATATGCTTGAAGTAACGGTAATTCTGCTTCGCCACTGCCGTACAATTCCGAAGCGGCTTTGATTAAATTTTGAACTTCAAGCGAATCAGGTTGTTCAAAATACAAATCAGTCGGGTCAAATTCTAATAAATCCATCACTCGCCCCCTTTGCAAACGCCATCAGCTTCGCAATGTTCGCAACTTTCTTTTTCAGCGGCGACAGGTTTTTGATTGTGTTCGAGTGCGTCTAAACGCTCTGTTAAACAAGCAATCGCTTTTCCAACAGGGTCAAGCGCGGGAATTTCCAAATCAATACCGCGTGGGTCTTGAATTTTCACGCCTTTGCTCAACGTCACGCGACCAGGAATGCCTACGACTGTGCAACACGCTGGCACGTCTTTCATCACGACTGAATTTGCGCCGACTTTGACATTGTCGCCAATTTCAATTGCGCCCAAAATTTTTGCACCTGCGCCAATCAATACATTATTGCCAATCGATGGATGCCTGCGCCCTTTGTTCCAAGACGTGCCGCCAAGCGTTACGCCGTGATACATCGTGACATCATCGCCAACAACCGCCGTTTCACCGATGACAACACACGCGCCGTGGTCGATAAAAAAGCGTTTGCCAATCGTTGCACCTGGATGAATATCAATGTTGGTCAACCAGCGCGTGAAAGCAGATAAAAAACGCGCCGAAAATTTCCAATTTTTGTTCCACAAACGATGACTAATCCGATGCAACAAAATCGCGTGAACACCTGGATAAGTGATTAACACTTCCATCAAACTTCGCGCCGCAGGGTCACGCGCAAAAACACACGTTACATCGCTATGCCAATCTGCAAATAAACTGGGCAAATGGCGCGAGGTTTGAGGCTTTGCAAAAAACATCACAACACCAAACTCCAACTTGTTTTACCTGGGCGTGGCACGCTCGGCATCACAAAAACACGCTCTAAATTTGCCTCATGTTGCAAAGATTTTGCCGCTGAAACTAAAGCAGGTTCTGGTTTTTGAGTGCTTTTGACTTCTTGATTTTTGTTCATGGCACACCTCGCTATAATAAACATAAAAATTGATTTAAATCATTGAATTGCGGCGCACGTTTGTGAACGCTGACGAATTGGCGAATCATCGGCAACAAATTACTGGCTTGCAGTTGGCTGATTTGAATGCCCAATTGTTTATAAGCGTGCATCACGCCTTGAGAGCCTGAATGTTTACCTAAAACTAATTGATGTTCACGTCCGACAATTGCTGGGTCTACGCCTTGATAATTATTTGGGTCTTTAAGCAAACCATCGACATGAATGCCTGCTTCGTGACTGAACACATCGCGTCCAATCAAACTTTTACGACTGCCAATCGTATCGCCCGAAGCCGTTGCAACTTGGTTTGATAAGGTGGTGAATTCACGCAAATCCACGCCTGTTTCGATGTTGTAAAGTTGTTTCAAACCGACCACGACTTCTTCTAATGCCGCATTTCCCGCACGCTCGCCTAAACCGTTCACGGTTGTATTCACATGCGTTGCGCCACCCATCACAGCGGCTAATGTGTTTGCAGTCGCTAAACCTAAATCGTCATGCGCGTGCATTTCGATGTCCATGTCGGTGACGGTGCGTAATTTGCGGATTGCGTCGAGTGTTCCAAATGGTTCACTAATTCCGACCGTATCCGCATAACGGATTCGACACGCGCCAGCGGCTTGCGCTGTTTGCGCCATTTGCGCGAGAAAATTACTGTCTGCGCGTGAGGCATCTTCTGCGCCGACGCAAACTTTCAAACCTGCATCAACCGCCGTTTTTACACAACGGTCGATGGTTTTTAAAACCCAATCACGACTTTGTTTTAATTTGTGTTGAATGTGTTGGTCAGAAGCAGAAATCGATAAATCAATCATTCCCACGCCTAAACCTAAACAATCATTCAAATCGTCAATTCGCATCCGCGACCAAACCAATAACACACTTGGCAAATTTAAAGACGCAATCGCTTTAATTTCTTCTCTTGCAAGTTGCCCCATTGCTGGGATGCCGATTTCTAATTCAGGTACGCCGAGTGCGGAAAGTTGTTTTGCAATACTTAATTTTTCTTCCAACGAAAACGCCACGCCCGCCGATTGTTCACCGTCGCGCAATGTGGTGTCGTCGATAATAATGTGGCGTGGCGTGTTCATGGCTTATTTGAAAGTTGGCGTGAAAGCGGCTTCAGGATTGGCAACAGGCACGTTGTTTTGGCTATCCCAATATGGCGAAAGTTTTCTCAGCGTTGCGACAATATCGGGCATCACTTTTAACACTTCGTCCACTTCGCTCATGGTGTTATAGCGCGAAAATGAAAAACGAATTGTGCCGTGTGCGGCGGTGTAAGGAATTTGCATCGCTCTCATAACGTGTGACGGTTCAAGTGAACCCGATGTACACGCCGAACCGCTTGATGCCGCAATGCCCGCTTTGTTAAGCAACATCAAAATTGCTTCGCCTTCGATGTATTCAAAGGCAATATCGGTGGTGTTTGGTAAACGGTTGTTTAAATCGCCTGTGATAAAACTGTTCGGAATTTGTTCAACAATGCCGCGTTCTAAACGGTCGCGCATGGCTTTCACTTGAACGTTTTCATATTCCATGTGTTCCATCGCCATTTCGCAGGCTTTTCCTAAACCGACAATCGAAGCGGTGTTTTCTGTACCAGCTCTGCGTCCGCGTTCTTGATGACCGCCGCGAAGCAGTGGGCGATAACGTGTGCCGCGACGCAAATATAAAACGCCAATGCCTTTTGGTGCGTGCAATTTATGACCCGAAATCGACAACATATCGATTTTGGTGTCTTGCAACATCATCGGAATTTTGCCAACCGCTTGCACGGCATCCGTGTGAAACATTACGCCAGCCGCGTTCGCCATTTCTGCCATTTCGACTACAGGGAAAATCGTGCCTGTTTCATTGTTTGCCCACATGACCGAAACGATTGCCACTTGGTCAGAAAGCATTTTTTTATACGCTTCCAAATTCAACCGACCGCATTTATCCACAGGCAAACGGTGAATCGTGTAGCCTTCTTTTTCAAGGTTTTCGCACAAATTCAAAATCGCCGCGTGTTCAACCGTTGTGGTGATAATTTCTTTGCGATTCGGTTGCGCTTTAATCGCTGACAAAATCGCGGTTGAATCCGATTCTGTGCCGCACGAGGTGAAAATAATTTCGGAATCGTGTTCTGCGCCAATCAATTCTTGCACTTGTCCACGCGCTTTTTTAAGAGCTTTTGCAACGCCATCGGCAAATTTGTGAATCGAAGACGGATTGCCATATTGTTCTAAAAAGAACGGAATCATCACATCAACAACCGCAGGGTCAACTTTGGTTGTGGCGTTGTTATCTAAGTAAATGTCAGGCATGACCCGCTCCTTGAATGTTGACGAGTTTTTTCATTTCAGAAGCAGGTACGACGCGGATAAATTCGCCCAGCACTTCCATTAAGCGTTGTTGAATGCCTGCAATCGTCATCGCCGCCATCTGGCAACCGTTACACGCCCCCGTCATGTTGACGTAAGCCGTGTTATCAATTACTTCCACTAGTTCCACATCGCCACCGTCTGCCATCAATTGTGGACGCAATGACGTTAAAACTTCTTCGATTTTTTTGATGCGTTGCAAATTCGTGAGCGGTGTTTTGACTTTTTCAACTTCGACTTTTTCAATTGGCGCGGCAGTTGGGTCGAATTTTTCGCCTTTTTCAGCCAACACTTTTTCTAAAATCGCTTCAATGTCTTCATGACATGCCGCACAACCGCCGCCTGCTTTGGTGAAATTGGTCACGTCTTCAACGGTGCGGAGTTTGTTTGCCCAAATCATTTCTTCAATCATCACCGCATCGATAGCAAAACATTTACAAATCAACGCGCCTTCTTCGTGGTCATCTTTCCATTCTTCGCCGCGATAATTCGCTACTGCCGCTTGCAACGCTTCTCGTCCCATGACCGAACAGTGCATTTTTTCTGGTGGCAAACCGTCTAATTCGTTGGCAATGTCTTGGTTGGTGACTTTTAAGGCTTCGTCTAAGGTTTTGCCTTTGATGATTTCGGTTAAAACCGATGAGGACGCAATCGCCGAACCACAACCAAAGGTTTGAAAACCTGCATCTTCGATAATTTCAGATTCTGGATTAACTTTGAGCGTTAAACGGAGTGCGTCGCCGCAACTAATCGAACCGACTTCACCGATTGCATTCGCATCAACCACCGCGCCTGCGTTTTTTGGTGTGAAAAAATGTTCTTTAACTTTTTCTGAATAATCCCACATAGCAATTCCCCTTTAGTGTGTGTGTGGTGTGCAAGATTTAGATTCGCCACCGTTGTTATTGGTTGAAAACGACGTGCCACACGCGCAACTTTTCACGGCATTCGGATTGGTAAATTTAAAACCTGAACCTTCCACGCTATCGAGGAAATCCACGGTCATGCCGTCGAGTGAAGGCAAACTTTCTGCGTCCACGAAAACTTTAATTGCGCCGTAATCCATCACAGAATCGTTTTCGCCTGCTTGAGCTTCGAGGCGCAAACCATATTGCAGACCCGAACAACCACCGTCTGTAACTTCGATTCGCAAACCGCCTGTTGGTTTGTCTGAATTGGCGATAAAACGTTCTACAGCTTTAATTGCGCCATCGGTTAATGTAATCATTTGAATCTCCTAAAATGGTTTGGCATTGATTTTGTAGTTAAACGATGCAACCTGTATGCCATGCAAAAATTAAAAGATAACTCGTTGAAATTACTTAAATTTAAAACAGTTTGTCGCAAAAAGTAGCAGGTTATTTAGAACAATTGGGTGGTTTTTGTCGGGTTTGCTACAAAACACAAACAGGAGAACAAAATGAACGTAGAAGATTTAGATTTGGGCGATATGGTTTATGCGGCGCACGCGATTGTCGATGATGGTTCGATGCCTGATGCCGAGGAAGGGGAAGTGCTAGCGGAAGCAGGAAGTCGCGGCGTGATTGTGATGAAAGGTCATGCCGAAGAAGAACCGCATCGCACCGTTTTTTTAGTGCGTTTTGAAGATAAAGATTTGAATTTAGGGAATCCGATTGGCTGTTGGGTTGAGGATTTGGCGGTTGGTTAGGGATTTTTTACAGGCATGAAAAAGCCCTCAAAGGCGCGAGGGCTTTAGCGTTGAAAAACTTAACAAGAAACTACATTGCTACTCAACATCCGCTGAGAATGTACAAGCTGGATGCACACCAGAAATAACTCCGTAATCGCATGTTTCATCAACTCGCTTACGATACATATCTATTAAGCATTTGTTGTTCTTACATTGATTTCGGATTGAAAGCCATTTTAATTGCTCTGCTTTTAAAGATTTAATTGAACCACCAAAATTTGAAGAAAGCATACTTTTGTAATTTTCAGATAACGCATCGTCAAGTTTTCCAAGTAATGAATCAGAGCAGATTTCTTTTTCAACAAATGTCGTTGCTTTGTTGCAATCGAATGATGTCGCAAAGACTGGTGGAGTAAATAATGCCAAAACTAAAACCAACTTTTTCATAATGTATCCTTTTTGATTAAATTCGTTTATTCATACAAATTCAGTTTTTATTTTGTTCATAACGTGATGCTGAAACGAAAACTACACTATTGGTCGTTTTTACATTGTTACACGTTAATTTATAACCGTTCGCTTCCATGACTTGCCTTACCATTGCGCCAAGCATTTGTTTTAATCGATGAAACTGTTTGGTGTCTTTTTCATCTATAAGAGTTTTTTCTTGGATAAACGAATTTTCTAATAGATTTTTTTCTACTCCTAAAATTGCTGGCTTACCAAGGTCACTAGCTGTTTTCATTCGTTCAATAGCCATTGGTTCATTTAAAAACTCCCATATTTTTTGCCCTTCTTGTGTTTCATAAAGTTTGCGAAATGAGTTTGTTGAAAATCCTGTTGTTGCGCTCATAATTAAACCTCTAAATATATTTAGACATGTCAAAATTGACACGTCTATTTAATCTTGCATAGATAAATATGTCAATGTTAATTTTTCTTTTTTCAAACCAGCACGGAAATAGAAGCATCGAGCAACCGTCAAGAACCAAGCCCAATTCACAGTATTTTTATTTGAAATACTATTATCTTGCTACTCACTCCAAAAGGTCACGCCATGAACGAAAAAATACAGAAACTTCCGCAGCCATTTTCCTTTTATTGACAATAAAAACACAAACCGTATCATCAAAAGCACTATTTAAAGTGCTATTTTGAAAACAGGTTACAAAAATGAACACAATTAACGCTAATGAATTGAAAACAAGAGGTGTGACGGCGATTGAATCGGCGTTGCAATATGGTTCTGATGTGGCGATTACAGTCAGAGGCAAAACGCGCTTTGTGGTGGTGGATGTCGATTATTTTCAGCAGTTACGCGAATGTGAATTAGAAAAAGCCGCCAGAGAAGCAAGAGAAGATATTGCCGCTGGTCGCTTTGTTGTTGAAACCGCTGAACAGCATAAAGAAAGGATTATGGCGAAATATGGCTTACAACTTGGTGATAACAGAACGGTTTGAGGAAAAATTAGCGAAGTTTCTCAAAAAACACCCTGAATTAAGTAATCAATACTGGGACACAATGGCTTTGCTCGAAGCGAATCCTTATCACAATTCACTTCGGCTTCATAAGCTGGTCGGGAAACTAAAAGGCTTGTTTAGCGTATCGATAAATGACAAATATAGAATCACCATTGAATTCATCATCGATGACAAAGAAATTATCCCTTTAGACATCACGAATCATTACAAATAGCTAAAAGCCTAAATACTACGCAAACGCACCGCTAACACATCACACGGTGCATGATGCAAAACGCCGCTTGCCGTAGAGCCAAGCAATAATGCCAATCCGTGCCGTCCGTGCGAGCCGACGATAATTAAATCCACATTTTCTTGTGCGGCAAGGGCGCAAATTTCTTCTTTTGGATTTCCCCAAATCAACCAACGTTGATTTTCAGGCACGCCAAGCCTGTCGCAAACTGCGTTGAAACCTGCCTTTTCTTGTTCTAGCAAAGCGTTGTCAGTTTCATCATCGAGGCTGATAATTGTGCCGTAACTCATATCAGGCATGGGCATATTATCTAAAACATGCACCATGCTGATTTTGGCATCGTTAAGCAACGCCATGTCACGGGTTTTGTTAACGACAAAATCTATTTCATTTGAAAAATCGACGGCAAGTAGGATGTGTTGATAAGTGTTCATTATTTCAAACCATCAATCACAACAGGCATTTGCCCCTGTTGCACTAGCTGCCAATTGGCAAGCAAATCGTCTTTGTGAATTTCCACCCACGCTAAAACTAAACGCGCTTGTTTTTCTGGCAAATTACTTTGCGTGATTTCACAAGGTTCAAGGGTAATTTTTGCTGTTGCCCCTTGAAAATCGGCGTGAATATGCGGCTGACTGGTAGATTTTGGATTGCGTTTTAGGCGAATCACAATCCCATAAAATAAACTCAATACTGCAAACTCAGTGCTATTCACATTAGCTGTTGTAGAAAGTGAAATTGTTTTGGTTTGTTTATTTGGAATGCCTTGTGCAATCGCTTTTTCATACAACGTTTCAATATCGCGTACTTGTTTTGGCATATTAAACAAATGACAGGTCGAGCGACGCGCTTCAATGTTACGACGTAAATTAGCAACGTGTTCTTTCTCATTTGCCAAATTGACGGCTTTTTCTTCGTAATCTTCAAAATTGTAAGTAATCAATTCATCTAAATTGAGCGAATGCAGCAAACTTCCCGCCATGCGCGAGGCAAATGTTTTGCCCGAAAGCGTCAAAATCGGCAAACCCATAAACAGTGCGTCATTTGCCGTTGTGCCACCGTTAAACGGCGTGCAATCTAAAAATAAATCAGCAATTTGATAACGCGCCAAATAATCTGGCGGACTGACTCGAGAAGCAAAAATTAACCGTTCTTTATCAATACCCTGTGCGACTGCTGCATTGACCATGTTTTCATGCGCCCATTCATTATCGGCAAGTAACCATAAAACGCTGTTTGGCACTCGTTTTAAAATTCGCATCCAACAGGTAAACATCTCTTCAGTGATTTTGTAATTGTTATTAAATGAACAAAAAACAAAACTGTCTTCAGGCAAATTATTTGCAGCGCGAGTTGGCTTTTGTCCAACGGGACGTTTTCTATCGGAAACTTGAAAAACGTGCGGCATATAAAGCGGCGTTTCGGTGAAATAGGTAGCCAGTTCAGGTGGAATCAAAAACTCGTCACCAATGACATAATCGATATTGGGCAGTGCGGTCGTGCCTGGAAAACCTAAATAAGTTACCTGCACAGGTGCGGGGCGATAAGCCAAAATGTTCGGACGCACACCTGAAGTTAGCCCTTGCAAATCCACCAGCAAATCAATTTCGTGTGCGTGAATGGTTTTCGCAGCTTCTTCATCACTCATCTGTTCAACAGAAATAAAATGATCCATGCCTGCAATCACTCGCGCTCTTAATTGCGAATCATCAGGCGGCGTTAAACAAAAGCCGTAAATTTCAAATTTGTCACGATTATGCAATTCATACATTTCAACGGTTAAAAGTGAAACCGCGTGGGTGCGAAAATCCGATGATAAATAACCAATCCGTAGTTTTTCATGCTGGTAAGGCTTTTGATCTTTTGCTAGTTGCGGCAAATTTTTGTCTACTTTTTCACTGACAAAATAAAGCGAATTTTCTAATTGTTCTTGTGGGTTGTTAGTTGAACTTAAAATCGCGAGTGCAGAAGTGCCTTCCCGCATCGCTTTTTGCGTCACGCCTAAAACTGGTTTATAAACAGGCCATTCGCATTGTTTTTGACGTAAATGTACCCAATGCGAAATCACTTTTGGCTGCTCTGAACTAAGCAATAAACTTTGCGTTAAAAACTGCTCGGCTTCTTGATATTGGCGTTCATTTTCTAAAACACGCCCCAAACTGTTCAGTGCCAAAATGTAAATTTTTTTATCTTCGTCGGAAAGTTCAAGATATTCATAACTTGCAACAATGTCGCGCCATTGCGTTAGGGCTTCTTGAATGCGATTTTGTCGCTCTAAATTCGCGCCTAAATTAAACAGCCCTTGCATAAAATCAGGATGAATTTTGATGGCATCACGATAGGCTTGTTCGGCTTTTTGAGATTCTTTTTGTTGATCTAAAATAACGGCTAAATTGAAATAAGCAGCATAACTTACAGGCGAATCATTATGTTTTAACCACGTTTCATAAAGTTCAATTTGCTGACTGGGCGTTAATAATTCGCCTACAGCAAGCAATTCCATAATGTCCATTTTTTGTTGCTGCGCTTGCTGTAAAAAATTTTCAAAAGTCGAAGTGTTTTTAGATTTTGTCATACTGAAATTCTCGGAAAAGGAAATAAAGCTAAATAATTTGAAAGATATTCAGCAAATTTTATGCCGTTAAAGTTTTTTGAT
>Ga0172373_10004373_pt1 | contig 20003 bp, 20 predicted proteins | sample Lak10m_2_FD_114546 | JGI IMG/M metagenome (GOLD analysis project Ga0172373, IMG submission 114546) | Freshwater microbial communities from Kabuno Bay, South-Kivu, Congo - kab_092012_10m | ecosystem: Environmental > Aquatic > Freshwater > Lake | place: Democratic Republic of the Congo...
AAAACAGACCCTTGCGTTTTTACTGATTATAATGATTTATTAATGCAATTAATGGGATTTAAAGAAGATAATGATTTATTTGCTTATGATATTAAAGATGATTCAATTGAATTAAAAAAAGAAAAAGTAATACCACAATCATCCTCAAGAGGAACTGGGACGTTAAATCAAAATTCAATACGTAATAAAATTGAAATAATAAACCAATATCAAGCACTACCAGCAGCACCAGCAGCACCAACACAAGCACCACCAACACAAGCACCATCACCACCAAGACCACCTCCTCCACCACTAAGACCACCACCAAGACCACCATCAGCAGCACCAGCACCATCAGCAGCACCATCACCACCACCAACACCACCACCTCCTCCACCACCAAGACCACCAGCAACAGTAGGAGGAGCAATGACTAATTCATTTAAGTTATTAGATATTTTCAAGTTATTTTATAATTTCGTAGCAATTAAAGATTTTGATAATTCTTATATGACCATTTATAAATTATTTTTTATGTTAAATAGTTATGGTTATTATAATCAAGATCAAACATTAATTTTAAAATTGCAAGAGATTATCGAAAGAGGTATTTATACAGATGAGATTATAGAAATAATTAAGAATACATTATCAATAATAAAAGAAAGGACACAGCAAATTTTTAATGAATATATAAATGTTTTTAATGAAACTGATAAGATAATTAAGTATTATTATAAGACAAATGACGAAATCATCAAATATTTAACAATCAATTTCTATTATAACTTTTTCAAGAATTTGGAGAAATCAGATATATCATTAAAATTGATGATTAATGGTATTTCGTTAGATATCGCAAAGACTCATAATGAGATTGATAAAGAAATTAATGAAATGATTAGCAATAATGATTTCTTTTTAAATAAAAATGAGATAGTAATAGAAAAGGGCGATGATATAAATAGTTCAACAATAGCAGACATTAACTATTTTTTCACATTCATTTATGATTTAACTTCAAAACCTGAAGGGTCTGAATTAATCATAAATAATTCGAGCGATTTAAATGCTTATATCGTGATGCAATTATTAGAAAATGATACGGTAAGTAATCTGACCGTCAATTATAATAATTATGAATTACCAGCAATTAAGAATAAACCTTATAAATTCTTATTTGACAATCAAAAGCCATTACAAGTGATAGTTAATTTGAATAAATGCCAAACGGTTTTATATGAATATGTATTAAAATCTGAGAATTTGAGCAAATTATTTGAAATTCTCAGAATTAATTTCAATTTCATTAAATTTGAATTGACTCATAAATATAAATATAAATATTTCATCAATAATGAAATTATGCGATTGATAGAACCAACAATTTCAATTAAAAAAACATTAATTAACTATAAACACGCGACCTATCAAGATTATAATTTCTTGTCAATATTTAAATTAAATGACATCAAAATAATTTCATATATAAACTATGCATTATATTTGTCAGCTTCGCTATTCTCAAAAATATCAGAATATAATTTCGAATCTCTTATATATCTTCATGCAATTATTAAGAATAATTTAGAAGATTATTGGCAAATAATCAATTATTCTGGTAAAGATGCCATTATATTAAGATATAAGAAGTTTTTAGGAGAAATAGAACTCCTTAAATATATCGAAGAAACTCTTTTACATTTGAGAAGTAGAATAGAGATTTCGAATAATATCGATAATTTTATATCAATTCTAATTCGATTTAAAGGAACAAATCCTGTTTTATCGGGTATAGAAATTAATTTAGACAAGGATTTCTTATTTACATTATTCGCTAATGTGTATAAAGATAAAGAAATTGATTTTTATGAAACCATTAATAAAGAATTGGAATTCTTATTTGATATTTATGACAATGAAACGAATAATTTCACAGGTGAATATCGAGAATTGAGAGATTATTTCATAAATCCATTAATGATAGCAATGAATAAAAAAGGATTTGATATAAATAAATTAGAGATGCATTTATTAGATTTCAATACATCTTTATTAAAACAGATAATAATGCCAAAATCAAAGAAAATAAGTGGTGGTTTTGGTGAAAATACGCCAATAACTTTAGTAGAACAACTATCAAAAGACAAAGATTTTATTTATGAAAAATTAAATGAAATCAACAACTTTTATAAAAAATTTGAAGAATTTAAAACTAAATTTGAAACTGGATTTATAACAGAAGCAGATAAAAATCTTGAAGAATTTAAGAAATTATATGATGATATAACAATTGATAATATTACTTATCCAAACATTAAAGATAATAATGAATTTAATAGCACTATTAATAAACTACATAGTGCAGTAAAAAATAATAAAAGAAAAGTTGAAAATACAATAGCTAAAATAGGTAATTTACATGAAATTGAGAACTTGAACAAAATTTTGGAAAATATAATTGATAATATATTACCATCATTAAGTAATTATGCGAATATAGATGAAATATTAGTAAAAATAAATTTAGCAAATTATTTTTCATTAAAAGATGATAGAGAACCAACAATTTTATTTGATATTAAGAATTATTTAAGTAAATGCCAATCATCAGTTATAGATTTTTATAAAAGCGAATTAGACATTTTAAAAGGTCGATACGAAGATCAAGATAATATAATTGAACAAATGAAAAAAGATTATCAATTAAGTATTAAAGGGAAAAGCGATGATAGACCATCTCATTATGATGACTATAGAAGAATATTTGGTGGAAGCAGAAAAAATAAGACAAAACGATTTAGTGGTGGTGGAAAAATAAAAGAGAAATATGATACAGATTTAAAGGATGAAATAGTAGAAGTAGGAAAACTTAAAAAAATCAAAGAAGATTTTAATAAATTTAAAGCTGCAACAAGCTTAAGTAAAAGTAATCCAGCAAATGAAGAAATAATTGAAAAGATTTATGATAAAAACGGTGATAGTATTTTTGAAAGAATTTTATTTCAATATGACAAAGACGCTAAAGCAAATATTCCAGAAATTGCAAAAGGTCGTTTATATGATGCCGTTGTAGATAATAATCTTGATCCTGAAATTGAATTAGAAATTAATATGATTGACAAAATAATATTTATAATTGTAATTGTAATAATAAGAACTGGTGCGCTTCAAATAGTAAATTATTTCATAGATAAAGAAACAATAACGACTGTTAGAGAATCTATTAAATATTATGCTATTTCATATACATTAATATTCATTACTTTATTTACAATTATAAATATTGATGTCTTCAGATTGCGACTTCTTGTTAATTATATGAATATGCATATTAATGCATCAGGTATTTTAACACATATTGTTTTATCAATGATAATTGGTTATATTGTATATTTACTATTGATTAATATGAGTCCTGAGAATAAACCTTCGCGTTTATCTAAGAATCAAAAAATTAAATTGAAAATGAGAGCTGAAATTTTATCAATAGCAATATTAACATTACTAATCATTTTTATTCTTGTTGTTTAAGATGATATTTAAATGTAATTGATATATTATGTTTATAATTGATGATACGACTATTAATGAAATCATTTAAAATTAGATCGTTTTTATTAATGACAATTCCTTTATTTTCATTCATATCAATAACTTCGTTATCTGCTATATAACCATCATTTTTAATTATTTTTATTTTATCATTTATAAGAAAATGATATGGTTTATTAATATTCAACAAATAATTATTATTAATCAATAAAACATCATTAACAATTGTTTGATATTCATTCATTTCAATTGGATTATTAAGATAATCTATTAAAGTAATTATCCAATTATTATTACTTAGGATAATATCTATATAATCATTAATAACTGGTTGCCAGATGTCCCATGGTGAATTGTTTGCGGTCGTTGATGTATAAGTATAAGTCGATTGTTTAATACCGTCATTTATAATTAAGATGATATAAGGAGTTTTGAATTTAATATCAGAAGGCAAACAAATAACTGAAGGATATATGAGGTGTGATTGAATATCAATTTTAGGAACTACTCTAAAATTATTTTTAGTGGTATTAACTATAAATGTTTTATATTTAGTCAAATTTAAAGGTTGTTGATAATTGGTGATATTTATCGGTTTTTGTGGTGTCATTGTCATCATAGATGTTTGGGATGATTCGATGTCAGTAATAGACGTTGGCTTAATCATAATATTCATTTTTGATATAGAAGCTCTGATAGCTTCAGCTTCTCTGATTTTCAATTCCAAATCTTCTTCTTTGTGATTATTATTAAGATTATTATTATTTTCAATATAATTCTTGATTTCAATGAGAACATTTTTATTTAATTCATTAGAAACAACACTTGAATTTTTATAAACATTAGAATAAATATTCATAAAGGTTTCTTTGGAGAATTCAGTTAAATTATATTTATCATTTACCATTTTTAAACAAGATTGATATAAAGCATCTGAATCCATAATTAAGATTATTATTATTTGTTATTAAATAATGGATTTAATATTTGGGCGAAAATAGCGATATCGAAGTTTTTTCATTTTAGTGTCAGTATATTGTGATTCTTTAATAATAGTTTCAAAAACTGTATTTTTATTTTTCTTCAAATGATTTAACCATAATAATTGAAAAGCAATTGAAAAAACGCCACATTCTGTATTACTATATTGATGTCTAATATTATTTACTGCAATTGGGAAAGGTTTATTAAATAATGTTTCGGATTGTGTTTTAATATCTTGATAAACTGGTTTAAGATCATTTGGTATATTGCCAGTGGTACTATCATAATAATAACCACCAAAAGATGGCAATGAAGGATCTAAAATGAAAAAACAGGAACACCAATGGGTTCCGGGTTCAGTGGATTTAGCCAAATTTACAATGAATCCTAAATACTTAACATTACCAGATTCTAAGATTTTTTTAATATCGATATTACAAAAACTGGAAAACTGACAAACACCATCTTTTTTTAATCCAAAGTCAATTGAAAAAACGCCTAAAAATTTATATTTATTGGCGGGTATAGATTCATATTGTTTCATAACTTTTATAATATCGAAATTAGATAACCATTCAACCGGATTTTTAACCCATTCAACGGGTTGTGAAGGTCTTAAATCCAAATGTTCAATTGAATTTAAATCAGTCAAAACTTCCGTTTTTTTCTGAATTCTTGCCTCTTTTTTTAAAAGATCTATCCAAGCCCAATAAATATTATCTTTTTTTGTATATTTCTTAAATTTAATATTTAATTTTTGAATGATATCATTATTAGTATCATTAGGAGATATAATAATCTTATCAATCTTATGAGGACAAAGGAAATTCCAAATTTTAATCAATTTTTCTAAAGACTCTCTACTATAACAAAATTTTCGTTTATTTGCAGCAGGACTACAAAACTCCATAAATTATCTGTATATTCTATTATAACAGACATTTAAAAAAATAACAATAATAATAGGTAATTGGCATAAATCCTTAAATCGAAGATGATTATTTATAAAAACAAGATTTTACGCAAAGATAGAAGATCCTTGGCAATTTTTGATGTCGATTGGACTATTATTAAACCAAAGACAAATGAAGTTTTTCCTAAAAATAAGGATGATTGGCAATGGTTTAATGATTCGGTGCCATCTGTATTAAAGAGATTAAATAGAAATGGTTATAGAATTGTGTTTCTAACAGATCAATCTAAAGAATGGAAAATTGATATGATTAAAGATGTTATTAAAGAATTGAATATTTCAGTTATTTGTTTGATTGCATTTAAGAAAGAATTTTATAAACCAAATCCTACATTTTTCATTGAAACATTTAATGATAAATATGATAAATCTAAAAGCTTTTTTGTTGGCGACGCAGCAGGTCGAAAAGGTGATTGGTCAGATAAAGATAAAAAACTGGCGAATAATATAGGTGTTAAATTTTACACACCCGAAGAAATATTTCATTTATCTTCTAATAAAAATAAACAAGAGATTAAGATAAAGGCAAATAAAAACAAAGAAATTATTATTATGATTGGATATCCTGGATCAGGTAAAACAACAATTGCTAATAAATTATGTGATAATGATAATAATGATAATAATAATAATTATATAAGAATTGATGGCGATTCATTAAAAACACCAGTAAGAATGATAAAAGAAGCTGATAAATATATAAAAACAAATTCGATTATATTTGATGCTACTAATGGAACTAAGGAAAGACGACAACATTTTATAAATTACGCAAAATCGAAAGATTTATCAGTTAGATGTATTTGGAATACTGCATCAATTGATAAAGCAATGGAACAAAATAAAGAGAGAGCTAATAATGGAGGTATAAAAATACCAGATATTGCTTTTTATGTGTATCGTAAGAAATTTGAAGCACCAACACCTGATGAATGCGAAATAATTAAAATTGATTGATTTAAATAATTTATATATATGCCTTTTTATTATAACCATTATTATTTAAATAATTATATAAATAATCCAGATGTTTGGACATCAGATGAATCAGAATTATATTATAAATTAGAATTGAATAAATATCCGAATAGTGGTATTTATAGAAGACATTGGTAGTATTTTAATGATTATATCAATGAGAAATTAGTTTCTAAGTTATAATTTTTAGATGACAAACAAAAAATAAAAAAATGATTAATAAACTTTTAATATAAAAATATATAAAATAAATATAATATGTCAGTAGCTAAAACAGACTTGCAATCTTTCCTTAATAAGTTTAAGTCAGAAAAAGGAAAAGCTTTTACTAATACAAGCATTGCAAGTCCTAAGATATCTATAAATATACCTACTGACAATTATGATACATTTCTTAATTTATATGCTCTTGCTATCACAAGCGGAGTTCATCTTTATTTGACAGAAAAACCTTTAGATCCGAGTCTGATTCGTATTGATTTAGATTTTAGATTTTCAAAAGATTTGAGTATGCACGAAGAAAGATATATTCAGCGTAAATACAATGAAGAGCATATTAGAAAGATTGTAGATGCTTATTTCAAAATTATTAATAATTATCTAATTGTTGATGACGAGTCTAATATCGCCTATGTAATGGAAAAACAAAATCCGACAGAATATAGGAATAAGATAAAGGATGGAATACATATAATTTTTCCACATATTATTGTTAATAATAATATTCAATATTTTATAAGAACTAAGATTCTTGAAAAAGCACAAGACATTTTCAATATCCCTGATATTTGCGCTATTCCCGATGATATTGTTGATAGAGCAATTATCAGTGCTAATTGTTGGCAAATGTATGGCAGTAAAAAGCCTGATTGTGAAGCTTATCGAGTAACTAAGATTTATAACTATCAATTATCAACAAGTGAAACAATTTTTAAAGATTATTTTCCGACTGCTAAAGATGAAATTGATTATATTCGTCTATTTTCTATGCGAAAGATGGATAAAGACGAAACTATAACAAAAACAGAAACTGTCAATGATATCAATGAGTATATACGACACGTATTACCGATGATGGATAAGAAACAGAAAGAAAAATTGGATAATAACATCTTTTCAACAAAATTGACAAATATTATTAAAAATTATATTAATGATGATGAATTTCAATTAGCAAAAGATTTAGTCAATGAATGTTTGAGCCATAAAAGAGCGGATAGATATGATGATTGGATAAATCTTGGTTGGGCTTTGCGTAATATCGATTATCGCCTCTTAAATACTTGGGTTGAATTTTCTAAAATCAGCAGTACCTTTGTTGAAGGTGAATGTCAGAACTTATGGGATAAGATGAAAAAGGAGAATTTGAGTATGGGCACTTTGAGATGGTGGGCTAAACAAGACAATCAGCAAAGATATAATGAGATTATCAATAATTCGATTATTCCATTAATTGATAATGCTTTAAGCACTGATGGGGCACATTACGATGTCGCTAAAGTTGTTCAAGGGATTTATAAAGGCGAATATAAAGCCGTTAATAAAGATACTTGGTATAAATATGATAAAGATTGTCATAGATGGGTAAAAGCTCGCGAAGGTTTGAAATTGAGAAGAGAATTGAGTGAAGAGGTTTGCAGAAAATTTACAGACAGAGCTCAATATTTTAATCAGAAAATGACGGAAACGACAGAGGACGGGCAAAAGGAATTTTACGATAAACGGGCGAAAGCTGCTTTAAAAATTGCTTTAAATTTGAAAAAGACGGCATTTAAGGAAAGTATTATGAAGGAATGCAAATGTTTATTTATAGATGAAAGTTTTGAGGAACTGTTAGATAATAGAAATTATTTATTAGGTTTTGAAAATGGTGTTTATGATTTAAAGATGCATATATTCAGAGAAGGAATGCCTGATGATTATATATCATTATCAACTAAAAAAATTTATATTCCATTTAATCCAGAATCTGAAGAAATAATTGAAATTAAAGATTTCTTTGAAAAATTATTTACAAATGAAAATCTTCGTAATTATGTTCTTGATATCTTAGCGTGTGCTATTGATGGTAGCATAGCACAAGAGAGATTTTACATATTCACAGGTCAAGGTAGTAATGGAAAGAGTAGATTATTAGATTTGATTCAAAAAGCGATTGGTGATTATTATGCAACTCTCCCGATTGCTTTATTGACACAAAAACGGGCTGCTTCTAATTCGGCTCAAGGTGAAGTTGAAAGAACTAAAGGCAGAAGATTCGCAGTTCTACAGGAACCCAGCGAAAATGATAAGATTAATATTGGATATATGAAAGAATTGTCAGGTAATGACAGAATTTTAACAAGAGGTTTATATAAAGAACCATATGAATTTAGACCTCAATTTAAGATGATTCTTGCGTGTAATGAATTACCAGAAGTCCCAAGTGATGATGGTGGAACTTGGCGAAGAATTCGAGTAATTGAATTTCTTTCAAAGTTCTGTGAAAATCCTGATCCAGAGAAACCTAATGAGTTTCCTATGGATTTACAATTGAATGAAAAATTGGAGAGATATGCCGATGTCTTTCTTTCAATGTTAATTGAGAGACATAAGACAATTAATCCAATTAAGATTAATGAACCACGAGAAGTTATTAATGCAACTTATAAATATAAGCAAAATAATGATGTAATTGGTCAATATATGGCTGATAATATTATTAATGATCCAGCATCTAAAGAAAAGATAGGTTTAATGGATGTATTTAATGATTTCAAGCGTTGGTGTAGTGAGAATGTGCCAAAAGGCAAACGAGTGCCAGACAGAGGACAAATTAAATCATATTTTGAAAAGGTCTATGGTAATTATGAAAATACTAAGAGTTGGAAAGGATTTACTATTAAAGTTGGTTAAATAAAAATTGATTATTATTTTTATTTTTATAATTTAGCTAAATGACTTATAAAACTATTATAAATAAAACAAAAGATTTTATTGAAAATTATATGAATAGTCTTAATGACATTAGTCACGATTTTAATCATATTAATTTAGTTGTTAATCTTGCTCTCAATATTGCAAAAAAAGAAGGTTTGACGAAACAACGAGATCTGTTTCATATAACAATGGGATCTTTATTACATGATTATGGTGATAGTAAATATTCAAATGAATCACAAGAAATAATGATCAAAGATTATTTAAAACAATTTAAGAAATTAAAGATTTATGATAAGAATGAAATAATACGCCTTGCGAGTCATATATCATTATCTAAAGAAATTAATCATAATTATGATAATTATTATAATCATCATTATAATCATAAAAGACAATTAAAGTTATTTATAATTCAAGATGCGGATAGGATTAATAGTCTTGGTGCAATTGGAATTATGAGATATATAACTTTTAATGTTAATAATTGCGAAAAACCATCATTTGATGAGATTGTTAAGAATATGAATGATAGAACAATGAAAATAAAGAAATTTATAAGGACTAAGACAGGAATTCAAATAGCTAATTCAAATAATAACTTTAAATTAATCAAAGATTTCATTAAAAATTATGAGAATTTTATTAAAGATAAATAAAAATTGAACTTAGCAATCAATTTATTTTTTGAAATTGATTATTAAATTCAAATTTTATTTTTTTTAATTCATTCAAGTCATATTCATAATTTATAAATTTAATAAAGTAATGTGATTGAATATTTTTGTTTTCAATTTCAGTATCTATAAAGCCGGCATTTGCACCAACACGACGAAATGATATATCCGGATTATCGGTTTTCTTTACAAATGTAAAATTTAATGGTTCAAGTTTTTCTTTAACTTCTCTCTCATAATCTTCTTTTTTCCATATTTGAAAAATACAAGGCACATCATACTCATCATTATCAACTGAAAAAGCTTTTTTTTGGTAAATTTATTTTTTAAACTATCTTTCTTAAAACTTTTAGGTAATATAAATGAAATAGTTTTAGCAAAATAACAGGATTGTTTAATAAATTTAATTACTAAAGAAGACTGACGACCAAACGGTGGATTTCCAATTATATGAATATTTTCAAAACCTCTTTTAATATCATCATAATTTAATAATAAATAATCTTGTTTAATTACTTCTGTGTGTTCAGGTTGAATATCATAGAATTTATAATTATCTGATAAATGTTTGATGGCTGAAATAAATGAGCCATTGCCAGCACTTGGTTCTATAATTAAATCATTCGTTTTAATTTCAATAACTTGTTTAATATAACTAATACATAAATTAACAATATAATCTTTAGTATAATATTTATCAATAGTATTTCTTTTTAGACCTTTTGTTTGTTTATCAGACATAATTATAATTCAATTAATTAATTACTTAAATTATTTATGTCATTTTTTTATAATAAACTAAAAAGAAAATACCTATAAATACTAAAAAACAACCAAATATTTGTCGTATATTCAATAATTCCTTAAGAACTAATGCAGATATTATAATTGTTATTATAGGTGTTAAGATAAAAATTAGTAATGGTGCTATTATATCATCTTTCTTTAAGATATGAAGATAAAGCAAATTACAAATAAAAGTAGCTATGAAAAACATCAGAGCAATAATTAAAAAGTGTTTATAGGTGGCTGATTTATAACCATTTATAAAATCGGTGTATTTAAAGAAAAAGATGTAAATAAGCGTTGAAGATAATAAAACTAAACTTTGAAGAAATATAATGAAAACATTAGGAAATAATGACAAATAAAGTTTAATTAAAATTGGCATAGATCCCCAAACAGATGCAATTATAAGTGGATATATCATTATAACTAATGTTCTATATAACTTATAAATAATTAATCATCAAACACTAATTCTAAATAATCTTCGCCGTATTTCTCAATCATCTTAAATAACCTTGAAGGTTTCATTATTTCCTTAATTAACTCTTCTTCCAATTCTTGATTATTTCTTTTCATTGTTTTATAATCTAATTCGAATATTGAAGGGTTTTTTGATAATTCATTCCAGTTAATTTTATTTTGATTTTGTTCAAGAAGTTTAATAGCATTTGGATTTAAGGATAATTGAGACCAATCAATTTTTGATTGATTAGCTTCAAGAATTTTAATAGCATTTGGATTTAAGGACAATTTAAACCAATCAATTTTTGATTGATTAGCTTCAAGAATTTTAATAGCATTTGGATTTGCTGACAAGTAATACCAGTCTATTTTATCAGGATTAGCTTCAAGAATCTTAATAGCATTTGGGTTTAATGATAATAATCTCAAATCGATTTTCTCTTGATTAGCTTCTATTAGCTTATTTAAAAGAGGAATGGCATTTGGATTTGCTGACAAGTAATACCAATTAATTTTTGATTGATTGGCTTCCATTAGCTTATTTAAAAGAGGAACGGCATTAGAATTTTTTGACAAAAAGTTATAATTTAATTTATCTTGATTAGATTCAAGTAATTTAATGGCATTAATATTTTCACACAAATAAGTCCAATTAATTTTATCTTGGTTATTTTCAAGAAGTTTAACAGTATTTTCATTCGTTGATAAATATTTCCAGTCAAGCTTATCTTGATTAGATTCAAGAATTTTAATAGCATTTTTATTTTCTGATAAATGACTCCAATCAATAAATTCCTGATTTTCTAATAAAAAATCTATTGCATTTTCATTTAGCGACAATTTATATTTATTTAATTTATCTTTATCTATCCAATCTCTTAATTTCCAAATTGGCTTATTTAAACTCATTCGTATATTTAATAAGAATTATATAATTATTTCTTTATATTTCTATAGATGATTTGTGCATTATTATTATTACTTATTTTAGGTATCACACATAATAATTCAATTATAAATCATCACGAATGTTTAATTGGAAATGAAAAAAAAATAAATGGTGTATTATTTAGATATTGTTTAGATTATTGGCATTTTACATCTTAATCATTATTTATTTATATTAGTAATAAGTATTATTTGGGAAATATATGAACATTTGATGTTTAAATATTTAATAAAAAAAAGTAATTGTAATGAAATAAGTTGTATGAGAGTTGAAGACATTTTTTAATTTATTAGGCTATTTTATTGGAACTTCTATTCGTAATTTTTGGCAATAATAATAATAATACGTATTATAATCATTTCCTTAAGTCTTTAATTGTTCATAAATATCAATTAATTCATTTTTAGTTTTGCTTGTTAATCCTTTAATTTTTGGATTAAGTTTTTTAATATTTGCAATAATTTCTGGTTTGGTTATTTTAACATCTTTTTTAGGTTCATTTGGTGATTTTAATTTTAATTTATCGTCCTTAGATTTTTCACATTCAGCTAATTTAATTTCTGGTTTGGTTATTTTAATATCTTTTTTAGGTTCATTTGGTGATTTTAATTTTAATTTATCATCCTTAGATTTTTCACATTCGGCTAATTTAATTTTTAAGTTAGCTATAATTTTATCTTTATCTATTTCATCTTTCTTAATTTCATCTTTAATATTATATGTTTTATTTAAAAAAAATTTTGCTATTTCTCTAAATTTTTTTTGTTCTATTAATTTAATTTTATTTGGAAAATATGTTATAATTAATCTTAATGCGTGCAATAAATAATTGATTGTAAGATTATTGACAAAAAATTTATTATCTGGATTGCTTATAAAATAATGTATAATTAATTCAATGTTTGCTCTTATTTTATATAAATCAAATAATATTTGATTCAAATCATTTATTGAATAATATAAAGGTATATCATAATCTGGAAATAAATTTTTAATTTCGCTTAATAACTTACTGGTATCATTAATAATAATTGAAGGTTTCGTTATATTATAAAACTTTTTATAATATAAAGTATATATTTTATACTTATCAGAATAATTTATATTAACATCTTGTTGATAAATAGAAAAGATTTTTTTGATATTTATTAAATTATCGAAATCAAAATCAAATGATTCAAAAAATCCTAATAAAACAAGTTTTATTTTTAAATAATTATTATTATCAATCATACTTGTATTTATAGTATTAAATTTGATTAATAACTGTAATATATCATCAAAACTTATTTTGTCTATATTATAAAAATTCTCTATTAGTTCCTCTTTTTCGGAAATGTCACTTACACTTTCGAATGAATATAATTCTTGATCATCATCATTTTTTAATTCATCCATTTTAACATAAACCAAAATTCTATGTTCAGTTTTACCAAAATTAAAACATAAGTCATCAGGATCAGTAATAGCATCTAATTTACATAGTTTAGTATTTAAGCAAAATTCATTATTTTTGTGAATATCCCAATCAAATTTCATTAAAGAACAAGGACTCAAATTAGTATCGGTCGCATTAAATCCTTGATCTGATGTTAATTTATTCCAACCATTATAAACATATTTATTATTATTACACGTAATACCGGCAATCACATGATTTGAATTTAATGCATTTTTTCTATTATAATTACGCAACAAACAACTATCTAATTTATATTTAGAACCATTAAAAATAATAATATCTCTTTCTTCTTTTATTGAATTGAAATCAGTTTTGTTTAAATTGAATTTTTTTAAGAAAAAACGATCTAAATTATTCTTTTTATTTACATATTTATACATTGTATTATTATTCCTTTCTGAATTATCGATTATTAATACTTCTGGATTTCTTTTTAAAATTTCTTTAATATCAATAATTTTACCATCAAAATTCATATCAATAAATTTATCTAATTTTTTTTGATCATAATACAAATTATAAATATAAGTTAATTCTGATAAATTAAAAATAAAATTATTGTTTCCTTTTAAATGTGATAAATTACTAATACTTAAATATGGTATTTTTAAAATATTCAAAAACTCATATATAAACCTATAAGTATATCCCCCAATTATATTTGCTTATTGTAGTATGCGAATTTGCAGTTTTATAAAAATGTTTTATATAAATATTATAATTTTCAAATATTTTTAATAAAATTAGTTCTGGTTTTATATTACTAAAAATTTTTAAGTTTTTTTTATCTAAATTATAGTTATATTTAAGTATAGTTCTAAAGAAGTTAAATAAGTTATCTTTTTTCCATTGTTTTGAGTATTTAATTAGTAAATTTCTAAAATCTTGACTATAAAAACAAATCATTAGAATTGCATTAAACCAACAGGTTCCTTCAAATTGTGGAATAACTGCTATTTTATCACAAATATCTTTCTTATTATCCATTATACTATATTATTATTATATAATCATTTTGAAAATAACAAAAAACCAGAGAGGTTTTGAAGACTATTGCTAATATTTAGCAAACATTCTTTATCAATTCCTCATATATCACATGATTAATAATTTTATTTATATTTAATTTTAATCACCGAAAAGCTCTTCAATATAATCATAATCTGGATTTTTAAAGACTCTTGATGGTTTCATAACCTCCTTTATTAATTCCTCATACATAGCTTGATTATTACTTTTCATTGCCTCATAATCTAATTCGAAAATCGCAGGATTTGCTGACAAACGATACCAATCAATTTTATTTCGATTTATTTTAAGAATCTCTATAGCATTTTCATTTAATGATAACCAATTCCAATTAATTTTATCTCGATTCTCTTTAAAAATCTCTATAGCATTTGGGTTTTTTGATAAAGCATTCCAATCAATTTTATCCCGATTTTCTTTAAGAATCTCTATAGCATTTGGATTTAAACATAAATTAAACCAATTAATTTTATTTCGATTTTTTTTAAGAATCTTTATAGCATTTGGATTTATTGACAAGAAACACCAGACAATTTTATCCGGATTAGCTTCGAGAATTTCAATAGCATTCGAATTTCTTGATAAATAATTCCAGTTAATTTTGTCTTCATTTGCTTTAAGAATATTAATAGCATTTTCATTTGCTGATAAATAATTCCAATTAATCCTATTTTTGCATCCATTCAAAATCTCTTCTTCTAATAACTCAATTGCACTTGGATTTAAAGACAATAATGACCAATCAATTTTATCTGGATTATCTCTTAACATCTTAATTGCAAGCGGATTTGGATTTAAGGACAATTGATCCCAGTCGATTTTATCTTGGTTTTGTTGGAGAATCTCAAGGGCATTAGGGTTTGAAGATAAAGAACTCCAGATAATTTTATCTTCATTAGCTTTAAGAATCTTAATAGCATTAATATTTTTCGATAATCTTAAGAAATTCAATTTATCTTTATCTATCCAATCTCTTAGTTTCAATATTGGCTTATTTAAACTCATCTTTAATTTGAATTAAATAACTTAAATAACTCATTTTTTCTAATTTGACTATAAATAGGATAAAAAATGATTTTTATAATGATTAAAAGTTATTACAAATCATTATGATTTCTAAGGATTCTATCAAAGAACATATTTATGACATGTATCTTAATATGAAATATGATAATTATCATACTGATTTCACAAATTTTGAGAATTATACACTATTTACTACTAAGGAATATATGAGTAATTTATTAAATGATAATACATATTCTCGATATTTAATAAATAAAAATGAAAATGAAAGTATGCTAAAATATATATTTTATTATGATAACGATTATATAATAATTAGCTTTGAAGAATTTATTGTAAATATTGTTGCATTTCAAATAGATATATTTAAAAATCTTAATGATGCAAATAATTTATATGATACAATATAAGCTTTTGTTTTTTGTTTTATCAAAAAATTAATCATCAAACATTAATTCTAAATAATCTTCTCCATATTCATCAATCATCTTAAATAACCTTGAAGGTTTCATTATTTCTTTAATTAATTCCTCTTCAAATCCTTGATTTTTCTTTTTCATTCTTTCATAATCTAATTTAAATATCAATGGATTACTTGAAAAATTATAATTCAATAAGTAATCATTATTATTATTATTATCATTATAATTATCATTATCATTATCATTATTATTGTAAAATTCTTTAAATAATTCAATAACCTTAGGATTTGTATTAATGCTTAAATTGTAAATATTTATTTTATCTTGGTTACTTTCAAGTAATTTAATAGCTCTATCATTTGTATTCATTGATAATAATGACCAATTAATATTATTTTGATTTTCCTCAAGTAATTTAATAGCTCTATCATTTGTATTCATTGATAATGAAGACCAGTCAATTTTATTTTGATTTTCTTCAAGAATCTTAATAGCATTATCATTTGTATTCATTGATAAATTAGACCAATTAATTTTATTTAAGTTTTTTTCAAGTAATTTAACAGCTTTATCATTAGAATTTTTTGATAAATTAGACCAATTAATTTTATTTAGGTTTTTTTCAAGTAACTCTATAGCGTTATCATTTGTATTCATAGATAATAAAGACCAATTAATTTTATTTAGGTTTTTTTCAAGTAATTTAAATGCTTTATCATTAGAATTTCTTGATAATTGATACCAATCAATTTTATTTAGGTTTTGTTCAAGAATCTTAACAGCTTTATCATTTGAATTTGATGATAAAATAAACCAATCAATTTTATGTTGGTTTTGTTCAAGAACCTTAATAGCAATATCATTTAAATTCATTGATAAATAACACCAATCAATTTCTTCTTTATTCCGTTCAAGAATTTTAATAGCTTCATCATTTGTATTTAAAGATAAACTTTTAAGAATTAATTTATCTTTATTTATCAAATCTCTTAATTTCCAAATTGGCTTATTTAAACTCATATTTAATTTTTAATTAAAATTAGAAATAGTCATTTTTTAATTAAAAACAAAAATCTAAAATCCATTATCTTTTAATAGTTTAATAAATTCTTTAAGTGATGTAACTTCAATGTCAAATGTTGCTTCATTATTAACTGTTCCTGAAATTAAACATTCACTTATATCATTATAATAAGAAACAAATGTTTTATTTCCTTTCTTATATGTTATTTTTTCATATTCATCATAATAATCAAATGGTAAGATAGCCTCATAATCATATTTTTCAGCTGCCATATAGTCATTAATTTCTTTCGAAAGACAATTACTCAACATTCTTATTATTTTTATAATTATTATTCTTATTATTCAATAGTCATTTTTTTCAAATGATATAATAAAAATAAATAAATTCAAATAGCATTATTCAATTGAGTTCTTTTTTTAATCCATTCTTTATCTTCTGATAATAATTCCTTATATATTTAATAGATGAGTTATATAATAATAAATAATAACAAAATATGAAATTAAAAGTTTTGGTAAAGGTGGATATAATAAAGGCTATATTGATTTCTCTAAAAATAAAATAGGAAAAATAATTCATTTATCAAAAAAAAAGAAAAACAAATAAAAAATTGGATACTGAAGATTATAGTGAAAATCCATATAGAGAAATAGAAATTTTTAAAGAATGTAATAAAATAATTGAAAGTAAAATAACAACAAATTTAGTCAAATATTATGAATATCATATTTATAATGATAATATTATAATTATTATGGATAAATATATAGGTGATTTAGAAACGATTATAGATGATTTAAATGTTAAACAGTTATGGTCAATATTCTTTCAAATATTTTTCACATTCATTATATTACAAGATAAATTAGGATTTTATCAAGGAGATTTTGGATTAAGTAATGTATTATATAAGAATTCCGCTAAAAACAAATATTTCTATTATTATTATTATAAAGGGTTCAAATATAAAGTTCCAAATGAAGGTTATAAAATAGCGGTTAGTGATTATGGAAATGCTATTATAAATAAATTTATATTAGCAAATTATGAAAAAGAATATTATCCTATTTATATTAAAAAAAAATAGAATTATATGACATAATTGATTTATTTATAAAATTATTCGAAAAAAAAAAATTAAATAATTATTTTGAAAATAAATTATTATTATTACAGTATATTATTGATAACCAAGTTGTTTTTAATAAATACAATGGTATATATACTGTAAATTCTGAATTATCAAAACCAGCAAACCATTCTTTATTATTACAAATAATATTTAATGATTATCTATAATCTTTGCATTAAATATTTCCTTTCCAGTTTTATTTGCATAATAAGAAACACTTGCTGTTATTACTATAAAAGCTCCAGTTATTAATTTTTTTTTTAACATAATAATAAGTTTTATTCTTATTTCCTTAAATAAAAACTCCTTATTCAAAAACTAATATATTATTCAATTCATTAACTAATTTTTCTTTTTTCATTTTTGAATATCCACTAATACAAGTAATTGATGCTAATTTTTTCAATATTTCTAAATTATTTTTTTTAATATCACAATATATATCTCTATAAATCATTCCTTTTTTTTTAAATTGAAAAAATTTAACATTTTCATTTTTAATTAAATATTGGTTTTCTTTTGCAATAATTAATTTAGTAACTAATATATTATTTTTATTCATATTCCTATTCCTAATATATTTATTATATTTTATTTGATAATTAAGTTATTTTTAGCATTAATATTATCTTTTCTAATTAAATTTGCATAATAATAAGCATTTAAAATGACTGCAATACATAGACCAGCACCAGCACCTGCTAAAGAACTTTTTTTTAACATAATAATTAGTATTGGTGTTATTTCCTTAAATCTCATTTAATCTCCGAATAGTTCTTCTAAATAATCATAATCAGGATTTTTGAAGACCCTTGACGGATGCATAACTGCTTTAATAAGTTCTTCTTCCATCGCTTGATTATTCCTTTGCATTGCTTCATAATCTAATTCAAATATCAATGGATTACTAAATAAAATTGATTTATTATCACTATAAAATTCTTTTATCAAATTAATAACCTTTGGATTTTTATTTTCAAATAAATGAAACTTATATATTTTATTTCGTTGTTTTTCCAGAATATCAATAGCTTTATCATTTGAATTTAATGAAAACATAATCCAGATAATTTTATCTTGATTTTCTTCAAGTAACTTAACAGCTTTATTATTTGTATTTTTTGAAAATAAAGGCCAATAAATTTTATTTCGTTGCTGTTCAAGTAACTCAACTGCTTTATCATTTGTATTCAAAGATAAAGCTGACCAATTTATTTTTTCTCGATTCTTTAAAAGTAATTCAAACGCTTTATTATTTGGATTTGCTGAAAATGCATTCCATATAATTTTATCTCGATTTTCTTTAAGGATTTTTATTGCGTTATCATTTGCATTCATTGATAAATTATGCCAGTCTATTTTTTCGCAATTTTCCAATAATAACTTAATTGCATTATCATTCGTATTTGATGATAAAGCCATCCAATTTATTTTCTCTTGATTCGCTTCAAGCATCTCAATAGCTTTATCATTTGTATTTCTTGACAAATAAATCCAATTTATTTTTTCTTGATTCGCTTCGAGAATCTCAATAGCTTTGTCATTTGGATTTAAGGACAATTGCGACCAATCTATTTCATTTATATCAATCCAATCTCTTAATTTCCAAATTGGTTTATTTAAACTCATTAGTGATT
>Ga0172373_10004374_pt1 | contig 20003 bp, 20 predicted proteins | sample Lak10m_2_FD_114546 | JGI IMG/M metagenome (GOLD analysis project Ga0172373, IMG submission 114546) | Freshwater microbial communities from Kabuno Bay, South-Kivu, Congo - kab_092012_10m | ecosystem: Environmental > Aquatic > Freshwater > Lake | place: Democratic Republic of the Congo...
GCGAGTTTGGGTAAATGACTAGAATGTTCCGTAGTTTTAGAAAATCTTTTTTACAGGCTTGACTTTTTGGTTCTTTTGGGTCAAGCCAAAAGAACAGAGAAAATTAATCGGACAATAATGATTAATAATAAATACAGTTTACACCTTTGCGGGATTAAGTGAGGTGATAATGGCTATTTAACTATTGAATATCAAAAACTTTCACCCAGCCTTTATTTTCGTGGTAAAGCGCACATACCATTTCTTCCCCTTTTTCTGGACATTCCTTAAGTGTGTAGAAACTTGCTAGAATCCATTCCCCATCTTTGTATTTAGCTAATAGATCTTTGTTACAGACATGATAATCTGCATTCTCCCATTGAATATATACGCCAGAGCAATCTTTAACCACTTTCATTTTCTGAGAAGTAACCGTTACTTCTTTGGTTGGGCGATATATTAGTACACTTTTTTTAACTTCTATCGTAGCTACAAAAGCATGAAACATTTTACAAGTAAGTATGTCAGGGGAAAAATTTGAACAATCTTTCACTTTACGAATGGATGCATAAATAACATCGTTGTTTTCATATGCAGATGTATTTTCAAAATTACAGATTTTGTAATCATTGCCGTCGATGCGTAGATAGGAACCTGTACAGTCTTTAATAAATTCTGCTTTAACTTCTGTATACTCCAAATTTATAGAAGTTGTATCGCCATTACTTCCATCAGTTGGATTGTCCACTGGATTATCAATGCTGAACTTTTTACAGCCTGTAAGTAGTAATAGAGTCAAAAAAAATAAAGTAATTAATTTCATTTGCTTGTTTTTTAAATAGGTATAACTATAATTTCTTTAAAGTTACTATTTTATTTAAAAAAAAAAAACATTTTAAGGGCAATTTGTGTCAATCTCTATAAACAAGACTAACCTTTCTGCAATACGCTATACACCTTATAATCTTTAGATTTGATCGCTGATTGAAAAACTTTTGTCGGACATTAGTTAAAAAGAATATAGCTAGTTTGATAAACATTTCACGTTTTATAACTTTTGCACCTCATAATCGAAGCAGTGCTTGAATCGTCTATTTTTGATTTGAGGGAATAGATACGTTTGTATAGTAGTAAATAATTACTTTGATTAATGACTTTCTAATTAATGATAAACAAAAGTTAAGCATACTTTATCTCAAGTAAATTCTATCCTAATTTTTCATACTCTTTTCGTTTAATTTGGAGCAACTATGATATTAAATACTCATTAATTTAATAGATGTCATTCATTCTATTTTACTTTTCTTACATTACAATAGAAATTTTTTCATTTTTTTTTGAAGTTTAACAGCTTGTTTAACAGTTTTCTGAAAAAAAAATTATTATTTTTTGATTTTACATTAAACCTTTTTAAACTTGTGAAGTCATAGGTATATAAACCAATAAAATTTAAGAATATGAAATCAAAATCATTTTTTTTAGTAAAATCATTCGTGTTAGTAGGAAGTCTTGCAATATTTATTGCATGTAAAAAAGAAAGTGTTATATCCGAAGATCCAACTACAGCATCTTCAGCAATATCCACAAGTGCTAACGACGATAACACTGCGGATGCTGCTTTTATGGATTTGAAAGAAGTGACAGATCAAACAGGATTAGAAGCGACGCTTAAAGGAATAGATTCTACAAAGTATCCATGTGCTAAAATCACAACAACAGTAGATACTATTTTAAAAACAATAACTGCAACTGTGGATTTTGGTTCAGAGAATTGTTTATGTAAAGATGGTAAAAATAGAAGAGGTAAGATTCAAGTGAAAATTACAGGAAACAAGAATATTGTAGGTTCTTCTATTGTTTATACTGCTGTGGATTATTTTGTAAACAACAACGGTGTTTCTGGAACTAAAACCTTAACAGTGGTAGGCGATCATTCTTTTAGAATTGTTGTAGTAAATGGCAAAGTTACAAAAGCAGATGGAGGGGTAATCACCTGGAATACAGATAGAACTCGTACAATGACTGCGGGTAAAGATACACCAGAATTTACAGACGATGTTTTTGAAATTTCAGGTACTACTTCAGGTATCAATGCTGCTGGAAATGCATATAAATTTACGACGGTTACGCCACTTGTGAAAGCAAACGGATGTCCATGGATCAAATCAGGAAAATTGAAAATCGAGCGTGCAGGTAAATTAGATGCAACGATTGATTATGGAGATGGAACATGTGATGATCAAGGGACAGTGACGGTAGCAAATACTACCAAAACAATTACATTGAAAAAATGGAAGTTGTAATAAAATTGTAATTCAAAATTTTTCTCATCGTTCGACTGCAAAATTAAAATTCTCATTTACTAATGTAAACTCCGGTATTTAATTTATTGTCTGCCTCGAAAAACTTCATTGAATTACAATTTTACATTCTATTAAACAAAAATGGGCGGAAATTTTTCCGCCCATTTTTTTATATAAACGTAAATTCGTCTGCGTGATCTTGGATATAATCCAAGGTATCGTAAATTTCTTGCAGGTTGAAAGAGGTTACCAATTTCATACGGTATTCTTTCATGTGTGAAATTCCTTTAAAATAATTGGAATAGTGGCGTTTCATTTCTGCAATTCCTAATCCTTCGCCTTTCCAAGCGACACTCATTTGTAAATGTTCTTTTGCAATTGCTACGCGGTCTGCAACTGAAGGTGGAGCGAGATGTTGACCAGTTTTCATGAAATGTTTTACTTCATTGAAAACCCAAGGGTAACCAATACTTGCACGTCCAATCATAATACCATCTATACCATAGCGGTTTTTATATTCTAATGCTTTTTCTGGGGTATCAATATCGCCATTCCCAAATATCGGAATATGCATACGTGGATTGTTTTTTACCTCACCAATCAAGGTCCAATCTGCATCTCCTTTATAGAGTTGTTGTCTCGTTCGACCATGAATAGAAACTGCTTCCACACCAACATCTTGTAGTTTTTCAGCAGTGGAAACCACAAATTTGGATTTGTCATCCCAGCCTAAACGTGTTTTCACAGTTACTGGAAGATTCGTGATTTTCACAATTTCTTCTGTCATTTTGATCATCTTTGGTATGTCTTGTAACATACCGGCACCAGCACCTTTACAGGTTACTTTTTTTACGGGACAACCAAAATTGATGTCTATAATATCTGGATTTGTTTTTTCGATGATTTGCGCCGAAGTTTTCATACTTTCGATGTCGTAACCGAAAATTTGAATGCCTACAGGACGCTCGTATTCGTAAATGTCTAATTTTTTCACACTTTTTGCTGCATCGCGAATCAATCCTTCCGAAGAAATAAATTCGGTATACATTAAATCGGCTCCGTGTTTTTTACATAAAGCACGAAACGGTGGATCACTAACATCCTCCATGGGAGCTAGTAATAATGGGAATTCTCCCAATTCGATATTTCTAATTTTTACCACGATACAAAAGTAAAGATTAATCTAGTTGTTTTTCTATTTGATAAATTATTCACTAGGTTCTATATGAATTAATACGTGACCAAGTGATTTAATTTCCTTTCGCAAAGTGTCTTTCAGTAAATGGGAAATCGTATGTCCTTCCGTAACCGAAATGTTTCCATCCACACGCGCATGTAAGTCAACGTGGAATTTCATTCCTGCTTTACGGATAAAACATTTTTCAGTTCCATGTATGCCAGGTACACCAAGTGCAACTTTTCGTATTTCTTCCACTAATTCATCGTAAGTATGTTCGTCCATGATTTCACCGAGTGCAGGACGAAAGATGAGGTAACTATTATAAATAATAAATCCAGAGGCAAAAAGTGCTGCCCAATCATCGGCAGATTCATATCCTTTACCAAAATAAAGGGCAATGGAAATTCCGATAAAAGCTGAAACGGAAGTTATAGCGTCGCTACGGTGGTGCCAAGCGTCTGCTTTCAAGGAAGAACTATTGATTTCTTTAGCTTTTTTAATCACTAAACGGTAAGAAATTTCTTTCCACAAAATAATACCACCCAAAAAGAATAAGGTCCACGGTTTTGGAAGATCATGCGGTGTTCCAATATTCAGTATGCTTTCATAAGCAATGATACATGCAGAAGTAATCAGGAAGGCAACAACGATAAAGGTTATTAGGGGTTCTGCACGTCCATGACCATAGGGGTGATTTTCATCCGCTGGGCGATTTGTATATTTTATTCCGAATAATACTAAAAAGGAAGCGAATATATCGGTGGTGGATTCGATTGCATCTGCAATTAACGCATAGGAGTTTCCAAAAAAGCCTGACAACCCTTTTACAATCGCCAAACATGTATTTCCGAAAATACTAAACCATGTAGTTTGGAGTGCTTTTTGTTCGTCAGTAATATCGTGAGTCATTGGAAAATCTTGTAGACAAAGTTCCGAATAAAAGTTTGAATTACACGTAGTAATTAATGTCTAGTGGGTGAAAAAAAATTAGAAAAACTTTGGTAAAAACACAGTCAATCCAATTCCTACTGCTACCATGGCAGCAATGAGTACTGCACCGGAAGCAATGTCTTTTGTTTTTTTTGCCAATGGATGCATTTCTGGTGAAACTAAATCCGTCAAATATTCAATGGCTGTATTCAACATTTCAGTAAGGATTACCAGCCCAATCGAAAGGATAATCCAACACCATTCCATTCGGCTTAACTTGCAGTACCAACCTAAAGCAATTACTGCAATCGCTGCAACCGCATGTATCCTCGCGTTGTGTTCGTTTTTAAAGAACGTACTTATACCCTGTATGGCGTAATCAAAACTTTTGAGTCGATTACGGAAGGAGAAAGGTTGTTTTGCTTGCATGGTTTAATTTTTTGCTTTGTTTTTTACCACTTTTTTTTCTTCGCTTGCTAATTTACGTTGCAATTTTTTGACATCCTCACTTGGAGGTAGTTTTTCTGGATGAATACCTCGATTTACGAGTACGCCACGCACTGCTTTATTATTATCGATGTGTTCTTTTTCGATGGGAGAATGTCCTTTCAATGCTTTAGTTTGTACGTTCATGCTCGTCATTTCAGCAGCGAGATCTTTTGCTTTTATGCTGATTGTAGGAAGAAAATCTGCAATAGGTCGGTTTGTGGGAACACCCATTTTTTTCTTTAACTCGTGTGTACTTATATTAAAAAGTGCTTGATCTCCTTTAGAACGAATTAGTGCAAAACCTTTTTCATTGATTCCGCGTTCGAATAATATTCCAGATAATTGTTTTTCTGTTTGGCTTAATTTTTCCCTTGCTTTTATTCGTTCGTAATCTAATAATCGTTGTTCAACTACTTCAGCTTTACGAGTTTGAACAGCAAAATAGGTTTGAGCAAATGCGATTTCCACTTTCCGAGCATCACCGTTTTGTGCAATTAAATAGCATGCATAGCGTGTTAAAAGTATATCATCTATCTATTTTTCAACGCCTTTACCTATCAAAACCATTTTACTGACGTCAGTAAAATGGTTTTGAAGATTTTCCCCTACATTTTCACTTGAAAACTTTGCTTTTTCAATGACTTTCAGGAAGTTTTGCCAATTACTATACCCCATTAGCTTTTGTAATTCTCGAGCGCTCCAACATTCGACTCCATTAAATTCAGAGGTAATGTTTTCAAATTGTTTAAATAAAGATTTAATGTCGTCACTTTTCATAATTGATTGTTTTTTTGATTAATTTACAATCTAATTTAGCGATTAATTTTTAATCTTTTTAATTTTTTTTTGTGAACCAATATAAAAAAATAGCATCACGAAATTGATCAACTGAAGTTGTGATAATGACTTTTTTTCACTCTAATTTTATAGAAATTTTGAATACGGAATAAACTATGGTGTTATTGTGTTGTAATGAAAGCGAAAGAATTTTTTTATTGATTCTTAATCCTTCCGCTTTTTTTATCGAACCCATACGGACAATGTCTGCAACCATTTTTACAGCAATAACCTCGTTTGAGCAGGTATTTTTCGGTGAATACACGGTAACCCTCAGGCGTGAGGTAGAAATCTTCTTTGTCTAATTGATTGGCTTTGGAGAAAGCACTGTAATCGTCTTCCATGTTATCCGTGGACTGTTTCTTTGTTTCCGTATTTGGTGATGATCGAATCTTCAAAATCGATCCATTCTTTCCAACGTTTTTCAACATCTACACTTAGGGTGTATTTGCGGGCGTAACCTAAAAATGTCGTGTAATGCCCTGCTTCACTTGCCATTAAATCACGGTAAAACACTTTTAGTTCTTCGTCTTGTATGTTTTCAGAGAGTACTTTGAAACGTTCGCAACTACGTGCTTCAATCATTGCAGCAAATAAAAGTCGATCAATTAAAGCGTCATTGCGACTTCCGTCTTTTTTCATGAATTTGTAGAGTTCATTGACATAGTCGTCCTTACGCTCTCTCCCAAGTATATATCCTCTGCGTTTCATGAGTTCGTGTACCTGCTGGAAATGTTCCACTTCTTCTTTCGCGATTGCCAATAGGTCGGTTACTAAATCTTCCAATTCAGAATTATAAGCAACCAACGAAATAGCATTTGATGCTGCTTTTTGCTCACACCAAGCGTGGTCTGTTAACAATTCCTCTAAATTTGCTTCTGCGATGTTTACCCAGCGTGGATCAGTACGTAATTTAAGTCCTAACATAAGTTTGTAAATTTCTGTCTACAAATTTACGAAAAAAGGGAACGACTAATTTCTATTTCTATTTTATCCTATAAAATAAGCGCATTTATCTCGGAACTCTACCTCTAGGTGTTGGCTCGGAAGGTGTTTCAGGTGTTGGGTATGTTTCTTGTTCAGTATTTGGTTCTCTTGAAACTGGTATACGATTAAATTTTGGAGGTTTAAATTTAAAAATAGTTGAAAAACCAACCCACAAAATAGGGGTTTCTGTAGATTTGTACACCAAAGTACTGGTGTTTGGTGAATTTCCAATAGGACTGAATGAATTCAAATCTAACCAAGTAGCACTTTTCCCTATATCCACTCGCGAATATAAGTCTAAAGCAAACCATTCAGCAATTTCATAGATCACACCAGCTGTTATGCCTGTAAAGTATGCATTATCTTCTTTTATAAATTTTGCATAATTTGGTGGATGGTTAGTAATGTTTTGGTTAAACGCAAGTGATTGTGTTGTGTAGAAAGTACGGTATCCAAAATCTAGGTCTACATGGTATCGAAATGTGTTTTCTTGGGTTATCAAACGGGTTTTGAAGCTCAATGCATGGTGATAATTATTTAAGTAATAATCCGCATTATATCCGGTGGTAGTTGGAACATCCGCAAGTTTTCGTTCTCCTGTACTAAAAACATTAAAGTCAACGCCAATTTGTGCTTGTATTTTCGAATATTGAGGGAAGGTTTTACTCAATAAATATAAGTCGATGCCATTTCCATCTTTATACTTATTCGTTAATAAATTTCCTAAAGGATGTGTACCTGCATATCCAAAGCCTAGGGATAATTGGCTGTTTCCCAAAAATGAGATAGCCAATAGGAGCGAAGTTATAATTATTCTTTTCATCTGTTAAAGAGTTGGTTAGAATAAAAATAACAAAAGAATGCGGTGTTGATTTCACCGCAAAGAAAATTTAACAAATATTGTATTTAGTGTATCGTTTTAACAGCGCGAACAAATCCAGTATTCGATTTCCCGCTCGTACTATCTTCGCTTCCAAAAGGAAAATCAAAATACCATGCGCAAGAATCCCCATTGTCTAGTTTACTCCAGTAACGTTCGTTGGGTTTAAATCCTCCAATTTCATCTTTGAGTAAATGTATTTCTTTTAATTCTTCTACAGTTGGTAGTCTCCAGCCATCTCCAAGTGCTTCGCAAGCGCTATTAGCTTCTTCCCAATTTAATTTCTCAGGTAAATCTTGTTTAAATACTTTAATTTCTAATCCAGAATTTGGAATTTTAATTGTTTCAATTTCAGTAGTTTCCATGAATCGTATTAGTTTGGTTTTACGTTTTGAATGGTTTAGTGCTCAATGAATGTTTTAAGCTTTTCTAATTTTTCAAAAATATAAAAAAATCAGTATGGACCTATTAATTTTTTTGTTCTTTAAGAAGATTTTATCGCTTATTCATCAAGATAATAATGGATAGATTGTGTAGCGAAAATCAGTGTTGGATTACCCGGATTCTGGAAACGTATAGATTGATTTAAAACGACCTTACATCCGCATTAGTTTACCTCTCGAAATTAAGAACGCTATAACAGCTTTCAAAACATCGATTTCTCGCTTATTCCAGCTGCTTTGCACCTTTCTAATATTGGTGTCAACACCTTAAATAAAGAAAGGTGCAATTGAGTTTTGATAGGAGAGAGGAATCGCATTTGGCTAGTTGGAGTTGAGGAGGTAGTCGTAGAGGGATTTCTCGACAGGGGAGAGCAAGGAGAATTTCATTTCAACTACGGAAACATTTTTTCCTTCATCATTAACAATCAATTTTTCTTGTGCTGTCTCGCTTAATACATTCATATCACCTAAGTAATAAAAGTCATTTCCCTCGGCGTTGGATTTTTTTACAAGTAAAGGAATACGCATGTTTGTAGATTGCTGTTTTAGAATTTGACTAACGTCAGGGGAAGATAATTTTCGCTTGTTTTTTGACATCCAAATAAACTCATTTCTAGAAATAAAACGATCGTGATATTTGGTAGTTGCAGAAATACTTTCGTCTTTATGATAATTTACAAAAATAGCACAATCTTTTTTTGTAGGAGAAATCATATAGCCACCAACATTTTGAGCAACAGGATTTGTTTCCCAGCATAATATTCTAAAAACATCTTTTCTAGAATAACGTTGGTTTAATACAAAGTCATTTAAATAAATTTCATTACCAAGATTATTTAATTTAAGTAAAGAATAACTGCATAAATCAAGAAGAGAATTTAGAACATCTTTTTTAAGGATAAGTTTTTCTAAAGTATCTCCAATTCGAAGTAAGTTATGTTCGTTTGATACTATTTTGTAATTTCTATTTAGTCCAATTTTGACAAGATTTTGATTGTGTTTTTCAGTGATAAACATCCCATTGATGACATTTATACAATGATCCACTACAATATCATCGATGATAATTTGAGTTTCGTGAAAGTAACGTTTTTTATAATCTTCTATTGTAATAGATTTTTCTTCAAGTAGTGTTTTGAATAAATGCATATCAACATAACGAATAGGGTTCAGAACTTCATTACTCAAAAATTTCACTAAGTCTAATTCTTCTTTTGAAATGATTTCAATATTTTCTTTTTGTGAAAGTAAAAAGTAATAATAGGAGTCATAATTTTGGATATATTGAAACGGGTCTCTTTCACCATGATAAATAAAATCAATCATGGTAGGAATACGTCCAATCTTACCCTTTAATAGTTTATATTCCTCAACTAATTTCCTTTTCTCTTGCAGTTTACCTGTGTCTATAGAATGAAAAATCTTCTCTTTAATTATTCGACTGAAATGAATTGTTGAAGCTCCTACAATCGCTTTTTCAGGTCTATTTACTAATTTTCTTAAGTTCTCTTTGGAATAGGTCTTATCTCCAAACAATGCGATTGGAACTAGGAAATTATTTTGATAATTACCAATAAAATCAATCACTGTTAAGTAAGATTTCCCTTCACGTATACGAAGTCCACGACCAAGTTGTTGAACAAAAATTATTGCAGATTGTGTTGGTCTTAACATTACGACTTGATTCAGGCGTGGAATATCAATTCCTTCGTTAAAAATATCGACTGAAAAGATATAGTCTAATTTAATTTCTAGATCATCCGTTTCGATTAAGTCAATGGCTCTTGAACGCTCATCTTCAGAAGAATTTCCAGATAAAGCTATTGTTTTATAACCTTGTTGGTTAAATTCATTGGAAAGATATGCACTTTCTTCGTTTTTACTACAGAACACTAATCCTCTAGTTATACCGTCATCGGTTCCAAATTTGCGAAGATTTTCTAGGATGTGATTAACTCTATCTATGCGATTTAAATCTTGAATAGATGTGTTTTCATCCACAAGTTGACCATTTACTTCAATGTCAGTAATTCCAAAATAATGAAATGGGACTAACATTTCTTGCGCTAAAGCGTCATGCAGTCGAATTTCATAAGCGATATTATAATCAAAAAGTTGAAAAACATCTAAGCCATCTGTTCTTTCAGGTGTGGCAGTCATTCCCAATAAAAATTTAGGAGAGAAATGGTTTAATATTTTTTGATAACTTGAAGCACTTGCTCTATGTGTTTCATCGATGATTATATAATCAAAATGTGTTTTTTCAAATGCAAATAGGTGTTCTTCCCTACTAAAGGTTTGAATAGTCGAAAAGATGAAATCAACATTAGTATTGTTATTGCCTGATGTGTATAAGCTCATTTGGACAGTTTCATCTATAATTGATTGAAATGTCTCCATGGCTTTTTGAGCAATGTTTTTTCGATGCACTAAAAACAATAATTTTTTTGGTTTGAATTTTAGAACATCAAATGCAGATAAGTAAGTTTTACCTGTTCCGGTTGCTGAAACTAGCAAAGCTTTATTTTTTCCTAAATTTCTTAAATGAACAAGATTGTTTAATGCTTCTTGCTGCATTTTATTGGGTGAAATTGTGTTAGATATTGTGTTTTTTAATAATTCTTTTCTTAATCCACTTCGAAGTTTTTTTTCAGAATTATGGATAAATGAATATTTTACAAGATAATCTTCATCTACAGGAAAAGCGGAAGAAAAAACTTTATCAAATTCAGTTAATGTGTTTTTAAAAAGTTCACTGTCCTTATGTGCAGTAACTTTTAAGTTCCATTCTTTATTTTTGGTTAGCGCACCTTGTGTTAAGTTGCTACTCCCAATGATTATAGAGTAATAGGATGCGTGTGTGAAAAGAAATCCTTTGGAATGAAAGTCGGAATCACGCGCGATTTTCAACTCCACATTTTTTAATTTTAGTAGTTTTCGAAGTGCTTCAGGCTCTGTAAAATTCAAATATTCAGAGACTAATATTTTTCCTTTTACACCTTTTTCTTCCAAGTCAATTAAAGTTCCCATGATGGATGCAACACCACCAGTAGTAATGAAAGCAACTGATAGAAAAAAAGATTCACAAACTCTTAATTCCTCTAATAGTGTACTTAATACTTTTTCGTTTGTTATGGGGTCATTGGTAAGAATACTTGGTCTGTAATCATTGAGTGATGAGTTTGTTTCATCTACAAAACCTGTAATAACAGCTTGTTGTATTGCTAACTTTATTGCCTCCATTTTTATTTTAATTATTCAATAAATAATCAACGATTGGAACATCTGCAGCAGCCCAATCCAATGATGGTAAATCTACTTTTTCTAACCATTTATGGTCAACATGTTCATTCAGAATCAATGACCTATTTTGAGTCTTACATAAATAAGTGTGCATCGAAATTTTGAAGTCAGGATAGGTATGTTCTACAGTAATAATATGTTTTTGAATTTGAATTTCAAGGTTTAATTCTTCTTGAATTTCTCTTATTAAAGCTTTTTCATTTGTTTCATTTTGCTCTACTTTTCCTCCAGGAAATTCATATTTATAGGAAATATAGTCATATTTATTAGCGTTTCGTTGAACACATAAATAGTTATTTTCATGTTCTATAACAGCGGCTACAACTTCAATATGTTTCATGTTATGGGGATTTAGAATTCTTTATTGTAAAGATACTATAGTTTTATTACTAAGAATTCATAAATTGGAACCCATTGTTTGAAGCCAGCGTAATTAATGGTTCAATACATTCACGATATTTTTGCTCGTTTATTTCTAGACTAGAAAATACAGAGACGTAATCTTCCAAAAATTTATTTTTTTCGTTCCTCTCTTTTATTATCTGGATGGCTTTCTTCTGTGTTTGATAAAATTTATCAAAGTACAAATCTAATTTTGGTAGTTTGTCTCCCTTTTGTCGGTTAAATGTTGGATGAGCCGGAATTAGATTCCACATTAAGTCATGCGCAACAAATTGAAATGGAATAAAATGTTCAACATCATAATTTCCTATCAAAAGTTTATTATTCGTATATATGCACTCGATACTTTGTTCTTTTGAAATTACAATATCCCAAAATTCTTTTTTATGTTTGGTTAAAGTTGAACGTTTATCAGGTCGTATAAGTTTGCTTGAAATATCAGGAACATTTGGATTTTTAGCTTGAACAAAACGAGTAAGGTGCCAGTAACAAAATGATTTTAACAAACCAAGATTTTCAAAGAAATAATCATACCATGCTGGTTGAATCAGAATGAAGTCTTTATAAAGTGCGTAGGGTGGTAAACCATAGTTTTCTTGCGACATATGATAAACATCGTTTTGTTTACCAGAGCCCAGCCAAGGTGATAAAAATTTGAAAGGGACGTTCGCATCAAAATGGTTTAATATTTCAGCTGTTTCTTTATTGGTTGAAAAGAACAGTTTTTCAAAAATCAACTCAGATTTACTGTCAATATCTAAATTTTCAATTTCTTTTAATCGAATTATAGCATCTTGTAGTTTGTCTTGAACACCCAAAGAAATATGGAAATAATTGACAGTGTACCAACACTGAGATATCATTCTACAAAACAATTCCTTTTTAGTTATTTGTGTTTTTTGGTTTGAAACAGATTCAAGGATTGCTAAAAACCAGTAAAATTTATAGGATGCGACGGTATTATTAAAACAGGAGGAAAGTTTTTTAACAGAAACATTTAAATCTTCAGGTAGGTTTATCATAAAAGAGAGTTAATTCCAAATTTCTTCCACATGTGGTGAGAGTTTTGTATTAGTTTGTATTCCAATTTGCCAATTCTTTTTCCAAAAAAGCGGTCAGCACCTCTTTACTTGGTAATTCGAGCATGTATTTTGAAACAAACAATTTTTCATCCATGCCACTTAATGCGTATTCTACCAATTTCTTTCCTTTTTTGGTGCACATCAAGATACCAATCGGTGGGTTGTCGTCTTCACGTTTTACTTCTTCTCGGTAATATGAAACGTAGGTGTTTAGTTGCGATAAATGTTCGTGTTTAAATTCGTCCAATTTCAATTCTACAATCACATGGCATTTTAATACACGGTGGTAAAATACCAAATCAATAAAATAATATTCCTCGTCTATTAAAATACGTTTTTGTCGCGCTTCAAAACAAAATCCATTACCTAACTCCAAGATAAAGGCTTGTATGTGTTCGATTAAGGCTTTTTCTAAATCACTTTCTTCAACAATGTCTTTGGCGTTTAATCCCAAGAATTCAAATGCATACACGGATTTGATAACATCTACAGGTAATATGCTTTCACTTTGTAGTTGCGTGAGTTCACTTAATTTTTCAGGTTGTTTACTTAACGCAGAACGCTCAAAATATAGTGAGTTGATTTGTCTTCTTAATTCCCGAACACTCCATGTGCCTTTGATGCATTCCATTTCGTAGAAAAGACGTTGGAGAGGGTCTTTTATTGGGAATAATTCTACGAGGTGAGAGAATGATAAGTTTGTAATTAATTTGTGAGGAGGTATTTCTAATCTTTTCTCTACTGTTTTTAATACTAAGGTTTCTTGATTTTCCAATTGTGCAGTCACCGACTGCATAATTGGAAAATTTGAATTAAGTTGTATTTGTTCTAATTGTGCTGACAATGTCTGCACAATTTGAGGGTATAGTAAATAAAATTGTCTAAATAGATTTAAATTTCTAAATGATAAGCTTTTAGATTTTAAACCACTAACTAAGTTAGGGATTAATTTGTCCCCATATTTCGCACGGTCTTCGCCATTTTGCTCAAATTCAACAATATAATAACCAATTAGCCAATTACGTAATGTCAAAGAAACATTTACCGCCTTAACCGCGTTCTGTTGAAAAACAGTATGCGTTTGTTGAATGGTATTTAAAAGTACATCGAAATTCATTGGTTTGATTTTTAGAAATTACTTCAGTATGGATTAAGTTTAGGAACGTTGTATATCTGAGATTTGATTCTGAGATTATAATAGAGGTCTCAGCAAAACTAAAGTTTTTTTTGTGAATTCTCCAAACAAAAAACCCAACAATACAATGTATCATTGGGTTTCTCTGTGACCCCGTTTGGATTCGAACCAAAGACCTACTGCTTAGAAGGCAGTTGCTCTATCCAGCTGAGCTACGGGGCCAGTATGTTATATTACAAGCAACGTTTTACTTGTCGAATTGAGAAAAAAAAAGGGGATGATTTCTCATCCCCTCAAGTGTCGGGGTGGCCAGATTCGAACTGACGACCTCCTGCTCCCAAAGCAGGCGCGATACCGGGCTACGCTACACCCCGAGGAAGATTTCTCTTTTCTCTTTAATATGTCAAAGTTTCCTTTTCCGGTGGGCAAAGATAAGAACTTTTTCTTATTATGCAATTTTTTTATTGCGGTGGAGGCGAGATTCGAACTCGCGGTACAGTTACCCGTACGTCAGTTTAGCAAACTGGTGGTTTTAGCCACTCACCCACTCCACCTTCATTCAAAAATGAATTGAGTGCAAAAGTAATAAAAGGAATATAAAATGAAAGGGAAATTGGAAATATTTTTAATGTTTTTTGATGTTACTTTTTTCCGAAGCAAAAAAAGTAACCAAAAATGCTTTTTTCGAAACTTTCCTAAGGTCCATTTTAGTTCCGCTGCGCTACTCTAAAACCAGTCAAACAATCGCCTCTTATTAATTAAGATATTCGCCGCTGCCTGAGGTTCTCGAAGGCAAGGCAAGTAGAAGGTGTTATTATGCTAAAAACAATGTAATTTCTTTCGTAGCTATTAAAAACACTAAAAAACAATACACATACACAAATGGGGTAGTAGTTTTATTTTCCTTGCTATAAAATGTTTTAACCTGCAACAGAATCCCAAGGATACAAATAATGTCGAGGTTGAGAAATGTTCCTAAAAGAATAAAAGCAATAGAACCAAAAAAAGTAAAAAGTGTAAAATCATCTTTTAAAGGTTTTGCGAGACGATAGGTGAGTATGCTTAGAATGCCATAAAACAACACATAAAAAACATCCGTCGTGTATCCATGGTCTAAACGTTCCATCACTTCACTACTCAAAAATAAATTCCAATTATAGGTTCGGCAAGCCACAAAACTAATAGCTGCAAAGAACAATAGACTATAATTGATTTTGTGTTGACTAAAATTCCGAATGGCAATGTATCCAGCAACTCCTAAAAATATAAATTCATTCAAAGGAAATGGGTACAAGAATTTTCCCTGTTGTAATAGACCTGAAAAGGCATACACAGTGAGGGTAACACACGCTAAAAAAATGGTTCTTTTTTCAGTCGTCATTATTTTTTTGCCAAGGCTTCTTCGATGTATTTGAAGGTAGAAAGAACTTCTGGTTTACCGTTAACCACCGCTACATCGTGCTCAAAATGTGCGCTTGGTTGGTTGTCGGCTGTAATGATCGTCCAGTTGTCAGATGCTTGGATTACTTGCTCGGTCCCCATGTTGATCATCGGTTCAATCGCAATCACCAAACCATTTTGGATTTGTTTTCCTGTTCCTCTACGACCGTAATTAGGTACTTGAGGTTCTTCATGCATCGACTGACCCAATCCGTGTCCTACTAAGTCGCGAACGACACCGTAACCATGTTTTTCAGCATGCTGTTGGATGTGGAAGCCAATGTCACCAATACGGTTACCCACTTTTGCTTGTGTTACACCAATCTCCAGACACTCTTTAGTAACTTGTAATAATTTTTTGATTTCAGGAGAAACTTCACCTACTTCAAACGTATAGGCGTGATCACCATAGTATCCTTCGAAATATGAACCACAATCTACCGAAATGATATCGCCTTCTTTCAACGGTGTCGTACCAGGAATACCATGTACCACTTGTTCGTTGATCGAAATACATAAGGTATTTGGGAAATCGTATAAACCTAAAAATCCGGGAATAGCATTTTGTGAACGGATGTATTCTTCTGCGATTTTATCTAAATGCAGCGGTGTAACTCCCGGTTTGATTTCTGCAGCTAAGATTCCTAAAGTTCTACTAACAATTTGTGCTGCTTCACGCATGATTTCGATTTCGGCAGCTGTTTTGTAGAGTATTTGTTTACGATTGAAAATTCCCAAAGTTGTAATGTTTACGGCGTTATAAAAAACACACTAACATCGTTGTTTTTAATTCAAAAATGCTCATTTACTATAGTAAACTCCGCTTTTTTCATTTTCAAACGCCTCGTTATTGAATTTTTTATTTTGCCTTAGTTATTTTTCTTTTTAAATACAAAAGGCTACCTCCAATGAGATAGCCTCTTTATGTTATTGGATAAAGATTATGCTAAAACAGCTTTTACTTTATCAGATGCTTCTTGTAATAATACAGCAGAGTGTACGTTTAATCCAGACTCATCGATTAATTTTTTCGCTTCTTCCGCATTTGTTCCTTGTAAACGAACGATGATTGGAACTGGAATAGACCCCATGTTTTTGTATGCATCTACTACACCTTGCGCAACACGGTCACAACGAACGATACCACCGAAGATGTTGATTAAGATAGCTTTTACGTTAGGATCTTTCAAGATAATATGAAACGCTTTTTCAACACGTTCTGCGTTAGCTGTTCCACCTACGTCTAAGAAGTTTGCTGGGTTACCGCCGGATAATTTGATGATATCCATGGTAGCCATCGCAAGACCAGCACCGTTTACCATACAAGCAACGTTACCATCTAATTTCACGAAGTTTAATCCTGCAGCATCTGCTTCCACTTCTGTTGGATCTTCTTCTGTGAAGTCACGCATAGCAGCATATTCTGGGTGTCTGAACAAAGAGTTACCATCTAAAGAAACTTTCGCATCTACCGCGATGATTTTATTGTCAGACGTTTTTAATACTGGGTTGATTTCGAACATTGCAGCGTCGCAACCTTCGTAAGCATTGTATAAACTAACAACGAATTTTGTCATTTGTTTGAAAGCCTCACCGGATAAACCTAAGTTGAACGCAATTTTACGCGCTTGGAATCCTTGGATACCAACTTTAGGATCTACCTCTTCTTTGAAGATCAAATGTGGTGTGTTTTCAGCAACAGTTTCAATGTCCATACCACCTTCGGTAGAGTACATGATTACGTTGCGTCCTTTTTCTCTGTCTAATAAAACAGACATATAGAATTCAGAAACTTCACTTTCACCTGGGTAGTAAACGTCTTCCGCCAACAACACTTTAGAAACTAATTTCCCTTTTCCGTTTGTTTGAGCAGTTTCTAAGTGTCCACCTAAAATACCTTTCACTTTTTCTTCTACATGGTCAATTCCTTTTGCAAGAACCACCCCGTTAGATCCAGTTTCAGCAACGATACCTTTTCCACGTCCACCAGCATGAATTTGTGCTTTAACAACGTACCATCCAGTACCAGTTTCTTCTGTTAGTTTTTTAGCTGCAGCTACTGCGTCTTCAACTTTTTCTACAACAACACCTCTTTGTATTGCTACACCGTACTTTGTAAGTATCGATTTACCTTGATATTCGTGTAAGTTCATATTCTGAATTTTGCTGTGTAAATGTATAGCTATTTGGTTAAATATTCAATGAAAAACTTAAAAATCTTACTTACTTTCGTTATATGGATCCTATTAAACTTACGTATTACCCTTACAGACTTAATTTTAAGTATCCTTTTCGCATTGCACACACGGAAAGAACGGGCACGGATAATGTGTATGTTTTACTCACACAGGGCGCGCATCATGCTTGGGGAGAATGTGTGTTTATTCCTTATTATTCCGAAACATTAGATACGTTTAAAGCTCTGATAAACGGAAGTGTTTTGCCTCCAACTACCGATTCGATTGGTACGTATATTTCAGAATTGAAATCGCGTTTCCCAGGCAGTTATTTCTGTATCGGAGCGTTGGATATTGCCTTACACAATTTACGTGCTGCCATTACTGGTCAATCGATCGCGCAACAATATGGACTTTCTCAAAATGACAAAATGACTTCCTATACGTTGGGTATAGCATCCGACGAGGAAATGGAGCAGAAATTCAACGATCGTCCCGACATGTATTATTATAAATTAAAGGTCAATCAAGAAGAGATAGGTCGCATCGTAAACACTTTTCAGCGACTGACTACCAAGCCATTTACCATCGATGCTAATCAGGGATTTACAGATAGAAATTTAGCGTTGAAATGGAGTTGTACGTTGGCAGATCTTGGGGTAGAATATTTGGAGCAACCGTTTCATAAAGACGATTTGGAGAGTCATTTGTGGTTGAAGAAACAAAGTCCGATTCCAATCATTGCAGACGAGTCGTTTCAGAATTTTGCTGATTTAGAAAAAGTGGTGAAATATTTCGATGGGATCAATTTGAAAGTCATGAAGTGCGGAGGAATTTCGGAAGGAGTTGCAGCTTTGCATCGTGCCAAAGAAATGGAGTTGAAAAGTATTATTGGCTGTATGAGTGAATCGAGTGTGGTGAGTAATGCGGCGAAGCAGATTTCGTCCTTGGTAGATTGGGTGGATTTGGATGGTCCGTTGTTGTTGACGAATGATTTGTTTGCGGAGGATAGGAGTGTGGAGGAAGTGATAGAAAAATTGAAATATATGTAGAGACGCAACGCATTGCGTCTGTACATATATTTTATATATGTGAAAAATTAAATAAAAGATTATGAGATTATTAAAGAAAATTTTAGTTGTTTTTTTTGGTTTAGTAGCTGTGTTTTTAATTGCTGCATTGTTTGTAGATGAGAAAATGGAAATCGAGCGTGAAATTGAAATAAATAAGCCAGTAAAAGAAGTATTTGATTATATTGTATTGTTGAAGAATCAAGATGATTTCAGTAAATGGGCATTGATTGATCCAAATTCAAAAAAGTCGTATAAAGGTAAGGATGGAACTGTTGGATTTGTATCTGCTTGGGATAGTAAAAACGATGATTTAGGTGCTGGAGAACAAGAAATTTTGAAGATTTCAAAAAATCACCGCATTGATTATGAATTACGTTTCAAACGTCCGATGGAAGCAACAAATAAAGCATATTTAGTGACTGAAAAAGCAGGTAAGAACACGAAAGTTAAATGGGGATTTCAAGGAGAAATGCCATATCCATTTAATTTGATGTCTAAATTGTTAGGGATGAAAGCGATGTTGGAAGAGGATTTGGATACTGGCTTGAAGAATTTGAAAGGGGTGTTGGATAAAAAATAATTTTTTCGGAACCTAAACAAATTTTTAAATAATGTTGTTCCGCTTTTTGATTTGTCGGATACCATTTTCTTCCCCTTTTTACGAGAATAAGTAAACCGTTATCATTTCCTAAAGAAATGAAGTTTTCACTTTGAGAATCTTTTTCAAAAAGGTTTAAATTCTTTTGTTTTGTTAGTTGATCGGCTAGTATTATTGGTTCGTCAGTGACTATACCAATTTCACTTATTGCTAAAATAGATGACACGTTAAAATTCGCTTCGGTTGCATTATTCAAGTCAAAACGTGCAATAAATTCAAGTATATTTTGATTGTTATCTAAAAAGTAAATCGATTTTGCGTGCCATGTTTCAAAATCTGTAGTTAGTTCGTTTTGTTCATTTGAAATTAAATGTACTTTGGAAGACATCCATAATTTTGCTTCATGTATTTGATTTTTAGGAATATTGAAAGCAAAATGATAAGTAGGTTTCGATTCAGATGTTTCCATAAAAGTTAATATTGATTTTCCACATTGAAATGAAACAGAATTTAGATTTTTTTTAATCATATTCAAGCCTAAAATAGTTGAATAGAAATGTATTGTGCCTATTAAATCATTTGTTTGTATTTCTAGTTCTTTTATTTCCATAGCTGGTTGTTTAATATATTAATGGTTAATTTTTTGAGTAGTCGCAATTATACCACTAATTATTTATAGTTGCAATAATTAATCTGCTAAATAACTTAAATCCAAAATATCTACGATTTAGTTTATAGCAAAACTCATTCAAATAGGATTGTAAA
>Ga0172373_10004376_pt1 | contig 19998 bp, 15 predicted proteins | sample Lak10m_2_FD_114546 | JGI IMG/M metagenome (GOLD analysis project Ga0172373, IMG submission 114546) | Freshwater microbial communities from Kabuno Bay, South-Kivu, Congo - kab_092012_10m | ecosystem: Environmental > Aquatic > Freshwater > Lake | place: Democratic Republic of the Congo...
CAACTGGTCGTCAGGCAGTACGGTGAATTTGGCGCCGGCGGCGGTCAGGCGGGCCTCGATGTCGGCCTGCTCGAACACCGGGCCGAGATACGAGCCCTTCATGGCGTCCTTGCCGCCGCCGGTGACGGTGCGCTTCTGGCCCTTGTGGATGTGATAGCCGGCCAGGGCCGCCCCCAGGGCGCCGCCGGCATCGCCGGCCGCCGGCTGGATCCAGATGTCGTCGAAGATGCCTTCGCGCAGGACCTTGCCGTTGGCGACGCAATTGAGCGCCACGCCGCCGGCCAGGCACAGATTCCTGGCCCCGGTATCCTTGCGGATGGCGCGCGCCAGCTTCAGCACCACATGCTCGGTCACCGCCTGCACCGAGGCGGCGATGTCCATGTGGAACTGGGTCAGCGGGTCCTTGTCGGCCTGGCGCACCTTCTGTCCGAACAGGCCGGCGAACCTGTCGTTGGTCATGGTCAGGCCGGTGCAATAATCGAAATAGGACTGGTCCAGCCAGAAGCTGCCGTCATCCTTGACGTCGACGATCTTGTCCAGGATCAGCTGGGTGTATTTCGGCTCGCCATAGGGCGCCAGACCCATGACCTTGTATTCGCCGGAATTGACCTTGAAGCCGGTGTAATAGGTGAAGGCGGAATAAAGCAGCCCCAGCGAGTGCGGGAAATGCAGTTCCTTGTGGATATCCAGCCGGTTGCCCGACCCGAAGGCCAGCGAGGTGGTGGTCCATTCCCCGACCCCGTCCATCGTCAGCACCGCCGCCTCTTCGAACGGCGACGGGAAGAACGCCGAGGCGGCATGGCTGAGATGATGTTCGGCGAACAGCAGCCGGTTCATCCAGTCGAAGCCGGGATCGAACTTGGCCAAATCCTTGCGCAGCATGTCCTTCTGGAACAGCTTTTCCTTCAGCCACACCGGGATGGCGGTCTTGAACGAGGCGAATCCCTTGGGGGCGAAGGACAGATAGGTTTCCAGCAGCCGTTCGAACTTCAGGAACGGCTTGTCGTAGAACACGACATGGTCGATGTCGGCCAGGCTGCAGCCGGCCTCGGCCAAGCAGTAATTCACCGCGTTCTCGGGAAAGCGGGCGTCGTGCTTCCTGCGGGTGAACCGCTCTTCCTGGGCGGCCGCCACGATGCGGCCGTCCTGGATCAGCGCCGCCGCACTGTCGTGATACAGCGCCGAAATGCCGAGAACCCGCACGATTGGCCCCTCTAGAACAGAGTATAGATGAACGGCGCCACCGCCGAGCCCTGGCTCAGCACGATCAGGCCGCCGAAGATCACCATCATCACCAGGATGGGGAGCAGCCAAAACTTCTTGCGGGCACGCAGGAACGCCCAGAGCTCAAGCAGAAAGGCCATGTTTTCGATCCCTAGAACTGGTTTTTCATGGAATCCGGCGCCGGCCCCGGCGGCGTGCGGTCGATCCAGTAGCTGGCCGCCGCCGGATCGCGCTTCAGGCGCATGGGGTCCTTGCCGGTGGCCCGCATCAGCAGGCCGACCGGGGTGACGGTCAGGAAGAACAGCAGCCCCATCACCAGGGGCGTGACGATATGGTGCAGCAGCATGCCGAACTTGAACCACAGCAGGTTCAGGGGCCGCAACACCCGCGGCGCCGCCAGCGCGGCCACGGCGAAAGCGGCGGCCACGGCGATCGCCCACAGGCGCAGCTCGCCGCCATCCTTCAGCGGCCACACGGCGATCAATGCGAACAAGGCGGCAAAGACCAGGCCGAACGATTTTTCGGAACCGACCTTCACTTCGGTCACGCCGGTCAGAGTCTCGTGCGTCGCGCCCTTGGCCATGCTGCATCCTGCCTGTCGATGGGGGTTTCGTTATCATCATCGCGACGACAGGGCAACGCAAATGAGCGTTCAGCCCCCATCGCCCGCCTCGGCCAGGACCCGCAATTGCCGGTTGGCCACCGCCAGCATCGACAGGTCGACCTGCGGGGCGGCGCGCAATTCCGCCAGCAGGCCGTCGACCCGTTCGACCCGGGCCGCATGCCGGATCGTCCAGGCTTCGATGCTTTCATCGGCCAGGACCGCATCGGCGATATCGCGCTGGTGGCCGTACAATTCCTCGATGGCCGCCGCCGCCAGCTTGTCCCAGTGCCCGCGCCCCCCCGATTGTTGCGCCGAACGGCGCAGCCAGCCCAGACCGAAACGCGAGCCGACGGCGAAATAGACCCGCCCGACCTCTTCCACCGCCAGCCCGCGCCGGGTGGCGATGCGAATGATGTCGGGTGCCGAAGCCAGGACGATCAGACCGGCGACCTGGGCCGCCACGTCTTCCGGAACGCCCTGGTCGGTGTAGTCCCTGGTCCGGGCGGCGACGACGGCGGCGGTTTCCGGCGGCAGCGCCCGGGCGCGATGGGCGTCGATGGCGGCGATGCCGGGGGCCAGCTCGGCAATGATTGCCCCGATGTCGCAAGGGGCCGGACCATGACGCAGGACCCAGGCGGTGGCCCGTTCCAGCAGGCGGTTGGCCTCGGTCAGCATGGCGGTCTGGGCCGCCGCCGGAACAAGACCGTCCAGCGCCTCGATCCCGCGCCACACCGCCCGCAGGCCATAGGCGTCGCGGGCGACGATATAGGCCCGCGCCACGTCGGCGGGGCCGAAGCCGGTGCGCTCGGTCATGTCCAGGACGAAGCCGGCGCCGACCCGGTTGATCATCGAATTGGTCACCGTGGTGGCGACGATTTCGCGGCGCAGGCGGTGCGAGGCGATCTCGGCCATGAAGCGGTCGCGCAGGGCCGAGGGGAAATAGCGCCCCAGATCGGCCTGCAGGAAGGAATCGTCCGGCAGGTCCGAAGCCAGGACGGCATCGTGCAGCCAGATCTTGGAATAGGCCAGCAGCACCGCCAGCTCCGGCCGCACCAGTCCCTTGCGCCGCGCCGCCCGTTCCGTCAGGACGTCCTCGCCGGGCAGGAATTCCAGGGCGCGGTCCAGCCGCCCGGTCTTTTCCAGCAGGCGCATGAAACGGCCCTGGCCGTCCAGCAGGTCGGGGCCGCTGGCTTCCATCACGCTGATGGCCTGGGTCTGCAGATAATTGTCGCGCAGGACCAGGGCGGCGACTTCGTCGGTCATCGATACCAGAAGCCGGTCGCGCTGCTTTTCCGTCAGGTCGCCGGCGGCAACCAGATCGTTCAGCAGGATCTTGATGTTGACCTCGTGGTCCGAGGTGTCGACGCCGGCGGAATTGTCGATGGCGTCGGTGTTCAGCCTGACCCCGGCCAGCGCCGCTTCGATGCGGCCCTTCTGGGTGGCGCCCAGATTGGCGCCTTCCCCCAGCACCCGGGCCTTGATTTCGTGTCCGTCCACCCGCAGCGCGTCGTTGGCGCGGTCGCCGACATCGGCATGGCTTTCGCCGGCGGCCTTCACATAGGTGCCGATGCCGCCGAAGAACAGCAGGTCGACCGGGGCGGTCAGCAGGATGCGGATCAGGTCGTTCGGGGTCAGGCTGGGCCTGTCGATGCCGAAGCGGGCGGCCATTTCCGCGCTGACGGCGATGGATTTGGCCGAACGGGCGAAGACCCCGCCCCCCGGCGAAATCACCCGGGCATCATAGTCCGGCCATGACCGGGCGGCCTTGAACAGGCGGTCGCGTTCGGCGAACGAGACGGCCGGGTCGGGATCGGGATCGACGAAGATGTGGGCGTGGTTGAAGGCGCCGACCAGCCGGATATGCGGCGAACACAGCATGGCGTTGCCGAACACGTCGCCCGACATGTCGCCGACCCCGATGCAGGTGAAATCCCGGGTCTGGCCATCCAGTCCGGCCTCGCGGAAATGGCGCTTCACCGCTTCCCAGGCGCCGCGGGCGGTGATGCCCATCGCCTTGTGGTCATACCCCTTCGAGCCGCCGCTGGCGAAGGCGTCGCCCAGCCAGAAGCCCCGTTCCAGCGAGATGGCGTTGGCGATGTCGGAAAAGGCGGCGGTGCCCTTGTCGGCGGCGACCACCAGATAGGGATCGTCGCCGTCATGGCGCACCACCCGGTCGGGAGGCACCACCGCCCCCCCCTTCAGGGTATCGGTGATGTCCAGCATCCCGCCGATCATGGCACGGTAGCAGGCGATGGCCTCGGCCTGCTGGGCCTCGCGGCCGCCTTCGGCCGGGGGCCGCTTGACCACGAAGCCGCCCTTGGCCCCCACCGGCACGATCACCGCGTTCTTGACCATCTGCGCCTTCATCAGGCCCAGGATCTCGGTGCGGAAATCGTCGCGGCGGTCGGACCAGCGGATGCCGCCGCGGGCGACGCCGCCGCCGCGCAGATGCACCGCCTCGACGGCGGGGCTGCAGACCCAGATTTCCACCCGGGGCCGGGGCGCCGGCAGGTCGTCGACGGCGCGGCTGTCCAGCTTGAACGACAGGCACGGCCGGTCCAGGAAATAATTGGTCCGCAGCGTCGAACGGATCAGGTTGAGGAAGCGGCGCAGGATGCGGTCGTCGTCGGCGCTGTCCACCTGATCCAGCAGGGCGGCCACCCGGGCTTCGGCGATGTCGGCCGTTCCCCCGGGCCGGCCGGGATCGAAGCGGGCCTCGAACAGCGCCACCAGGGCGGCGGCCTGCCGGGGATTGGCGCCCAGCGCCCGTTCGATGCTGGCCTGCGACAGCGAATAGCCGGCCTGGCGGAGATATTTCGCATAGGCCCGCAGGATCGCCACCTGACGCCAGGACAGGCCGGCGGCCAGGACCAGCCGGTTGAACCCGTCGCTTTCCGCCTCGCCGCGCCAGACCCGGACCAGGGCGTCCTCGAAGGCGGGACCGCGTCCGGACAGGTCGATGGGGCCGCCGACGGCGGATTCCAGCTGGAAATCGTGAATCCACACCGGCTGCATCTGGTCGGCGGCACGGATCTCGTGGGGCAGTTCGGCGATGACCCGCAGCCCCATCGCCTCAAGGATCGGCAGAATGTCCGACAGCGCCACCGTCTGGCCCTGGCGCAGCAGCTTGAGCCGGGCCTCGTGGCCGCCGGCCCCGACCGGGCGGTACAGGCTGAGACCGATGTCGGCCCCGGCCAGCACCGCTTCCAGCCGGTCGATGTCGCCAAGGGCGGCCAGGGCCGGATGACGCTCGCGGTAGGACGAGGCGAAGGCCTCGCGCCAGCGGCGGGCCAGCTTCAGCCCCCGGGCCTCGCCATGCGTCTGGACCAGGACGTCCTGCAACTGGTCGCTCCACGAGCGGGCGGCATCGGCCAGACGGCGCTGCAGATCGTCCTCGTCCACCGCCGGCACCTGGCCGGGGCGGGTGCGGACGACCACGTGCAGCCGGGCCAGCGGCCCATCGGCGACCTGGGTGTAGTAAGCGTCGAGGGTACCGCCATAGCTCTGTTCGAGAATCCGCGTCACCGCCAGCCGCAACGGGGTGTCGTAGCGGTCGCGCGGCAGGAACACCAGACACGAGACGAAGCGGCCGAAATCGTCGGGGCGCACGAACAGCGCCACCCGTGGCCGGTCCTGCAGATGCAGGATGCCCAGCGCGATATGGTACAGGCGATCCTCGCCGATCTGGAACAGCTCGTCGCGGGGATAGGTTTCCAGGATATTGTTCAGCGCCTTGGCGTCGTGGCCGAACGGGGTGAAGCCGGCGCGGTGGCGGACCCGGGCGACCCGCCGGCGCAACAGCGGAATCGACGACGGATCGCGGGTATAGGCCGCCGAGGTGAACAGCCCCAGAAAGGCATGCAGGCCGACGACGCGGCCCGACGGGTCCAGGCGCTTGACGCCGACGACGTCCATGTGCACCGGCCGGTGCACGGTGGCGTGGCGGGTCGACTTGGTCACCATCAGCAGCCCCGGCGAGGCCAGGAACGCCCGGATTTCCGCCGGCATGGCCGCCAGGGGCACGGCATCGTCGAACACCGTCATTTCGGCGTCGCGCAAGATCCCCAGCCCGGCGTCGCCCTCGACCGTCACGGCCGGACAGCCGTCGCCGCCGCCGAAAGAGAACCGGCGGTAGCCCAGGAAGCTGAAATGGTCGTCGTGCAGCCAGTCGAGAAAGGCCACCGTCTCGTCCGTTTCCTCTCCGGCCGGTCCGGTCCGGGCGGCTTCTGCGGCGATCTCCCGGATGGCGGCGCGCATCGGCTGCCAGTCGGCCACCGCTGCGCGGACGTCGGCCAGCACGGCGGCCAGCCGCTCGCCCAGCGGCGCGTGCCGCCCGGCTTCCTGGCGATCGATCAGGACATGCATCACCGATTCGGCCTGTCCGGCGGCCAGCGGTTCCAGCCGCTGCAGCCGGCCGCCGCCGTCGCGGCCGGCCGTCAGGACCGGATGCACCAGCAGATGGATGGCGATCCCCTGCCGGGCCAGTTCCATCGCCACCGAATCCACCAGGAAGGGCATGTCGTCATTGACGATCTCGATGGCGGTGTGCGGCGATGCCCAGCCATGCTGCGCGGGGTCGGGATCGAAGACCCGGACCGGCGCCGTCCCCGGCATCCGCCGTTCCATGTGGTCCAGCAGGCCGACGATGACGGCGAACAGCCGGGCGGCATCGGTCTCGGCGGCGGCATCCGCCGGCAAGCCGGCCAGGAAGGCCGCGGCCAGCGGCGGCACCATCGCCGCCCGCTCCGCGGTCAACCGGCCGCGGGCCTGGGCGGCGACGTCCTCGGCCAGATCCGAACGGTGGAGATCGCTGCTGTTCAATGTCGTGCCCCCCTCGGTTCCCCCTTCCATCCCCCTGCGGTTCCCCCTTCCATCCCCCTGCGGTTCCCCCTTCCATCCCCCTGCGGTTCCCCCTTCCATTAGGTGGCGTTCCGGCGGCCAATGCAACAGGGCGGCGGAAGCGGGCGGCCTATTTCGGGCGGCCGGCGGCGCGGGCCAGCTGCATGACGGCGCGCGAGCACAGTTCCTCGGCCGGCATGCCGGTGCTTTTGCAATCGGCTTCGGCCTCGATCAGCAGCTCCAGAGCCCGTCCGACCCGCTCGACCGGCCAGCGGCCGATCTGGCGGCGGACCCGGTCGGCCATCTTGAAGATCACCGGCGGCTTCAGCGCCGACAGCGCCTGATCGACGGATTTGCCCTGGGCCACCAGCCCGGCGGCCAGATGCAGCCGCTGGAAATGGCGGGCCAGCGAACGCAGCACCGTCACCGGGTTGCCGCCCTCGCGGAACAGGCGGTCCAGGACGCGCTGGGCGGTGGCATGGTCGCCTTCGGCCGCCGACATGGCCAGATCGTCCAGGGACAGGGCGGCGGTGTCGCCGACGCAGGCGGCGGCATCCTCCAGCCGGACCCGCCCGGGGGCGCCCATATACAGCGCCAGCTTCTGCAATTCGGCCCGGGTCAGGCGGCGGTCGCCGCCCAGATGGTCCATCAGATGGGCCAGGGCGTCGGGTTCGGGGGTCAGGCCGTGGCTTTTCAGCTCGTCGACGATGACCTGATGCAGGCTGCCGCCTTCGTCGCCGTAGCAGGGCAGGGCCACCGCATTGTCGGCCCCCTCGAACAGCTTGCGCAGGGACGAGCGCGGCCCCAGGTCCCCGCCCTCGGCCACCACCAGGGCATCCCCCCTGGGATCGGTCAGGAAGCCCTGGAACAGCGAGGACAGGGCATCGCCGGCATCGCGCACCAGCACCACCCGGCGGCCGCCGGTCAGGGCCAGGGCGGCGCACTCGTCGGCCAGGCGGGCCGGGTCGTCCTTCAAGGCCGCCGGGGTCAGATCGGCAACGCGGAACGGATCCTTCAGGTCGGCCAGGACGGTGCGGGCCAGCCGCTCCACCCGCTCGCGCACCAGTCCGCTGTCGGGGCCATAGACCAGAATCACCCGCTGTCGGGGATCGGGGGCCTTCAGGAAGGCCTCGATCTTGGCCCCCGAAAGCTTCACTGCCCGATAAGCGGCTTGAAGCCCGCCCCGCGGCTGGCGAAATAGGCGGCCACCTGATTGCGGATGTCGTCGGCGATCTCGGTCAGGGCCCGTTCCTCGGCGTCGCGTTCGACGGCGACGGAGCCATAGCGGGGACCGTAATAGCGGAAGTTGGTGATGCTGCGGGACGTCCCCGAGAACAGGGCCGTGCCCTTCTCGATGTCCATCAGGGCAAACGACGCCAAAGTCGTCATGCTGCCCAGCGTCGCGCTGCCGTCCACGCTCTGGGCGACGCCGGAATTGCTGCTGTTCACCTTGACCGTCAGGGTATAGGCGGGCTTGGCCATCTCGCCGCGCGGCGACAGGCGCTGCACCAGGCCGTTGCGCAGAACCTGGCCGGCGCGATCGTTGATTTCGAGCACCCGGATCATTCCCAGCTCGGCGCCGGCATGGTCGGCACCGGCCGGCCGCTCGCCGTAAAGCGGGCGGAAGCCGCAGCCCGCCGGGCCCAGCATCGCCAGCATCACCACCAGAAGGGCTCTAGACCACCACATTGACGATCCGGTTCGGCACCACCACCACCTTGCGGGCGGGTTTCCCCGACATTGCCGCGATCACCGCCTCCTGCGCAAGGGCCGTCTGTTCGGCCAGTCCGGCATCGGCATCCTTGGGCAGCTGGATGGTCGCGCGCAGCTTGCCGTTGACCTGCACGGCGACGGTGACGCTGTCTTCCACCAGCAAGGCGGCGTCCGCCGCCGGCCACGGCGTGTCGGACACCAGGGTGGCGTGGCCCAGCTCGGCCCACAATTCCTCGGCCAGATGCGGCATCATCGGCGCCATCAGCAGCACCACCGTCTCCAGCCCCTCGCGCAGGACCCAGCCCGAGGCCCCGTCGCCCAGGGCATTGGTCAGCTCGCGGATGCGGGCCACCGCCTTGTTGAAATGGAAGCGGTCCAGATCCTCGGAGACGGCGGCGATGGTCCTGTGGATCTGGCGGCGCAGTTTGCCGGCCGCTTCGTCCGGTTCGGGCATCGGAGCGCCGGGCGGCGGCAGGCTTTCCACCGCGCCGACCACCAGCCGCCACAGGCGGTTGACATAGCGCCAGGCGCCGTCGATGCCGGCTTCGGTCCATTCCAGGTCGCGCTCGGGCGGGCTGTCCGACAGCATGAACAGCCGGGCGGTGTCGGCGCCGTAGGTGCCGATGATATGGGCGGGATCGACGACGTTGCGCTTGGATTTCGACATCTTCTCGGAGCGGCCCAGATCGACCGTCTGGCCGGTCGAGGCATGGCGCAGCCCGCCGTCGGCCTTGACCACCTCGTCCGGATACAGCCACTGCCCGGCCTGATCCTTGTAGGTCTCGTGGCAGACCATGCCCTGGGTCAGCAGGCCGTCGAAGGGTTCCTTCACCCCCAGCAGCCCGCATTCCTTCATGGCGCGGGTGAAGAAGCGGGAATAAAGCAGGTGCAGCACCGCATGTTCGATGCCGCCGATATACTGGTCGACCGGCAGCCAGTAATCGGCGCTGGCGCGGTCGAAGGGCACGTCGTCGCGGTCGGGCGAGGCGAACCGGGCGAAATACCACGAGGATTCGAAGAAGGTGTCGAAAGTGTCGGTCTCGCGCCGGGCCGGCCGGCCGCAGGCGGGGCAGGCGACATGCTTCCAGGTCGGATGGTGGTCCAGCGGGTTGCCGGGCTTGTCGAAGCCGACATCCTCGGGCAGGCGCACCGGCAGCTGGTCGGCCGGCACCGGCACGGCGCCGCAGCTGTCGCAATGGATGATGGGGATCGGGCAGCCCCAATAACGCTGGCGCGACACGCCCCAGTCGCGCAGGCGCCAGTTGACGGTGCGCGCCCCCAGTCCCTGCGTTTCGATGCGGGCGATGGCGGCGGCCTTGGCGGCCTCGACCGGCAGGCCGTCGAGGAACTGGGAATTGATCAGGATGCCGTCGCCGGCATAGGCCTCGGCCGCGATCTGGAAGGCGGCGGCTTCCTCGCCGGGCGGCAGCACCACCGGCTTGACCGGCAGGCCGTATTTGCGGGCGAAATCCAGGTCGCGCTGGTCATGGGCCGGACAGCCGAAAATGGCCCCCGAACCGTATTCCATCAGCACGAAATTGGCGACGTAGACCGGCAGCGTCCAGCCCGGCACGAAGGGATGGCGGGCCTTGAGGCCGGTGTCGAAGCCCCTTTTCTCGGCGGTCTCCAGCACCGCTTCCGAGGTGCCCATGCGGTTGCATTCGGCGACGAACCCCGCCAGTCCGGCATTGCCGGCGGCCAGTTCGGCGGCCAGCGGATGATTGGGGGAAATGGCCAGGAAGGCGGCGCCGAACAGGGTGTCGGGGCGGGTGGTGAAGATCTCCAGCCGGTCGGAGCGGCCGTCGAGCTCCCAGGTCAGGCGGGCGCCCTCGGACCGGCCGATCCAGTTTTCCTGCATGATGCGCACCCGCTCGGGCCAGCGGTCCAGCCCCTTCAGCGAGTCCAGCAGATCGTCGGCGAAGGCGGTGATCTTCAGGAACCATTGCGACAGCAGCCGCTTTTCCACCAGGGCGCCGGAGCGCCAGCCGCGGCCGTCGATGACCTGTTCGTTGGCCAGCACGGTGTTTTCCACCGGGTCCCAGTTGACCCAGGATTCCTTGCGGTAGACCAGACCGGCCTTCAGGAAATCCAGGAACATCCTTTGTTCGTGGCGATAATAATCCGGCTCGCAGGTGGCCAGCTCGCGCGACCAGTCATAGGACAGGCCCATGCTTTTCAGCTGCTCGCGCATGGCGGCGACATTTTCCCGCGTCCACTTGGCCGGGTGGACGCCGCGCTCGATGGCGGCGTTTTCCGCCGGCAGGCCGAAGGCATCCCATCCCATCGGGTGCAGCACGTTGAAGCCCTTGGCCCGCTTGGTGCGCGCCACCACGTCGCCCAGGGTGTAGTTGCGCACATGGCCCATATGGATGCGGCCCGACGGATAGGGAAACATCTCCAGCACGAAATATTTCGGGCGGCTGGGATCGGGGACGGCGGCAAAGGTCTTGCGCTCGTCCCACAGGCGCTGCCACTTGGCCTCGGTTTCCTTGACGTTGTAGCGTTCGTCGGTGCGCGACATGGCGTCCGGCCCTGACTGTCTGGAGAGATGGAAGGAAGAAACGGCGGGAAAAGACGCCCCGCCCTATTCGGTGGAAACGATGCGCAGCTGGCGGGCGCGGGTCAGGATGGAATTTTCCATCTCGCCGGCCATCTTGGGATCGATCTTGACGTCGGCCCACTGGCCGGTGCCGTCGCGCGCCTGCTTGAACACCGAGACCTTGACGCCATCGGCGCGCAGCGCCCGGTCCAGGATGAAGACGTTGATCTTGAACCGCTCGTTGGGCGCTTCCGGCAACTGGTACCAGTCGGTGATGATGGTGCCGCCGAACGGATCGGCGGTGGCGATGGGCATGAAGCCCAGCGTATCCAGCGAGGCCCGCCACAGGAACGAGTTGACGCCGATGCCCTCGCCCGAGCCCTGGCCCTTCTTCTTGTCGCCGAACAGGCCTTCGGACCCGAACACCGTCTCGCGCTTCTCGTCGCCCATGCGGGGCGCGCTGGCGCCGCGATCCTTGGTCGGGTAAACCGCCTTGCCGCCTTCACAGGCGCCCAAGCCGGCGACCGAAAGCACCAGGACCATCACGGCCAGACCTTTTGCCCACACGCTGCTCATCGCCTGCTCACCCTTGTACCCGGTCGACACGACCCGAAACCACGGGCCCGGCCGGCAAGTCCGCCGGACGGTCCGGGGCAGAGAATGCACCGCCGGACCGCCGGCCGGCAAGTTTCATTTCGTCGGCCGGGCGCAGGCCAGCATCGCGTCGCGTTCGGCGAACCACAGGTCGGCATAGCCGCAATCGCGGTAATCGTCGAAATAGGGGCCGCCGATGGTGTAGTGCAGCAGCGACAGATCCCGGGCCGGTGCCGGCGGATCGTAATCCACCAGATGGCCCCAGCGGCGCGGCAGTTCGCCGATCAGGGATTCGTCTTCCAGCCATTTGAACTGATGCAGTTCCAGCCCGCTGGCGGTGTTGACGGCTTCCGGGGTCAGCGCCCGGCAGCGGGCATTGTTGAACAGCATGACGCTGGACCAGTTCTTCTTTTCATAGCGGGTCTGGACGGCGCCCAGGAACTTGGTGTCCTCGACCGGCCGGTGGTCGTGCTTGACCACCTGCACGGCCGCGCGGTCGTCGCGCAGGTCCCACAGCCTGGCGACGTCGTCCAGCACCAGCATGTCGCAATCGATGAACAGCGACCAGCCCTCGAAGCCGGACAGGAAGGGGGTGAGGAACCGCGAAAAGGAAAAGTCGGTCGATTGCAGCGGGTTGCGCTCGCGCCACATCAGGCCGCCCAGCTGCGACAGCGCCAGCGGAACAATGGCCACCGGCCCGCCGGCCCGCCGCAGGATCGAATGCTGCAGGACGTTGAAGGCCACCGCCTCGCGCGGGTCGTAGCCGATGAAAATCCGGATCATCCCGTTCTCCGCCCTGTTGCACATCCGCCACAGTGAGCGGCTTTCGACACAGAGGCCGTGCCCCTTGCTTGACTTGCCGCCGCCGAAATGGCTGGATCATTCCTGTTCGTTCATTTGGATTTGGGTGCGCTTTCGCACTCCCGTACCAAAAGAGAGGAGATAACATGAAGAAGGTTCTTATCGCCAGCACCGCGCTGGTGGCCGCCGGTCTGATGACCTCCGGCACCGCCTCGGCCGCTGAGAAGATCAAGCTCAACCTGGGCGGCTTCTCCAAGTGGTGGGTCGTCGGCGCCTGGCAGGACAGCTCGTTCGAAGCCGGCCTGGGCAACAACGCTGGCTACGCCAACGTCGACGTCAAGGGCGACAACGAAGTGTTCTTCGGCGGTTCGACCAAGCTGGACAACGGCCTGGAAATCGGTATCGACATCCAGCTGGAAGCCGGCGGCCACACCGAGACCTCGACCTCGGCTCCTGACGTCATCGACGAATCCTACATCTGGATCGCCGGCGGCTTCGGTAAGTTCATCGTCGGTTCCGAGAACAACGGCGTGTACCTGCTGCACGTCAACGCCCCCGACGCCGCTGGCAACTGGGGTGAAGGCGGCATGCTGTCGGGCGGCCATGCCGTCGTCGCTCCGTCGACCGTCTCCGGCTTCGTCGGTGGCAACGGCACCGCTCCGCGCATCGACAACGACGCCGACAAGATCACCTACGTCGCTCCGACCTTCTACGGTCTGACCCTCGGCGCCTCGTACATCCCGAATGCCGGCAACGCCGCCAACAAGGGTGAAGACAACTACGCCATGCCGGCTTCGAACGAAGTCATGGGCGTCGGCGCTCTGTACGCCAACACCTTCGGCGGCGTCGGCGTCAAGCTGTCCTCCGGCTACATCTGGGGCTCGGGCAACTCGTCGGGCGTGACCGGCGACTTCGCCGAGTTCGTGGTCGGCACCCAGCTGTCCTACGCCGGCTTCACCGTCGGTGGTTCCTGGCGTCGCGACACCGGTGACGAAAAGGGCGGTCTGGCCAATGGCGTTTCGACCGTCAACCTGACCAACGTCGTTGGCTGGGACGCCGGCATCAGCTACGCTTCCGGCCCGTATGCCGTCAGCTTCACCTACTTCCAGTCGGAAGCCGAAGGCGTTGCCGGCAACAACCTGCAGGACAAGATCGAAGTCTGGCAGGTTTCGGGCAAGTACAACCTGTCGGCTGGCGTCGACGTCCTGGCTTCGGCCGGCTATGCCAAGTTCGACGACGAAGGCACCAAGGCCACCGGCAACACTGGCGATGCCAACCACAACGAAGGTTGGGCCGTCATGACCGGTCTGTCGCTGTCGTTCTAATCGAACGCTTCGGCAAAAGTTGGGGAAGGGGCGGCTTCGGCCGCCCTTTCTTTTTGCCCGGACGGATGCCCGCCCGGTATGCTGCCGATGGATGGACGAAGAGCGGCAGGATGAGCCTGGACGTCACCCCCCTGGAAAATACCGTCAATCGCCTGCGCGAGGGACTGAGCCGCTATCGGCAGAATGTGGCGGATACCCAAATTCGCGATGGGTTGATCCAGCGCTTTGAATTCACCTACGAACTTTCCCATAAAATGCTGAAGCGGCATCTGGCGATGACCGCCGCCAATCCGGCCGAGTTCGATGAAATGAACTTTTCCGACCTGATCCGCAGTGGAAACCAGCGGGGACTTCTGCGTGGCGACTGGCCTCGCTGGCGGATTTATCGCGACATGCGCGCCAAAACCAGTCACACCTATGATGAAGACGTCGCCCTTGAAGTGGTGAGGGGGATCGATGATTTTCTTGCCGAGGCAGAATATCTGCTGGACCGCCTGAAAAGCGGGCCGGCATGAATGATGCCCCCGGCATCGACATTGCCCCCGCCGACCTGGAGCATGTCCGCACCGTCCTCAAGCGCCATGTGCCGGACCGCGACGTATGGGTCTTTGGCTCGCGGGCGACCTGGAAAGCCAGGCCATTCTCGGATTTGGATCTGGTGATCATGGGCGACACTCCCCTGCCCCTGGAGACCAGCGGGGCGTTGCGGGACGATTTTTCGGAATCGGACCTGCCGTTCAAGGTCGACATCGTGGAATGGGCAAAAACCGGCCCGGCCTTTCGGGCCATCATCATGGCCCATAAGGTTGTTCTGGTCCGCTCGACCTGAACGGCCATCCCCTGCATTCGCCGATGAAGCTTTCCTTGCCCGTGGGCCGTCATGTTGCCATTCGGCAACAGTGCCGCCGGATCTTTGCTGCGCCGCACTGACTTGGTTGACCGTTTTTCATGCAGACCATAGGATGCCTTGAAATTAGGCGATACACATCGCGTCTGACTTTAGGCCATACCAAAGCAAAGGGGTTCCCCATGAAGAAAGTTCTTATCGCCAGCACCGCCCTGGTGGCCGCCGGCCTGATGACCGCCGGCTCGGCCAATGCCGCCGAGAAGATCAAGCTGAACCTGGGCGGCTTCTCGAAGTGGTGGGTGGTCGGCGCCTGGCAGGATTCCGGCTTCGAGGCCGGCACCGGCCGCGGCTACGCCAACGTCGACGTCAAGGGCGACAACGAGATTTTCTTCGGTGGCGACACTACCCTGGATAACGGCATGAAGATCGGCATCAACATCGAGCTGGAAGCCGGTGGCAATGTCGAGACCTCGCAGACCCCGCCCGACGTCATCGACAAGAGCTATGTCTTCATCGAAAGCGGCATCGGCAAGGTCATCGTCGGCTCGGAAGCCAACGGCACCGTCCTGCTGCATGTCATGGCCCCCGACGCGGCCGGCAACTGGGGCGGCGAAGCCCTGCTGCAAAGCGGCGCCAGCATCGTCCAGCCGACCAATGTCGTGGTGATGCGCACCACCGAGATCGACACCGACGACAATGCCGACAAGATCACCTATGTCACCCCGACCTTCTATGGCCTGACCCTGGGCGCCTCGTACATTCCGCACGCCTCGGGCGGCAACGGCCTGTCGAAGGGCGAGGACAATTACAACCAGCCGGCCTCGATGTCGGTCTACGGCGTCGGCGCCGGCTATGCCAACACCTTCGGCCCGGTCGGCGTCAAGCTGTCCACCGGCTTCGTGTGGGGCGACGCCAATGCCGCCGGCGTCACCGGCGACCTGCAGGAACTGTCGGCCGGCGGTCAGCTTGCCTATGGTCCGGTCACCGTCGGCGGTTCGTACCGTCAGCGCATCCTGGACGAGAAGGGCGGCGTCGGCGTCGCTCCGCTGGGGACCAACATCGACGGCTATGTCTGGGACGCCGGCATCCAGTATGACGGCGGTGCCTGGCAGATCAGCTTCGCCTATCTGTATTCGGCCAACGAAGACAGCACCGCCGCCGGCCAGGACGCTTTGACCCTTTATCAGGTCTCGGGCAAGTACAACCTGTCGGCCGGCATCGATCTGGTCGCCTCGGGCGGCTGGGCCGAGTGGAACGACGAATCCCAGAAGGTTTCCGGCAATACCGGCGACGCCAACCACAACGAAGGCTGGATGATCGCCACCGGCCTGTCGCTGACCTTCTAAGGTCGGGGTTTCTGATGATCGAGATGCCCGCGGGATCCGTCCCGCGGGCATTTTTGTGAGTGGCCGCCCGTTTCGGGGAACCCCTCTCGATGCCGATTTATTGGCCCGGTGCCATGAAGTTTTTACGCGGCATAGCCATCTATCCTGGGGTCTTTGGTGATCCAGCCTCCGACCGCCGCAAGGCCCGCCACCGGCGCAAGGCGCAATCTTGATGCCGACCCGCCGGTGATCCCTCCCAGGGCAATAGCCGGCAGGCCCGCCCGCCGAACCCAAGCCGACCAGCGTACCGCACCGATCGCAGCGGCGCCGGGATGGCTGGCTGTAGAAAAAACCGGCGACAGCAGGGCGGCATCGGCCTTCAGCCGCCGCGCCCGCGCCAAGGCCGGCGGACTGTGGCAGGCCCACCGTCAGCAGTCCTTTCCGCCGCCGGACCCAGCCCAATGCCGGGGACAGGCAGCCATGCCGGGCCATGCCCTCGGGCAGATGCACGCCGCCGGCCCTTACCTGGGCGGCCAGCCGCCAGTCGCCGGCCACCAGCAAAAGCAGGCGGCGGCGGCGGCAGATGGCTGCCAGGGACTGCGCCAGTACGGACCGGACCGGCGAGGCATAATGGCGCAGCAGGACCGCAGAACCCGGCGGCAGACTGTCGGGCAGCGGCAGCGGATCGGGCCGCCGCCCGTCATCGGTGACCAGGATCGCCCTGGGCAATCCGCTGGGTTTGAGTCGTCGCGCCGCCTCTGCTAGGGTCATCCGCCCATCATAACCGAGCAGCGCCTCCGTGTCCGACATCGCCAGCAATCTTGCCGAAATTTCCCGCCGCATCGCCGCCGCCGCCCGTACCGCCGGCCGCGATCCAGCCGAAATCATGCTGGTCGCGGTGTCGAAGACCCATGACGCCGCCGCCATCCGGCCGGCCCTGGAGGCCGGACAGCGGATCTTCGGCGAGAACCGCGTGCAGGAAGCGGCGGCGAAATGGCCCGGGCTGAAGGCCGCCTTTCCCGGCATCCGGCTGCACCTGATCGGACCGCTGCAGACCAACAAGGTGCGCGAGGCGGTGGCGTTGTTCGACGTCGTCGAGACGGTGGACCGCCCCAAGCTGGCCCGGGCCCTGGCCGAGGAAAGCCGCCGCACCGGCCGGCGGCCGGCCTGCCTGATCCAGGTCAACACCGGGCGGGAACCGCAGAAGGCCGGCATCGACCCCGACCAGGCCGATGCCCTGATCGCCCTGGCCCGCGATACTTACGACCTGGATGTCCGCGGGGTGATGTGCATCCCCCCCGCCGACGAGGACCCCGCCCCGCATTTCCGCCTGCTGGCCGGCATCGCCACCCGCAACCGTCTGCCGGTGGTCAGCATGGGGATGAGCGGCGATTTCGAACAGGCCATCGCCGATGGGGCCACCCATGTCCGGGTCGGATCGGCGATCTTCGGGTCGCGGGGCTGACACCGCTTCCCAGGGCGGTCATGCGGAACCGTCGCGGCACCAGCGACGGCGCCACAGATCGCGCAGCGCCGCTTCGACGCTGCGGGTATAGGCGGGGGCATCCACCAGCGGCGAGGTGGCGATCCGGCCGCGCATGCCGGCCCGCAGCGCCGCCAGCCGGTCGCGGTCGGCGGCCAGGGCCGCCGCCGCCGCGATGAAATCACGATCGCTGCCGGCCGCCAGATCGTCCAGCCCCAGCGCCGTCAGCAGCGACAGCCCGACCCGGCCGACAAAACGCGATCCCGCCCGCGACACCACCGGCACCCCCATGTACAGGGCCTGCCACGTCGTCGTGCTGCCGTTGAAGGGAAAGGTGTCCAGGGCGATGTCGACCATACCGTAGGCGGCCAGATGGTCGCGGGTTTCCTGGGTCTGCCCCAGAAACACCAGCCGCTCGCCGGCAATCCCCAGGGCGGCGAACCGTTCGGCGAAACGGTGTCTCAGGCCGGTTTCGCCGAACTGGTCGCGATATTTCAGCACCAGCCGCGAATCCGGCACCGCCCGCAGCGTTTCGGCCCACAGCGCCAGGGTGGCGTCAGTCATCTTGATCGGATGGTTGAATGACCCGAAGGTCACGGGCCGACCCGCCAGACAGGGCGGCGGCGTCACCTCTGGGGCATCGGGCGGAACGCTCTCCAGATAGAAGCACGGCAGCCGCAGCAATTCCTCGCAGAACGCCTCGCCGGTCTGGTCCGGCGGATGGATGATCCCATCGGTGATCCAGGCATCCATGCCGGTCAGTCCGCTGGTGCCGAAATCGTGCCAGCTGACCTGCAGCGGCGCCGGCCGCAAGGCGGCCAGCCGCAGGCGGTTGTCGCCGGTCCAGCCGGCCAGGATGACCAGAATGTCGATGCCGTCGGCGCGGATGCGCCCGGCCAGGGCGGCATCGTCCAGGCCGGCGACCATCCGCCAGTGATCCACCGCCCCCGACAGGGTCCGGGTGACCGAATCCCCGGTGGGGTTCAGGCCATAGGCGAACACCTCGAAGGCGCTGCGATCATGCCCGGTCAGCACCGGGCCGACATTGCCGGCCACCGGATGATTGCGGAAATCCGCCGACACATAGCCGACGCGCAGCCGGCGGTCGCGGTCGCGGTCGTTGGCGGGAGGGGGCAACGGCACGATACCGGCATGCAGCCCGACCCAGCCGGCCACGGCGGCGGCCAGGGAATCGCGGTCGCTGGCGGCATCGTAATAATGGGTCAGCACCAGATTGCGCGCCGCGCTTTCCAGGGGCCGGATGGCCATGCAGCGCCGATACAGGGCGATGGCCTGATGCGGCCGCCCTTCCAGCCGGTGGACCGAGGCCAGGGAATTCAGCGCATCGACCCAGTCGGGACGCAGGGCCAGGGCACGGTTCAGCAGGTCGGCCCCCTCGCCGACCCGGCCGCGGCGGACCATGACGTCGGCCAGGATCTTCAGCTCCATCGGGCCATCGGGCTGCAGGGCCACGGCGCGGCGGGCGTGCTTTTCCGCCTCGCCATAGCGTTCCTGCTCGAACAGAACCCGGGCCAGATTGACATGGGCCGGTCCCAGGTCGGGGGCCAGGGCCAAGGCCCGGGTGAATTGCCTGACGGCGTCGGCATGCTGCCGCCGCATGGCGCTGACCATGCCCAGGTTGCACCAGACGGCGGCATCCTTCGGGGCCAGCCTGGCGGCCTGGCGCAGCAGGGCGTCGGCATCGGCGACCCGCCCGCTTTGCACCGCCTGTCCGGCCTTGCCCATCAATTGCGCCAGGGAATATCGGGTCGTGCTCATGATCCGTGCTTCTAGCACAGGACGGTCAGGGTGTCTCCTGGACCGCACGCGGCCAGCACGGCCAGCAGATCCGGCAGGGCCAGGGCGACGCACCCCTCGGTCGGCCGGCCGGCCGGGTCGGCGACGTGCAGGAAGATGGCGCTGCCCAGGCCGGGCACCGGCGGATCGTCATTGTGCCCCAGCACCACCACGACATCGTACAGGCCGTCTTCCCGCCACATCCGCTCGCACGAGGCCGGATGCGGCAAAGCCACCGGCCGATTGTAGTCGGCATGCCGGGGATCGTCGCACCAGCCGTCGGCGGGGGCGATGGCGGCGACCGGCAGGGCGGTCGACGGCGGAGCGACACGATCGGGGCGATACAGCACCCGGCGCAGCGGCCATGTCCCGACCGGCGTGCCGCCGTCGCCTTCCCGCTTGTCGGCGACCGGGCCGGACCGCCCCAGCCGGCAGAGATGATCGCCCCCCGGCCAGCGCAGCCGGCCATCGGCGGCAACCGTCAGCGCCGTCATTGCAGGTCCAGGGTCGTGCCGGGCTGGGGCCGGGCGGCAAGGCTGCCGGCCCGTTCATACTTGTCCAGCGCCTTGGTCATCGACTGCACCCAGTCCGCCGGCGGCGATCCCGCCGCCGTCTGGCCGGCCGACGGCAGCATGGGATGGACCTGTCCCCCCAGCCCCTGTTCGGCCATCGCCTTCTGCACCGCCAGGGCACTGGGTCCGGCGGATTGCGTGACGGCATTGCGCCCGGTCACCGGCATGTTCGACCGGCTGCCGGAATTGGAAACCGGCACGGTGACAAGCGGCACCGGCTGGGGCGACAGGCTGGCATTGCGGGCCGGCAACGGCATGAAGCGCGAGGGAGCCTGCCCCAGGGGGGCAACGGGATGCGGCGCGGCGGTCGCGGCGGCCACCTGCTGGACGGCGGC
>Ga0172373_10004378_pt1 | contig 19986 bp, 16 predicted proteins | sample Lak10m_2_FD_114546 | JGI IMG/M metagenome (GOLD analysis project Ga0172373, IMG submission 114546) | Freshwater microbial communities from Kabuno Bay, South-Kivu, Congo - kab_092012_10m | ecosystem: Environmental > Aquatic > Freshwater > Lake | place: Democratic Republic of the Congo...
CCGTGCAACTCGGGTTGTCCCATACCAGTCGGCGAAACTTGCCATTGAACGTCCCAACAAGGTCGAGACCGCCCTCAAGGCGCCTCAAGTAGCCCTTCGCGATCAGGCCTTCCACAAGCCGGTGAAAACGTGCACCGAGTGCCGCCTCCAAACGGGCGATGGATACGGGATCTGCATCGCCATGATCCCGTTGGCGCTCCTGCCTCCGTAGCCGCCGAAGTAATTCCAAAACCGTGCGCTCATGCTCAGTGACGCTACCGAACACCTCCGGTATGTCCCATGTCGCGACGGCGTTCTGTCCCCCCCGAACATTGGAAAGTTTTTGTCCCGGCTTGATTCTCCGAGCAATACGCCAGTCGCGAGTGTCTTTCGTCAATCGGCGGGGGTTGTGGTTCGGTTGTTTGTCCGCCCCGGCAAGAGCCGAACGTAACTTCCCATGAGGCTCATTGGGTTGTTCGAGCTTAATCTCCCGGCCAGTTCGCCAAGCAAAAAACAGCACGCGCCGCCTGAGTTGTGCCATCCCCAGGTCTGCCACCTGACAACGCATTGTATGTGTTCGATAGCCGGCGAGTCGCATCGTGCTATGGAGTGCTGTCAAGTAGCGAGCGTGCTCGCCAGACAAGGCGCCAGAAACGTTTTCAACGACGAGGACTTTTGGCGACAGTCTTCGGGCCAATGTTCCCGTCAAGGTCAGGAGGTAATTTCGTTCGTCATTTACCAACCTCTTCCCCGCCGTTGAGAAGCCCTGGCAAGGCGGTCCAGCGATCAACGCATCGACTCCAAACAGCGCTTGCTCCTGGGGAATCCCCTGAGTTAGGTCAACTTGGTTTACAGGCGCGTCAACATTTGAAGCGAAGTTTTGAACCGCCTGTAAGTCACAATCGAACGCTCCCTTTGAACGGAAGCCCCGTGCGGCAAAGCCGAGGTCGAATCCCCCACAACCGGAGAAGAGACTAGCAAATGTCATTGTTCCATCGTTCATGGTGATGATTGTTGCTGAACGCTTGTTGCTTCCTCCGAAAAAGCAGACTTCCTATTTGTTTCACCAGCTTTGTTGGGGTGGATCCGGCGGTTGGCAAGGAGAAAGTCTGTCATGCTCTGCTGTGCGAGGTTTCCGGCTTCGCCGGAGCCACTGGAAGATGTACTGCCCCCCAGCAAAGTTGGAATAGCGCTCGCGCAAGACCGAGCGAACACCGAGCGTTGAATCTCGATTTTCGAATGTTTCAATCATTGCTAGCTCTCGCGTTTTAGTCGACGCCACGGTGATCGTGACGAATTGGTTCGCTGAATCAGGCAGCCGTGTCAGTTCCAAGGATGCTTGGGCTCTAGCTTCAGTGGTCGGCCTTGGGCGATGTCCCGCAACATTGCGAACCAGAAGCCGGTCTCATCCGTATCTTCCTCTACTTTGCTCAACTTCGCTACGAATTCCGTTTTCGGTTTTTCCCAACACGTTCGTCGGCAGTTGACAGCGGCCGAGCTCGACGCATGAACGACTTCCCTGTTGGTGTGGAGCAACCGCCACCCGCGGGTGGCCGGCACTCAACTCGGGGACGTGGATAGCAAACTTCCTTGTCCGCTGTTTTAATTCTTCGCTCATGGGAATTTCGATTCGCGGTATCCCAAATGCCGAGACGAAGCGGGGTGATTCGAGCTCCGCACCTCGGCATTTGCAAGTCGGCGGGCACGTTGGGGCGCTGGAGGCAGCGGAAGGCGTCGTAGTCTTGCATGCCGATGTTGACCTCAATACCATTGATGCCAAAGTTCGTCATAGGAGGGCGCTACGGCGATTAGGTCGTTCACCGAACCGCACCCATGTTGGTATGGTTCAGGCCGATATTCGCCCCTTGGGATGCCGACTCCAATGCTCGCTCCGTCGGGTTTGATGGTGAGCACATCCCCCTTGCCGTAGAATGGTTTGCAAGACGACGCACAAGTATCAGAATGAGCAATTGTCCTCACAAAAGCCAAGTCATAAGAAGACTTGACCAAGGTCAAAGTAACTGACGTTTTCAAACTGTGACATCGATTCGCTTGCGGATCCGTAGCGCCTACTCCGAGATCATCAGCAAGAGCGCACTGCCTTGTGCCCAGCCATCCCGCACCTTTGGTGGCCTCAAATTTATGCGTCGGCACCACGTGCATGACCGTTAGCGATGACGCGTTCCAATTGGACCGCCTTGTTGGAACATCCAACGTCTTCCCAGCCCACGGTAGTTCTATGCCTCCTTGTTGGCAGCCGTCATTCTGTTCCGGTGGTCCTGCCCAACGCCGAGAGATAACGTTGGCTGCGCTTTACCAATTGAAACCAATACGCAGTGTCCTGGCTTGAAATCCTTACGAGGCACCCCGCTTTGCGCTTTGCAACCGCCGCCGCTTTCGCGTAGAAATCTCGTTCCGCGCCGGGCGGATCGATCCTCCTGGCGCTTGGAATCATTACTCATGAAGCCGGAAATCGAGATCTATGACACCACCCTGCGCGATGGTAGCCAGGGTGAAGGCATCAACTTTTCCGTGGCAGACAAGCTTCGAATTGCGGAGCGGTTGGATGCCTTCGGCGTCCACTTCATTGAAGGGGGATGGCCAGGCTCAAACCCCAAGGATATCGAATTCTTCGAACTCGCCAAAAGGCGAAAATGGAAGAACGCACGCCTTGCCGCCTTCGGCTCGACTCGACGTAAAGGCATCGCCGTCGAACGTGATGACCAAGTCCGACTTCTCCTAGAGGCCGCAACTCCCGTCGTAACCATCTTCGGAAAAACGTGGCTGCTGCATGTCACCGAGGTGCTCCACGCAACGCCCGACGAAAATCTCGCCATGATCGGCGACACCATCCGGTTCCTCAAAGATGCAGGTCGCTATGTGATCTACGACGCCGAACACGCTTTCGACGGCTTTAAAGACTCGCCGGAATATGCGCTCGCGACCTGGCAGGCGGCCGAAAAGGCAGGGGTCGACATGGTCGTTCTCTGCGACACCTGCGGGGGCTGTTTGCCTGGGGAAATCGCCCAAATCACGTCCGAAGCCAGAAGAAAGCTCAACGTCCGACTCGGCATTCATACCCACAACGATATCGGACTCGGTGTCGCCAACGCCCTCGCCGCTGTTGAGGTCGGAGCCGTTCATATTCAAGGCACCATCAACGGCTATGGCGAACGAACCGGAAATTGCAACCTGACCAGCGTCATCCCCAATGTAGCTCTGAAAATGCGCAAACGTTGCGTGCCGCCCGCTTCGATCCCGAAACTCCGCGAGCTGTCGCAATTCGTCGATGAAATTGCCAACCTCCGCCACGATCCCCGCCAGCCTTGGGTCGGAGCCACCGCGTTCGCCCACAAAGGCGGCATGCACGTCAACGCCGTCCAAAAAGTCGCTCGAAGCTTCGAGCACATTAACCCCGAGGCGGTAGGAAATCACCGCCGCATCCTCGTCAGCGACCTCGCAGGCCGAAGCAACATCGTCATGAAAGCCCAGGAGCTCGGATTGGACCTTGCTAACGAAACTCCGGGGCTCAAAGCCATCCTCGCCGAGATCAAACGCCGGGAACACGAAGGCTACGAGTACGAGGCCGCCGAAGGGTCCCTCGCCCTTCTCATCCGCCAACAACTCCGCCACGAACCAGCACGGTTCGAGGTCCGTGCCTACCACGTCTCCATGCGCAAGGACCTCGATCGTTCCGTCTGTGAAGCCACCGTCAAAGTGGCCGTCGGCGGCCGTGAAACCCTCACCGTGGCCGAAGGCGATGGCCCCGTAAATGCTCTCGACTCCGCCCTCCGTACCGCGCTGATCCAGTTCTTCCCCCAACTCCAGAAGGTCCGTCTCGTGGACTACAAGGTGCGAATTCTCGAGTCCCAATCCGTTGACGATCAACCCACTGCAACTCCAACTCAAACCGTCACCGTCAAGGGCCGTAAGGCGTCAGGATCCACCAAAACCACCCCGACACCCTCCGCCGTCGCCTCCCTGCCCAACCTCGGAACCGCTGCCAAAACACGGGTGCTTATCGAATCCTCTAACGGTAAGTCAGAATGGGGCACCGTAGGGGTCAGCGGTAATATTATCGAAGCGAGCCTCCAGGCGCTCATCGATAGCATGGAGTGCGCGCTCATGAAACGCTAACTCCACCACCGATCACCCGCCCCCATCTCTAGCGCCCTCTCATCTTAATCTCCCGTTGCCATGTCGGAACTCTCCAAAGCTTACGAGCCGCAGTCGGTCGAATCCAAGTGGTACCAGTCCTGGGTCGACAACCAATGTTTCTCCGCGAACCCAAATTCGCCCAAACCAGCCTACTCAATCGTCATTCCGCCCCCCAATGTCACGGGGGTCCTGACGCTCGGGCACGTCCTCAATAACACCATTCAAGATATCCTCGCGCGCAAAGCGCGCATGGATGGCAAGGAAGTCCTCTGGCTGCCCGGCACCGACCACGCGGGAATTGCCACTCAAACGGTGGTCGAAAGAACCCTCAAAAAACAGGGTCTCATCCGGCATCGAGACGATCTCGGCCGCGAGAGGTTCCTCGAAAAAGTTTGGGAATGGAAGGATAAGCACGGCGGCATCATCATCCAGCAGTTGAAAAAGCTGGGCTGCTCCTGCGACTGGGGTCGTGAGCGGTTTACGATGGATCCAGAATACTCTCGCTGCGTCCAGTCCGTCTTCGTTGATCTTTATAAAAAAGGCCTCATCTACCGCGGCAAACGCATGGTAAACTGGTGCCCCGTCTCATTGACCGCACTCTCCGACGAAGAAGTGGTCATGAAACAACAGAGCGGCGCACTCTACTATTTCCGAGTCGAGGTGGCCGAACGTCCCGGAACGTTCCTCACCATCGCCACCACACGCCCCGAGACCATCCCCGGCGACACCGCCGTGGCCGTGAATCCCAAGGACCCACGTTACGCCGACCTCGTCGGCCTTCACGTCATCCGCCCCCTGCCGGAGGAACTCCCAAGCCAGGACAAACTCATCCCCATCATCGGAGATGAGCACGTCGATTTCCAATTCGGCACCGGCGTCCTTAAGGTCACCCCCGCCCACGATAAGGCCGACTTCGATATCGGCGCTCGGCATAAGCTGCCGATCGTGGACGTGATGAATCCGGATGGCACCATGAACGACGCAGCCGGTGCCGCGCTCGCCGGACAAGACCGTGCCAAAGCCCGCAAGACAGCCGTTGAAAGACTCCAGGAACTTGGTCTTCTAGAAAAAGAGGAGCCCTACCAAAATAATGTTGGTTTCAGCGAACGGGCAGACGTTCCGGTCGAACCCCGCCTTTCGGAGCAATGGTTTCTGCGCTATCCCAGCCAGGACAAATCGAAGGCCGCCGTCGCAAACGGCACCCTCCGCTTTCACCCGGAGCGATGGGCCAAGGTCTATGACCACTGGATGGGGAACCTCCAGGACTGGTGCATCTCCAGACAGCTCTGGTGGGGACACCGAATTCCCGTCTGGTACCATAAGACAACTGGCGAGATCCACTGCGGCCTCGAAGCACCGGTTGACTCCAGCGACTGGGTGCAGGACTCGGATGTGCTCGATACTTGGTTCAGCTCTTGGCTCTGGCCGTTCGCAACCATGGGCTGGCCGAACAACACGGACACCCTAAAACGATTTTACCCGACCACAGACCTCGTCACAGGCCCCGACATCATCTTCTTCTGGGTCGCCCGTATGATCATGGCGGGCTACGAATACATGGGGGAACTCCCGTTCCATAACGTGTATTTCACCGGCATCATCCGCGATAAACAGGGGCGGAAGATGTCCAAAAGTCTCGGCAACTCCCCCGATCCGCTCGATCTCATCGCGAAATTCGGGGCGGATGCTCTCCGATTCGGAGTCATGCGATCGGCTCCACTCGGGCAAGACGTGCTCTTTGAAGAGCAACAGGTCGAACTCGGCCGCAATTTCTGTAACAAGCTCTGGAACGCGTGCCGTTTCCGCCAAATGCAGGGAGGGGAATCGGAAGGCGAAATCCAACCCGCACTGCTCGGCACCGATGATAAATGGATCCTACTCCGACTCGACCGGGCCATCCGTGAAATCACCGAGGCACTCGCGGACTATCGCTTCAACGAAGCGGCTCAAGTGCTCTATCGCTTTTTCTGGAGCGAATACTGCGATTGGTACATCGAAGCCTCCAAAGCGGTGTTCTTTGGGTCGGATGCCCCCCGGAAAGCCAATACCCTCGCCGTCATCGACTTCGTCCTCGCAAACGCCATCAAACTCTTCCACCCATTCCTCCCTTTCATCACCGAGGAACTCTGGCACGGTTTGGGATACGATCAGGACCTGCCCGCAGAACAGGGGGGAGCCAGTATCATGTCCGCCCGTTGGCCCAAAGCCTTCGATGCGGACTTCATGGCTCATTATGGCCTCGACGAAAGCGACGAACAGATCATCAACGCCCGGTGCGAACTCGTGAGCGCCGGACGAAACCTGCGCAGGCAAGCGAACCTCCCCAGTGGTAAAAAGGTTCGCTATGTCTACAAGCCTTCCGGTTCCCTGACCCCTCAGGACGCCGACGTACTCAAACTTCTTCTGAACGCTGAAGAACTGTCGGTAATCACCGATTTTGTGCCCCAAAAGGGCACCCCGGTGGCGCTGTCACCACTCGGCGAGCTGTTCCTGCCCCTGGAGGGCTTGATCGATGTCGAAGCCGAGCGCGCACGCCTTTCCAAAGATCTGGCCAAGATCGACGCAGAAATCGACAAGGTGCGCGCCAAACTCGCCAACCCCGCCTTCGTAGAAAAAGTGCCCGCAAGCGTTCTTGAAGAGCACCAAAAGCGACTGGTCGAGTGGGAAGCCAGAAAGGCTCAAACGACGCAGTCCTTAGACGCTTTGACATGACATGACCGCTCGCGATTTAGAGGACCCACTGTTGCTGAGTCAAAAGTCGATTAAGATTTTTGTGGCAATTTGAATTGTCTTTGTTAGATTCGCCCGCTCTCAAACGCTCTGAAATCAGAGTGAGGTAAGAGCGAAGTGCGGCAGTAAAGATCGGACCGTCAGAATAGACGTACTGTGACTACTAAAAAAACGGCTACGAAAAAAGCGAGTGATGTCGCTCCAGCTCCTTCCAAGGGAAGATCCCTCGGAGTAGCGACAGCAGCGTCGATCCTCGGGCTCTCGGCTTCGGCGCCTGCCTCTGATTGGCCTAACGCTCACGTGAAGGTCCCAGCAGAGTGGTCGAAGTATTACAAAAACCTCCTTGAACTCCGCGAACGTTTGCTCAGCCAAATGAGTGGTCTGGCAAGGGAATCCGCCGAAGAGATGTCCACCTACAGCCTGCACATGGCGGATTCGGGCACTGACAATTTTGACCGCGACTTCGCCCTCAGCCTACTCTCCTCCGATCAAGATGCAGTCTATGAGATCGAGGAAGCGCTCAAACGAATCGAAAAGGGAACTTACGGCGTTTGCGAACTCACCGGGAAGGCAATCCCTAAAGCACGTCTTGATGCCATTCCCTGGACCCGCTTCACGGTAGAAGCCCAAGCTCAACTCGAACGAGATGGGGCCATTCGTCAGCGCCGACTCGGTGCCCTCGGAACGGTAGACGCCGCCGGAAGCGTCGAAGTCGAAGAGGACGACGAAGCCGAAGAACGACCTGCCAAGGAGAAAGAATAACCTTTTATGCCTAGAGAAAACGTAATCCTGGAGTGCACAGAGGCGCGCAAATTGGGCAAATCCCCCTCGCGCTACATGGGCAGCCGCAACAAAAAGCTGAAGACAGAAAAGCTCGAACTGATGAAGTTTAATCCCGCGCTCAAGCGCAGGAGCCTTCACCGGGAAATCAAGTAACCGTTATGCCTCGCAAAACGAACACGGAAAAATCCTCGAAGGGCAAAGGCCGTGATGGCCGCAGTGGGACCATGGAAGCCCGCACCCCGCGCCCTAAACCCAAAATCGATTTCACCTTCGACGCGCTCGATTTCAAGAACGTCACGCTCTTGAAGCGGTTCGTCACGGATCAAGGTCGTATCCTCCCAAGGAAATACACCGGCCTCCCAGCTCATTACCAACGTCGGCTCACGGTCTCCATCAAGCGAGCCAGGCAGATGTTGCTCATGAAGTAGGTTTACCAATAAACGGCGCGCTCCCAAGCGCGCCGTTTATTTTTAGATTTCTGTTGCAAACGAATTGCAAAAAAGTCCGTTCAGCGGTGCCTCTTGTGCTGACGAGGCATCCGAGAACCCGAACTGGAGCGAACCCACCGCGCGTCACCACCAACCACAACGAAATCGCTCACAACCACGAGACCGCCCCCACTCGGCGTCGAGCCTTTTCGGTTCCTATCATGATGACTCGCCCCCCCATGCGCCATTGTTCAAACAGTCCGCCACGCCCACCTTTCTGCGCGGTCTTCGCCCTGTTATTGCTCCTGGCTGCCGACCTCCTCGCCGCCTCCCCAACGCCCGCAAAACTCCGCGTCGTCGCCTCCTTCCTTCCAGCCTACTGCCACGCGGTGAACATTGGTGCGGGAGTCGCCCAAGTCGAGAACCTGCTCTCCGGGGCCGTGACACCCCACGACTTCCAGCTTGCTCCCAAGGACATCAAACGAATCGAACAAGCCGACCTCCTCGTCGTAAATGGCTTGCAGCTCGAAGAGTGGTTGATGAAGGTCACCAAACGCCTTGCAGACCCGCAACGGCCCCAAATCGTAGCGTGCTCCGACGGCTTGGATGATCAACTCATCGTGTCAAACGGCCACGCCCACCACCATTCCGACGGAACCTCCTCGCATGCGCACCACTCGGGAGCCGACTCCCACTTCAACCCCCACATCTGGCTCGATCCGAGCCTCGCCATGCGCACGGTGACCAACCTCACCCGAGCTTTCATTGAGCTGGACCCGTCCAATACTGCCTCCTACAGAGCGAACAGCGAAGCCTACCTCGCCCGCCTCAGATCGCTGGACACAGAGCTGCAACAACTCCTCGCTCCCGTCCGCAACCGCCCCTTCGTAACACTCCACGACGCGTTCCCCTACTTCGCACGTCGTTACCAACTCGGCCCCATCCACGTGCTAGAGGAGGTCCCCGAAGTGAGTCCTTCCCCACGCTATCTCAGCGAACTCTTGAAAAAGGTGCGCGAACAAAAGGTCAACGTCATTTTCACCGAACCCGGAAACACACCCCGGCTTGCACGACAACTCGCCCAAGATCTCCGCATTCAACTTACCGAGGTGGAAACGCTCGAAACAGGCATGGTAACCGCCACGGCGTATGAGGATGGACTTCGCCGAATCGCCAAAGGAATTCGTTCCAAGCTCGCCCCGTGATCCGCCGTCCACCGCTCCTCAGACCGAGCTCATGAGCTCCCCTCTCAAATCCCCCCCGGACACGATCGCCATTGAGGCCAAAGGAGTCCATGTTTCCATCGCCGGACATGCGATACTCAAGGGTGTCGACCTGCAAATCCCGGCCGGGCAAGTAGTCGCCTTGATCGGCCCAAACGGCTCAGGAAAGACAACATTGCTACGCGCTTTCCTGGGGCTTCAAACGATCGATTCCGGAAGCATTCATATCTTCGGTAAGCCAGTAGGCGTGGACGCCCTCGCCGCGGTAGCCTATGTCCCCCAAAAGCTCGCCCTCGAGCCAAGCTTCGCGCTCAGTGTTCGAGAGTTTTTAGCGCTCGCCACGCACCGCACCAAAAACTGGTTCTGGAGAAAACATCAGGACATCGACCGATCACTGGGAGCTGTGATCGAGGAAGTTCAAATCGCACCGCTTCTGAGCAAACCATTAGGCAAACTGTCAGGTGGCCAATTCCAACGCGTAGTCCTTGCCTTCGCCCTGCTGCGCAATCCCAAACTCCTTCTGTTGGACGAACCCACGGCGGGAGTCGATGCGCCCGGAGAACACACGTTCTACGAGTTGATTGGAGAACACCAACGGCGACGAGGTCTGACGGTCGTGCTCGTCTCTCACGACCTATCCATGGTCTACCGTCATGCCGCTCGGGTCTATGCGCTGAACGGGACGATTTGCTGCGAGGGAAGGCCCGAGGATGTGATGAACGCGGAATCACTCAAGCGCGCCTACGGAATACAGGTTTCCCCGTATCAACACCATCATCACTCGGGACACGATCACGCGCACCCTCACTCGCACGGACATGTTCACTGAACCCTACATGCAACGCGCCTTGTTGGCAGCGCTCTGCATGGGCCCCTTGTGTGCCCTCATCGGCGTGTTCGTAACCGCCCGCCGAATGGCCTTCTTCAGCGATACCGTTGCCCACGGAGCACTGGCGGGTGTCGCCCTCGGCTTCTGGATGGGCTTTTCTGATCCCACCGTCCCCATGGTGCTCTTCAGTTTGGCGGTCGCTGGCCTGCTGGTGTGGTTGCAGGAACATACCGACCTCCTTTCCGATACGATTCTAGCGGTGGTACTCTCGGGTTCGCTCGCCCTAGGCATCGTGATCCTTTCCCTACTCAAGGGTTACCGTGGAGAGATCCAAAGCTACCTGTTCGGCGATATTCTCGCGGTTTCTAAAGGCGACCTGATCATCGCTGGCTCCCTCCTGGCCGTGGTCGGTTGGGGTGTGTTCGCCAACCTCAGCCGCTTATCCCTCGTCACGGTAAACCCAGAGCTCGCTCGAACCTGCGGGATCAACGTACGACTTCTCAATTACCTGTTCGTTCTTGCTCTCACATTGGTGGTGTCGCTCAGCATCCGCCTGCTTGGGATCATCCTCGTTACCTCGCTCCTCGTGATTCCCCCTGCCGCCGCGCGCGGGTTGAGCCGTACGCTCCGACAGCAAATCTCGCTCAGCCTGCTCATCGGCTGGATTGCTGGGATCGTTGGCGTCGCCTCGTCGTATCAGCTCGACACCCCCTGCGGCCCCATGATTGTGCTCTCCTGCTTAACCCTCTTCGCTCTGTCGTTCGTTGCGGGTCTGATCCGATCTAAACTGCTCAAGTCATGAACCGCTCCACCACCAACAAAAGCACCCACGTCTGCACTTCGTCGTGCGGTCATGGGCCCCATCCCCACACACCGAAGAAGCTCACGGAACTCACCGCCCAGCTACGATCCAAGGCTCGAAAAATCACAGGCCCACGCCAAGGCATCTTGGATTCGATGAGGCAAAATCGTCACCCGGCCACGATCAAAGAAATTTTTGGCATGCTCCCCAAAGGTGACTGCGACCTCGCGACGGTCTACCGATCCATGCACCTGCTCGAGGAGATGAACATGGTGAAGCGTTTCGACTTCGGCGACGGTGTCGCGCGTTTCGAATTGGTAGATGATGCCAACGGCGGCCATCACCATCACCTCGTCTGCACCGAGTGCTCCAAGATCGTCGAACTCGACGACTGCTTCGCCGAGGAGCTGGAACGAAGCGTCGAGAAACGACATGGGTTCCGATCCGTGACCCACAAGCTTGAGTTCTTCGGCATCTGCCCAAGTTGCCAGTAGCCAGCCCCAGGAGTCGTCGTCCCCGCCCATCCTAGACCGTGTGCCCTCACACGACGTCCACGCCCCCCTCACCATGCGTCAAGGCGGTTCACGGACCCAAGGCGCGCGGTTGCAGCCTCGAGGCAATCTACTCCTGCAACGACCGACGGGACGACCTCAACCCCATCTCTTCAAAGCGTAGAGACTGAAAACCCGTCGGCGTCCGCTTGAGTCTAAGCTTGCGGCCTGACAGTGACAGCTCGGTGTCATCCGATGCCACGAGGTTGTTGGCGACCGCGATCGCCTCCACCTTCGCGTGCCATCCAATCTCCAACCACTTTCCTCCAAGGCTTATGTTGTTCGCGATGACGTTCTTCTCCGGAGGGATCCCTGCGTCGGAAGCATAGAAGGTCTTCAGATCGCCCAGCGCCGGATAACGTCGCAGATAAAGGTCCTGCGGAACCGCGTCCATCTGCTTGCGCATGTAATCGTAGACCATGTTATGCCACACAGGCGACCGATCCATGCCGCGTCCGTCAATCTGGACCGCTGGTTTGCAGTCGATGAAAAGATTGTTCACCACCTGATGATCCCGTCCCCCGCCTAGAAACGCGGCTCGTGATACGCGCGCAAACACATTTCCGAAAATTTCCGTGCCGCTCACGCAGTCGTCCATGTAGACCCCCATCGAACCCATCCCCACCCCTCCCGTGTCGTGAATGTAGTTGTGCCGAATTTTGTTACCTCGATAGGTCCAATCCCGACCTGAATAGATGGCCCCGACGTCACCCGTCTCGCGTGCAACGTGGCTGATTTCATTGAACTCAATCACGTGATCATTACCGCTGTACAGAATCGCACAATGCGGATGGTCCTGGATCAGGTTGTGATCCACCCGGTGCCCAACTCCGCTCATCAGCACGGCCGGAACGTAACATTTCGACCATCGGCCTTGCCGCATGAAATGCGTGTTGGTGACTCGGTGCTCGCCGCGTGCTAGTGTCGAACGATCCCCCCCGGTGAGGCTCACTCCACCGTCCCCAGTGTCCAAGATCGTACAAGAATCCACCCGATTGCTAGTCCCTCCCTCCACGAGGATTCCATAATTGCCCACCGATCGAACATCGCAGCGCACAACCCCACAGTCGGAGGCTCCCTTCAATACCACTCCCGAGTTTCGTCCACCCTCGAACTGAATTCCCTCAAACTCAACATGCGACACCTGGGCCATGCGGACGAAGGGCTCTCCGAGTGTAGACAAATATAACTCACCCTGAGTGACGGTCGTGGGAGGCCAAAAGTAAACCCGTGCCGTCGACGCGTCCAAATACCATTCTCCTGGTTCATCCAACTCTTCGAGCACGTTGAGGAAATGGAAATGTTGACCTTTACGAAACCCATACAGCCCGTGGGGGGCTGCTGTTTTGATGAAACGTTTCTCCCCATCCAACACCTCGACGCGCTCATACGAATTGGCCCAATCCCACGCCCAGTAGCCGTGCACCCAAATGTTGGATGAAGCCGCCCACGAACGTGGCCGATCGCCAGCGTAGTAAAACCCAGCCTCCAACGCCCCGAGACGGCCTCCATGCTCATCCCCAGCTCCTGTTGAGTCCGGGAACCCAGCGATTTTTTCCGTCATCCCTCGGTTCGGCCACCGAGCCAAGGTCATCGGCACGTGGTCAAAGAACAACTCGGAGTGGGACGGCTCCAAGGGCCGGCCAAAGCCTCTCGACTTCAACACCCCAAGCGCCGACACCGTCTTCGGATCCAAAGGAAACTCGAGGATCTGCGAACGCGCCTCGGCAGCAAACCGCTCCCGCACCTTCGGATCGCTCACCCGGTTCACCTGTCGTAGCACTTGCCCGCCGAGCCAACGCACCGCCTCACCTCGATACGCCGCATAGCGAACGGGAGCCCCTTTCCGACCGCTATCTTGGTCCCCCAAATCAAACGCCGACGTCCGGGTGTAATCACCGGCTCGAAACCAAACCACCGAGGCCGACCCTGGCTCACGCTCGCGCGCGAGTCTCATCGCGTTCCGAGCCGCCTCAGGTGATCGAAACGGAAGAGCCTTGGTCCCCGGATTAGAGTCCTGACCCGAGGGCGCTACAAAAAACTCCACCGCCGAAAGCCCGCAAACAGCCGCCAAGCTCAGACTGATCAAAGCCGCCACTCGTGATCGAAACCGCCTAGTCTGTAGGGTAGAGGGAGTTGCATTCATCGTGTTTCCAGGTAAAACCTCGGCTCCTCCCTTAGCAAACCGAATCTTCATCGTTAAGGCTCCACATCGGGCCCGAATTCAAACCGATCTTGGGACCCTCACCGCAAGAAATGAGATTGCCCAGAGCACCAACGGGCTCTACCCTTTCTCCAGAGTTCCTCACAACCCGCTTGAATTGGAATGTCTCATTCCCACGCATACCACCTACCGCTCCTGGCCGTGGTTATTCTTCCCATGTTATGACGCACATCTTCCACGGTCCCCCCGGATCCTCCCTCGTCGCCAAGGCGCTGGGTCTCGTCCTAATCGCGATCAAGCTCCACACAACGCCCCAAGTCCAAGCCGGGTCGTTGATCCCTCTCGCGATTGAGCAACTCTCGGAAAGCAGTGAGCTGATTCTCACCGGCACCGTCACCACCAAATCCTGCCTGCGTGACGAAGACAACCGGATCTACACCAAGATCGAAGTTGACGTGACGGAGGTATGGAAAGGGGCGTGCAAACCCAACTCCACCATCACCATCGTCCATGGAGGAGGTCAGCTCGATGGCCGAAAAACCGTCGTCTCCAATCAAGTCCATTACTCCGTCGGCGAGGAAGTCGTCGCGTTCCTTAGACTCAACGCTCGCGGTGAGGCCGTCACGATCGCGCTGTGCCAGGGTAAGTTTGTGGTGACTACCGACCCCGCATCCGGAGAACGGTACGTGCAAAGCGTTTTTCACGGCGGTCCCCCCGCCACAGGCGGGAGCCAAAAAGCGCGAATACCGAACAAACTCCCCATCACCGTAAACGAACTCAGGGCTCGCGTCGCAACCTCTCAACGCTAATTTCGCATGCCATCTCCAATCGCCGTCCGCCTCGCTCAACGCATCGCCTGGATTATGGCGGTCTCCCTGCTCCTCGCCCCGGCCACCCACGCCTTCGTCCCCGTCCTCAACGAGACGGGAGCCAAACTCCACTGGGAATTGGTCAACCCTAAAGCCTCGGTGCATACCAATGTCGTAAACCCAAAGACCAAAGCCATCAGGTTCTTCCTGGCCTCCGACGCTTTCTCAAAAACCAATACCGCCGCCGAACTCAACGCCGTTCGCGCCTGCTTCAATCAATGGCAATCGGTCCCCGGCACCCATATCAAATTTGAAGAGGGAGGACTCGTTGCTCCTGGCGTGGACATCAATACCACCGACAACACCAACGTGGTGTTCTGGGTCAAAAATGGCACCCTCATTAACGGCGGACGCGATGATCTCCGAGGTGCACTAGGGCTTTCCTATCAGGACTTTTTTGACGACTACAGCCTCGCCGAGGCCGACATCGTGCTGAACGGCACCGTCAATTGGTACACCGATTCCACCATCGAAGTCTCCCCTGATCGTTTTGTGGAAGCCGTCGCCCTCCACGAGATAGGACACTTCATCGGTCTCAATCATTCTCCTGTGGGCGGCTCCACGATGATGGTTCGCGGATCGAGTGGCATGGGAACGCAAACAGGACTGTCTGCCGATGAAATCGCCGCCGCACAATGGTTGTATCCAGCGGCTGGATCGGGCCCCGTTGGCACCATCTCAGGAGTCGTCACGGTAGGTGGAAACCCGATTCTTGGGGCCACCGTGGTTGCTGAAAGCGAGCTCGGAAGCTTGGCTCAAGCCACGGTCACCAGCGCCAACGGAACCTACACCCTTGGGGCTCTACCGGTAGGTAACTATAAAATTAGAGTCTGCCCTTTGGATCCTCGAAGCAACCGCTCCACCGTACTGACAGGCCTGGATATTGATCCGTTTGGCGTCTATGCGAACGCAGAAACGGGGTTTCTACCCACACCCAATACAGACATAACTCTTCAAGCGGGTGAAAACCGAACATTAAACTACGCTCTCGCCGCGAACACTTCCGCCATGCGGATCACCCGCATTCGCCCCCCCCAGGATTCACCCAACACATTCTTCAGCGTCAATACCGCAGTCACTATCCCTCAAGGTCGCACGGAGGCATTTGTTGGAGTCTACGGTCCTGGCCTGCCCACGAGCGGAGCCACGCTCCGCATCACTGGCGACGGCATCACTCACGGAGCGATCAGCTACTCTCCTGAGGCGTTCAACGGGGTGAACCTGATCTCTGTTAAGATCAGCGTCGCTGCAAATGCCACCCCAGGCTTGCGCTCCTTCGTACTCGAATCAGGTGACCGCATCGCCTATGCAAATGGGTTCCTTGAAGTCGCGTCAGCGACCACGGACTTGAACTTTGACGGCCTTGCTGACGCGTTCCAACGAAAGTATTTCCCTCTCTGGACCAGCCCAGAGGCCCGTCCAGACGCGGATCCCGATCAGGACGGATTTAATAACCTCCAAGAGTATGCCGCAAACACCCACCCCCTCGACGTCAAATCGTTCCCTGTGAAGGTCGGTCCTTTTCGGATCCGACAGATCCTTGGTTCAGCGCCGGGAATGTCCCTTCGGTGGGATAGTATTCCCAATATCAGATATCGAGTTTGGGGGAGCCCAACGCTGAGCTCCGTGAGTTGGAAAGAGATCGGTAGTATCTTAGGTAGCCAAACCGCAGAGACCGAATACTTGGATGCAACCCCCCTCCAAAATTCCATGTTCTATCGCGTCGATGCTCTCCCTTAACCCCCTGCCAGTCCCCAGTCGTCGGCAGGGAACGCCTCCCCCAGACCACGCCATCACATGCCACCGGATTGCCGCCTTGCTTAGCTCCTCGCCCGGAGCTACCATGCCCAACGTCTACCGACTGCTTATGAATCGATCGATCCTTGTGGCTATCTCTTTGGGACTCCTTTGCAGCTCGCCCATCTCAAGCTCACTTCAAGCGCAACAAAAGATCGGAACCGTCGATCTCACTAAGGTTTTTGACGGCTACTGGCGGACCAAAGCATTCAGTGAAAAGATCCGCCAAAGCAGTGAGGAGACCAATCTTGAACTTCAACGCCGGGTGGCCAAGTTTAACAAGGAGCGAGATGCTTACCGGAAGCTGGCAGAAGAGTTTAATGACGCGGCTAACAACAAGGAGCTTCAGGACAAGTTACGCCCGAAGCTTCAGCAGACCGCCGATGACTTGCGTATTCTCGAAAACGACGTGAACACCCGATTGCAGCAAGAACGTGATCGCGTCGCTCGAAATCAAGACACTGCCAAAAGCCAAGTGCTCCAAGAGATTCGAGCCACGGTGGCGCAAAAAGCCAAGGCTGCCGGTTATGACTTCGTTTTTGATAGCTCCGGCAACAGTGCCAACTCCGCTCCCACACTCCTGTTTCACAACGAGCGGAACGATCTGACGGATGCCGTGCTGAGCCAACTCAACGCCAATGCACCGACACCGGCGGAGGAAACCGAAAAGAAAGAGAAGGAAGACAAACCTCCGGCAACCAAGTCAGAAACCAAGCCCACCGCTGCCCCTGCACCAAAAAAGAACTGACCAGGCGATCACAAGGAGCACGCCCCGTACACCCTCAGGCCACGCCTCGACTGAGCTCACTCCCTTCGGCATCCCCACCGAAAGCCTCCCCCAAACTCGTATATAAACTGAGGGTCGTAAGCGAGACCTCGGGATGGTCTGAGACCATTTCTTCTGAGCATGTTGCCAGATCAAACTGAACCATCTGAGGTTCAACCAGAATCCAAACTGCGACGCAGCGCCGTCTTTCTCTACCGAGTCGCATTCAGCTTCGTCGAAAACCGATGCCTCGTTCGAGCTTCTGCGCTGTCCTATACCACTCTGCTCGCCCTCGTCCCGTTACTCGCCATCGCAATCAGCGTCACAACCAGCCTGATCAAGAAGCAGGGTGAAGAGAAGATTGGTGAATTCATCGATTCACTGGTCACCAAAGTCGCTCCTCAACTCGATCTCGTCACCAAGACCGAAGAAGGACGGTCCGCCACCGCGACGAAAGAAGTCGCTGTCAAAATCAGCCATTTTGTGGGCAATGTACGCAGCGGAACCATGGGGGTCACCAGCATGGTCGCATTGGTGTTCGTCGCCATCTCCTTGCTCCGCACCATAGAATCCGCTTTCAATGACATCTGGGGCGGTACTCGGGGGCGACCCTTCCTGACCAGCTTGGTCCAATACTGGGCTGCAATTACCCTCGGTCCCCTCCTGCTCGTGGTGGTCGTTGGCCTGTCCACAGGTTCCCACCTCCAGCTCACCCAGTCATGGATCGCGAGGCTACCCATGGCTGGCCAGGTTTTTGCACTCTTCCTCCTCCAATTTGTACCCTTCACCCTGACGATCTTCGGCTTCGCCCTGTTCTACGCGCTCATGCCCAATACCCGCGTTCATTGGTTGTCAGCACTCGTCGGCGGTGCCGTCGGGGGAACTCTTTGGCAACTCAACAGCCTCTTCAGCATCATCTACGTTTCAAAAGTTGTCGCCTACAGAAATATCTACGGAAGCCTTGGCATCCTCCCAGTGTTTCTATTGGGCATGTATGTGTCCTGGGTTATTCTCCTCTTTGGAGCGCAGGTGGCTTTTGCTTTCCAACACCGAGAGGCTTACAGAGCAGCATCTGACTTGCGCTCGAAGAACATCCGAGACCTGGAGTCGGTCTGCTGCCAAGTCGCCATACGTATTGTGCAGGACTTCCAAAACACCAAACCCCCTCCCGGCCTCGATACCCTCGCCTCCGATCTCGCATTGCCTCAAACCCTCGTGCAGGAATCGATCCAGATCTTGATGCACCACAAACTCGTCTGCGAGGTGGCTGGGTCCTCTGTTGGCTACACTCCTAGGATCGATCCTAAACGGATCCCCCTACAGCAGGTCCTCGAAGCCGCCCGCAAAGGGATCCCCCAAGGAGAGCGTCAACTCGCCGTCCTTACCCCGTCAAACCTCCGATCACACCTCGAATCCGCTGCAACATGGGAAACCCAAGGCCCCGCTCAAATCAGCCTCGAAGAACTCGCTCGGCTTTCCAGGCGTGATACATCCCATCCCGACGCACCGCCCCAGGCCCGCCCTAGCCCAACCTAACCCCTAAAAAGCAAACGGCCGCCCGATGGCGGCCGTCGCAGTAGCAATCCTAAAAGCTACAAACTCCGAATCGATCAGAGTCCTTTGCTGATGATAAACTTCAGCAAGTCACCGACGCGGTTGCTGTAACCCCACTCGTTGTCGTACCAGCTCACAAGCTTGAAGAAACGCTTGTTCAGCTCGATGCCCGAACCCGCATCGTAAATCGATGACGCCGGGCAGTGGATGAAATCGGTGCTCACCACTTCGTCGGTGGTGTATTCCAATATGCCTTTGAGATAAGTCTCGCTCGCCTTCTTCATCAAGGCCGAGATCTCTTGGTAACTGGTGTCACGCGTGGTGCGAACGGTCAAGTCCACAACCGACACCGTCGGGGTCGGAACCCGGAACGCCATACCCGTGAGTTTACCCTTCACTTCAGGACAAACCAACCCGACGGCACGGGCCGCTCCGGTTGTCGACGGAATCAAGTTGATGGCCGCACTGCGTCCACCTTTCCAATCCTTCTTGCTCGGACCATCCACCGTCTTCTGTGTCGCCGTATAGCTGTGGACCGTGGTCATCAGGCCTTCGTCAATCCCAATGCCTTCCTTCAACAGCACGTGGACCAACGGGGCCAAACAGTTCGTGGTGCACGAAGCGTTCGAGATGATGTGGTGGTTGGCCGGATCGTATTTCTCGTGGTTGACTCCTACGACGATCGTGATGTCCTCGTTCTTCGCCGGGGCCGAAATCACAACCTTCTTCGCGCCCGCCACAATGTGGCCCTTGGCTTTCTCCGCCTCGGTGAAAAGTCCCGTCGACTCAATCACGATGTCCACGCCCAATTGCTTCCATGGCAGCCCGGAAGGATCCTTGGCGCTGACGACAAAAATGTCTTTGCCATTCACGATGAGCACATCGTCCTCTGCCTTATCGGCGCTGGACTTCTTAGAACCCACGGTGCCGTTGAAACGGCCTTGGGTGGAATCATACTTGAGCAGATAGGCCAAGTTGTCTGCGGGGACGATGTCGCCCACCGCAACCACCTCAACCTCGTTACCGACCAGCCCTTGCTCCACCATCGCGCGGAAGACCAAGCGGCCAATTCGGCCAAATCCATTGATTGCAACTTTTACGGCCATATCAGGGTTCCAGAGTTTCTATTTTCAGTCGTTGATCAGTCGTTCGTGTCGAAACACAAACGAGTTCGGCATGTTAAGCCTGCCCACCCGACCGTCAACGAAGAACTGTGAAACAAAAAATGAGGGGTGTGAGACAAAATTCTTCGTTTGGCTGAAAGTGGGCCTTTTTTTGTGGAAACGTATATGTGTATGAATATACTTGGCTGCATGAACCAAAAACCATCCCTTCAATCCATCCTTCAGCAGG
>Ga0172373_10004381_pt1 | contig 19983 bp, 19 predicted proteins | sample Lak10m_2_FD_114546 | JGI IMG/M metagenome (GOLD analysis project Ga0172373, IMG submission 114546) | Freshwater microbial communities from Kabuno Bay, South-Kivu, Congo - kab_092012_10m | ecosystem: Environmental > Aquatic > Freshwater > Lake | place: Democratic Republic of the Congo...
ACAAAGCCGGCCGCATCCCTCCACAGCTCGATTCCATTCTCACTCGCCTTGACTGCAGCATCGAAACGTGGATGGACCTTGTCAAAAACTTTCGCAGGCGATTTCTGACCGAAGCCGGCCGCCCGGAAACGCTGAGGTCAGTCTCGCGCCTGCGGCGACACTGTCGGGGCTCGAATCAACAGTCATGAATTCGGCTCTACGTCCAATATGGTGCGCAGTGTTTTACAAGTATCAGACGAAGAATTTGAATGTCGCCTCGTTGAGGGCAAAGAGTTTGAGGTTGACTCTATCGTTCTGCACTTCACGGCGGAGCTTATCGAGCTTCTCATTCATCAGCTTCACGATGTGAAATCGATCAAACACCTGTTTCGCGTTGGGAATGTTCTTCTGGACGGCCGCACAGTACGCCCTGGACATGTCTTTCGCCACCGCCTCGATCTTCGCCTCCGAATCCCGCATGCGTTTCCAGAAGGGTTTTAAAGCATTTTCGCTATTTCACTTGCCAACAACACAATCGCACCTGTTGTCCTGTCAATCACGACAGTCAGAGCCTTCTTCAACTTGCCGATGCAGATCTCGTGGATCGTCATCATTGCCGGCAGTCTCACCGTCAACTGGAAGGCAGAGCGGAAACATCCCACGTTGCCCATTTTCAGAGCTTTTCACCATCCCAGCCTTGTCCTCGCGCGGTACGCTTTGGCTGTCGCTGGGTTTCAGCAACAATCGCTCGACGCGACCTGGCATCTGTCGTCACCCCCTGATACGCTGTGAAGCGGGGATGCGGCATGCCGTTAACGTTCCTCGTCTGCCGCGGGTTTGAACAAAGGGATCATTCGATGTTTCGCAGGGCTGGTTGTATCTGTCTTTATCTGCTGTGCGTGTGTCAGTCACTGGCTGTCGCTCAGAATGCCATTCAGCGGGAAAACAGCAAACCCGGGGCGATCGACTGGCAGCTCACACGCGTCAAAATCGTGGGATCCCAATGTCGGTCTGTGCCGATCGAGGGGTACTGCTCCCGACAGAGTGTGAAGGCCGGCGAGACGCTGGACGTGATGGTCTCCACCAACCCCGCGCGTGCTTTTCGGCTCGAAGTGTTTCGGACCGGTTACTACAGCGGTCGGGGTGCTCGACTGATGCAGACCTTTGATCGCATTGAGTGCACAACACAGCCGGATCCTGAGCGTGGTGAGAAGGACCTGCATGAATGTCGCTGGCAGGCATCTGTCACGCTCACAATACCACCAGAATGGCTCAGTGGCGTCTATCTTGGAAGGCTGACGACCATCCCGGAAGGGCACGAGCCTTACTGGCAAAGCTATGTGATTTTTATCGTCACCGATGACCGGCCCGCGGATGTACTCTTTCAGTGCTCCGACAATACCTGGCAGGCCTACAACGTCTGGCCCGGCAACTTCTCTGTGTACACCCATCCCAAGGGCAATCAGGGACCGTGGGCGGACGTCAGTTTTGACAGGCCGTACGGACGCGAGGCCCAGTACACTTCGGTGGTGAACGACCCGCTGACGGTGGGTGCCGGTGAGTTTCTGCCGTATGAGTTTCCAATGTCCTGGTGGCTCGAGCAGCAGGGTTACGATGTCACCTACTGTTCCAACAGCGACATGCTCACGCCGGACCGTGGACTGAAGTGCAAGTGCTTCATCAGCATCGGTCACGACGAATACTGGGATCGCAGGCAGTTCGACAGTGTCACTGCCATGCGTGACGCCGGAGTCGATCTTCTGTTCTTGTCAGGCAACAGCGTGTGCTGGGTGAGTCCTCTGCGAGCGGCGTCGGACGGTCGGTCCAATCGGATCTTTTTCAGAGGTGGCCCCTATGGCGGTGACAATGCCTACGCGATCGGCCGCGAGAAGGACCATGGACCGTTCCCTTTCCGCGGCCCCGATGAAGGGCTGCTGATGGGGGCTCGTAATGTGGAACCGGTAAACGGCGGCGGTGACTGGACCGTCACCAAAGCTGACCACTGGATGTTTCGCGGCAGTGGCCTGGAAAACGGAGACTCGATTCCAGGACTGATAGGCTGGGAGTATCACGGTGACCCCGCCGATATCCCGGGACTTGAAGTTGTCGCCGGAGGCACTGCGTGGCAGGGCGGAGTCAATCCCCAGCAGTGGACGGCAACCATTTACCCGGGGCCCAAAGGGAACTTCGTCTTTAATGCTGCAACCATTTGGTGGGCTCAGGCACTCGGCGATCCCCCTGGGCACACACTTCCCTGGTCCCATTACAGTCGGCCGCATGGCCCTGACGAACGTGTTCAGATCATCACTCACAATCTCCTGAAGAAGGCAATCGAGTGACTGTTCGTGAGGAATGTCTGCAGTCCGGAGGCCAATCATGGCTGCTGCGAACTGAAGTGTGTCCAGCAGATCTGGATGCCGTTCGACGACTGGTGCAGTTCACCGGAGTGTTTTATGATTTCGAAGTGGATATCGCCTTAGAACTGGTGGAGGAACGTTTGCGGCGCGGCGATGCGTCTGGTTATCACTTCATTTTTGCCGAAAGCGACTCAGGGCTGGCTGGCTACACCTGCTGGGGCCCCATCGCGTGTACTCAGGGCAGCTATGACATTTTCTGGATCGCAGTGGACCCTCGTTTGCAGGGGAAGGGACTCGGAAAATTACTGATGCAGGCCACCGAATCACGCATCCAAATGTCCGGTGGTCGTCGTATTTACCTCGAAACTTCCGGACGACCAGACTATCTCCCAACACGTCGCTTCTACGACCGTTGTGGTTACGAGATCGTTGCCACACTGTCGGATTTCTACGCGACTGGTGATGACAAGGTGATTCTTGTAAAGCGACTCTGAAAAGACCCCGCTCGAGATCGACAACAACTACAACAGCTCGGAAATCGCTCCGGTGCTCGATGCGAACTGCCCCTGCTCCACTCCCATTCGCTGCAGCATGGTCAAGAAAAGATTGGACAATGGCGCATTGTGCACGCTGCTGAACGCCAGATGGCAGCCGTGTTTCAGGCCACCACCAGCAATCAGGATGGGCAGATTTGTGCAGTTGTGCACATTTGCGTCTCCCATGTTGCTGCCGAAAAGCACCATTGTGCGGTCAAGCAGATTCTGATTCTCCCCGGCGGAGGTTGCGGCAAGCGACGTGAACAGGTGCCGCAACTCGTGCATCTGGCGCAGATCGACCTGCTCCAGTTCTTCCAGCTTCTGCCGGGACTGACCGTGGTGGCTCAGCCCATGGTAGCCATCGCGGCTGCGACGCTGCTCATCGATTTCAAAAACCGGCGTGGCAAAGCCGTCAATCATGAGAGTTACGATGCGAGTCGAGTCGGAGTCGAAGGCCAGACGAGCCATTTCCAGCATCAGTCGAATCTTTGGAAAGAATCGGGCAGGATCAGGAATGTCCTCGGGTGGTGCAGCGGTTGTGCTGGGCTTCGGCTTCTGCTCCCAGGCACCCGTGGCGGCAAGATTCTGCTCCAGTTCACGGACCGATGTCAGGTACTGTTCCAGTCGTGAGCGATCGGACGCCCCAAGACCTGTTTGAAACCGTTTGACATCGTCTCGAAGCGTGTCAAGGATGCTTCCGCGCTCTTCCAGACGCTTCAGTCTCAGCGACAACTGCTCTGCATCGCCCTGAAGGAACATCCGGCGAAATAATGCTGCGGGACTGTCTTCCGCGGGAAGCAGAACACCGTCTCTCGTCCATGACAAACTCCGGTTGGCCTTGTCGATATTCACTCCCAGGTTCAACGTGGGAAACCGCGTCTGCGGGCCAAGCGATTCCACAGCGAACTGGTCCAGAGAAATGCTGTTGCGAAAACCGCTGCGAGTGGGATCGCGAGCTGCCGTGAGGAAACAGTTCTCGGTGCTGTGACCACCAGTCACTGATGGATGCGAAAGTCCACTAAAAACCGTGAATTGGCTGCGGAATTCCGCAAGTTCCTCCAGATAGCGCGAAGGTGTGTAGCTGGCTCCGGAATCCACAGGAAAAAAGTTCTTCGGGAGCACGCCCAGATTGTTTGAAATCAGCAGCATTCGCCGCGGCGGTAATGAATGCGGCGCGGCGGCGCCGCGATGACAGTCAAGCAGAGGAAGCGACAGGCAGACACCCAGACCGCGAAGAATGCGTCGACGATTCATCAGGAATCTCCAGCGGCGAGGTTTGGAACATGTTTGCATAACAGTCAGCCCCCTGCCCCGTGGCACCTATTCGATACGTCCTAGAAACATTTCGCTCTGCACGACCGCCTGCAGCAAATCACGAACCCGAAAACCGTCCGCAGCAGTCTTATCCAGCATCGCTTCCAGCTCCCGTCGATCTGCGAAACCGACAGGCGTTCCTGTGGCATAAAGAATCAGCTGCTGAAGCAGATTCCGGGCCAGCTGGCGGGGCTCTGCTGCAAGCAGAACTTTCAATTCGTGAATATCCTGAAAAGCTGCCCCGGAGGGGAGAACGCCCGATGGGTCCACCTCGGGCCCCACGTAATAAGTGTACGGATGCCCGGCCGGATCAATGCCAGTGATCTTCTCACCCTGCTCCAGTCCTCGATATCGATCGCGCCAGCCACCCATCACATCAAAATTCTCCAGTGCAAAGCCTGCATAATCAAACTTCGCATGACAGCGAGCACATGCTTCGGAGGCGGTGTGTTTTTTCAGCAGATCGCGAATGTTCTGCGCTCCGCGAATATCAGGCTCAACAGCTGGGACGTCCTTCGGTGGAAGACCAGGGGGCAGACCAAACAGTTTCCCCATCACCCACGCTCCGCGGAGCACGGGCGAAGTCGTGGTGCCGTTGGCTGTGTGCTTCAGAATGGCAGCCTGTGTCATCAGTCCTCCAAATGGACTGTGTGCAGGCAGAATGACTCGATGCAGCTTTGAACCGAAGCTCCGGGGCAGGTCATAGTGCCGAGCCAGTCGATCGTTGACAAACGTGAAATCGGCATCAATTACCGTCGTGATGGGAAGGTTCTCTGAAAACATGGCGGCAAGAAAAGCATGCGTTTCACGTTCCATTGAATCCACAAGGTAATCGTCCCGACGATATTCCGGGTAAAGCCGTTCATCAGGCAGGTCGCGTCTGAGTCTGTGCAGGTCCAGCCATTCATTTGCAAAACCTCGAATGAATTCATCGAACCGAGCATCCGAAATCAGGCGACTGGTTTCCGCTGTGAGCACTTCCGGGTCGCCCAGCTGGCCTGCAGCCGCCCGCTGAAACAGTTGGTTGTCCGGGCGTTGGTTCCAGAGAAAATGGGATAGCCTCGCTGCAACCGCATAGTGCCCGTCAGCAGCTCCTCGCCGCGGTTCTGTGAGGTACAGGACATGGGAAGAGCAGACAAACGCCTGATACCCAGCCAGCAGCGCATCGCGAAAGGTTGCCCCCCGTTTCAGCTGATCATTGATCAGTGAAAGAAATGGCAGCAGGGAATCTTCGCTGGGCGGCCGCAGCGCCGCGATGGCAGCGAAGCGGCGAAACAGCCGTTCCGCGTCTGCGACGGTCCCGCGCTCCACCGCCACATCGTCAAACAACACTCGGTGCGATGCTCCAGGCCACGACGCCTCACGAAGCGGACCGGTGACCTCCAGCCAGCGAATCGCTATGCCATGGTGACCTTCCGGGGGCATCGGCGGGTAATCGTAAAAGAAACCACCATCAGTGCGAATAAACGGCACAGGAAGTCCCAGCGGACTGTATTCAAAAGTCTCTCCTGCCTTCAGCTCGATCGTGGTTTCATACTCCCGCAGCTCCGGCAGAAGATCCAGCCAGCCACCAGTCTCGCGAACATCTCCGGAAACGTCAGGTCCTGACGGCTGCCGCGCGCGAAAACTGAGCGGTGCCGGTTCGAAGGCAATGGCCAGCCGAAAATCCCGAACCTGCCGCACTGCCCGGCCCGCAAATCGCACACGATAACGCCCCGACTCATGCGCTCGAAAGCCCCGAGGATATCCATAGTAGGGCCACGTGGCTGATCGGAACAGAGCAAGTTCCAGCGTCGGATCGCGACGCTCTTCCGGCGTCATCCTTCCGAACTGAGTGTGATCAATCGGCACCATCCGGTCATTCCGCGCAAAAAACATCGCCTCACGCTCGCCGAATGTGCTGAGTTCCGGGAACAGATCGAGTCCCGTAAAACGCTGCGTCACGGCAGGACTCGGTGGCTGCGGACCGGCGATTGCCTGTCGCAGCGCGACGTCTGCCGCATCAAGGAACGCCTCCAGTTGCACGCGCGAAACATCCAGCTGCGAAGAAACTTTCGTGAAGCCACGGGCCTCACGCTCCGCAGGAAGTTTGTCACGAATATCCAGCTGCGGTAGTTGCAGAAGCAGCCGCAGATTGCTTTCAAACTCGCTCCGCGTCAGTCGCCGTGCGGGACCACGACCGTGCTGCAGCACATGCCGCACCTCGGCCTCCTCAAGCTGAGGACGAAGTTGGCCCAGCCAATGTGTGCGGTCGCCGTCACTCAGTTTTGAGCTGTCTGCAGGTGGCATTTCCCGCTGAGCTACGCGGTCGAAAATGCCGACCCAGCGATGCCGCGTCGCCGGGTCATCAAGCTCAAAAGTCAGCGTGTCGATCGTGAAATCAGATTCACCTCGATCACCACTGTGACACTCAGCACAGTGCTGCTGAAGCAACTGGCCGATCCCCGGTGGCAACTCACCCCCCACCGCTGCAAACAACGGCTCGACTGCAAACACCAGCATTACACAGGTAAACCACGGCAGACGAGAAATCACGATAACGACCTTACTTTCAACGGCGTTCCGAAGCGGGAACCGCAATCATGTCCATCGAGAGCGTCACAGAACCTGGTCCCACAGCCGTCACCATCGCTTTCGACGCCGCCGGAGGCCGCAAAGGATTGTAGTACCGCGGGCGAAGTTTATTCAGGCTCAGACTGACCGGCTCGGCCGACACGTAGTAAGTCGCCTTCGCAAGATGCTCAAAATCGCTGCCGGCTGATTGCAGCAACGCAGAAAGATCGCTGAAAATACCCGTCACCTCTGCTGCGGCAGATTCTTCAGTTCCCGCGTCCGCTGTCACTCCGGCAGGAGTCCTGGCAGTGTACTGCAGGCCACCGGTGAAGACCAACGACCGATGCGACGTACGCGTAATCCGGCTGTAGACCGGTGACGAAGTCATGAAGGGTGGAGTCAGATACTCAATGGCAGGGGCGCCCGCAGCAGCCGGTCCCCCCCACGCAACCAGCTCGATCTCAATCGGTACAGTCATGCTGGATTTCCATTCCACAAGGACAAGCGGAGGCGGTGTGCGGCCGCTGTAGAAACGAGCAACCTCCTCCTGCACTTTGGCGGCGTCCGCCATCGGCTGCACAAACGCTTTTAACTGCACAATGTCGGCGTTCGTGCGTCCCAGGAACTCGAGCGTCCGCTGCAGACTTTGCAGCGTTTTTCGAGTCGCCTCGGCAGGATTCTCTGCAGACTCTGCCTGGCCGGCGATAAAAATTCGTGTCCCCGGGGGAAGCAGGGCAATATCGTCATCCACCTGCACCCCCTCTGCGGTCGCGGTGCTCAGAGCGATCGCGTCCAAAGCAACAATGGCTGCTCCAGGCAAGTCGCTGACCACGGCAGACACCGCTGGCGATCCGCTCGTAGAAAACAATCCCGGCAGCAGCTCAAGAGCCGTCTGCAGATGTGAGCCAGAACGGCAACACAGATGCAGACGCACAATCTGATGACTGGAAGAATCTTTCGCAGCCAGCAGCGCCTGCAGCCTTTGGAAACAGTCCGTTAGCTGCAGAGCGACGGTGTCACCGGAATCAGCCCCGGGAAGAATCTGAGATGTCCAGAGCAACGTCCCAGTCGCAATCGTTGCCTTCGGAATACCAGATGGCGACGGAGACAGACGCTGAATGCCATCTTCAGCAGCGATTGCTTGAGTGACGAACATGCATAGAATTCCATGGAACAAGCTGGACATTCGCATTGGAAATACCCATGAAAAAAATCAGCGGGTCAGCGGTCAGCCAGTCTGCAATCCGCAAACTGCCGTCGGTCTCCTCAACAATGAACAACGACAGCTGATACCGCGATTCTCCCATGAAGAAATTGGCGTGGCAACCGTGACGCAATCGATTGTCGCACGGAAGTGTGGCCGCAGCCCCCCGCCGAAAATTGAGTTTCCGGCCTGTAAGGCCAGCTCCAACAGCCTGGCATGAAACGCCAGATCACGCAACTCCCGAGCCCGGTCGCCCAGCAGCCCAGTTCTCAGCCACGGTCTGGGTACGTGCTGCGTGGGTGCACGCAATCGCGGGGAGCGACTGGGACATGCCTTCGCGCAACTCCACCTTGGCCCTACCCAAAACTACTGCTCAACGCCGGAATTGCCGACTTCCAAAACGATATCTCTGATGCCGTAGGAGTACGATCGAGTCTCACTGGAACTGTTACGATTGCAGCGAAGTTTACGAACAGTACGAACGCAGCGACTTTGACGTCCGGGTCATCGGCTCCGGTTCCACTCGCTCCAGCAATCCTCCCGGCGTTTTACAAAGCCAATCGCCACCGACTTCCGGAGGGACTGTCCCCTGGAAAACGCGTTGTAAATCGCTGCAGCAAAGGCTGTTACACCAGCACCAATCAGCGGGAGCGGGTGCCCGGGCGACCACCGGACGTCCTCGGCCGCCAAACTCGGCTACCCGCCCTCAGCGTCGCAGCTCCACCGCGTGTAACGATTGCAGCGATCCTTACGAACAGTACGAACGCAGCGATCTTGACGTCCGAGTCACTGGCTCCGGTTCCACTCGCTCCAGCAATCCTCCCGGCGTTTTACAAAGCCAATCGCCACCGACTTCCGGAGGGACTGTCCCCCGGAAAACGCGTTGTAAATCGCTGCAGCAAAGGCTGTTACACCAGCACCAATCAGCGGGAGCGGGTGCCCGGGCGACCACCGGACGCCCTCGGCGGCCAACCCTCAAGGCTGCAGCTCGACTGCGTGTAACGATTGCAGCGATCTTTACGAATAGTAGGAACGCTGCGATCTTGACGTGCGAGTCATCGACTCCGGTTCCACTCGATCCAGCGATCCTGCTGGCGTTTCTAAAAGGCCGACCGTCATCGATTTTGGGAGGGACTGTCCCCTGGGAAACGTTGTATAAAGTACTTCTGCATATAGAGTTACAGCAACACCAATTCGCGCGAGCTGGTCGCCTGGACAGCCTGCGGTCCACGTGGAGAGCCCATCGTCGATGTCGTCGTCGTTGGAGCGGGAGCAAAAGTCAAAGTGGCGGTCACCGCCGAACCATCATCACCTGGCGTCGATGAGTTGCAGCAGCAGTGGGCCGAAGACGAGGCAGCCGGTGATGGCGGCGGCGATGGCAGCAAGCAGCACGGCCGCGGCTGCGACATCTTTCACGCGGCCTGCTTCGCTCGACCATTCGGGTGAGACGCGATCGGTGAGGAATTCGGTGGCGGTATTGAGTGCTTCAGCAGCCCAGACGGAACCGGCAGCCAGGATCACAGCGATCCAATCGGAGCGGGAGATTCCGAGCCAGCAACCGGCAGCGAGCACGGCGATGGTGATGCCCGCATGGAAGCGGGCATTGGGTTGTGTCCTGAGCAGCACCGTCAGCCCACGAATCGCGAAGCGAAAGCTGTCGATGCGGCGGATTTTTGCTGGCCGGCCGGGTGTTGCGGGACTGCCCATGGCGATGCCTCAGGTGTGTTCGCCCGGCAGAGTCCCGGGTGCTGTCAGCAGTACGCCGACGAGCAGGTCATAAGCTGCATGACAGCCCACGGTAATACCAAAGCCTCGCAGGAGGAACACTGTGGCAAAGAACACTCCGGCGGCGGCGCGGAATGAGAAGCTGAACACGTTGAACGCATCTGCTGCCGGGCCGATGTGGTGGGCGACAGCGAAGAAAAAGCTGGTTGTGACCGCGGCCATCACGGCAGCCAGCCGGCCGGGGAATTCAAACATGCGAAAAACAAGGCAGGCGGCTGGAATCAGGAAGAGGCGGAAGAGGACTTCTTCGTAAACGCCAGCTCCGACATAGGTCACGGCTTTGACGGCAGCAGGCGTCATCATTGCCAGCGGTGCCTGTTGAAAATCAGAAAAACGCAGGTCGAAGAGCAATTGATGGAAGCGACCGAGAGCGATCAGTCCAATGGCGAACAGCAGGCTTTCGGCGAGCATCCCGAGCTGAGTTTCTGCTCGCAGACGCCATGGGTGTTTTCCAGCGATGTGCCAGATAAACAGGGCGGCGATCACCAGGACTGGAAGCAGCAGGTGTCCGGCACCTGCGTGGGTGAGGATTGAGCGCATCCAGTAATCGGCCCCATTTCTGGCGGTCGCTGGATTTTCGCGGGCAGCGAGGTGGATACCGGCTTCGTAGATGGCAAGCCACGGAAGCAGGAAACAGAGACTGGCAAGCGGACTGCGCGCATCGGTCCAGTAATCCGGCTCGCGGATGGTGGATTCGAAAAATTGTGCAGGATTTTCTGCCATTTGCCCCGGCGTCCATGAACTGCTTTCTGGGGTGTTATCGTCATCGCAGGCGAGCAAGATGCAGTCGGCAGTGCCAGTGGTTTGAGCGGAATGTCATGAAACAGCGGAATTCAGAGAAATTGCGAGGCGAAAATTTGTTGACATGGCGCGATTTTTCGGGAAGAGCAGGCTGGGGTGTCAGGGGGAACTGAGCGTCTTTCGTTGACGGGGTTGGTCTTCAATGCGTCCAGGCAGTTCAATTCTGTCGTTTTCCGCCGGGACATTGCTGCTGTCCGGGATCCCGTGTGACCGTTTGAATGAGTGGTTCCCTCGGGCAGGCTGGGTGTTTGACCCGCGGGCTGGTGTCTGTCGCTGTGACGCCCTCCACGTGCGGCAAGTGGTTGCTGAACTGGAACGCAGACGCATTCGGTTCGAGAATCAGGTTGCGGTTCCCCGCGAGGTGTTCTGGAAAGCGGAATCTCTTTGCGAGCTTCGGCCGGAGCAGACCGCTGCGGTGGAAGCATGGCTGCAGGCCGACCGGCGGGGCTGCATCGTGATGCCCACGGGCACGGGAAAGACGGAAGTCGCCCTTCGCATCATGCAGCTCACGCGCTGCTCCACTCTGGTCGTATCTCCGATTCGGGATCTGATGTACCAGTGGCATCGGCGGATCCTGCGGAGCCTGAATTATGACGCCGGGATTATCGGTGACAGTATCCATCGCGTGCAGCCGGTGTCGGTGACGACCTACGACAGCGCCTGTATCCACATGCCGAACCTGGGGGATCAGTTTGGACTGATTATTTTTGATGAGTGCCACCATCTGCCGGGAGGAATTCGGCGGGACGCGGCTCGAATGAGTGCAGCGGGGGCAAGGCTGGGTTTGACGGCGACTCCCGAGCGTCCCGATGGACGGCACGAAGATTTGACGGAGCTGATCGGGCCGATTGTTTATGAATTGTCGATCGCAGCCGTCCGAGGAAAAACACTGGCAGATTATGACGTGGTTCGGATCCCCATGCATTTGAGTGCATCAGAGCAGCGGCGGTACGACATGCTTGCGGAAGAGGTGCAGACCTACGTTTACCAGGCTCGGCAGGTGAATCCCGGATTCACGTGGGAACAGTTGTGTATGTCGAGTGCGGTATCCGGAGAAGCTCGAAGGCCCTCCGTGCCTTCCATGGGAAGAAGTCGATTGAAGACCGTGCCACAGAGAAGCTGCGGACACTTGAGGATCTGTTCCGACTTCACGGAAATGAACGCTGCATCGTATTTGCCGGCTCCAACGCGATGGCCCGCGACGTTTCCCTGCGATTCCTGATCCCATGTCTGCTCAGCCACTGCGGCAAGCGTGAGTGGCTGGAGATACTGGAAGGGTTTGCGTCCGGGAAGTACCCGGCGATTGTTGCAAATCAGGTGCTCGATGAAGGTATTGACGTACCGGCTGCGAAAGTGGCGATAGTGATTGGTGGTTTGAGTTCTTCACGGCAGGCACGGCAGCGACTGGGGCGAGTTTTGCGTCGCAGTCGCAACGAACGAGCAATTCTGTACGAGGTGGTGTGTGCCGGGACGTCGGATGAATCGCGATCGCGGCAGCGTCGTCGGCATGAAAGTTTTCAGGGAGTACGGAGAAAGCGGGGACGATCGACATGCTGACACGGGACGAGTCGATTGCAGCGGTGGATTACCATCGTGGTCTGGTGATTCCTGACCGTCTGAATCAGCGTACTCATGCGGCATACTAGTCGCTGGCGGAGCAGATCCTTGAAGCGTACCATCGGGGAGTGGGAAAGCGGCGTCGGGAGCTGCATCAGGAAGTGCATCGGGTATTCGCCGAGGAGCCGGAATGTCCGCTGCGGCGAATCGAAGCGTTCTGCAAGCTGCTTGATGATCAGTCGGTGTATGCGTCACAGGAGCGGCGAAGTGCAGATGCTCTGCGTCGGGAAGTCTTCAGCCATGCTGCCGGGCTGCACCCGCTGGTGGAGCGGATGGATTCACTGTTTGAGAATTCTGCAGAAGAAGTGCGGCGTCAGATTTCTCAGCGTCTGCAGTGGGACTGGCAGGATATCAGTGACAGTTTATTTGCCGACGTGATTGACTTTCACCGACTGGAGTCATTTCCGGGCTATGCCGGGCCACGAGAGCTGTTGTCGCGGTACAACGTGGCGCAGATTCAGGCAGCGTTGTTCTCTGCGATTTCGATCACAGTGCGAGCGGGCGCGGACTTCAAACGAATCCTCCGGGCAGGTCGACTGGCGCGGCTCATGCACACAATCACAGGGCCTCAGTCTGGCTGCTGGCAGATCGAACTCACGGGACCGGCATCAGTTTTGCGCGAGACACGACGTTACGGAGTGAATTTTGCCCGCTTTCTGCCTGCATTGATCTGCTGTTGCGACTGGACCATGGAAGCCATGATGGAATCGCGCGGATTGCGAAACCTGCGGCTGCATCTCAGTTCCCGAGACGGTCTCAGAAGTCACCTGCCACCCGATGACAAGTTTGATTCGGCAGTCGAAGCGGAGTTCGCGGCGAAGTGGGGTGAAGAGGATCGCGAAGGCTGGTCACTGCGACGCGAAGCGGAGATCCTGCACGCCGGTCAGAAGACATTTATTCCGGACTTTGTGATGGAGCACGTGACAGGTCGGCGTGTGCTGCTGGAAATTGTCGGCTTCTGGACGCCGGAGTATCTGGAGCAGCGAGTCAGGACTTTGCAGTTGTTTCGCGGGGTGCCGATTGTGCTGGCGATTCAGGAGGCGAATGCGGCCAGAATTGCTCAGGCGGTCGCAGGCGCGGACGTCATCGCCTTTCGGAAGGTACTGCAGGTGAAGTCTGTGCTGGAAGTCCTGCGGGGCCTGCCGGGTGTCAGTGCCTGAAAGCCGGTCACTGGGCTGTCGAGCGACTGCCGTTGGGGGAGCCGATGATTGGCGATCCTGGCGGCAGTGGCCGGGCGGCAATTCGCAGTGAAAGGCTGTGGGCCAGTTCTCGAATGAGCGGAAATCCGGCAAATGAATCCTCGTACACCCACAGCGTGACGACGGCATCTGGCGGGCATGTTTCCAGCTGTTCTCGAAACCTTGCTCCCGGCTGCACCGCGGCTTCCGCGGTCTCCTCGATCCGCGTCTCTTCTGGGACAATCTCCCAGCGCGACACGTTCACGCGAATCCGCCCGTCTCCGGTCTGCAGGGCTTCCAGCGGTGAAGGACCTTCTTTTTCGACGGAGTACTTCATGGAGTAGCCGCCGACCGGGCCGACAACGCCGTCGAACTGATTGAACTTCAGAACAGCGGCCCGCCGTGACAGGACCTGGGCCTTCAGTCGTTCGAGGAGTTCGTTCAGTGGAATACGACTCACGTAACCGTTTTCCAGGCGAAAGTGATACTCATCCGCTTCCACCGCCCGCGTAACCGGGGAGAGTCGATGTTCGAGGCGATTTGCTGGCTGGGTCTTTGGGGTGAGTTCTTCAAGCAGTTCTTCCAGCCGCTGAGTTTCAACCAGAGCTCCCTCGTGTGATTTTTTCTTCTCCTGCTGCTTCTCCTGAACGCTCACGAGGGCTGCGTCGAGACTGCGTTTCTGAGAGTCGGTGCTGTCGAGTGATTTTGTGAGGCTGGCAATTCGGGCCTGAATGGCCGTACGTTCTCCGGCCAGCTGTCGCGAACGGCGAGACAAGTGTTCCTGATCCGCAGCATCACGTTCAGCCTGCTGCCGACGCACGTCGGCCATCTCCTTCTCGATCGCAGCTGCTTCCGCGAGTGCAAGCTTGAAATCATTTTGAAGCTGCGAGGATTCCTGTTGCAGTTGCTGCTGGCTGCGAATCAGGTCATCGCGGCGACTGGATGCGTGGTTCAGAGCGGCAGCCTGAGAGCGTTCGCGTGCTGCTGCATCGCGTTCCAGCTGAGCCTGATCCGCGGTGACAGGTGGCGACGGTGCTGAAGTAATCTGCTGCTGCGGCGGTTGCCGCTGCACTCGCACACCCACCACCACGATCAAAATGATCAGGATGCCGACAATATTGCAGACGACATCGAGAAAGGAGTCTGAACCGAATTCCAGTTCTCCGCGTGATGTCCGCCGACTCATGGTGCTGTCTCCGCGGCTGCATCTCCCAGCTCGGCGCGACCGGTCGCGTCACCGGGGATCATATAAGGAGTCAGTTCATACTGCGTAACGCTGGCAATACCAGCCTGCTTCAGCGATCGCGCAAGTCGCAGTCTCCAGCGTTCTCCGCCGGGGCTCACCACAAATCGCACAACGGGCAGCAAATCGTCCAGCGGAGACCGCCGGGCATCCTGGAGTTCATTATTGATTCCCTGCAACAGTGCAGCCTCGGCCACCAGCGGGTTCTCACCAGGCAGTGCCACGGCGGGTTGCTGGGCGACAGCCAGATGCCGCTCATCAAGAAAGACAACGATGCCCACGGGCACCTTCAGACTGGAGCTGGAGCGGCGAAGAGGTCCGTTCAGGAGGCGCAGCGTTTCGCGATCGATCCGGGGCGATGCCGAGTCAGCCTGTCCGTGGGCGGCCTGAGCTGAGCCCGCTGGAGCGGAGCCTGATTGTCCGGGTCCGCTCCGGGAGTTCTCGGAAGCGGGTATCCCCGGAATTCCGTTTCCCCGTTCCGCATCGGCCGGAGCTGACTGCGAAGACTGATACCACGGCGCGCGCTGCGCTTCGCCAGCAGCGTCTGACTTCGAGCTGACACTGGGAGCTGCCGTCGCGAGGACATCTGCGGCGGTGACTTCCGGAGTCGATGTTTGACTGGATGTGGCAGGAAGTCCGCCGAACGCATCGCTGCGGGATCCGGTGAGCCTTGAACCCTGCAATGAGCCATCGCCCCCGAACAGAGATTGCGCAAATCGCTGTTCGGCAGGGTTCCGCAGTCGCTCAGCCATTTCCGGTGTCAGTGTCTGTATGTGTTCCGTACGACGTTCCGGCTGAGCTGAGGCAGCTTCAGCCTGCGCGGACTCGTCAGCTTCCGCAATCGCTCGCTGACGCGCATAAGCGGCTGCGAATTCCTCGGCCATCTGTTCTGCCTGAACGGCATTCAGACGACCTCGAGAAACTCCGGCAACGGCACTGGAAGCGCGATTTTCGAAGAAGGCAGGGGGCGGTGCAACACCGCCGGCATAGAAACGGCTTTCCAGTCTCCGCCGTGGAGCGCCAAGCTCTTCCGTGACTCGACCATCAGGTCGGACAGCCAGTCGTCTCGTGTCCGAATCGACACTGCTGCTGCCTGCACGATCCGAGTTCGAGGTTCCGTCGCTGCCATCAGCGCGATTCCGGGGCATGGCGCGTCCGGTCTCGAGTCGCTCGCGTTCTTCCTGTGCGATCTCAAAGAGGCGACTGTAAAGTGTTTCGCGGCGGCGGAAAACATCCGCCAAGGCACGCTGCAAAGCGGGAAGTTCGGCCGGATCAGAATGACCAGCGACTAACTGGCTGTCTGCCTGCAACAGCTCGTAGCCGTAGTGAATCCGCGCTTCCTGAAAGATTCTCTGAGCACCGTAGAACGGCAGGCTCCCACCTGGTCGCACCAGCAGGAGCACATAGGGTTCCATCACGACACTGTCGCTGCTGCGGTAGCGATGTGCGGCATAAACGGCAGAGAGCAGTGGATTGTCGCGAACGGGAAACTGTTCCATATCGGCTGCTGAAATCTTCAGGCCGGTGGGAAGCACTTCATAGCCGTTGCGGGTGACATCAATCACGATCGGCAATCGACTGGTGCCTGTGGGATTTGTGAATTCCAGCAGTGTTTCCGTGCCAGTGGATCGAGCGGCGTCTGCTTCTGCCTGAGCGGCCTTCTGGCGAAGCGCAACTAATGCGGATGATTTTTCGAACAGTCTCAGTTCGGTCTCACGCAGTTCATCTTCGGCTCGCGCAAGTGCATCGCGTTTGTCGAGGAGGGCTGTTTCAGCCGCGGAAAACAGGGCTGTGAGACGCCGTTCTTCGGCCCGCAGTGATTCAAGTTCCGCAGCTGCGTTGTCGTCCTTCGGTGTGGCTGTTGCTTTGTCAGCGAGAGTGGCTCGCAGCCCGCTGAGTTCCGCACGGCGGGTGGCCACCAGCGACCGCTGCGCCGCCACTTCCTGACGCAGTTGAGCGACAACCTGCTGCTGCGACCGGGTACTGGTTTCCAGTGCGGCGGTTTCCTGAGTCAGCTGCTGCAGCCTGGCAGTGCGGTCGATGAATTTCGGGACAGGGGGAGTGACTGGTGCGGCAATTACGGGCTGCTCGGCAGGCTGTCGGCCTGCCTGCTGATCCTCACGGATTTTCCGCGTCATCACCAGCAGCAGCAGAATCAGCGACCCCATCGCGCAGACAAGTACGGCGAGGAAGGGGAAGAGCGTGACGGAGAGTTGTGGCTGACGCCGCGCCATGCTTCAGCTGCCGCAGAGTAAAAGAAGTTCGAGAACCATCTCAGGCGGCCGATCGCAGATGGGTTCTGGCAGACAACACTGCCACGGCCGCATTGAGACTGTTGACAGTTTGCTCCAGCGTATCCACGATCTGCAGGGCCTGCAGGTTCTGGTTGAGCTGTTCCTGCAAACGCGCCAAACGCTCCTCAGATTCGGTCATTTGCAGCAGGGTTCGTCCGAGGCGATGCAGTTCTTCTGCCTGCCCCGCGGCCGACGCTGTTGTGCTGTGCAGTGCCGACTGCCACGCATCCATCCGCTGTGCCAGTCCGGTGAAGGCCCCCTGCAGTTGCTTCCCAAGCTGCTCGGAACTGGATTGCAGCGCATGAGCATACGCATCGCGCGACTGCCCGATCGTCTCGCGGTGGGACTGCAGCATCGCTGCAGTGTCTGCAGACAGCGCCTGAGCCATCGCTGCAGTTTGTCGAGTCAGCGTTTGCTGCCAGTCAGACTGCAGACTGGAAAAGCGGCTGTTCCAGAATTCCGCCTGGCGGGTGAGCAGTTCCGCGAGAGCAGTGGAGGCCGTACTGGCGGGGGCTGGCTGCTCAGCTGAAGGCGCCTCCAGCAACGGCAGCAATACATCAATACCGAACTGCTCCGTCTCGTTCAGTACCGCCTGTTCACTGCGTTCCACAAGAAAGGTTGCAAACACCAGCACCATCGACATCCCGAGGGCCTGAGCTGTCGTGTCAAAGGCAACTGCGAGGCCCGAGGTGACTTCGGGCAGTGATGAATCCAGTTGTTCAGGAGTCACATTGGCGATGGCCATCGTAATCCCGATGACCGTTCCCAGAAACCCCATGATCGGCACAGCCCATGTGACGGTCCGCACAAGCTGATAGCTTTGGCTGAGCCGATCCACGGCCAGATCCGCGAGATATCTGAGGTGGTCGTCTAGGGGAGCATCAGGCCGTAAAGAGATCTGCTGCAGAACTGCGGTCAGCCGCTGTGAAATTGTGCAGCCAGCAGCTCGCCCGGGAAACGCAGCTTCCAGATCGCCAAGCAGAGTGCCTGCTGCACTGCGTGAATTGCCGGGCCGTTGCTGCGGCCAGCCACGCTCGACCGCTGACCGCTGCACATGGTTGAGAGCACGACGCTCGACCGGCAACCGCCGGAGCTTCAGACCGAGAATCGCCATGCCGGTGAAAAAGATGGCCGAGGTGATGTACTCGAGCGGGTGGCCGCAGAAGTAACGCTGAAAGAACACGGGGCCATCGGAGAAACATGCGGCGACCCACGGGCCGATCAGGTAGAAGGCCACAGTAGCGCCGAGACCTGCCACAAGACCGGGAAGAGCCCGGCTGGAAACTGCAGGTCGAGCTGCTGCCGCAGGGTATTGTCCGGGAGGCAATTCCGGTTTTTGAAGGCTCTGTGCGGACACGGTGACTCCTGTGATCCGGCAAATAGGGGCTGCGGAATTCGACTTCCAGTAGCTTAGTCGAGCAGCCTGGATTCAATCGCCGGCGGAATCCCGGTTTCTGCGCAGCATCTCACGAACCGCACCAGAGGGCTTGGCGCAATTCGGCATGTCCTGCCGTTCGAGCCGCGTGACGGAAAGACGAAGCAAGAAAAAACCACACCCGCCTCGCCGATTTTCAAATCCGGTAATCGCGAGTGGGGTCGGCCCTGGTTTGCTATTTCTTGTTCAAAAACGGAATCGGTTTGAGTTCGACTTGTTTGAGCGATTGCAGGTATTCAAGGACCGCTTTGGCATCATCGCCGCCGACCTGAGCGTGAAAATGCAGCCCAAACCCGTGTGGGCCTTTTGCGTCAATCAGGGCCGGCTGCAGAGTCAGAAATGATCGGACAGCGTCCAGCTGCCCCAGCATGGCGGCACAGAAAACATCAATTCTCGCACCTCGTTCAAGCAAAAAATTGACGATGTCCCGACGCCCCATGTGCGCGGCGCCTCCCAAAGCCGTTTCAAAGTCGCCTCCACCCCAATCCACCGCTCCGTTCAGCAGTCCTGGTTCGCGATCCAATAGTTTTTGGGTCATTTCCAGTTCCGAGTGGGCGAAGATGATGAAGTCCTGGAGCATCAGCCGACTGATTTGCTCTTGCTTCCACGACGGTCGGAACCTGGGTGCTTCATAATCGCGTTCGAACGCCGCCTCTGAGGGACCGTTGGCAGCGGCCTGCTGATTGCCCGCTGTTGCCTGCGGATCGCTTTTGGGCGGTGTGTCCTGGCCGCGAATAACGGTCATGCCGGATCCGGCTGCCGCCACAGAAGCCCACGCCACGAATCCCCGACGACCGAAACCACTGCCATTCATTGGAAACATCCTTTTTCATGCATCGATGGAGTCAATAACCCGCCAGAGTGTCGTCAGAACACTGAACGGCGTCAATTCATCCGATGAGCGAGAAGGCTCCGATGGAAATTCCGAGGACTGGCGAAAAGATTTAAAACGGAGGTGACTGTGGCGTTGCGGTCACTGAGCATGTGCTGCGTGTCGTGCGTATGAAAAACGCCAAACGGGAAAGACAGAGGACGGCAGGTGCCCTCAAAAAATCGACGTGCAGTTGATGTCCCCCCGGTGACGCAACGCTTCCGCGTGGCCAAAGTCGCAGCAGAAGCGATTCAGGGCCGTGATGGCCGATTGTTTTCGAGCGCACGCAGGGGGCGTCGTACTGCTATGGGGGCCGTGGACACGGGGATTTTAGGCGAGGTTTTTGGGTGGTATTTCCGCTTCCTGACGGGCGCGGCTCGGTGGGGGTGTTTGCAGAGGCGTTGGGGGATGCATTTCGTTGCGATGTCTGCGGCTGGTGGATGGGGATTGTGTGAGAGCTGAAATCGGAGGCTGACGGCACGACACCGCGGCACTGCATTGCTCAGATCGCCTGGAATGTACTGGTGCAGAATGTCAACAGTCGCTCCAAACCGTAAATCCGATCAGCAATTCCTTGACATGTCGCTTTTCCGACGACGGCAGCTTGATTTAATGGGTTGTTCTCTTCTACCCTCAGGTACGCATTTAATTGACTCTGTTTATTTCATCGTGCTTCAGCCCAAATTCGTCCTGCGAGGTGTCTATGGCCATCGGAATTGATCCGCTTATCGACTATGCCTTCAAAATGCTGTTCGGAACCGCTGAACGCAAGATGCTCACGATCAGCCTGATCAATACGGTACTGGTCGGACAGCC
>Ga0172373_10004383_pt1 | contig 19978 bp, 18 predicted proteins | sample Lak10m_2_FD_114546 | JGI IMG/M metagenome (GOLD analysis project Ga0172373, IMG submission 114546) | Freshwater microbial communities from Kabuno Bay, South-Kivu, Congo - kab_092012_10m | ecosystem: Environmental > Aquatic > Freshwater > Lake | place: Democratic Republic of the Congo...
CGATCGATAACCCCCCAATCCCTAACGCGGTAATCATCGGGGTGATCGATATTCCAACAGCGTGCATTGCGACCAACGCACCAATCAAATAAATCACCAATTTGACGATGGTATTAAAAATAGTAGTCGTTGGAATAAGGGCATTTTCACTAGCCCCATACGACTCTAGCATTCCAGATACTGCCCGTTCGATAACCCAAGTAATCAAGATAATACTGGCCGCCGTAATGGCGGTGTTGGCTAACACAATCCGGCTAGGGGACAAGGGACTCAACGATAGTGCGTTCGCCGTACCGATCAATACTGCCAAAATCGTTGGCGCGCCTGATAACGCCTTCGCAACCGGTTCGCCTGCGGTCCAGCCAGTTCGGGCTGCAAAGCGTTTAACTCGCCCAATAACCCATCGGTCAATGACGACCCCAATACAAACGGTTACCACAAAACCCACGATCGACATTCCAAAATGATGGAGTCGGATATCGAGTTGTTCCCATTGATTCATAACCGTGATCCTATCGATATCCCGACAGGTGGTCAATTGGATTCCGCTACGGTACCATTTCTGATCACTATGCTAACCAAATATCGTCGTCTTCAGGCCCGATGGAATCAATATAAAGCCGATACAAAGGCTGTTTCTCCGATCAAATACTGGATCGTCGAAATTACGGAATCCCTTGGCGTCGCGTTAATCTTTGCTCTCCTCATCCGTCATTTTATTATCATGGTTTCTGTAGTCCCTACATCGTCGATGGTACCTACCCTCAAGGTCGGGGATCGGTTGTTTGTTAACCGATTCATTTATCGATTTACTGACCCGGAACGGGGGGACATTGTGGTGTTCAAGTCTGTGGTCGACGACAAGGACTATGTCAAACGACTGGTCGGGTTGCCTGGCGAAACGGTCGAATTACGCAAAGGGATCGTCTATATCAACGGGAAGGAACTTTCTTTTCCAGGGGTCAATGTTCAATACGACTACGACACCCAAGACCCGCTCACGATTCCACCTGGGCACTACTACATGCTGGGCGATAATCGGGCATTTTCAGCCGATAGCCGGATATGGGGGTTTGTTCCTCGAAAAAATGTGGAGGGTCAGGCATTGTTTACGTTCTGGCCGTTCACCCACATGCAACTGTTGCGCTAATTAATGGCCATTACAATTCAGCTCAACGGGGTTAAAGCGGTGCTTAACGACGGAGTTGTCACCGTACGTGATGTTGTGACCCAATTTGGGTTAACCGCAGCCGGGTTGATTGCCGAGTTAAATGGAGAGTTAATTCAATCCCAAGATTTTGGAGGCCATTCGGTAAAAAATGGCGATATTTTGGAGTTAATTCAATTTATGGGGGGCGGGTAGGCCGCACTTTCTCCTTATCCCGTTTCCTTACCCTTAATTATTAGATCGCCTAAATCCGAAGGGGTAATCGACGTCCATCAAAAGTGGGCTAGGCAATCAACTGGACCAAAAACAATCATTGTTTATCAATAAACCCACAACAAACCGTAACGGCATCACATTGTTCCCCCATTCGCATCACCATGCGCCTATTGTCTTGGGTTACCACCGTGTCAACCGGGTCAGGGGAATTTACAACAATTCCCAAAATTAAAATCCGTCGACGCTCAATGGCCTCTACCGTCAGTGCTGTCGCGTTTAACGTCCCGAGTTGGTCAGTTGCCACCACAATCACCGGCAACTCCCACATACGAATCCAGTCCAGAAGAGTCTCCGACTCCGTCATCGGCACCATCACCCCTCCGGCACCCTCAATTAACACTGGCGCCACGAGTCGCGCCATTTCACAAGTGGCTGCCCAACACCGGTTGGCATCGATTGTGACACCCGCCAATCGGGCCGCCAAATGAGGTGATGCCGCCACCGGCAATCGATAGATCGTCCGGTCTTTCGGCACACCTACCGGGGAATATCCGCGATCAATTCGCCTTGCAACATGATCATGTTGTAGGGTATCCAACGGGTCAATATCAAGCCCCGTTTGCACCCACTTCATCGATGTCGTGGAAATATCACGGGCCGACAGTTCTCCTAAGAGCCACCCCGTTACAATCGTTTTACCAACCCCCGTACCAGTCCCCACCACTACCACGGCGGGGTAGTCGGCCAGACGGTCAATTAAGTCGTCGATCGCTGACATATATAATAGTGAATTTGATAGGTCGCCCAAATATCGCGAACCCTCGCTTTGTACACCGATTCAATTTCCTTGAGCAGCCCCATCGTCCACACATTTCCGGGCAACCCATCTCCCCGAGTGCCCGTATACTTGATACTCTTCAACAGCGCCATCAAGGACGGGAACGGTTGCCGGATAATTTCTTGCCGTACTGACACGTGCTCAAATTCTTGTTCTAAAACAGGCAGTAACGTTTCGGGAGACCAAAAATGCCCCGATGCTAAAACCACCTCGCGACCCATCACCGTCGAAATAGCATTGCGTAACTCGACGAATGTCTCTGAGCCAAAGGTACTAAATGCCAATTCACCGCCACCCGCGACCCGATTTGCAATTTCAGGGAGTACCATCGGTAAATTTTTTAGCCAATGCAATGAGGCATTCGCAATCACCAAATCGCACGATATTCTTGGCAGATGCGTCGACGCATCTGCCACCATAAACTGGATATTTGGCACCAACACCCGTCGATTTGCCACGGCAATCATCGACTCGGAGACGTCGAGCGCAATCACCTCTGCATCGGGATACGTTGCGCCCAATCGCGCCGTATGCCGGCCCGTTCCACATCCGATATCCATAATGCGACTTGGATTTTGGACCGACACACCCGTCGCCAACTGAGTAAACACATAGGTTTGGACTTGGGCATACTGGTCGTACGTCGCAGCGGCACCTGAAAAACCCGCTCGAATGGCCTCGTCAGAAATATCCACTGCTATGCCTGGCGTTGCAACGCAGACTTAACAATTCCTTCGACAAGATCATCAAATTCAATCCCCCCACAACGGGCTTGGGCGGGTAAATCCGACAAATCCGTCATCCCTGGAATGGTATTAATTTCCAAAACAATGGGCCCCCGCACCGGGTCAACAATCATATCGGTCCGAGACATTCCCCGACACCCCAACGCACGATGAACCTTAATCCCAAGGTCTTGCACCGTCTTTGTCATTTCAGGAGACAATTCTGCCGGGAGAACGAATGTCGTTTTTCCCTCCGTATACTTTGCATCATAGTCGTAAAATTCATTGTGCGCCCTCAATTCCAAGACTGGTAGCGCAATCAATTCTGCCGACTGCTCGACAACACTCACGGTAATTTCAACGCCTCTAATTTGTTCCTCGACTAAGCTCACTCCATATTTTGAGGTGATCCGCTTAGCCGCTTCGTCGAATTCAGCGGCCGTTGTCACAAATGCCACCCCCAAACTCGATCCCTCACTTGCGGGTTTCACGACAACAGGCAACGGCAATTGCAATGTACTCGGAACATCTGGAGAAATAACTTGGAACGCGGCTGTCGGGATACCATGGTGAACAAATGCCCATTTTGAGATCAATTTGTTCATTCCAATGACAGATGCCGACACCCCGGATCCGGTGTACGGAATCCCCAAATGATCCAGCAGGGCTTGAACCGTCCCGTCTTCACCAACCGGACCATGTAACGCAATAAACGCTAAGTCAATTCCCATATTCAAGAGGCCTTCGACGGCAGGATCTATTACCTTAACCGTGTACCCCTTGCGTCGTAATGCGTCGGCAATATTCTTCCCTGATCTTAAACTAACCGCCCGCTCGCCCGAAAATCCACCACAGATAACCCCAATACACAGTGTATTCATTGAAATAATTGAACCTCCAATTCCAACTCAATGCCGGCCACCGATTGTACCGTTGATCGTAGGGTTTGTAATACAGCGATTGTATCTGCGAACTGTGCAGCTCCCTTATTCAACAAGAAATTGGCATGACGATCGGACAGTTGAATATCTCCCCAGGCCCGACCTTTGAGCCCTGCCGACTCCAACAATTGTGCCGCAAAGTGCCCAGGCGGATTTTTAAAAATACTTCCAAATGTTTTATCTCGGAGAGGTTGCTTTTCTAGCCGGGCTTGGATATTCGCCATCATCGCCTGTTTTACTGTATCAGAATCAGAGTTCGTCATTTGCAATTCAGCCGCAATCACAACCCATTTCTTATGATGAAAAATACTATTTCGATACGAAAATTCAGCTTCATTTGAGGTGAGCCATCGCCCACGACCCTGATCGTCCACAACCTGAATTCCGGTGACGAAGTCGCTCATACTGCGCCCCCAACATCCAAAATTCATGGCAACCATCCCACCCAACGATGCCGGAACTCCCGCCGCAAATTCGAGGCCCGAAAGCCCCTGTTTCATCGCATAATCCTGAAGCCGATTCATGGGCATTCCAGCACCCAGTCGAATCCGAGTTCCGTCTCGTTCGGGGACAACGGCATCTGGCGCCATCCGCACCACATACGGCACGGATGAATCGGGGTTAATAAGCGTATTAGACCCCCGCCCTAAGATATAAAAATCGGACGGGCGTACCGATCTAACAAAATCGGACACATCCGACTCAGATTGAAAGTCAATGACGGTCTTTACCGCCCCAGCGGTCTGAAACGTCGTGAGCTGTGCTATCGGGACATCATGCCGGGTGAGAATGAGTCCCCTCCACGACCGCCGATTCAGGCGCTGCTGACTTAAGCTGAGCTACGATTTCTTTACCAACGGATGAAATATCTCCTGCTCCCATGGTAATCACAACATCATTGGGTCGCAGCATCGGAATTAGTTTCGACGCCACCATGCTCTTGTTGGCAATAAAATAAACATCGCTAAACCCGTTTGCTTTCATTTTTTCGACAATCAATTTACCAGATATTCCCCGAATTTTTTGTTCATTCGCTGAATATACCTCGGTAATGACAACCAGGTCCGCAGCCTCAAACGACGTTGGGAACACCTCTAACAAATCCCGAGTTCGGGTATATCGATGGGGCTGAAAAATACACACCAATCGGCGATTCATGCTTCGCTTTGCACCATCCAATGTCACCCGAATTTCGGTGGGATGATGACCATAATCATCATAAACTGCGATCGAATTAACTTCCCCGATCAACTGGAACCGTCGTTTTGTCCCGGTAAAATTAAATAAACTCTTTTTTATCGTATCGACACTGATGCCTTCGTGTAACGCCACCGACGTTGCAGCCAACGCGTTATATACGTTATGAACACCGTGCACTTTTAGATAAACCTCCCCCGTCGGTTTCCCATCAATCACCAATGTAAAATGGGCACCTTCCGGAGAAAATTGCAGGTCAGTTGCCCTCACCATTGCCTCCGCGTGAATACCAAAATAGCATACCTTTTTCGGGTCAAACTCTTGGGCAATTTCAACCAACGCGGGTTCATCCGCATTAACCATCAGGACCCCATCCCTTGTGACCAACCCATCCATAAATTTACGGAAATGTTCCACAACGTTTTCCCAAGTCTTGTAATAGTCCATATGCTCAGGTTCAAGGTTGTTAAACACGCCGATCGTCGGTGACAAATGCAAAAAGGACCCATCACTCTCATCGGATTCCGCCACAAAATAATCGAGCCCGCCAAGAATGGCATTGGACCCATAATCGTTCAAATCAGCCCCTATCAAAAACGTTGGCTTTTTGCCCCCAAATTCTAAAATCCGTGTCACCATGGATGACGTCGTGGTTTTACCATGGGTCCCACATACCGATATTTTATGGGCAAATTCGTTCATTAATAGCCCGAGCATTTGAGCCCGGTGCAAAATTGGCAGTTTTTCGGCGATTGCATAGGCGTATTCGGGATTATCTTTGGCAATTGCGGTCGACACAACGACCACATCCGCCAGACGAAGATTCGACTCCGCATGGCCATAATAAATCGTCGCACCAAAATCTTTAAGGCGAATCGTGCTGATCGATTCTTTCAAATCCGACCCCGATACCTTGTATTCCATTTCTAATAAAATTCGGGCGATGGCGCTCATGCCACTCCCCCCAATTCCAATAAAGTGAATCCGTTTGTTTTTACTTAGTACCATCATTGATATTAATTGCCACTCCAATCATGTCCTGACTCACGTCCAACGTGGCGTCGGGATAGGCTGTATGCACATACTGTACCGCATAATCCCCCAATTTAAGAATCGTCCCCACGGAATACCGCTGAGTCGCCCCCATCGCAACCGCACCCGTTACACTCAATTCGAGGCTAATCGGCAATTCGCCCACCAAACGGAACCCATTTTCGCCGAGATAGCCCATGACCGTCGCAAACGCAGGCCGGTATTCCACCCCGATTGTCGGCAATCCGCCACTCGATTCCTCGGTATATTTTCCCCATTTCAACGGACTCTGAAAGGCCCTACGCCAGTACCCGCTGATCCACCACTGGTCAGCGACACAGACCTGACCTCCAATCCCAATGCCCAATTGTGCACCGGTTGTTGTATCGATGGTCTTTGAAATCGCATCAATATTCACCCCAACTCTCAATCCAGGCTCAAGTTCCGAAGCAATCACCACTGATATCTGTTGCATCTGATCGCCAAAGGTCCCCGACTCCTCAATACGAGAGGTTTCTGAATTTCGGGCCGTTCGAACCAGATCGCTGGATCCATAAGTCGACACCCCCAACCCCAACGACAACTCGTCCCAGTTCGTCCGCATGGCTACGGTTGCCTGCGAATACCCCAGTCCATCGTGGGACCCATCCACCCGAACCACAGACCGCGTCAATCCGGATGCAATTTGTGCTGGATTTTGAAACACCCCCGCGATTGGCGCCGTTTCCCAGGTATCTGGAATTACGGCACCCCGTTCAGGAATAAAAATCGGAGTTGCCGCGACTATCGCGCCTGCATACCCCATCCCTATCGCAACGAGGACCCATTTATAACGGTCGAATATCATCGAGGGGGCCCCATCCGATCATTCCGTCTGGCAATTGGATACGAACCCAGCCTCCCTTAAATTCTGTCAACCGACCAACCGTTCCCTCGGGCACATCCGCGATGGTCGACGCATCCCCCTGTGGCATCACACGCAACGCCATTCGAGGACCCATCACCACGCCACGAGGACTCATTGCGTCCCAAATTCGGATTCCGGTGGGAATCGTAAGTATCGCCCAAACGACGATACCCAAACGCAATTCCGCCGTCGAAATTCGTCTAAATCCCCACAAGATGGCCATTATCGAAAGTATCGAGGTCATCAGAATCCACCCCCATGCAGCTTCGACCGCAGTCACCCAACGCAAGCCCCCAACCACAACATCCCAAATTGGGGTTGTCGTAGGGATATGACGAATACGTTGGTTCGCGGCAAGTAAATTCTTCCGGATATTGAGGTCTCTTGGCGACACCATTACGGCAGTCTCAAGATACCAGATCGCGGGACCGACACGGTCCGCCATCAAATAAGCGGTGCCCAAGTCGTAGGCTAAGTCCGCATTGGTTGGATCAGACTGAACAGCACGCTCCAACAGCGGTATCGCTGCAGACGGGCCCTTTTTTTCCATAGCCGATTGAACCATCGTCCATTCCCGGCTCGCCCCCCACAGACTTCCGGTCATCACGAGACCCATCACAATCCCAATTACCTGGTTCCGAACGGTCATCATTTCTTCCCCAATTCGCGAGTGGCTTCCACGAGTCGCATCGACTGCTGTATAAATTCCCGTACATTATTGGCATCTTGTGCCCCCGGAGAAAATGCCATCGATTCTCCAACGGCTCGCCATTGGAGAATCATTCGAGCAAGCGCATCCGTCGCGCCGGCGGCCCTTAAAACGGACTCGAGTCCGGTCGCATCAAGCCCTTCGACCGACTGGCGCAATTTGGCAGACAAACAGGTATGAACCCCATGATACGTCGCGGCAGCGACCCCGGTTGCAAGAGGATCTCGTGTCAATTGATCCAATCGTTTGAGGGTTCGATCCGTTGCCAACTCCCACTCGAAGTCAGCGCGATGACGCTCAACATACCACTGCCGTATCCGCACCCCGAATCCGAATCCAAGCGCCCCAACATTCAACGCGACAGCGATCCAAATCCAGGTATCCCGACCGCGCACGTCGGGGGTCTTCCGAATCACAAACGGGCGCAATGCGGACACCGGTAACCGGGTCGATTTATCCAAGGCCGTAACACCCGAATCACCGGCTTTGACCGTTAATCGAATTGGACTGGTCGTTAAGGTGACGTAACGATGCAGCTTTGGTGAATACGCAACCAACGTAATCGGCGCAAGCTGAATCACTCCGGCAGATTGCGGCACAACCGAATAGGTTAAAACACGTGCGACAATATGGTTTTTCACAACCTCATTGGTCGCCGTACCACGGACCCATTTAACTTGAGGGTTCTCAGGAATTTTCAATTCCGATACCGACTCTAAATTACCGACGCCGGATACTCGAATTTGAATCGAAACCGGCGCATATTGTGTCCCTGAAACGGAATGGGATTTGAGTGCAACCGCAAATTCGCCGACTGCCCCCTTAAAATCATCGGGTTGGGGGCTCGGCAACGGGCGCACTACCACCGCAACCGGCGGTGCTTCCGCGGTCAACTGAGGCCCCCCTGGCGTTGTACGGTAGGTCATTGCCGCATCGGCGATTACGATATTACCAGGCTCGGTTGCATATAGGGTCCGACGGATGATTTCACTGACATAGTAGACCTTGCCCCCGATCGTTTCTTTCGTGACCTCCGTATTAGCCGGAACAATTGTCTGAAAAAATCCTTCAAACACGGGTAAACGAACCGTCGGTTTCTCTTTAAACGTAAATTGCCTCAGAACCTTTAACGTATAGTGAATCGGCTCCCCAACCGTGACCTGGGTCGCCGATACCGATGATCGAATGAGTAGCCCCGTTTCTTCGGCCGGCGCTTTTGTCGTACCCTTGACCTCAATCGTTACCGGGTTCGATTTATATGTCTTGCCCTTGTAACGCACCTCGATCGGCTTCAATTTCGCCGTTCCGGATCGTGCCGCGGTCAATTGAACAATTCGGGTTCGCGTAATTTGAAGCGCCCCTGAACTCGCCTTATACGACGTCTCTTCCTTCGACTCGCCTTGTTTAAAATAATTCAATTCCGGCATTTGCAAGGGGGGTATTCCGTCCAAATCGGGACCCGAAACCGCGATGCGGAGCTCCAGGGCGTCGCCTACCGCCACGGTAGTTGGATGGGCCGTCACCTGAATACGGAGATCTGCCGCCATCACGGTTGTCCCCATAACAATCGATATCGCTATCCCGGTTAGCCACCAACGCATTACCAATCCCTTTCGACTTGCCGAGGTGGCTCTGGGTTATTCGGGCGCCGGTTACGCCGTGACTCCCTCTCCAACTGATCCAATGCGTTTAACATAGGTGAAGGAGGTGGCGGCGGCTTTGGGCGATCGTTCAGAGGGGGTGGAGGGGGGGTATTTTCGTCCATTCGGCGCTGTGCCAATTCTAAATTATGCTTGGCTTGTAAATCGTCTGGATTTAAGGCAAGTGCCTTGCGATACCATACAACTGCTTCCGGATATCGACCCAGCCGAAAGGCGACATTCCCCTGATTGTAATACAGGGCTGGCCATTGCGCCTTTGGCAATCGCGTTGCCAGCTGATCATAAATCACTCCGGATTTGGTATAGTCCCCGGCATGGTACAAGGCATCTGCTAGCGTCTGCATTAACAGGAGGTTGTCAGGATCCTTTGCCAGAAGTTGGGTATAAATCTGAACCGCCTTAGCAGAATTACCCCCCGCTTCTGCACGCTGCGCCGCTGTATACGACCAATAATCTGCCATCGACGTTGCCGCCGAGACCGATGTTGCAATTAGCATCCACACGATTATCATCCACTGTGTCATAATTTGGGTCTCCACAGTGGTAACATCGGGGACATAATCCATTCTAAAACAAGTGCAATCAGTGCCAGTGCCGCCAACACGGTATACCGATCATGATGTCGCGGCATTAAATACGCCCGATAGTCCGCCTCGCCCGCTTTGCCCAGTAGTACCGCCAACTGAGGTGCCGCCGCCTGATGGGCCGATACCTGGATGTACCGACCTCCAGTAATCGCCGCAACTTCTTTGAGGGATTGATTATCACGCTTACTGACGACCGTTTTGTTGGATCGATCCACTTTAAACCCTGCAGGTTGTCTATTTTCATCATATAACGGAATCACATCGCCCTTTTCAGTCCCGATACCAACCGTATGGATCACAATACCTTGGGATTTCGCATCTGCGGCCGCTGCACGGTAATCCCCCTCAAAGGACTCTCCATCCGAGTAAATAATAAGCGTTTTTCGCCCCGGAATATCGCGATACGCCGCAATCGCGGCGTGGATTGGCGAGGCCAAATTCGTACCGGGAATCGGCAAATCTCCAGTCATGATGTCGTCGATAAACAATTTGGCCGCCAAGTAATCAATTGTAAACGGACATTGAATCGCAGCCGTTCCTGCAAATGTGACTAGGCTAATTCGATCGCCTTTGAGCTGGGCCATCAATGCATTAAGGTCTTCTTTGGCAAACTCAATTCGTGACGGGCTCAAATCGGTTGCATCCATACTCAATGATGTATCCACCGCAACAACAATGGATTGTCCCTTATTGATCGCCGAGACATATTCAGTTCCGAACTGGGGCCGCAACGCAGCAACGGCTAGGAGAATTAACGCAACGACCGATAGACCGGTTCGCCGTCGGGCGACAATCGCGTCAAATCCGTTCACAATACGGTGGCGAATCGTCCCAATGGCAACCCGATCCCACCGGCGCTCCGACTTGCGAAACGCCCATCCCAATGCAGCAATCAAAACGGGAATTGCCCATAAAATCCAAGCCCAGCTTCCGTATAACCAGGTCATGGCAGGGTCCTCCACACGAGCCGCGAGAGACACAATTCAACAACCAACAGAATCGCTGCCATAATCAGTAATAGAGGAAATAGCTCAATGTATTGATGATAAATCTTAACCTTTGACGGTGTCTTTTCAAGCGAGTCGATGGTGTTGTAAACCGACTTCAAGACTTTTTCATCCGTCGCACGGAAATATCGTCCGCCGGTGGTAACCGCAATCTGCTTAAGGGTCGCCTCATCAATTTCGGTCAATATCGGAGCCCCGTCCTGGTCGGTTTCGTAGACTTTTCCTTTTACCGGATCCATATGGGGAATCGGGGCACCCCCTTCCCGCCCGATACCAATCGTATATACCCGAATTCGAGCACTATGGGCCGCGCGAGCGGCAACTTCCGGTAGAACGCCCCCTGCATTATTAACCCCATCGGTTATCAGAATCACTATTTTTGATTTAGCGTCACTATTTTTGAGCCGATTCACGGCCGTGGCCAACCCCAGTCCAATAGCAGTATCCTCGCCGGCTTCTGCCAATTGTATTTTATCGACTAAGGTCGTTAACACCATTCGGTCCATCGTCAACGGACATTGAGTCAAAGCAAACGTCCCAAAAATGACCATTCCGATACGGTCGTTGGGACGAGATAAAATAAATTCACGGGCGACGTTCTTAGCCGCAACCAGTCGGTTGTCCGGAGAGAAATCTTCGGCGGCCATACTTCCAGAGACATCCATGGCAATCACAATATCGACACCCGGTTCAGTCACTTCAGATTGGGTGGTTTCAATTTGAGGGCGAACCAACGCCAATAAAACAAAGGTGATAACAGCCAATCGAATCCACGGCCGTGCGGTCGTCCATCGCTGCACCCATGGGTGCGCAAGGTCACGAATCGCAGACGCATTCGGGAAATAGATTCCTTGTTGGACCGATTTGTTACGGTTATAGGCCCACCACACAATGGCCGCCACGATCGGAACCAGGAGTAACATCCACGGGTTAGCTAGCTTCATCAACGATCTCCTCTGCCAGCGTTTCAGTTAAGCGGGTCACGATCGCCCGACTCTTATCCAGGGCAATTTGTGCATCCTCTCTTCGAGGCGAAAATTTGGCAAATTTAACCAAATCGCATAATTGCAGTATCCGACCAACCTGCTTCACAATCCACGGGTCACATATCGATTCAAGCGCTCGGACCAATTCCGAAGTGGTCATTTCCTGGCTATCCAACTCAAATTTTTGCCCCAAGAACCTCCGCAATATGTCAGCGAGGCTCGTATAAAATCCGACGGGATCATCCATCAATTGTTGTGCGTCCGACAGGGCGTCCTGTGCAATTTGATCGATTGACCGATGGTCAGCAATTGGCACAAACTCCACGTCCACGTCTGTCGACTTACGTCGTATAATCCACCAAACAATCGCCGACCCAATGACCGCAACTACAACTCCGAAACCAATTGCAACCCGCCGCAACGGCATCGCAAGCGGCGGAGCGGTTTTGATATCCTGCATTTGATTGTTGGTGGCTGTTAATACCGAAATAACGTCCACTTGAATCGCTGGGACAACAAAGCGATCCACTTTTTTACCAATTTTATATTTGATGGTCCGCTCTCCGATTACGTAACGACCGGTTGAAAAGGGACTAATAGTCGCCACGTAGCGAAATACCGGGTGCCCCCCTTTTTTTTCGCGAATTTTTTTAAATTGAATCACTGCGAAAGGGGACACAATTCCAGAATTGCCAATATCTACCAACTGGACAGGGGCATCATAAGTCACACGCAATTCATAGTTAAGGCGGTCTCCAATTCGAGCGGCCCCAGGAGTGACTACCTGCTCAGCAACCAAGAGATTTGTGGTACCCGCGATGATCGGCGCAAGCCCAGCGACAAGAAGCACAAATACCGAGATACCAACTCGCGCCAGCTTACCAATGTCCACGTGCCGAAAAAAACCGTACCAGTGGCGTGATATAAGATTCACCCACCTGAACTTGTATAGGAATAAGATTGAGTCGCTGAAATAATTTTTGCAATTGGTGATCTCGATCTGCGGCACGTTTGGCATATTCCCGTTGGATTTTGGGATTTCCCGAATTCAAAACCACCATATCGTTTGTCTCGGGGTCTATCAGACGGAGCCACCCGGCATCCGGAAGAGCCCGTTCCTTGGCGTCTCGAATCACAATAGGGACAACATCGTGAGCTGCTGCCGCCAAGGCTAATGACTTATCGTACCCCTGGTCTAAAAAATCAGAAATCAAAAATACGATGGCAGACCGCCTTTGGGTCTTTGAAATAAATCGCAACGCAGTATCCAGAGACGTCTTTTTAGACTGGGGACTGACTGCCAAAACATCTCGGATCAAACGCAACACATGCCCGCGCCCTTTTTTGACAGGGATGTAGGTTTCGACCTGATCGGTAAATAATACAGCTCCAATTCGGTCGTTATTCTTCATCGCAGCTAAACCCAAAACCGCCGTAATCTCGGCAATCATTTCACGCTTGGTTTGGTCAACGCTACCGAAGTCCCCCGACCCGCTCAAATCAGCCGCAATAACCACGGTGAGCTCGCGTTCTTCATTAAACAATTTAACGTGTGGTTTTCCGGCCCTAGCGGTCACATTCCAATCAATTTGACGCACGTCATCGCCGATCGCATATTCGCGAACTTCAGCAAAATTGAGCCCTTGGCCTTTAAATGCCGAATGATACTCTCCCGCCAACATGGAATCCACCACCCGGTTGGAGCGGATTTCAATCCGTCGAATGGCGGCCAATAAGTCTGGTGCGATCATGAGTCGACGATTAAGGAACCTTTACCTCGGCGAATATGCGATCAATGATAGCTTCCGCGGAAACCCCCTCAGCGTCCGCCTCAAATGACGGAATGACCCGGTGGCGCAAGACATCCTTTGCAATCGCCTTAATATCTTCCGGCGTCACGTATCCACGCCTCTGAATAAAGGCATGCGCACGTGCGGCCGAAATCATTGCAAGAGAGGCCCGTGGAGATGCCCCATACTGAATCAATGGCGTTAACGCATCCAAGTTATAGGCCTTGGGGTTACGTGTTGCGGCAACGATATCCAGAATATAATCCTTAATTTTGTCATCCACATAGACTTGAGATACCACTTGCCGCGCCCGAATAATATCCTTAGGCCCCGCGACCGACTTGGCGGATGGAACAGACGTCCCGGTCATTCGATCGATAATTTGGCGTTCGTCTGCTTTGGATGGATAGGTCACATGCAGCTTCATCAAAAACCGGTCAACCTGTGCTTCTGGCAAGGAATAGGTTCCTTCTTGGTCCACCGGATTTTGCGTTGCCAGCACTAAAAAGGGCTCTTTAAGTGAGTAGGTTGTATCACCGATCGTCACCTGTTTTTCTTGCATGGCTTCAAGCAATGCACTTTGAACCTTTGCCGGCGCGCGGTTAATTTCGTCCGCTAACACTAAATTGGCAAAAATAGGCCCCAATTTCGGTACAAACTGACCTTTTGCCTGGTCGTATACCAAGGTTCCCAAGACATCCGCTGGCAACAAATCGGGCGTAAACTGAATGCGTTTAAACTCGACGGCGAACACCTGGGCCAAGGTCTTGATCGCCAACGTTTTGGCCAAGCCTGGGACCCCTTCTAATAAAATATGTCCACCCGACAAAATCCCAATCAACAACCGATCCATTACATACCGCTGCCCAACGATGACCGTCGCTGATTCATTTAGAACCAGGTCAACAAATGCCGACTCTGCCTCTACCAATCGATTAATTTGTTGTAATGCGTCACTCATTGTTACACCTCAAGCAGGGTAGCGGTCTGATCCAATGGATCATCGTCCACTTCCGATACGGCGATCACTTCGTCATTGGCGTCCAATTTCACAATTCGAACCCCTTGAGAATCCCGCTTTTGCACAGAGATACTCGCAATTTTTTGTCGGCACAACGTCCCGGACATGGTCACCAACATGACTTCGTTGTCCTTTTTAACGATGATTGCATCCGTGACATAATCGCCCTTAACTGTCTTTCGGAATCGCAAACATCGGACCCCGATGCCGCCGCGCCCTTGAATCTTAAACTCGCCAACCTTGATATTCTTGCCGTAACCCATCCGGGTCACAATTAACAGATGTAGATTGGTCTCTTCGTGATCAATAATATCCATCGAAATCAACTGATCTTCCGATTTAATCTTGATACCACGAACGCCTCGAGTTGCCCGACCCATCGGCCGAATTTGGCCTTCGTCAAACCGAATGACCATTCCATTCGAGGTCACCAACACAACGTCTTGGTCGCCACGTGTGCGTTTCACCCATTTTAGTTGGTCACCCTCATCAAGGTTAATCGCAATAATCGGGCGATTTTTAAAGTGGATAAATTCCCGAAGTCCCGTCTTTTTAACGGTACCATTTCGGGTTGCCATCAATAAAAATTCGTCTGATTCAAAGGTGTCAACAGGAATCGTTGCGGTCACCACTTCATTTGCCTCTAGGTTTAAGAAGTGGGCAATCGAAACACCCTTGCTTTGCTTAGACGCTTCGGGCACCTGATACGCTTTAATCTTGAACGTACGGCCCGTGTTGGTAAAACACAACAAATAATCGTGGGTACTGGTCACGTAAATATTTTCGATACTGTCTTCGTCCCGAGTTGACATACTGTTTACCCCACGGCCCCCACGAAGCTGGCTCCGAAACATGGATACGGGCATCCGTTTGACGAATCCTTTTTTTGAAAATAAGACTGCAACTTTTTCTTCGGGAATCAAGTCTTCCAAATCCATTTCACCCACAGATTCACCGATTTCAGTGCGTCGCTCATCCCCGAATTTGTCACGAATTTCCAATAATTCACTTTTAATGATCTGATACACGCGACCTTCGTTAGACAAAATGTCTTGCAAATCTTGAATCCTGACCAAAATATCTTGATATTCAGATTCGATTTTATCGCGCTCAAGCCCTGTTAACCGTTGGAGTCGCATATCTAAAATCGCGGTTGCCTGAATTTCAGTAAATCCAAACTGGGCCATTAATCCGGCCCGCGCTTCTTCTGCGTTCGCGGATCCACGAATCAACGCGATCACCGCATCAAGATTCTGCAACGCAATCCGGAACCCTTCGAGGAGATGGAGTCGCTCTTGGGCCTTCCGAAGGTCAAATTTTGTACGTCGAATCACCACTTCTTTCCGGTGGGAAATATAATGCGACAAAATCTCCTTGAGATTAAGGGTGCGAGGAATACCATGCACCAATGCCACCATATTGATACCGAAGCTATTTTGAAGGGCCGTATGTTTGAACAATTGGTTCAATACCACTTCCGGCGATGCATCTCGTTTCAATTCGATATAAATTCGCATCCCTTTACGGTCCGATTCATCCCGCAAGTCCGCAATGTCAGGGATCTTTTTTTCTTGGACCAACTCGGCAATCTTGATGATCAGGTTTGCTTTGTTCACTTGGTACGGAATCTCATGAACAATGATGGCAGTCTTACCCTTTTTCTTGCTCTCTTCGATGCTGGTTCGGCTGCGAATAACCACAGACCCCCTCCCGGTGGCATACGCTTGAGCAATACCCGCAGTCCCGCAAATAATCCCGGCAGTCGGGAAGTCAGGCCCCTTAATGTGGGTCATCAACCCATCGATATCCAATAACGGATCGTCGATCAACGCACAAATTCCATCAACCAATTCATTCAAGTTATGCGGAGGGATATTGGTCGCCATACCGACCGCAATGCCAGCAGTTCCGTTTAATAACAACGTCGGGATACGCGCTGGTAATACCCGAGGCTCCTCCAGCGACTCGTCAAAATTAGGCGTAAAATCCACCGTTTCTTTATCAATATCTTCAAGGAGGGTCATGCTAATCCGGGACATCCGCGCTTCGGTATATCGCATGGCAGCCGCATTATCACCGTCGATAGATCCATAGTTCCCTTGGCCGTCAATCAGTGGATACCGAACCGAGAAGTCTTGCGCCATCCGAACCAAGGCATCGTAAACCGCGCTATCCCCATGGGGATGATAACGACCCAAAACGTCCCCAACGATACGCGCACATTTTTTATACGCTCGCCCAGCGGTGTATCCGGCATCGTACATCGAATACAAAATCCGACGGTGGACCGGCTTAAGCCCGTCTCGCACATCGGGCAATGCCCGACCTACAATAACCGACATCGCGTACTCGAGGTACGAACTCTTCATTTCATCATCAATATTAATTGTCGCGATGTTCCCGGCCGAATTTTCTTCCGGCTCCAATGGGGCATCACCAAACAACGACGGGGTTTGTTCTTCTGTCATCGACTGGCTCCTTAAACGTCAATCCAACGGACTGTTTTACCGTATTTTTCAATAAATTCTTTTCGGGGATCAACCTTACTTCCCATCAAAATAGAGAAGATTTCATCCGCTGATTCACCATCTTCTAAGGTTACCTGTAACAGGGTTCGTTTTTCGGGATCCATGGTCGTTTCCCACAACTGATCTGGGTTCATTTCCCCCAACCCTTTGTATCGTTGGATACCGACGTTGGTATCGCGTCCCATCACCGTTAACACGTCGTCCAATTCTTTTTCGTTATACACGTACCGCTTCGTACTGCCTTTTTTGACCAAGAACAATGGGGGTTGAGCAATATACAACGCACCGGCCTCGATCAACTCACGAGCATGGCGGAAGAAAAAGGTTAATAACAACGTCCGGATGTGCGCGCCATCCACGTCCGCATCGGTCATAATGACGATTTTGTGGTACCGCAATTTGGCCAAAACAGCTGCCGTCGCTTCTTCTGATGAAACGCTCGGGGCGTCCGCATCCAAATCAAATGTGGTTTCTCGCAAGCCAGAAATAACTTCTGGCCCGATCGCCGTTATCAAATTTCGAATTTCTTCGTTCGCTAAAATCTTATCGAGTCGCGCTTTTTCGACGTTCAATACTTTTCCGCGCAACGGCAGAATCGCCTGGAAATTACGGTCACGCCCTTGCTTCGCAGAACCACCCGCCGAGTCCCCTTCCACCAAGAAAATTTCGCAGTTTGCAGGATCACGATCGGAGCAATCCGCCAATTTGCCCGGCAACGTCGTGCTTTCCAAACTACTTTTCCGGCGGGCCAACTCTTGTGCTTTACGCGTTGCTTCCCGAACCCGCTGTGCAATGAGCGCTTTATTGATGACGGCCTTGGCGACCTTGGGATTGGTTTCGACAAAATTCGACAACCCTTCATCAACCATCGAGTCGACGATCCCTTTGACTTCAGAATTGCCGAGTTTGGTCTTGGTTTGCCCTTCAAATTGAGGGTTGCGTAATTTGACACTGATCACCGCCGACAACCCTTCGCGGAGGTCATTTCCGGTGAGGACTTCATTTTTATCTTTGATAAGTTCGTATTTCCGAGCAAAGTTATTCATGACCCGGGTCAACGCAGTCCGGAATCCAGCTACGTGGGTACCGCCCTCTTTTGTCCGGATGTTATTGGCAAATGACACCAATTGCTCGTCATAATAATCATTTACATACTGAATCGATATTTCGACTTCATATGAATCCCGTTCGTTTTTCAGATAAATCGGCGGGGTAAATAATGCCTCTTTATTTTCATTAATATGTTCAACATATGAGACAATACCCCCATCAAATTGATAGGTGACATCGGTTGGAGATTCATCATCCCGGAGGTCCCGAAACCGAATTCGAACGCCTTTATTTAAAAAGGCCAACTCGCGGAGTCGATGATCGATCACTTCGGAGGTAAAATCCACTTCCTCAAAAATGGTGGCATCTGGCTTAAACGTGACAATGGTCCCGCGGTCTGTACCATTGTAATCGGTGGTTTCGCCAACAAGCTTTTTGGGCGTACCTTGGAAATAGGTCTGAATGTACTGTTTGCCATCCCGTCGAACATCCACCTTCAGCCATTCGGCCAAAGCGTTAACAACAGAGACTCCAACCCCGTGCAATCCGCCCGAAATCTTGTAGCCTTTCCCCTCAAACTTCCCGCCCGCGTGCAAGGTGGTCATAACAACCTCAACGGCAGGAACGCCTTTTTCTTTATGGATATCGATCGGAATACCACGACCGTTATCCGTCACCGACACGACATTGTCTTTATCGATGAGAACATCGACGTCGGTACAATACCCCGCCATGGCTTCATCGATAGCGTTATCGACAACCTCAAAAACAAGGTGATTTAATCCAGCCTTACTGGTCGATCCAATATACATTCCAGGCCGTTTTCGCACCGCCTCAAGTCCTTCTAGGACCTTGATATCATCGGCGACGTAATTTTGGGTCATGACTTGCTCCTCAGCGGCAACATACTTATTTGGGGTAATCTATTTCAGGGGAGGCGTTTTAAATAAAAATAACGCCATTCAAATAATGCCCCGAGGATATCACATGGTCCATGGAATTGGCCACGCGCAGAAGATTTAGTGGGCCTCTCAGCGAATTGCGGCGCCCCAAGAATATTGATAGTATGCCAATCTCCCTATGACTCATTCATCGTCGGATTCCGTCGGATTTAAACAGCAGTTCGAAGCCGGTTCGGCATTATGCCTGATCTGCTTGATCGGATATTTTGTCACCGATCATCGGTATTTTTTATACGCACTGCTTGTTGTTTTATTGGTCATGATGAGTGTCCGGACCGCATTGACGCCGGTTGCAATCGGTTGGTTCAAGCTCGCAGACGTCATGAGCCGGATCATGTCCAAAGTCGTCTTAGGGTTTATCTATATCCTCGTCATCACCCCTATCGGGTGGGTTCGCCGGATTATCTTCCGAAAAGATCCCATGATGCGCCGGTCTTGGAAAATCGCTCCGACAGGGTTCACGACCCGCAACCAACGGTACCAGCGATCCGATTTAGAACACCCATTTTAACGAGGAGCCTCACGTGATTATTGATTTAATTCGATTCCTAATGACCCGAAAAAAATATTGGTTGTTACCAGCCTTACTCGGACTCCTCACGCTTGGGGCATTAATTGCATTGTCTGCAGGGTCTGCATTAGCGCCCTTTATC
>Ga0172373_10004386_pt1 | contig 19970 bp, 22 predicted proteins | sample Lak10m_2_FD_114546 | JGI IMG/M metagenome (GOLD analysis project Ga0172373, IMG submission 114546) | Freshwater microbial communities from Kabuno Bay, South-Kivu, Congo - kab_092012_10m | ecosystem: Environmental > Aquatic > Freshwater > Lake | place: Democratic Republic of the Congo...
ACATGCCAATACCTGCGGTTGGAATCGGTAACCTTCTGATCAAGGTGGAGGCCTGCGGCGTTTGCCGCACAGACTTGCATTTGGTCGATGGCGAATTGACCTCGCCGGTGTTGCCGGTTATCCCCGGACACGAGATCGTCGGCCGGATTGTGGAGATTGGGAGCGGTGTCGAAGGCCTGGCTGTCGGTCAGCGCGTTGGCGTTCCCTGGCTGGGATGGACATGCGGCAAGTGTCGTTTCTGTAGCGGGGGTCGCGAGAATCTTTGCGATGAAGCGCGCTTTACCGGTTATCAGATTCATGGCGGGTATGCCGAATATACGCTGGCTGATGCGCGCTACTGCTTCCCGCTCCAGGATGCCGGCGATGCCGTTCAGTTGGCGCCGCTGCTATGTGCCGGACTGATTGGATACCGCGCGCTGCGTCTTGCCGGCAATGGACGTCGAATAGGCATTTACGGATTTGGTGCCGCAGCCCACATTATTGCCCAGGTTCTAAGGTTTCAGGGCAAGGAGTTTTATGCATTCACCCGCCCAGGCGACCATCAAAGCCAGGAATTTGCCCGCCAGCTCGGGGCTTCCTGGGTCGGCAGCAGCGAAGAAGTGCCACCGCAACGACTCGACGCCGCATTGATTTTTGCGCCCGTCGGTGCATTGGTACCATCGGCGTTGAAAATTCTTGAGAAGGGTGGGCGCGTTGTCTGCGCCGGCATTCACATGAGCGACATTCCCGCATTTCCTTACGCGACGCTTTGGGGCGAGCGGCAGATCTGCTCCGTTGCCAACCTGACCCGAGAGGACGGCAGCGAATTTTTGCGGCTTGCACAGCGGGTCCCGATCCACTCGGAGGTCCGCAGTTTTCCGCTGGCGCAGGCGAATGATGCCTTGCGGCAACTCCGGCACGGGGAGTTTCAGGGAGCAGCCGTTCTGACGGCAGCGACGTGAATGGCTGCAATCAAGTTGCGATCAGTTTACCCAGATGCTGGCGGGATTGATCCTGATGTTGAGGTTGTCGCGCGGCATCACTGACTGAATCTTGAATTCCGGGCGGGAAGTATCGCGGCGGATGGGTTTCTGTTCAGGGGTTCCGCGCGAATTGGTCAGACTAAGTACCAGTGGCGTATGCGCATTGTTCGAACGCTTGAACACGATGCCGACCTCTCCGTTCGCCAATTTGACCACCGAGCCGGGCGGATAAATGCCAACTTCCTTGATGAGAACTGCAATGAAAGGATTGTCGGCGGTCATGGTGGGGTCGGTGAACAGCACGCGAGCCGCCTGAGTGCCGCTCATCTGCTTGCGATTTTTCCGCGGGCTGATCTTGGCGCTGAAAACATCTGCGGTTCTCACGAGTGTCGCTTCCTGGCTGACCTCCTTGAGACCGTTCGGATAACCGCTTCCCAGCGGCGTTTCATGGTGTTCATGGACCGCTCTGAGCCAGATGGGATCGTCAATTCCGGCACGCGCAAGTATCTCCCGGCTCGCTTCGGGATGATGCCGGATATCTATTTTCTGATCAGGTGTCAGCGGCTCGACCTGCTCGGCAAGCTTTTGCTGCATATCCACGGTGGAGATGTTCATTGTGAGTGCCGCACAAACCACGCTGGTGCGGCGCGCCGGATCCCAGTCAAGCCGGAGGGCCACTATATCGCACAATAATGCGGCATGCAGGCAGTGCACCAGTGAATAGCGGTTCTGCTCCTGCAGCAGGATCATCGCGGCGAGCGCGGCATCCTTGCTGCGTTCCGTTAGCACCTGAATCAGCTCGACGATCTCGCTTACCTGGCCTGCAATGTCATTGCTGCCGGTGCGGCTGCGCAGCAATAGTCCAAGCTTGGCGACGATGTCGTCCCACAGCATGAATGGCTCATGACGTTTCGGGCCGGAAACGGGAGAGAGGATGGGCTTGGCGATGTTTGTCGCATTGACGAACATGCCGCGCTCCATCAGCGACTCCAGTTGTTTCTGGTTGTCTATGATGAATCCCTTGCGCAGCAAGAGCTGCCCGGCATCGTCATAGACATCCCATGGCAGAGGGACGCCGCAGACGGCGTGTCCTATACCCAGTTTTTGCATAACAACAACTCAGGTTCGTTCAAAAATTCCAGCCGCACCCATACCCGTGCCGACACACATGGTGACCATGCCGTATTTGAGATTCTTCCGGCGCAAGGCGTGAATGACGGTTGCCGACCGAATTGCGCCGGTTGCGCCGAGTGGATGCCCCAACGCGATGGCGCCCCCCATGGGATTGACCTTGGCCGGGTCGAGGCCGAGATCCTGGATCACGGCAAGCGACTGCGCCGCGAAGGCTTCATTCAGTTCGAACCAGTCGATCTGTTCCTGTGTGATACCCGCAGCACGGCAGGCAACCGGAATGGCTTCCTTCGGTCCAATGCCCATGATTTCAGGTGGCACGCCGCGGACGGCGAAGGAGACAAAACGCGCCAGGGGCGTCAGGTTGAACTGCTTGAGTATTTTTTCGCTGACCAGGATGAGCGCTCCGGCACCGTCTGAAGTCTGCGAACTATTTCCGGCTGTGACCGATCCCTTGGCGGCAAACAGCGGTTTCAGTTTGGCCAAGGCGGCCAGATTGGTATCGGCGCGTGCTCCTTCATCCTGGCTGACACAGCGCGTTGCAGTATCAATTTTGCCAGTCGCCAGATTGGGGAAATGCTCGGTGATCTCGACCGGTGTCGTCTCATCCTTGAACTCTCCGGCCTGCTGGGCGGCAATGGCTTTCTGGTGGGATTCGAATGAAAACTGATCCTGCGCTTCCCGGGTCACTTTCCATTGCTGGGCGACTTTTTCAGCGGTCAGCCCCATGCCATAAGCCATGCCGATATTTTCGTCCTTGAAAATATTCATGTTCATCGATGGATGGTGTCCCATCATTGGCACCATCGACATGGATTCGACGCCGGCAGCAATCATCACGTCCGCCTGACCAACCCGGATCCGGTCGGTAGCCATGGCGATGGCAGTGATACCGGAAGCGCAATAGCGATTGATGGTGACACCTCCCACCGTCTTGGGCAGACCGGCCAGCAGTACCGACATGCGTGCCAGGTTAAGTCCTTGCTCGGCCTCCGGGAAGGAGCAACCGACCACCGCATCTTCAATCAGTTGCCGGTCAAGTTGCGGGACTTGGGACAGTGCAGACTGCAACGCACGTACCAGCAGATCGTCCGGGCGGACATTCTTGAACATGCCGCGCGGTGCTTTGCCGATGGGCGTTCGGGTGGCGGCGACGATATAAGCATCTTGCACTTGTTGGCTCATTGAGGTTCTCCTGATTCTTGCGCGTCTGTATTAATTGCGAACGGGTTTGCCGGTCTGCATCATGCCCATGATGCGTTCCTGGGTCTTGGGATGCATCAGTAACTCCATGAAGGCCTTGCGTTCCAGATCCAGCAGCCACTGTTCATTGACCATACTGCCGGGCTCTACATTCCCGCCGGAAACGATTTCCGCGATCATGCTCGCCAGTTTGAAGTCGTGTGCGGAAATAAACCCCCCGTCGCGCATGTTGACGAGTTGCGCCATGATGGTCGCCATGGCATAGCGCCCGGCAACCGGAACGAGAGCCGGTAGAGGCGGGCGGTAGCCGCGTTCAAACATTGCACGCGCTTCGACTTTTGCCACATGCAGCAACTCGTAGGGATTGAGAACGATGACATCATTCGCGCCAAGATAGCCCATTTTCATGGCTTCGAGCGCGGATTTCGAAACGGCTGCCGTCGCGGCATTCATGAAGTAGTTCTTGAGGAATTGCAGCAGGTCGTTGCCTTTGGCGTCGCTCGCTGCGCGCACTGCAGCTTCCTTGAGTCCGCCACCAGCCGGTATCAGGCCGACGCCGACTTCCACCAGACCGATGTAAGACTCAATCGATGCCACACGCTTGGCCGCATGCATCATGAGTTCGCAGCCACCTCCCAGCGCCAGGCCGGCGACTGCTGCGACGATGGGTACATTGGCGTACTTCATCGCCTGATGTGCCTGCTGAAGCTTGGCGACTTCGGGCTCGATCGCCTTGACACCGCCGGACATGAACAGCGGCAGCATCGATTGCAGGTCGGCGCCCGCCGAGAACGCACCTCCCTCTGCGGCATCGGCACTCCATATCACCAGACCCTGGTAATTCTTTTCGGCCTCCTGAATTGCCTGCGCCAGGCCGGCGATAACGCCCGGTCCGATGACATGCAGCTTGGTTTTAAGAGAGAGAATCAGGACTCCGTCGTTCTGATGCCAAATGCGCACGGATTCATCTTCGGCTATGGTAGCACCCGCCGTGGTGCCATCTACGGTCGTGGTTCCGAGGATGGCGGCACGGAAAGGCTGGCGCTGATAAACCGGCAGCGTTGAGCGGGGCACGTAAGCGTTTTGTGTCGGCGAATAGGCTCCCTCCACATGATGCACGCCGTCGCGTCCATCGAATACCCAGGCCGGCAGAGGCATTTGGGACAGTGCCTTGCCCGCTTCGATATCCTCCTTGACCCAGTTGGCGACTTGTTGCCAGCCCGCCGCTTGCCATGTCTCAAACGGTCCCAGCTTCCATCCGAAACCCCAGCGCATGGCAAAATCGACATCGACGACGCTGTTGGCAATGTCAGCCAGATGAACGGCAATGTAATGAAATGCATCTCGGAAGATGGCCCAGAGAAACTGGGCCTGAGGATGTGAGGACTCGCGCAAGCTCTTCATGCGCTTGGCCGGGTCTTTTTCCTTCAAGATGCGGGCAACCAGTTCATCTCCCTTGCCGCCGCCAGCGACGTAATTCCCGCTCGAGATATCGAGGCGCTGGATGTCCTTGCCAACCTTCTTGTAGAAGCCTGCTCCGGTTTTCTGTCCCAGCGTTCCCGCTGCCACAAGTTTTGTCAGGACTTCCGGAGTCTGATAAACGGCGAAGAAGGGATCATCCTGCAAGGTGTCCTGCATGGTTTTGATGACGTGCGCCATGGTGTCTAGGCCGACGACGTCGGCAGTGCGGAAGGTTCCCGACTTTGCGCGGCCCAGTTTGGATCCGGTCAGGTCATCCACGATATCGCAGGAAAGTCCGAACTTTTCCGCTTCATGGATGATGGCCAGCATGCCGAAAATTCCGACACGGTTGGTAATGAAGTTGGGTGTGTCCTTGGCACGCACGACACCTTTGCCCAGCGTCGTGGTGAGAAATGTTTCCAGCTGATCGAGCACCTCTGGGCGCGTGGTCTTGGTTGCGATTAACTCGACCAGATGCATGTAACGCGGCGGGTTGAAAAAATGCACACCGCAGAAGCGCGCCTTCAGATCTGCGTCGAACCCCTCGGCAAGGGCGTTGATCGACAACCCCGAAGTGTTTGAGGCAAATATGGCATTGGGTGCGATATGCTTTGCCACCTTCTGGTAAAGCGCGTGCTTCCAGTCCATGCGTTCTGCAATCGCCTCGATGATCAGGTCGCAACCTTCCAGCATGGCGAGATGTTCTTCATAGTTGGCTGCTTCGATCAGGTTGGCCTGATCCTTGTCACCCAACGGAGCCGGATTCAACTTCTTGAGATTTTCAATGGCCCGCTGGACGATGCCGCTCTTGGGGCCTTCTTGAGAAGGCAGGTCGAACAAGACCACGGGCACCTTGGCATTGATGCAATGCGCGGCGATCTGTGCTCCCATGACACCGGCGCCGAGCACGCCGACTTTCCTGACGATGAAATTATTCACGATAGTCCTTTCCTTTAGAACAGTTCGGCTTCAAGATCGAGCAAATTTGCCGCACCCGAGCGCGCCTGGCGAATCAGCATGGCGGTTTCCGGTAGCAGGCGGGCATAATAAAAGCGGGCTGTAGCGAGCTTGGCCTTGTAGAAGGCGTCGCCGGAATTCAGTTTTTCCAGGGCGATCTTCGCCATGCGGGCAAAAAAGTAGGCATATACAAGATGTCCCAGCACACGCAGGTAAGGAACGGCTGCTGCGCCAACCTCATCCTTGTTCTGGAAGGCCTTCATGCCGATCTCCATGGTCAGCTTGGTTACTTTCTCGCCAAGGTCGGCAAGGGGCGTGATGAATTCGTTCATGGCTTCGGAGGTGCCGTTTTCTTCGACGAAATCTTTGACCAATGCTCCGAATTTACGCAGCTTTGCGCCGTTATCCAGAAGAATTTTTCTTCCCAGCAAGTCGAGCGATTGAATGGTGTTGGTGCCTTCATAGATCATGTTGATGCGGGCGTCGCGGACATATTGCTCCATTCCCCATTCGGCTATGAATCCATGTCCGCCATAGACCTGCATTGCCTCGGAAGTCGCGATCCAGCCATTGTCGGTGATGAAAGCCTTGACCACTGGTGTCAGCAAGGCGACCAGATCAGCCGCATCCTGGCGCACAGATTCGTCCGGATGATTCAGTTCCCGGTCGATCTGCAAGGCAACGAACGAACAGAATGCCCGACCGGCTTCGGCGTAGGCCTTGGCAGTCAGCAACATGCGCCGTACATCCGGATGGACAATGATCGGGTCGGCTGGCTGATCCGGCGACTTGACGCCGGATAGACTGCGCATCTGGATTCGCTCTTTGGCGTAGACCAGAGCATTCTGATACGCGACCTCGGTCTGTCCCAAGGATTGCATGCCGACGCCAAGGCGAGCCGCGTTCATCATTACGAACATGGCATTCAGGCCTTTGTTCGGTTGGCCAATGATCCAGCCCGTTGCATCGTCAAGATTCATCTGGCAGGTCGAGTTGCCATGGATTCCCATTTTTTCCTCGATGGCGCCACAGAATATGCCGTTGCGGGGTCCCAGACTGCCATCAGCGTTCGGTATGAATTTGGGCACCAGGAACAAGGAGATCCCCTTGGTTCCGGAAGGCGCGTCAGGCAGGCGTGCGAGTACCAGATGCAGAATATTGGACGACATATCATGCTCGCCAGCCGAAATGAAAATCTTGCTGCCGGTAATCTTGTAGGTTCCATCGGGCTGCGGGACGGCCTTGCTGCGCAGCAGACCCAGATCCGTCCCGCAGTGTGCTTCCGTGAGACACATAGTGCCAGTCCATTCGCCGGAGACCAGTTTCGGCAGATAGAGCCGCTTGTGCTTTTCCGTACCATGAGCGTGCAGGCATTCATAAGCACCATGCGATAGTCCGGGGTACATATACCAGGCCTGGTTGGCCGAGTTCAGCATCTCGGAAAGGGAGTTATACAGAACGACCGGCAAGCCCTGACCGCCATATTCCGGATCGCAAGCCAGCGCCGGCCAGCCCGCCTCGATGAATTGCCGGTAGGCTTCCTTGAACCCTGTTGGTGTCGTGACCGCGTGCGTCCCAGGATCGATCTGGCAGCCCTCGCGATCCCCGACACGGTTCAGAGGAAACAACACCTTGGAAGTGAATTTGGCTCCTTCTTCAAGCACCTGATTCATGATCTCGGTGTCGACATCGGCGTGCTTGGGCAACTGTCTTAATTCATTGGTGACATCGAGCAGTTCATGCAGTACGAATTGCATGTCGCGCAGTGGTGCATTGTATTGAGCCATGATTTTTCCTGTTTAAGTTGGTTGAACAGCTACCGTCTCTGTAGCCAATTTTTTCAAGGTCTTTTTTCGGACATTCGTTCTGTGGGCGGCTTTTTGCGGCTTGACTGTCAAGTTGGGCAGGGGAGCACGCAACCCTCCCAGCAGGAAACTCATGAGCCGCTCATAAAGTGCCTCGGGGTTGCTGTCGTCGATGCTGTTTTGTTCGACGATATTCAGGGCGTCAGCGCCGGAAATGGCGTACGACATCGCACCCAGCATAAAATGAAGTCGCCACAGGATTTCTTCGCGGGGCACATCGGGAAGCGAGAGAAACAAGGCCTCCTTGAATCGGTCAGTCACTGCGGCGTATTCTTCGGCCAGAAAGCTCCGGGTAAATTCCGACGGTTGGGTGTAAGTTTGACCAAGCAGGCGCATGAAGCTGCTGCCCCCGTTGTCCTGATCTGCAGCCATTTTCAGCGGTACCCCGAAAAACGCCTGGAGAATCTGGCTGGGCTTCAAGGGTTTTCCGGCGGCCTCGGTCTCGAGTCGGTCGAGTTCCTGCATTCGCTGGTCGTTGAGCCGGCTAAGGCGTCGCCGAAAAACTGCATGTATCAATGCATCCTTAGAACCAAAGTGGTAATTGACGGCGGCCAAATTGACTCCTGCCTTGGCCGTGATCAGACGTAGCGATGCAGATTCAAAGCCGCTCTCGACAAACAGGGCTTCGGCGGCATCAAGGATGCGGTTGCGGGTATCGGCTTCGGGCATGAAGTAAAACAATCGTTTCAAACGAGCGTTTGAATATTTGACCAGCCATCGACGTGACTGTCAACTTTTTTTGCCTCGCTTTGTTGCGTTGCCTACCTCGCAATGATCTGTGCGCTAGTGAAATTCGTGGGTTTACGAGGGACCACGGCGCACACCTTTCAGGCCTCGGTGGGATTACTCTTTGACGGCGTAGTTGGGTTACGCATAGACTCTCCGTGCATTATCACAGGAGGTCATTGGAATGGAACGTTTCACCATATCGCTCGACACTGAACTGGCGCGAGAGTTCGATCGGCTGATTCGGGTGAGAGGTTATCGCAACCGGTCTGAAGCAGTTCGTGACCTGTTGCGGGGGCAACTTGAACTGTTGCGCCAAACGAATGAACAATCCAGGCATTGCATCGCCAACCTCAGCTACATCTACAATCATCACGAGCGTGATCTGGCAGAACGCCTGATCGGGCTCCAGCATGACCACCACAATCTGACCATTGCCACCATGCATGCGCATCTGGATCATGAGCATTGCATAGAAAGCGTTATCTTGCGTGGTCCGACCGCTGATGTCGGTCGTTTCGCCGATGCGATCAAGGCTGAGCGGGGTGTTCGCCACGGGCAACTCAATCTCATATCGGCCGACGTCGAAAATCAACGCACGTCTGTTGCACACAGCCATGCCCATGGCAATAAACATCCGTATCGTCATGTGCATCTGAAGCCGAAATCCTGAATCGGAAATCGCGTGCGAGAGAATTCCCCGTTTCCCTTAGCCGAATCCGTACGGGACGAACAGCCTGCCGATGCAATAATTCAAAGGGGTTACCGGAACGCTTGGTAAAATAGCCACGTTTGATCTGCCGGGGATGAGTCCCAAGCAAATTTTTGATCGTTTTAGCAAGTCAGGAAATTCGTTCGGTACGAGACATGAGCGCCAGGATATTAGTCGTTGATGACGAAGACATTGTCATTCAGTGTTGCCTTCGCATACTGAATGGGGACGCCTACCAGGTTGAGCATGTCCAACGCGGCTTGGAGGCTGTGAGAAGAATTGAGGAATCCCATTTTGACTTGATTATTCTGGACTTCATGATGCCCAAGATGGATGGCATGGAGGTTCTTAAGCGGGTGCGGTAAATCCAGCCCGGGATAAAGGTCATCATGGTCGCCGGACTCGATCAGTCTCAAACGGCACAACGTGCCAAAGCACTGGGGGCATTTGCCTATCTGCCCAAACCCTTTGATCCCGATGATCTCAGGCTTGCGGTGGAGCGCGCCGTGGCTGTCCAGTCAGAGTAGAACTCATTTCATTAAATTGATGCCATAGATTGTCACCATGGTTTCTGCTCTTTTAAGATTTGAAGGTTCATTGGTGCGGTGAATTCTGATTGACGGCCGGGAAAGTTCTTCTGCGCATGACAATTGCCCAGACCATGCCGGCCACTCCGAGACTTCCGTAGGCCATCCCCCAAGCCCAACGGCTCGTATGTCCGCCGCTGACGTCGAGTATGGCACCAAAAATCAGTGGCGCCAGAAAGCCCGACCCAAACCCCAGCAAGGAATACAAGGCCATCACTGCGCCGCGCTGTGCCGGCGGAGTCACGGCCACCAGCCCCGCTGTCAGTGTCGCGGAATCCGCCAGAACCGCCGTGTAATGTAAAGCCAGCATACAGAGCATCATCCACCATGGCCAGGTCGCCGAGAATCCCGCTATCCAGCACAATATTCCGGAGATGGCCATGATCCCGCATATCCACTGGTAGCGTCCGACGCGTCCAGCGAGCTCGTTGCCAAGGATGCTTGCCGGCAGACCAAGCAGATTGATCAGTGCCGCGGCCTCGGTCGGCGAAACGCTGGCTTGTTGTGCTTCGGACACGAGATACGCGAAGGTAATGAAGGCAACCATCCAGGAACGCAGTCCGAACAATTCCCAACAGTGTGCGGCGTAACCAAGAATGAACGGACGAATTTCCCGCTGGGTCAGGACGGGCACAAGACGCGGCCACCACGGCGCCTGTGGGTTATGCTTTGTGTCTTGAGCTGACAGGCCGAACAACAGGATCAGACCTGCCAGGACTGGCCCCAGCGATAGCAAGGCAAGCGAAGTCTGCCATGACACGTGATTGCCAAGCCACCCGGCTGCCAGCAGCGAGAAGCTTGTGCCGATTCCGAAAGTCGCCGTGTAGAAGGCGATATAACGCGCTTGCCGGGTGTCGTTGATGCGGTCGGTAAGGGCCTTGAGACCGGGCATGTAGGTGCCTGCGAGTCCTGCGCCAGTCAGCGCCTGGAATAGCGCAGCAGAAATCAAGCCATTTGCGCTCAGTGCAAAGCCCATGGTTCCTGCCGCGGCCAAAGCGCACGAGAACACGAATACGTTGCGGGCATCGATCCGATCGGTGATGCCCGACAGGAAAGGTACAGCCAGCATATAGCCGAAAAAGAACGCGCCACCGACAAAACCCGCCTGAGTATCGTTGAATTGCCAGGCTTCGCGCAATGCGGGCAGGAAAGCCGGATAGGCGGCGAATCCGGTCATGCTCAGCGTTTCCGCAAGGCATAGCAGAATGACGATGCGACGTGCTGCCAAAATGCGGGATCAGACTTCGTCAGGGGTGCGGGCGTCGATGCTTAGCGCATGGATCGCAGATTTCATCAGAGTGTCTAGCGCGGCGTATACCATGCGATGGCGTTGCATGGTACCGAGTCCGGCAAAATGTCGGGAAACGATATTCAGGCGGAAGTGACCGCCACCGTCCTTTGTCCCGGCATGGCCTGCATGCAGAGCGCTTTCGTCATGGATCTCCAGGTGGTGGGGTTCCAGTGCGCTGAGATTCCGACGTATTTGCTCTACCACGGTCATTGAGGAAATACCTGCTTAAACGGGCGCACCGAAAAGCTGGCGAAGACGCCGGTAGTCAAATAGGGATCGGCTTCGAACCAGGCTTGCGCTGCTTCTTGCGACTCGAATTCGGCGACGATCAGGCTGCCGGTGAAACCTGCCGGTCCGGGATCGGGTGCATCGATGGCGGGCAACGGACCGGCCAGTATCAGTTTTCCGCCGCGCTGGAGCGCTTGCAGACGTTCCAGGTGAACCGGCCGGGCAGCCTGGCGAAGCGGCAGGCTATCGCACTTATCCTCGCCGAGCAGGACATACAGCATGGTTATTTTTCCTCCATGTATTTCGCCAGAAAGACGCTTTGAGCGACAATAAAAACGATCATCAAACCCATGCTGCCAAAGAGCTTGAAGTTGACCCACACCGCGGTTGAAAAATCGAAGGCAAAGGCAACCAGGAGGTTCAAGACGCCCATCAATGCGAAGAAAAGCGCCCAGGACAGGTTGAGTTTTTGCCATAAGGGATCTGGCAATTGCACCTGAGTTTCTAGCATGCTGCGTATCAAATTCTTCTTCAGGATGGCGGCAGAAAACAGCAACACGCAGGAAAACACCCAATACAGCACGGTAGGCTTCCATTTGATGAAAGTTTCGTCATGAAATATCAGCGTCAGGCTGCCGAAGAAAGCCACCAGTATCAGGCTGACCCAGAGCATCTTGTCGACTTTGCCATGGCGCAACCAGACCCAGCCGATTTGCATTGCGGTTGCCAGGATAACAACCAAAGTTGCGAGCAGGATCGGTGCCTGCTGAAGACTGATGGCCGAGTCTAGTCCGACGCTACCCAGAACCGGGATGATCAGGTCGGCAGCAGCCTGGGGTCTGCTTTCGGCGATCTTGAACGAGGCGAAAAACAGGATGACGGGAAAAAGATCAAAAAGAAATTTCATCGGAAAGTTGTACCGGTTACTTGTTTTCCAGCTTTAGTGAGGCGGAGTTGATGCAGTAACGTAGACCTCTGGGGCCAGGGCCATCCGGAAAAACATGGCCAAGATGGGCATCGCAACTACTGCAAAGCACTTCCGTGCGGCGCATGCCATGACTCAGATCCGTTGCTTCCGCAACATGGGACGCGTCCTTCGGTGCGGTGAAACTCGGCCAGCCACAGCCGGAATCGAATTTTGCCGCCGAATCAAAGAGCGGGTTGCCGCAGCAGGTACACTGAAACACACCCTGATCGTGGCAGTCCCAGTATTTCCCGGTGAATGCAGGTTCGGTGCCTTTCTCTCTGGTCACATGATATTCCTGCGGTGTGAGAAGACTGCGCCACTCGCTATCGGGTTTGATAATCTTTTGGCTCATCGGATTCTCCAAGGTTGGAAGTATAATCGCTCGGATGAGGATTTTCCTTCACAGCAGAATTTGCAGCCAGGGGCATCGCTTTTCCACTACGCCAGTGGGGGACAGGCGATGCGTCTGATTATCCTTGGAGCAGGTGTAGTCGGAGTGACTGCGGCCTGGTATCTGAGTGAGGCCGGCCATGAGGTTACCGTCATTGACCGTCAGCCATGCGCGGCTCAGGAAACCAGCTTTGCCAATGGGGGGCAGATTTCGGTCAGTCATGCCGAACCCTGGGCCAATCCGACCGCTCCGTTGAAGGTTCTTGAATGGCTTGGCCGGGAGGATGCTCCCTTGCTTTGGCGCTGGCGCGCAGATTTACGGCAATGGTTTTGGGGGCTGCACTTTCTGCGCGAATGCATGCCAGGCCGCACCCGTGCGAACATTAGCGCCATCTTGCGTCTGGCGCTGTATAGCCGGGTCAACCTGCGGGCTTTGCGCCAGTCAACCGGAATTAGCTACGATCATCTCGAGCGAGGCATTCTTCACCTATATTTTGACGAGCAGGAGTTCGCCCATGCGGCCGAACAAGCAGAACTGATGAGGGAATTCGGCTGCGAGCGCATAGTCAAAAGCGCCGGGGAATGCCACCAGCTCGAACCGGCTTTGGTCCATGGCAAGCTCCGATTGGTTGGAGGCACCTACACGTCTGCGGATGAATCGGGCGATGCTTGTCTATTTACGCAGAAGCTCGCCGACCTTTGTGCCCTGCGTGGTGTCGAGTTTCGCTTCGACCAGCCGATCGAGGCATTGCTGGAGGAAGGCGGATCGATTCGCGGGGTGCGCTTGCGCGGCGGACATGTTTTGAACGCAGACGCCTACATCGTCGCATTGGGCAGCTACTCGCCATTGCTCCTGCGCCCGCTGGGAATCAATTTGGCATTGCAGCCAGGTAAAGGGTATTCAGCCACCTTGCCTCTCGATGAAAAGAGCATTGCGCCGACAGTGAGCCTGATTGACGATCAGCACAAACTGGTATTTTCCCGGCTCGGAACGCGCTTGCGCATAGCGGGAACGGCGGAATTTGCCGGCTACGATACTTCGCTCAATCATGTGCGTTGTCAGGCCTTGCTGAACCGGACAATGCAACTGTTCCCGCATGCCGGAAACCTAGCAAAAGCCGAGTTCTGGACAGGCTTGCGTCCGGTGACGCCTGGCAATGTGCCGCTTATCGGCGCTACACGGTATGGCAATCTCTATTTGAATACCGGCCACGGCACGCTTGGCTGGACCATGGCCTGTGGATCGGGACGCGTGATTGCCGACCTGGTATCGGGGCGGCAACCGGAAATCAATGTAACGGAGTACGCCCCAGGTTGAACCGGTCAATGCAGGTGACGCGGTGCCGCGTCGGCTTGTTCTTCCGGCAGTTCTGCGTGCACCGCTTCGCCCTCCGGATTGGGATAGAGCGGAGACCCGCAGTCGTCGCAATATTCCACGGTCAGACGATGGTCCAAGACGGTGATTTCGCCAATGTTGATCTCGCGCAGGACGCTCTCGATTTGTGCGGCCATGTCGCTGACGTCATCCTCGGCATCGAGCAATGGCCACACAACGCCATGTACGATTTGGTTTGAGTTCTTGAGTGTGAAACCGATCCGATACTCTTCCAGGCGCTGGTCGTAAAAGGGCGCAACCACGGCCTGCAAATCACGGGCTGTCACGTTGAGCGTGGTGCTCAGAAACGCTACCGATGCACGCAGGGAATAAGGTCTTGAGAGGCGGTCGGCGTCGCGGCAACCCGCGTGATAGGCTTGCGGCAGCAGAAGCTCCGCAGCACAGCCGGGAAACAGAGGGCGCAATGCTTCCCCTCCCTGGTTGCGCCACTGCTTGAGCACTCCGCTGCGCTCGCCGCCTTCTTCCTGCCAGCGAAACAGCGCCGCGCCGCGTGGCACAGCGGCGACGCCCAGCAGGTAACGCGCATCCGAGAGAAAATTAACGGTTTCCGGCATTTGTCCCGGATCCAGATGCAGGTCTCGGCTATGCAACGCCGCCTTGGTGAGCCGCTCGGCAAGTGCTGCCGTATCGCAGTAGCTTTGTGGAAGCTGATCGGGACTGAAGAGGAAATCGGCCAAGCCGATGCGCGTTGAAGCGCCGAATACATGCGCCTGCAGATGGACACGGGCATTGGTCAACTGCGGAGCGGGAATGCGGCCAGCCGGGATACTGAAACGTGACCAGACCAGTATTGGGGCTACGAACAGCAATAGATCGAGCTCCTTGCCGGTCCTGGAATCGCCACTTTCAATGGACAGACCAGAAAAGTGACGGCTTTCGCAACGTGCTTCGATCAGATCCGCCAAGGCATCGTAGGCCCGCTCCTGTCCGCCATAAAGCTGATCAAGCGCAGCATTCAGGGTTGTCTCATCGCCATCTTCAAGTAATCGATCGATGAGCGCACTCAATCGCACTGCCCAGAAATCGTCCTCGATCCGGCTTCCCGAAAGACTCAACTCAGAGGCAAGCCGAAGCAATTGCTCAGCGTCTGGCGACTGTTTGACACGACGGGGGGTGCGCTGGCGTTTCATGGCATTGGGAGGAAGCTCAAAGATGCATTTTACCAGTTGCAACCGACGCCAATGCCAATTCCGACATTACATGTTGTCGAAGCAATTGCACCGCACGCAATGAGCGGGTATTTCGAGGTTTACTTGGCTAAGCTCCTGTTGCAATATATAAGCCCTTGAGCAGTGCCCCCGTTGATATGACGATGAACCGATGAGTACAAGTATCGCTGACCTGCTTGACGGATTGAATCTGTTCCTGGATTTTTCCTACCCAGAGCTGGGCGTTGTGGGGCGCTTCATGATGCCTCAGTCAGCCAGGAAAGGAGAGGTTATCTTTCGCGAAGGCGATCCAGGAAACTTCATGCTTATCCTGATCAAAGGAAGCATTTCAATACTGAAAGGCGGGGAGCACGGCCAACAATTGCTGTCCTGCGAGGGGCGAGGCCGTATCGTTGGAGAGATGGCTTTACTGGATCGGGAAAGGCGTTCAGCTTCCTGTGTCGTCGATAGCGATTGCGAATACCTGTCATTCAACCAAGATGGGCTGAGGAGGCTGGCAGCCGAGTACCCTTTGCTCGCCTATCGCTTCATGTTTTGTCTGGCGCAAATCCTTTCACGGCGGCTGCGCCGAACTTCGGGAATGATGGCGGACTTTCTTGGCGATACAGGGCATGAACCCAGCTCATGAATCGAGGCGTGTGGAGTGCGCTTGCCGCCTACACGATTTGGGGATTCATTCCGATATACCTGAAGTGGCTGAATCAAGTTCCAGCGCTTGAAATCGTTGGCCATCGCATCGTCTGGTCTTGCCTTTTGCTCTGCGCTTATCTGCTGGCGACCCGATCCTGGCGTTCTTTTGCGATGCAATCTCCTGGTTTTCGGATTGCTGGCGCATACCTGGTTGCGGCACTACTGCTCAGCATCAATTGGCTGGTTTATGTCTGGGCCGTCAACTCGGGCTTCATTGTTGATGCCAGCCTGGGATACTTCATCAATCCCCTCATCAGTGTGCTGTTCGGTGTGCTTCTGCTCAAGGAAAGATTACGCAACTGGCAGTGGCTGGCAGTGGGCCTGGCGGCGGTCGGAGTAATTTATCTGACCTTGGCGCATGGCGCATTGCCCTGGATAGCCTTGGCACTGGCGTTTAGTTTTGCCCTTTACGGACTCATCAAAAAGACGTCGCCTTTGGGAGCTTTGCCCGGTTTGACCCTGGAAACGGGGATTCTGTTCTTGCCGGGATTGGCCTACCTGCTTTTTGTGGAGTTCCATTCAGATGGTGCATTTCTGCACCAAGGTGCGGCGATCGATCTTCTGCTGGTCGGCTGCGGGGTAGTGACTGCAATGCCGCTCCTGTTGTTTGCGGCGGCGGCCCAACGTATTCCTCTGGCCCTATTGGGTTTGCTGCAATACATCGGACCAACGCTGCAATTTTTGATTGGTGTGCTGATTTATGATGAACCCTTTACCTCCGACAAATTCATCGGATTTGGCCTGGTCTGGATTGCGCTATTGATTTTTGCTCTGGAGGGTTTTATGTATCACCCAGCCCGAACAGTTCATCCACCTCATGCAATCAAGGCCTGACGGGACTTGAAGCGGGCCGGATTGACCTCATGTAGAAGCCATTCGCCACACGGAGATCGTTCGATGCATGTCCTGTTCAACAATCCCTTGCTTTACCTGATCGATTATCCCGGGCACGATGCCCTGGAAATTCTGGATAAGCGCAATGGCCGCATGGGACTGGTTCGCGGTACTACGGCCGAGCGCCTGCGCTCTGAATTCGGCAATTTCCTCAGCAAAGCGCACGATCAGGAGGAGTTCGAGGACTTTATCGATGCCTATGAAAAGATTCTGGATCACCAGGCAACCTTGCATTAGACAAACGGCAATCGGCGCACGGACTTTCAAATCCTGGTTGCCATGCCCGGCTTTGAGCTTTTCAGCTTGGTTATCTTCGGGGCAATTGGCTGGCTCTGGTTCGACAGTCTGAGAGCGCGGGATGCAGCGATAGCTGCCACGCGCAGAGCTTGTACGTCAGAAGGATTGCTATTGCTGGACGATACGGTTGCGATAGCCGGATTGAAGCCGGATCGCGACGCTGATGGGAAACTGAAGCTCAGAAGAATCTACGAGTTCGAATATAGCGATACCGGCAATAATCGGCGCAAGGGCAGCGTTGAGATTCTGGGCTCGCGTATTCTGGTGATTAACATCGGACTGCGCCTAGTGCCGGAAGAGAGAACTCTGCACTAGGCGCTTCCTGTCTGTCTGAACTGCTATTTCTTTGTCGGCTCAGCGGGCTTGGCTTCAGCAGGCTTGGTTTCGGCCGGCTTAGCCCCGGTCGCGGGCGCCGTTTCAGGTGCCTTGGCCGCAACGATTTCAATCTTGGCCTTGGTCTTCATGTCATCAAAGAGCTTGCGCAAGCTCTGCTGCTGAATTTGCTGTTGCAACATCGGCTTCACTTGCTCCAAAGGAGGCACCTGCTTGGGGCGGGTATCTTCCAGCAGAATCACGTGATAGCCGAATTGCGACTTGACGGGTTCTTCGGTGAATTTCCCTTTTTCAAGTTTGGCGACGGCCGCCCCAAATTCGGGCACCATCCCGCGGGGGTCAAACCAGCCAAGATCGCCGCCATTGCCTTGGGAACCCGGGTCCTTGGATTGCGTCTTGGCCAAGGCATCGAAGGTCTTCGGGTTCTTCTTGAGTTTCGAGATGATTTCCTTGGCATCGCCTTCCTTATCAACCAGGATATGGCGCGCTTTGTATTCGTTGGCAGACATCTGCCCCTTGATCTTTTCGTATTCGGCCTTGAGGTTGTCTTCACTCACCGGATTGTTTTTCAGGAAGTCCTGAACGAACGCATTGGCAAGAATGGACTGTCTGGTTAATTCGATCTGGTCTTGCGCTTCAGGTGTCTTGTCCAGGTCTTTCTTGAGGGCTTCCTGGGCGATGAGGTACTGCATGGACAGATGCTCGATGATCGCCTTGCGGCCCTCGGCGTTATCGGGTTGTCCTTGGGCAGCGCGTTGCCGCGACAGCATATCGACGCTCAACTCACTGATGGCATGCCCGTCAACAGTCGCCGCAACCGCGGACTTGGTAGCGCCTGAGCTTGCGGACTGTTCCGAGAAATTACATGCACTCAAGGCGAGCAGTGAAGCTGAGCACAACAGCAGCAAGCGGGAAATGGATAGCATGGACAGGTTCCTTTGAGTTGCCAATACAATTGCGATTGGACAGAAATAATTCCAATAAACAAAAAGCCGCACCGGGCGGCTTCACCTAGATTTATGTTGGTCGGGACGGAGGGATTCGAACACTTGACCCGTTGCACCCCATGCACATCAGGAGGCGTTTCAGGGCTTTTCAAATCAATTCGTCTCGCCTTTAAAACTCTTTACAATTCAGCAGCTTGTAGTTCATGCTGTTTCGGCATTTTCACGTCTTGCCACTGTCAAACCGTACCGTTAACCGTACCGCTAATCTCGAGTTTATGAGCCCTTGTAAAACAGCCAAGGGGCGCAATTGCGATTATACACCTCCATGGCTGAGAACAAACTGACCGACAAGCACTTGCGAAACCTCAAGCCTACCGAAAAAGAGCAATCGATCGGTGAAGGGAGTGGGTTAGGGGTCGGCCATCTTGAGGAACAGCAGGTAGGTCGATTATTCGATTCAGTCGCCGTAATCGACCCCATCGTGACGCAGGTTGCTGCAGAAGCCCCAGAGCTTTTTAACGATATCGCTCATCGGTTTATCAGTCTCAGGTCGGTGATGAAGTCCTGCGGCTTACCGATCTCGATCTTCGAGAAGGAGGGATGCAGCGGATTCAGCAAATAGTTGATTTCGGCGGGGATGACAGCGCTAGGTACGGCCAGCACGACACTCGACTTGCGCTTCGCCCATGCAGTGCCGATGGCCTGGGTTTGATCGCGGGCCGCGAGGTCGCGCCAGTCGTCGGGAAGCTCTTCGGTCGTCACCCGCTCTATCTTCAGGTTCTTGGGCAGGCCGACCGGGATCATCACGTACCGAGCCCGCAGCGGTTCGTCCTGCACCAGCATTTCTAGCGTAGCGAGGGACTGGCTGCCAGCGGTATAAACCATCGGTACGCCCTTGCGGTTCCAGCGCCCACCATATAGCCGAGCGCCTTCGCCGGTAAAGGCGGTATCAGCAGATCGAGCGGTCAGCAGCCGCCAGACGACCAACATCAGGCGAACACGCCGTGCTCGATGCGACCGAGCGTGTCCATAACGCTTTCCGCGCCGATGTCGGTATCCAGCAGCGACAGCGGCGAGGCGCGGAACAGCGCGGCATTCGGGCTCTTGAGCCAGGCCAGCGCGGTTTCCAGGTCTTCGAAGACTTCTTCGGCACGTTCAACCACGCGGGCCAGCCGCACGAGCTTGGCCGACTCCTCGCTATTCAGTGTGCCTTCCCGTTTGCGGCGGGCCAGGGTGCGTTCAGGAATGCCCAAGGCCGAGGCAAGCTCAGACTGCGTGACCTGAATAGTCTTGGCGAGGAATTCCACCGCCGAAGACGAAATTCCGTGGCGGATGACCGAGACCCAATCGAGGGCGGTACGGGGCTTGGCGTGCAGGACGCCACGACCACCCAACAGGGCCTCAACTGAACTGGAAGCTGGACGGGTAGGGCTTGCGACGGCTGTGGCTGTGCTCATGATCAATACTCCTTGATTGCCATATGGCAGTTATTGTAGTCAAAAATGGCGATAAAAGCTACTTTGCCCTACCCCGGCTAGTAATTTCCCAGCGGCTGGCTGCCAGTGCAATCAAATGCCCCAGCCGCCCGTCAGACCGAGGCAAGCGCCGCGTTGATCCACTTAAGCATCGGTGCCATGTCGTTGGCGAAGACCTAGCGAGCCTTGCTAACTGTGGCCGCCGGGGCCAACCTGCTGAAATTCAGCCGGTCTGAAATTGCTGGTAACTATGTGTCGGCACAGTGGGATGCTGAGACGGTTTTGGGGT
>Ga0172373_10004387_pt1 | contig 19968 bp, 14 predicted proteins | sample Lak10m_2_FD_114546 | JGI IMG/M metagenome (GOLD analysis project Ga0172373, IMG submission 114546) | Freshwater microbial communities from Kabuno Bay, South-Kivu, Congo - kab_092012_10m | ecosystem: Environmental > Aquatic > Freshwater > Lake | place: Democratic Republic of the Congo...
TTCCTTCCGAGGGTGTAAGCTGGCTGAAGCTAGCCAATAGGCTGAAATTGAATGCCAGTGTTAGCGGATAAACTTATCCTGCGCTTGCAGCTTATTTTAGACGCTAAGTTGGCGCGTATGGGGCGGCTACCCGGTGCTGGATTTAAACGTATCGGCCGTTAAACTGAACCCCGGCGTAACGATTACCGTGCCCAATGAAGCCAGGAACGCCCAGGCGCCTGTCGTCAAAGCCAATCGCCTTGCCGATGGCGTTTATTACCTTACCGGCGGCACCCATCATAGCGTCGCGATCGAACAGCTTGATCACGTCGTGGTTGTCGAAGCGCCGTTGAATGAAGCCCGCTCTTTGGCGGTTATCGCCAAGGTCAACGAAATCATCCCCAACAAGCCGATTAAATACCTGGTCAACACGCATGCGCATCTCGACCATTCCGGCGGTTTGCGTACCTTTGTCGATGCCGGCGCGACGATAGTCACGCCGCTGCAAAACCGGGCTTTCTATGAGCAAGCCTGGGCCGCGCCGCGGACACTCAATCCCGACCGCCTGGCAAGATCGAATAAGCTCGCCGGTTTCGAAACCTTCTCGGATAACTATGTGCTGTCGGACGGCAGGCGCTCGATCGAGATTCATGCGATTGCCGGCAACGGCCATAACGACGCGTTCGCGCTGGTTTATCTTCCGGCCGAGAAAATCCTGGTCGAAGCCGATGCCTACACGCCGACTGCGGCTAACGTCCCGCCGCCGGCAACGCCGAATCCGTACTCGGTCAACTTGTATCAAAACATCCAGAAACTGGGCTTGGATGTTAAGCAGATCGCCGCGTTGCATGGGCCTCGTGTCGTAACGATTGCCGATCTGCGTGCGGCGATCGGACAGGCTAGCGCCGCCCGGTAGGAGGTGAGGCTGTGAAAGTGTTCGTGGAAACCGATTATTCACCACGAAGATCACGAAGGACACGAAGAAAATACACAGTAGCTTAATCTATACAAGTTTTCGGTTTTTTATGTAGGGTACGCATCGCGTACCTTTATAGAATGATGATAAAAATCAATGCAAAAGGTACACGATGCGTACCCTACGAAAACTTGTAAAAACCGTAAACATGGCCGTGAGAAGTATATTGAAACTTCGTATCCTTCGTGGTTATTTAGATTGATATTGACCAGCATCACCCACTATTGCTTATTTAACAACACGGCCTGTTGATAAGGTATTCGATTATCAGCAGGCCAGCGCTGGGCGGTATCGATGCCCAAGCTCGTCAAATGCCGCCTAACTTTATATAAATACATTAAAATCAATAAATTGTGTTTATTTAGCTATTCGGTAATGCGATTTTACAATGCTGGCACGATAGCTGCTTTATTACAACCAGTACCGATGAAACAACGCCAATGCGTGTATCCCAAGCCCTTCCAGCTATGACACAGGAAAGATAACATGATGAAAAATTTAACGAAATTGATACTGACACTGATGATTCTTGCCGTTCCTGCTGCATTTGGGGCAACCCACGACCATGCTGATAAAGCCGCCGCCCAGGCTCGCCCGTACACGGCCAAAACCCCGAAACTGGATCGCGCTCAATTCGATGCTTTGCTCGCTAAGCCCGAGCAATTGCTCATTATCGATGTGCGCCGTCCTGATGAAGTCTCGGCGATCGGCGGGTTTCCTGTGTACCTGAGTATTCAATCCAAGGAACTGGAAAATAACCTGGCCTTTATTCCCAAGGATAAAACCATCGTCACCGTATCGAACCACGCCGGGCGCGCCGGTAAAGCGGCCGACCTGCTGGCGGCTAAAGGTTTTCATGTTGTCGGCGCCGTGGGTGCGCAAAACTACGAGGAAGAAGGCGGCAAGCTGACCAAAGTCGCCGTGCCCGCGCCTAAACCACCGGTGGATCAACAACAATAAGATTCGCTCGAATACGTTAATTTTTGGAGACTATCAATGAAAAATAAACTATATCTTGCCGTAATGTGGGCGCTTTCCGGCGCGGTGGCGGGTGATGCCGTATCTGCGGTGGATTTGTTCAACAACCCGGTCGGCGCTATCGGCGTAAAAAAACAGCCGGACCTGTTTAACAATCCGGTCGGTGTTATCGGTACGCAGGCGAAATCCGTTCCGACTGCCTCACCAAGCGGCGCAAACAAAATGGTCGCCGAAGCCTCCGCGCCGCAAAGCAAAAAATCCTCGCACTGGTCATACCAGCCTGTGCGCCGTCCCGCCGACCCTGAGCTTAAAGACAAGAGCTGGGTGCGCAACTCGATCGATGCTTTTGTCTTGGCAAAGCTAGAGGCAAAAGGCTTGAAGCCTTCGCCGGACGCCGACCGCGCCGCGTTTATCCGTCGCGCGACGCTGGACGCCTGGGGCGTGATCCCGACGCCGGAACAGGTGAAGGATTTTGTCGAGGATACCTCGGCGCAGGCTTATGAAAAGTTGGCAGACCGTTTGCTGTCCTCGCCCAAGTACGGCGAGCGCCAGGCCCGGCGCTGGCTGGACTTGGCCCGCTATGCCGACAGCACCGGTTTCCAGAATGATGAGACGAGGCCTAATTTATGGCGTTACCGCGATTACGTGATTAATGCCTTCAACCAGGATAAGCCATATTCGCGCTTCATCCAGGAGCAACTGGCCGGCGACGAGTTATGGCCCGATAACCAGGATGCGCTGATTGCGACAGGCTATATGGCGAACTTCCCGGACAACCACAATTCGCGCGACCTGGTGCAGAGAAAATATCAAATCACGACCGATATTACCGACACCGTCGGTAAGGTGATGCTCGGGCAAACCGTCGAATGCGCGCGTTGCCACAACCACAAATTCGACAAGATCAGCCAGAAGGATTATTTCTCGCTGCAATCGTTTTTTGCGAACCTGAGCGCCGTCGAGAATATTCCCGCCGCGAAAAAAGGCGAGATCGAGCGCAATTACGAAGCTGCGTTGCACAAGTGGGAAGACGCGACGAAGGAGATACGCGGCAAGCAAAAAGCCATTATCGATTCGGTCAGGGAGACCGCGTTGAAGCATCACAAGGAGCGTTACCTGACCGATAGCCGGGAAGCGATTTTCAAGCCCAAGAGCGAATGGAACGCGCAGGATCGCTGGGTAAACCATCGCCTGGCGTATATTACCGATGAGCGCAGTCTCGCGGCTTTCTTAAGGGATACCGCCGACAGCAAAGGTAACGATAAAAATTACAGCAAGGACATCGTCGAAAAATGGGCGCAATACGACAAGCTGACCGAAGAGCTGAAGAAATTTAACGATCTTAAACCGAAATCGGGTTCGACTGAAATTACCGCGATGACGGAGTTGGGCTATCCCGATGCGCCGCCGAGCTATGTTTATTTCGGCGGCGACCATGAACGTCCGTTGCAAGAAGTGCAACCGGCGTTCCCGGAAGCGATCACTGACGAGAAACCGGACATCAAGCCGACGCCGTTTTCATCGGGCAGAAGGGCCGCCCTGGCGAAATGGATCGCCAGCGATAAAAATCCATTGACGGCGCGCGTATTTGTCAACCGCGTTTGGGAAGAGTATTTCGGCCACGGTATCGTCGAAACGGTCAGCGACTTCGGCAAGGCCGGGCAAAAACCGACTAACCCGGAATTGCTCGACTACCTGGCGGATAACTTCATCAAGCAAGGCTGGAGCATCAAGCAATTGCATCGCGACATCCTGCTGTCCGGCGTCTACCGGCAATCGTCCGCTTATCGCGAAGACATCGCCAAGGCTGATCCCGACAACAAACTGCTGGCGGTCTTCCCGAGAAAACGCCTGGAGGCCGAACAGATCCGCGATTCCTTGCTCGTCGCGTCAGGCAAGCTTGAAGACAAGGTCGGCGGACCCAGCGTGTTCCCGCCGGTCCCGGACAACCTGGGCGCCGGCAACGCATGGCAGGTATCGAAGGATGCCGAGGATCACAACCGGCGCAGCCTGTATATCTTTACGCGCCGAAGCGTGCCTTACCCGATGCTGGATTCCTTCAATATGGCGTCCGCGCAAGAGGCGCACAGTAAACGCGAAGTGACGACGTCGCCATTGCAATCATTGACCTTATTCAACAGCGACGTTGTGTTCGGCTGGTCGCAGGCCTTGGCCGGGCGCGTCATTAACGAGGCCGGCAGCGATGAGTCGGCGCAATTGGACAGGCTTTACCAAATCTTGTTTGCGCGTAAAGCGAGCGATGCCGAAAAAGCACTGCTGCAAAAGTTTTTGAACAATCATGAGCACGTCGTCAGGGAAAAAACCTCGGAAGGCAAATATGCCGTCAGCATACCGACCGGCTTGAAGGAAAATCAAAAACTGGATCCGATACGCGCCGCCGCTTTTGTCGACCTGGTGCATACGGTGGCGAATTCCAACGAATTCATTTATCGCTTCTAACGAATATTATCTTAAGAGGATACGAATATGAACAATCCATCACGCAGGGACTTTTTAGTTAAAACCGGCTTTGGCTTGGGCGGACTGGCGTTAAGCGGCTTGCTGCCGAACGGCGGCTTTATTTCCGGCGCGTTGGCGGCCGACCTGGCCGACCCGTTAACGCCGAAACAGCCGCACTTTCCCGGCAAAGTCAAATCGATCATCTGGCTGCATCAACACGGCGCGCCCAGTACGCTCGATTTGTACGATTACAAGCCCGAGCTGGTCAAATTGGCCGGGCAGGACGTGCCCAAATCCTTCCTGACCGGCATCAAGACCAGTACGCAAGGCGGGTTAGGCAAGTTGTACGTCTCGAATCGGACCTGGAAGCAATACGGGCAAAGCGGCGCGTGGTTTTCGGACTTGGTACCGAATATTGCGCAGCATGCCGATGACATCGCCTTCATCAAGTCCAGCGTGACGATAGGCGCGACGCACGATATTTCGATATTGAAGCTGAACTCAGGCGGCCTAAACCCCGGCCGACCCTCGCTCGGCGCGTGGATACAATATGCCTTGGGCAGCGCCAATCCAGATTTGCCGGCTTTTGTCGTGCTCTATAACGGTAAAAAAGAGCCGACCGGCGGCGCGATCAACTGGAGCTCGGGCTTTTTGCCGGCCGTTTATCAGGGCACGGCTTTCCGTCCCGGCAAATCGCCCATCCTGCACTTGGAGCGCCCTGAGTTGATGGCGGCGTCGCAACAAAAAGACAGTCTCGATTTATTGAAGCAATTGAACGAACTCAAAGATCAGGCGTACCCGACCGATAGCGAGCTACAAGCGCGGGTACGCGCTTACGAGCTGGCCGAGCGCATGCAGACTTCGGCCCCGGAAGCGGTCGACTTGAGCAAGGAGTCCGATGCGACCAAGGCGCTGTACGGCTTGAACGACGACGTGACCAAGGAATACGGCACCAACCTGCTGCGCGCGCGGCGTCTGGTCGAGCGCGGCGTGCGTTTCATCCAGGTCGTCACCGGTCCGGTCGATGTCGACGGCGATGACAGGGACTGGGACGCCCATACCAAACTCGAAGAAAACCACGGCAAGCACGCCAGGATCGTCGACAAGCCAATCGCCGGCTTGCTGACCGACCTGAAAGCATTAGGCCTGCTCGACTCGACGCTGGTCGTATGGACTTCGGAATTCGGCCGCACCTCCTGGGGCGAAAGCGGCACCGGCCGCGACCATAATCCTTGGGGTTACACGCAATGGCTGGCCGGTGGCGGTGTCAAGGCCGGTACGACGTATGGCGCAACCGACGACATCGGCTTGCAGGTGGCCGATAAATCCCAGGCCGTCGATACCTACGACCTGCATGCGACGGTGCTGAACCAGATGGGCCTGGATCATTTGAAATTGGTTTATAAATACCAGGGCCGCTCCGAGCGTCCGACGGTGGTTTACGGTAAGGTGATTAAGGAGCTGATTGCGTAGGGCGCCACAGCCGGAACGGGTTTGAACCCGTTCCGTAACGTTTTGACTATCTATTAGATGGATAGAAACGTTAAACGTTAAGGACGGGGTTTCAAACCCCGTCCCGCTTGGATGAGAACACGCAATCGCCTAAAGTCCGTAGGGCGATTTTTAATATTCTATAAATAGACAATCTTCAAAATGGGAATTGCTGAATAGCCTCCCGACCAAAGGATCAAATCGAAATGAATAAAATGGTTAATCTTTTCGGAATTGTCTTCATAGTGGCAACCGGCATCGCGTATGCCGAAGCCGAATTCGATTTCGAAGAGTTGATGGAAACGATAGACACAAACTCGCATAACCTACAGGACAATATCACGAACAAGGATGGCGCGGCAGCCATTACGCTTGCCAAGGAAATGCAGGAAGAATTCAGGTTAGTCGAAGGATTCTTCGAAAAACGCGGTAATGCCGCCGATGCGGTAAGCGACGCAAAACGCTACGAAGACATGGCCGCAGAAATCGTTAAATTTGTCGAAGCCAATGATTTTGAATCGGCGTCGAACAAAGCGATTGAAATTTCGAAGGCTTGCGATACGGCTTGTCACGACACCTATAAACCGCTGTAAAGGAACAAAATAATGAAACGATTTTTACCGGCATGCCTTTTAATGATGGCCTTGTCCGCGCAGGCGGCTTTAAAAGAAGGCGATACAGCGCCTGATTTCAATGCGCAAGCCTCGTTGGCCGGCAAGACCTTGAATTTCTCGCTGAAAGAAGCCTTGAAAAAAGGCCCGGTCGTCGTTTATTTCTATCCGTCTGCTTACACCAACGGCTGCAATTTGCAGGCGCACAGCTTCGCGGTCAGCCATGACAAGTTTGCCGCCGCCGGTGCGAGCATTGTCGGCGTTTCTCTCGATAATATCGCGAGACTCAACGTGTTCTCAGCCGACCCTGACTATTGTGCCGGCAAGTTTCCGGTGGCATCGGATGAAAACGGCAAAATCAGCAAAGCTTACGATTTGACGGTGCGCGAGGCGACGCCGGGAAAAAAAGATACGCGCGGCAATGAAATTAATCACGGCTTTGCCGAACGCACGACCTTTATCGTCACGCCCGACGGTAAAATCGCCGCGGCTATCGGCGGTCTTAAGGCCAAGGAAAATGTCGACAAAGCGCTTGAAGTGGTGCGGCAACTTGCAGGCCTGCAACCAGCAAAGTAATGGCGCACTCGCTTCCGTTTTTTAAGAGCATCGCATGAAAAAATTAAAACGCTTGTTGTTTCAAGTCCATCGCTGGGTCGGTGTCGTCCTGGCCTTGTTTATGCTGGGCTGGTTTTTTTCCGGCCTGGTGATTATGTATTCGCCAACCCTCACGCAAACCCGCAGCCAGCAATTAGCCCACGCTGAAACCTTGTCTCCTGAAGTCGGCTGGTTGAGCCTGGGTGAGGCTTGGGAGCGTAGCGCGGCGCAACGTAAGGCGGCTGCGAAACCCGAACTTAAAACCGCCGCCGGCGGTAAGCAGGGCGATGATACGGACGCCGGCATCGTCGATGCCCGCTTAGTGCGTAGCGCCGGTGAACCGCTGTGGTTGGTGGAGGATAGCAAAGCCCAACGTTTTGCGTTGTCGGCTATGGATGGATCATTACAAAAAACGACGGTGAACCAGGCTTTGAAAATTGCCGAAAACTGGTTTGAGACAGGTGGCGGAGACGGTTTAGCCAATGCCAGGCACCTGGATACAATCGATAAAACGATTATGCTGCGCAACCAGGATGCGTTAAGCCCTTTCCATCACGTTGCTGTCGGCGGCGATGGCGGCGAGTTGCTGATTTCAGCGCGAACCGGCGAAGTGCTGCATGCCTCGACCCACTGGGGGCGCGCTTTTTACTGGGCCGGCAATTGGCTGCATTTATTGAAACCCTTGGATGCTGTCGGCTTGGGCAATGTCCGCAATGACGTGCAGCTTTGGCTGGGCTTGTCCGCGACGCTGGCGACGCTGACCGGCCTGGTCATCGGCTGGTTGCGCTGGCGGCCGGGTTTCGGCGGCAAAGCGACTTATTCGGGAGGCCGCACCCAGCCATACCGCGAATTCTGGTTTAAATGGCATTTCTGGACCGGCTTGCTGGGCGGCAGCGTCGCGCTTTTTTGGGCCTTAAGCGGGTTCATTTCGACCAATCCTGGCAAGCTGTTTTCGCAGGCGAATCCGAGCCGCCAGGAAATAGCCCGCTATTTAGGCAACGCTTGGCCCGAGGCGATGCGCGTTTGGCAACCGGTGCTGCCGGTGACGCTCGCTGCCGCCGTTGACGGGGCCGATGTCGTCGAACTAGGCTGGAAGCGCTTGGATGACGACGCTGTGTTGCTGGCTTACACGCGCGACGGACAACGCCTGGCGCAAACGCTGGAAGGTACCCAAGCCCGCTTTGATGAAGCCGCCTTGCTCGCGGCGGCAGGGCGAGTAGCGCCAAAAAGCAAGGTGGCAAGCCAGGTCGTCTTGAATGAATACGACAGCTATTACTACCCCAGGCACAATCAAAGCGCGATGGAAAAACCGCTGCCGGTGCTGCTGGTGACTTTGAGCGATGAGGCCGGTACGCGTTTTTATATCGATCCGCAAGACGGCAAGCTGTTGGCAAAACTGGACAGGAGCCGGCGTGTTTACCGCTGGCTTTTTTCCGCTTTGCATTACTGGGATTTCGGCTGGCTGAATCACCGTCCGCTGTGGGATGCCTGGATGCTGCTCTGGGTGTCGTTCGGCTTGGTCTTGGGCGTCAGTTCGGTCGTGATAGGCTGGAAACGCCTTAAGATTACGTTCGTGGTCAAGAAAGCGGCGGCGCGCAAAGTCCGCTATCCTGCCAAGCAAATCGTCGAGGAGACGGCGGGTTGAATTCAGTCCACGAAAAACAAGAAAGGCACGCAACAAATCGGCCTACAATATTAGGAAATGGCTCAATATGGGTTTCAGGGACTTTTTGAAAGAAGGGGCGATTTAAGCTCTAAATGCCTTTTCACTGGAGTACAAACCTAGGTTTGTACTCCAGTATCCACAGGTTTATAACCCTAACCGCCTTTTTGTCCTCCTATTTCTTAAACTTTAAGATGTGGGCTGAAAAGACCCTAAAACACATATTGAACCTAGGAAATTTAACAAACGTGCCGTTGAAAACATTGATGAAGCCGGAATACCCTCTCGGGTCTGAAGAAACAGTTGGCCCGATAGGATCGAAAAATTTGTTGCGCCGGTTAACTTGGCCGATAGTCATCGTCCTGCTGGTGCTGGCGGCGTTTTATGGTGTTCGCAGTTTAACTACCGATGCCGGAAAAAATGCGCCTGTCGCCAAACGGGAGATGCCGGGCCGGGATGTCGTCGCCGTGACCGCCGAGGCCGCCGTGCAAGGCGACCTGCCGATCTACCTGAACGGCCTGGGCACCGTCACGGGTTTGCGCACCGTTACCGTAAAGCCGCGTGTCGACGGCGAACTGGTGCGTGTCGCCTTCAAGGAAGGCGCGTTGGCGCATGAAGGCGATTTGCTCGCCGAAATCGACCCGCGCCCTTTCGAGGTCCAGCTCATGCAGGCCGAAGGGCAGTTATTGCGTGATGAGGCCCTGCTGAACAATGCGCAACTCGACCTGGAGCGTTACCGCACGCTGCTGGAACAGGATTCGATAGCCGCCCAGCAGGCTGCGACACAGGCGGCGGTCGTCAAGCAATACCAGGGCGTCGTCGTCACCGACAAGGCCTTGGTCGCCAACGCCAGGCTCCAGTTGAGCTATGCGAAAATCACCGCGCCGATCGCAGGTCGCCTGGGCTTGCGCATCGTCGACCAGGGCAATATCGTCAAGGCCGCCGATGCGAACGGCATCGTCGTCATCACGCAGACGCAGCCCATCGCCGTCGTGTTCACGTTGCCGGAAGACCAGGTCCCGGCCGTGATGAAACAACTGCATGCCGGCAAGACGCTAACGGTTGAGGCCTACGACCGTAGCGGCAAGAACAGGCTCGCGGAAGGGCGCTTGCTGGCCGTCGATAATCAAATCGACCCGAGCACCGGCACCGTCAAGTTGAAAAGCCAGTTTGCCAACGACGACACAGCGCTGTTCGCGAACCAGTTTGTCAATATCAGGATGAAAATAGACACCTTGCATGACGTGACGATAGTGCCCAGCGCCGCGATCCAGACCGGCAACGCCGGCGCGTTTGTCTACATCGTCAACGACGATATGACGGTCAGCACGCGCGCGGTAACGCCGGGTCCTGTTTATGGCGAACAAACGGCGCTGCCGGACGGTGTTAAAGCCGGCGAGCGGGTTGTTGTTGAAGGGGCCGACCGGCTGCGTGAGAATGCGAAGGTTAAATTGATTGAGCGCAATGCGGATGCCGATGAAGCGATCCCGTTAAATGAGAAATTGCGAAGAGATTGAGAGATGAGGATGCGTTGATGCCTGAGATTTGCCGCTTTTACGGAATTATTATCCGCATGTTTTTAATTGACCGGGAACATCCCCCGCCTCATATTCACATTAAATACGGCGAATATGAAGCCGTTATGGAATTGGAAAATCTCAATATCATCGATGGTAGCCTACCGAAAAAATGCCGCCAGTTAGTGCGGGAATGGGCGGAATTGCATCAGGAAGAGTTGATAGAGTTATGGAAGACTCAAAATTTTCATACGATTGCACCATTGGAGTGAATAATGAAACTTAAACATATCGAACATCGGGAGGCTTATCGTTTTCTGCTGGTTTTTGAAAATGGCGAAACTCAGGAAACCGATTTGAAGGAATTAATTGGCGGTCATGTGGGCTTGGATGCTTTAGACACAGCACGTATAGATTCTGAGTGGGGATGTCTGGAATTTAATGATGGCATGGTCGATATAGAACCTAAAACCTTATATCAATACGTTACGGCCAAGCCTTACGAAGCAGCAGCGTAATGAATGCGGATAGGGTTTTTCCAATGCTGAACAAGGCGAGCTTATGTGCCTATCCAGTGCATTCGAGTTAAACGATGAACCCCTCCCGCCTGTTTATCCTGCGCCCCGTCGCGACGTCTTTAATGATGCTGGCCTTGTTGCTGGTCGGCATTCTCGCCTACCGGGAATTGCCGATTTCGGCGTTGCCGCAGGTTGAATACCCGACTATCCAGGTCGTGACCTTATATCCAGGCGCCAGCCAGGACGTGATGTCGTCATTGATTACCGCGCCGCTGGAACGCCAGTTGGGCCAGTTGCCGGGCTTGACGCAGATGTCGTCAACCAGCTCGTCGGGCGCATCGGTGGTGGTCTTGCAATTTACGTTGAACCTCAATATCGACATCGCCGAGCAGCAGGTGCAGGCCGCGATTAATTCCGCGACGAGCTTTTTGCCCGACGATTTGCCGATGCCGCCGATTTACAGCAAGGTCAACCCCGCCGATGCGCCGATCATGACCTTGGCGGTCAGCTCGAACACGTTGCCGCTGACGAAGGTCGAAGACCTCGTCGATACGCGCCTCGCGCAGAAATTGTCGCAGTTGTCCGGCGTCGGTCTCGTTAGCATCAGCGGCGGCCAGCGTCCGGCGATGCGCATCCAGGCCAATCCGTCGGCGTTGTCGGCTTACGGCTTGAGCCTTGAAGACTTGCGCTCGGCCATCGCCGCCGCGAACGTCAACCAGCCGAAAGGCATGTTCGATGGACTGAGCCGCTCGGCGACGATAGACGCCAACGACCAGTTAAAATCGGTCGCCGATTATCACGCCTTGGTGGTCACCTACCGCGACGGCAGGCCGGTACTGTTGTCCGATGTCGCCGACATCAAGGATGACGCCGAGAACGTGCGCCTTGCGGCCTGGGCGAATAAGACCGCGGCGGTGATCGTCAATATCCAGCGCCAGCCCGGCAGCAATGTGATTGAAGTCGTCGACCGCATCAAGGAACTGTTGCCGCAGTTGCAGGATGCGTTGCCGAAAGGTCTCGATGTCGCGGTCATGACTGATCGCACGACGACGATACGCGCGTCGGTCGAAGACGTACACAAGGAATTATTGCTGGCCTTAGCGCTGGTCATCTTCGTGATCTTCCTGTTCTTGCGCAATTTGTCGGCGACCGCGATACCCGGCGTCGTCGTGCCGCTGTCGCTGGTCGGCACGTTCGCGTTCCTGTATTTGGCCGGTTTCAGCATCAATAATTTAACGCTGATGGCGTTGACGATAGCGGCCGGCTTCGTCGTTGACGATGCGATCGTCGTGATCGAAAACATTTCCCGCTACCTCGAAGAAGGCGAGACGCCGTTGCAGGCGGCGTTGAAAGGCTCGGCGCAAATCGGTTTCACGATTATCTCGCTGACCTTTTCGCTGGTCGCGGTGTTGATACCGTTGCTGTTCATGGGCGACGTGGTCGGCCGTTTGTTCCGCGAATTCGCCGTGACCTTGGCCGTTGCGATATTGATTTCGGCGGTGATTTCGCTGACCTTGACGCCGATGATGTGCGCGAAAATGCTGCGCCATGTCGATGAAGAGAGGGCAGGGCGGTTTTATCGCGTCAGCGGCCGGTTTCTCGATAACATGGCGACGGCTTACGGTAGCTTGTTGCGCATCGTTTTGCGGCATCAAACCTTCACGCTGGCCGTTGCCGCGGCGACGCTGGTGCTGACGGTGATTCTTTATATCATCATCCCAAAGGGTTTTTTCCCCAGCCAGGACACCGGCGTCATCCAGGGCATTACCGAAGCGCCGCAAAGCATTTCGTTCGGCGCGATGGCGGAGCGGCAACAGGCCGTCGCCGGCGTGGTGCTGCAAGACCCGGCGGTGGCGAGCGTCACGTCGCTGATCGGCGTCGACGGCGTTAACCCGACGTTGAATACCGGGCGTTTGCAGATCAATCTAAAACCGCTGGCTGAGCGCAAAGACAGCGCGGCCGAAATCATTGAAAGGCTGCAAACTCAACTGGAGCAAGTGCAAGGCATCACGAGCTATCTGCAAGCGGTGCAGGATTTGACGATAGAAAACCGTATCAGCCGCACGCAATACCAGTTTACCGTGCAGGCCGTAGCCCCCGAGGAACTCAGCCGCTGGACCGGTTTGCTGGTCGACCGGTTGAAGCAAGCGCCGCAGTTCGCCGATGTTGCGAGCGATGTCCAGGACCAGGGCTTGCAGGCCTTTGTCGAGGTTGACCGCAGTCGCGCCGGCAGCTTGGGCATCTCGATTGCCGCGATCGACAATACGCTGTACAACGCTTTCGGCCAGCGCCAGGTATCGACCTTGTTCACGCAATCGAACCAGTACCGCGTCGTGCTGGAGGTAAAGCCCGAATTCCGTAACAGCGTCGCCGCGCTCGGCAATCTGCGCGTGCAATCCGCAAACGGTACGCAAGTGCCGCTGTCGGCGCTGGCGACGGTTTCGGAACGCTTCGCGCCGTTGGTCGTTAACCATCTGGCGCAATTCCCATCCGCGACGATTTCATTCAACCTGGCGCCGGGCGCTTTTTTAAGTGATGCGGTCGGCGCGATAGCGCAGGCTAAGCAGGACATCGGCCTGCCGGTCAGCGTGCAGACCGATTTTCAGGGCGCGACCGAAGCCTTCAGCGCGTCGCTGTCCGGCACCGTCTGGCTCATCATCGCCGCGATTGTGACGGTTTATATCGTGCTGGGCGTGCTGTACGAAAGTTACATCCACCCGGTCACGATCTTGTCGACCTTGCCGTCGGCCGGCGTCGGCGCGTTGCTGGCGCTGATGCTGTCCGGCAACGACTTGGGCATCATCGGCATCATCGGCATTATTTTGCTGATCGGCATCGTCAAGAAAAACGCGATCATGATGATTGATTTTGCGCTGGAGGCGGAGCGCAAGGAAGGCAAAACGGCGTTCGATGCGATTTACCAGGCCTGTTTGCTGCGCTTTCGGCCGATCATGATGACGACGATGGCCGCCTTGCTGAGCGCCTTGCCGCTGATGCTGGGCAGCGGCGTCGGCTCGGAACTGCGTCATCCTTTGGGTATTACGATGGTCGGCGGGCTGATCTTCAGCCAGGTATTGACCTTGTTCACGACGCCGGTGATTTACCTGGCGTTCGACCGCTTGACCCGGCGATTCAGGAATAGATATGTCAAGTACGAATAATATCCATGAAAGGCAAATCAATCGGAGTACTGACGTTTTGCTGCACTTGGGCATTGCTGAAACGTTTGGGACGGGGTTACGAAACCCCATCCCGCTCGGCTCGTCGCTATGCACAATTGTGTTTAAGCACGTCATTCCGGCAGGGATGCCGGAATCTAGTCACATGGATGTGAATCTATGGTTTGATATAGAGCCTAAATCAAGCCTCAGCGGTATCAGAGGGTTACCATCCCTGGCTCTGGATTCCGGCATCCCTGCCGGAATGACGACACTTTTACGCTTGAATAGATTTCCGCTAGTTCCCAAGCTCCAGCTTGGGAATTCGGTGCAGGAAGCTCCAGCTTCTTGTCTCACGAAGCTGGAGCTTGGGAGCCAGGATAACGAGCGTCTAAAAATCAAAACCCCAACCAGGATTAACAATGTCATTTTCCGGCTATTTTGTTACCCGCCCCGTCGCGACGACTTTGCTGACGATAGGCATGGCCTTGTCCGGCATCCTGGCTTATTTCCAATTACCGATAGCGGCGTTGCCTCAGGTCGATTTTCCGTCGATTTCGGTCAGGGCGGCGGTGCCGGGTGCCAGCCCCGAAACGATGGCGGCGAGCGTCGCGACGCCGTTGGAGCGGGCTTTAGGGCATATCGCCGGGATTACCGAAATGACGTCGACCAGCGGCTACGGCACGACCGATATTAACCTGCAATTCGATCTCGACCGCGATTTCGACGGCGCGGCCCGCGATGTACAGGCGGCGATTAATGCTGCGGGCAGCCTGTTGCCGGCCAATATGCCGTCACGGCCCAGCTACCGGCGCAATAATCCCAGCGATACGCCGCTGATGATCCTGGCTTTGACATCCGGTGTGCTGCAACGCGACCAGTTGTTCGATGTCGCGTCGAACGTCATCGCGCAAAAGCTCTCGCAAATCGACGGCATGGGGCAGGTCGCGATACGCGGCAGCTCGTTGCCGGCGGTTAGGGTGGAATTGAATCCCGCCGCGCTCGCGAAATACGGCGTCAGCTTTGCCGATGTGCGCGCGGCGATTACCGCGACGAACGTCAACCGTCCGAAAGGCGCAATCGAAGATGACCGCCGTCACTGGCAAATCCACGTCAACGACCAGGCCAAGGTCGCCGCCGATTATTTGCCGTTGATTGTCGGCTACCGTAACGGCGCGCCGGTGCGTTTGTCCGACATCGGCACCGTTGTCGATTCCGCTGAAAATCTCGGCAACTCCGGTTTCCTGAATGATAAGCCGGCGGTGATGCTGGCTTTGTATAAACAGGATCGCGGCAATGTGATCGCGACGGTCGACAAGGTGCAAGCTTTTTTACCGCAGTTGCAGGCGTCGTTGCCGCATTCGGTGGATTTGACGATAGCGATGGACCGTTCGGTGTTCATCCGGGCGGCGCTGCATGAAGTCGAGCTGACCTTGGTCATCGCCGTCGTGCTGGTCATCCTGGTCGTGTTCGCTTTTTTACGCGACTTGCGTTCGGCGCTGATCCCGGTTATCACGGTGCCGGTATCGTTGATTGCGACTTTCGGCATCATGCATGGACTCCATTTCAGCCTGAACATCCTGTCGATGATGGCGTTGACCGTCGCGACCGGTTTTGTCGTCGACGATGCCATCGTCATCATAGAAAACGCCAACCGGCATATCGAGCAGGGCATGTCGCCGAAACAGGCCGCATTGACGGCGATTAAGGAAACCGGTTTTACCGTGCTGACGATGAGCCTTTCGCTGATCGCCGTGTTCATCCCGATTTTGTTGATGGGCGGCATCGTCGGCCGTTTGTTCCAGGAATTCGGCCTGACCTTGTCGGCCGCCGTGCTTATCTCGTTGCTGCTGTCGTTTACGACGACGCCGATGCTTTGCGCCTTCTGGCTAAAGCCCGAAGCCAATGAAAAGCACGGCCGCTTATTTCAGTCCAGTGAAGGCGGGTTCAAGCGCTTGTTGGCCGGTTACGACCGGTCGCTGGCCTGGGCCTTGCGGCATCGTGTCGCCGTGCTGTTGCTGTTGGCCTTAATCATCGTGTTGAACGTGCATCTGTACTCGATCATACCGAAAGGTTTTTTCCCCGACCAGGATACCGGCAGACTGCTGGGCGGCATCCAGGGCGAGCAGACGATTTCATCGCGCGCGATGCAAGATAAATTGGCGGCGATTGTCAATATCATCAAACAGGATCCCGATGTCGAGTCGGTGGTCGGCAATACCGAGGGCGACCGCGCCAACAACGGGCGCTTGTATGTGATGTTGAAGCCGCTGCAACAACGCCGCTTGCGCGCCGACGAACTGATGACTAAATTCCGCCGCCAGCTTGCCGATTTGCCGGGGGCTAGCGTGTACTTGAGACCGGCGCAAGAATTGCGTATCGGCACCCGGCCGTCGTCGGCGAATTACGAATATGCGCTGGAAGCGGACCAGCTCGACGCGCTTAAAGTCTGGACGCCGCGCATCGTCAATGCTTTGCGCGGACTGCCCGAACTGACCGACGTCAACACCGATCAGCAGGATAAAGGCCAGCAGATTTCGCTGCAAGTCGACCGGGCTGCCGCGGCCAGATTGGGCGTCACGCAGGCCTTGATCGACTCGACGCTAAACGATGCGTTCGGGCAGCGCCAGGTGTCGGTCATTTATATGCCGTTAAACCAATACCATGTCGTCATGGAAGTCGCGCCCGAATATGCGCAAAATCCCGAAGCCTTGAAAAGCATTTACCTGAGCGTGCCGGCCAGTCCGTCGTTGCCGAACGGGGCTAAAGTGCCGTTGTCGGCATTCGCCGATTTTCAGCCGACCAACCGGGCTTTATCGGTCAACCATCAGGGCTTGTTCCCGACCTCGACGATCTCGTTTAACCTGGCCCCAGGCATTTCGCTGTCGACGGCAAGAGCCGCGATTAATGAAGCGTTGAACGATCTGGCGCTGCCGACCTCGATACACGGCAGCTTCCAGGGTTCGGCTAAGGAATTCGAGAAGACCGTGAAAAATCAGCCCTGGCTGGTGTTGTCCGCGCTGGTGGCGATTTATATCGTGCTGGGCATACTCTACGAGAGTTACATCCATCCGCTGACGATACTTTCCACGTTGCCGTCGGCCGGAGTCGGCGCGCTGTTAGCCTTGCTGGCTTTCGACACCGAGTTCAGCATTATTGCGTTGATCGGCGTCATCCTGTTGATCGGCATCGTTAAAAAGAACGCGATCATGATGATCGATTTTGCGATAGCCGCCGAACGCAACAGCGGCTTGAGTCCCGAGGAGGCGATCCGGCAAGCTTGCCATTTGCGCTTTAGGCCGATTTTAATGACGACTTGCGGCGCCATGCTGGCCGCCGTGCCGCTGGCTTTCGGTGCCGGTTACGGCGCGGAGCTGCTGCGACCGTTGGGCATCGCGATTATCGGCGGTTTACTGTTCAGCCAGTTGCTGACCTTGTACACCACGCCGGTTATTTATCTTTACCTGGATCGCTTTCAAACGTGGTGTTTGCGCCGCGGTAGCAAAGCCGTCGAGCCTAAGCCTTTGGAAATATAGTGATAAAGCGTTTCATGAGTTGTTATTCAGCGCGTAGGGTACGCATTTATGCCCCAGAGATACCGTACCTTTTTCGCGGTTTCGGGCGTTATCTGCACTGGGTTAATGGTACGCGTTGCGTGCCCTACTTGCTTATTCCATCCTTGCTGCTTTCCGCCTGCACCGTAGGCCCCGATTACCGCCGTCCCGTCACTACGACCCCCGGCGAATTTAAAGAACTGAAAGGCTGGACGCAGGCCCAGCCGCGCGACGATAAAATTCCCGACCACTGGTGGGAGCTGTTTAACGACCCTTACCTGAACGGCCTGGAGCGGCAGGTCAATATCGCCAACCAAAGCATCGCGCGGGCCGAAGCGCAATACGCCGAGGCGCAGGCCCTGGTCCATGGCGCGACGGCGGCTTATTTCCCGGTGGCGTCGGCCACCGCCACGACCAACCGCTTTCGCGCCGCCAGCGGCCAGAGTGTCGCCGTTTCCGGCGTCAGGAATTTGTTCGGCGGCGCTCTCAGCGTCGCCTGGGAGCCGGATTTGTGGGGCGGCGTGCGCCGGCAGGTCGAGGCGAATGCCGGCGCCGCGCAGGCGAGCGCGGCGAATTTGCAGGCCTTGCGGCTGTCGACGCAGGCGATGCTCGCGCAAAACTATTTTTTTGTGAGGACACTGGACGCTCGCAAGACGCTGTTAAATGACGCCGTCGGCACTTACGAAAAAACGCTGAAGATTATCCAAAACCGCTATAACGCCGGTGTCGTCGCCAAAGCCGATGTCGTGCAGGCCGAAACGCAACTGGAATCGGTGCGGGCGCGGCTGATCGACAACGGCGTACAGCGCGCGCAATTGGAACACGCGATTGCGTCGCTGGTCGGCAAAACGCCCGCCGCGCTGAATATCGCCGACGCGCCGCCGGCTGCGACGATACCGTCGATTCCGGTCAATATCCCGTCGCAATTACTGGAACGCCGGCCCGACATCGCGGCGGCCGAGCGCCTGGCTGCCGCCGCCAATGCCGAGATCGACGTGGCGAAGGCGGCGTATTATCCTAGCCTGAATCTTGCCGCCAGCCGCGGCACGCAAGCCACCGACTTATCGAATTTGTTTACAACGGCCGCGACTTATTGGGCGTTAGGGCCGGCGGCATTGGCCTTGCCCTTGTTCGACGGCGGCGCCCGTAGCGCGCAACTGAGCGCGGCGATTAACAGGCATAAAGCCGGCGTAGCCGCTTACCGCGAGACCGTGCTGACCGGATTCCGGGAAGTGGAGGATTATCTGGCGGAGTTACGCCTATTGGAGCAGGAAACCGGCGTGCAGCAAAAAGCCGTGGCGTCCGCGCGCAAGGCCGTTGACTTGACGGTCAACCAATACAAGGCGGGCACGGTCAGTTACTTGAATGTCATGACCGCCCAGGCCACGGCGCTGACTAATGAAGAAACAGCGGTTGATTTGCAGGGACGGCGTTTGGTCGCCGCCGTCCAGCTCATTAAAGCCCTGGGCGGCGGTTGGGATAGTAGCGATTTGCCTACTCAGGATAAAGTCGGCGGCGAGCGTCAGTGGTCGCAGTTTTTACCGCTGCCTGTCAATTGACAGGGCTGCAATTAAGCGCCCGAGAAACGGCGTTTTTTCGCTTGGACTAATACCCGCCCAAACCGTTAATGGCGTCGATTACCATGCCCGTGCCTAGGGTAATCAGCAAAATATCGGATGCCACACGCACAAAGCGATAACCTGGAGGCGGCGTCCCGAGATTAACCAGCACCGCCGGAGGTAAGTCGTAAAAAATCACATCTCTAGGCAACGGACGCCCTATCACCCATTTTTTCGCTTGGCCGGGGGGCATGCAGCCATTGTTTTTCTTGGCTAGGCCTGGAGGGCAATGGCCGGTGGCCTGGTATTCACCGACATAGTAATCACGGATGATCGTTCGCTGCCGGTCGATAAAATAGCGGTCGCCGCTAAAACCGGGGCGCCCCCTGCTGTCATGATCGAATCTATTGTCGTCATTGTCGCGCCGCTCATCCCGGTCGTGATGCTGTTCATTCTGCTGATGTTTGTCATGCTTGCCGCCTCCTGCCCATGACGGTTTGTCTGCAATTACCGGGTTTGCAGTTAAAATCGCGGCGGCGATCAAAATTTGCCCGGTTGTTGTTGAAATATTATGTAGCCTCATAGCTTGTCACCTCACAGTCTGGGTGAATTAAAATTACGCATCGATTATGGCTGATATTTACAGGAAGCACTAAATTTTGTTGACATTCCCCAGGCTAAAATCATTGCTTAACACTGTATCGCCAGGAACGCCGGAATGATGAAGCGGGTACACCTGCCGCGCACTTTAACCAAGTGCAGATAACACGGGAAGACTAACTTATACTTTAGGCGATTTCCAAGAATGAATGTACCCAAATCGCGCAGGATTTTTGTTCATTTTCAAGGCGTAAAAATAGGCGCATAGTGAGCTATGTAACTATTTTTACAACGCAGAAAATGGACAAAA
>Ga0172373_10004388_pt1 | contig 19967 bp, 16 predicted proteins | sample Lak10m_2_FD_114546 | JGI IMG/M metagenome (GOLD analysis project Ga0172373, IMG submission 114546) | Freshwater microbial communities from Kabuno Bay, South-Kivu, Congo - kab_092012_10m | ecosystem: Environmental > Aquatic > Freshwater > Lake | place: Democratic Republic of the Congo...
GGCTTCAGCCCGCTGCTCAAGCGCGGCGCGATCTACCTGTGCGTGATCGGCGCGGTGGTGCTGCTGGTGCTGGGCGCGGGTGCGCTGTTCGGCACGATTGACGATTCGATGAAAAAGATGGCGCAGGAAGCAATGGCGAACCTGCATCAGTAAACGTCTGTTTGTGCGCGGGGATAAAGGGTTGGGACGTTTACTGGCAACCCGTATTGCAAGGGCTTTGTAGAGGAGTTTGGGCGAATGCAGACGCATCAATTTGATGCCATCATCGTTGGCGCAGGCGGCGCAGGTCTGATGGCCGCCCTGTACGCCAGCAAAGGTGGCGCGAACGTAGCCGTAGTCAGCAAGCTGTATCCCACCCGCAGCCACACCGGGGCGGCGCTGGGCGGCATTGGCGCGGCGTTGGGCAACTATGAGGAAGACAAACCGCTGTGGCATGCCTACGACACGGTGAAGGGCGGCGACTATCTGGCCGACCAGAACGCGGCGAAGGTGCTGGCGGAAAACGCGGTGGACGCGGTGATCGAACTGGAGCATATGGGGCTGCCGTTTGACCGCACCCCGGAAGGCCGCATCAGCCAGCGGCGTTTCGGCGGCCACACCAGCAATTTTGGCGAGAAGCCCGTGCGCCGCGCCTGCCATGCGGCTGACCGCACCGGCCATATGATTTTGCAGACTCTTTACCAGCAATGTATTAAGAATCAGGTGCGCTTCTTTGATGAATTCCATGTAGTGGATGTCATCATGAATCAGGGCGCATGTGTGGGCGTGGTCGCTCTGCAACTGGGCACGGGCGAACTGCATGTCTTTCACGGCAAAGCCACCCTGTTTGCGACGGGCGGCTGGGGGCGCGTGTGGCAGATCACCAGCAACGCGCACACCCTGACGGGCGACGGCGCAGCAGCCGTGTTCCGCCGGGGCATCCCCATGCAGGATATGGAATTCTATCAGTTCCATCCCACCGGCTTGTACGGGCTGGGCGTGCTGCTCACCGAAGGTATTCGCGGCGAGGGCGGCATCATCCTCAACCGGAACGGCGAACGCTTCATGGAGAAGTACGCGCCCAAGATTAAAGACCTCGCCAGCCGCGATGTGGTCAGCCGTTCGATCTACCTCGAACTGCGGGCGGGCAACGGCGTGGGGCCGAATAAAGATTATGTGCATCTGGACATCCGTCCCAGCACCGTCAACCGCTATCTGGCGGAAGCGGGCGAAACCCGCCGCGTGGACGAAGCCTATGTTGCCCGCGTGCTGGCGGAAACGCTGGACGTGTGCCGCACCTATGCTGGCGTTGACCCGCTGACCGAGCCGATGCCCATTCAGCCGACGGCGCATTATGCGATGGGCGGTATCCCGACCAATGTGGATGCCGAAGTTGTGCTGGATGAAAACTGGACCGTTCTGCCCGGTATGTACGCCGCTGGCGAATGCGCCTGCGTGAGCTGTCACGGCGCGAATCGGCTGGGGACGAACTCGCTGGTGGATTTGATCGTGTTCGGGCGGCGTGGCGGCATGAAGATCGCCGAGTACGTCAAGAAAGCCGATTTGATCCCGCTGCCGCCCAACCCCACCGCCGAAACCGAAGCCGAATTCAAGCGGCTGCGCGCCAGCAAGGGCAAGACCCGCCCCTACGAAATTCGTAAGCAGATGCAGAAGGTCATGATGGAAGGCGTGGGTGTGTTCCGCGATGCCAACGGCATGAGCAACGCGCTCAAGGTTGTGCGCGAACTGCGCGAACGCTACCGCAACGACCTGACCTTCGATGATCGCGGTTACAAGTACAACACCGACGCGCTGGAAGCGTGGGAACTGGGCTGCTTGCTCGACCTCGCAGAAGTCACAGCGGTGAGCGCGCTGGAACGCAAAGAGAGCCGGGGTGGTCACAGCCGCGAGGACTTCACAGCCCGCGACGATGTGAACTGGTTGGTGCATACGCTGGCCTATCGCAAGGGCAGCGCGGTGTATCAGGAAGGTCAAAACACCATCGAACTCAACCTGAAGAAAAAGGTGGATATGTCGTTGGCGGCGGAAGACCCGCGCTTCATTCCGAAAGAGCGTGTGTACTAAGCATGACCGATTCCGAGAAAGCCATCCGGCAGGCTGTCGCCCGTTATCAGGGCGCAGCCTCCATAAACCTGATGAAGTCCATTTCGGTGATTGTCGTCGGTGTATTGATGATCTACCTGCTGGCTTCGGACAAGCTGTTCGATAGCAACAGTCAGGAATCGCCGCTGTATAAGACACTGGGGCCGGATGGGGTCAAGCTCGTCGTGCTGGGGTTCGCGGTGGTCGTGCTGGTGTTCGGTCTTTACTGGACGTACAGCCTGATCCGCAAATTACGGCACGGCGTGAAGGCTTATGAAGCAGAACTTCGCAAAAATATGGAAAACAACAGTAGGTGAGGTCACACATGGAAGTCACCTTTCGGATTCGACGTTACAACCCCGAAGAACCGGGTAAAAACAAGCCGTACTGGCAAGAATTTACCCTGAAAGATGTGAAGGAAACCGATCGCGTTCTGGAACTGCTGCACCGCGTAAAGTGGGAACTGGACGGCACGCTCGGCTTCCGGCGCTCCTGCTCGCACGGCATCTGCGGTTCGGATGCCATGCGTATCAACGGGCGCAACGCGCTGGCCTGCAAGCTACTCATCCGCAACGTGGGGACAAAAGTGCAGGTGGAGCCGATCCTCGGCCTGCCCGTGCTGAAAGACCTGATCGTGGATATGGAGCCGTTCTTCGCGCACTATCGTTCGGTGCTGCCGTACTTCGTCAACAACGACCCCGTTCCGGCGGACGGGCGCGAACGCTTGCAGGACGCGGAAGAACAGCAGATCATCAACGACACCACGAACTGCATCCTGTGTGCGTGCTGCACCACTTCCTGCCCCAGCTTCTGGGCGAACGGCGAATACGTCGGCCCGGCGGCGATGGTGCAGGCGCACCGCTTCATCTTCGACACCCGCGATCAGGCCTCGCAGGAGCGCATCGCGGTGCTGGCGGAGCCGGATGGTGTGTGGCGCTGCCGCACGATCTTCAACTGCACGCCGGCCTGCCCGCGTGGCATCGAAGTCACCCGCGCCATTGGCGAGGTGAAGCTGGCGATCATGCGCGGAACCCGCGACGGCATCATCAACCCGAAGGACATCAAGGTTCACGAGTAGGGCGAGAATCCCCTATCCCCCGACCCCTTTCTCCATACATGGAGAAAGGGGAGGAATGCGGGGCGGGTTCAGGCACAATCAAAAGTGTTTCCCATAAGGACACGGCGCAGGTCGTGTCCTTTTGATTGGGGCATAAGTCTTTTCCCCGCCCTATGTATGGGGCGGGGCAAGGGGTGGGGACTCCCCTTATCCCCGCGCCGCAAATACGCTATCATGAACCGCGCATCACATACCCCGGAGCGAAACGCATGTCCGTACCCCCTGTGCAGCGATTCGAGTCGTCCGAAGGCCACCGCATTTACCGCATCGCTATGGAAGCCTTCCCCGGTTTCATCGTGTACGCCTATCTGCTGCTAGGCGCGGGCGTTCCCACGTTGATTGATACCGGCTCCGGCTTCGGCAATAGCAACGATCATCTGCTGGAGGGGCTGAAAGCGGTGCGCGAGGACTTTGGCGAACCGCTGGGGCTGAAGGATATCCAGCGCATTCTGGTGTCGCACGGGCATATTGACCACTTCGGCGGCGTGGCCTTCATGGTGGAACAGACGGGCGCAGCGGTGGGCGTGCATGAGATTGATCGGCGCGTGCTGACCGCCTATGAGGAGCGCGTGGTGATCGCCACCAAAGACATGCGCGTGTATCTGGAACGCGCTGGCGTGAAACCAGAGCGCATGGGATCGCTGCTGGATATGTACGGCTTCGCCAAGAAGCATGTGCGCTCGGTTCCTGTGGCTTTCTCGCTGGATGAGGATACCCCGCTGGATGGGATGCGCTTCATCCATGCGCCGGGGCATTGTCCGGGACAGGTGTGCATCCACATCGGGGATGTGCTCATCACTGCCGATCATATTTTGTCGCGCATCACGCCGCACCAAGCGCCGGAGAGCATCACCGCCTACACGGGGTTGGGGCATTACTTCGAGTCGCTGCGGAAGGTGGCGCAGATCGAAGGGGTGCGGCTGGCGCTGGGCGGTCACGAAGACCCGATAGACGATCTATACGGGCGCATCCGCGACATTCGCGCCAGCCACGAACGCAAGCTGGAGCGTGTGCAGGACGCGCTGCGCGAGGCGGGCGAACCGTTGACGCTGACCGACATCTCACGGCGCATGTACCCGGATCGGCACGGCTATGATGTGCTGCTGGTGCTGGAAGAAGTGGGGGCGCACATCGAATATCTGTACCAGCACGGACGGCTGGCCGTGTGCAATCTGGATGAGGTGGAGCGCGAACCGAACCCCGCCCTGCGCTACGGGCTGGTGTAACGCGCCCATTGCGGACGGCTAGTGCTGCTGATGCGGGCGATGACCGCCATACAGCCACAACGCGGCGATGATGGCCGCGCCGAGGGGCAGCGACCAATCGAGCAGCGCCGGATTGTTGGCGAGGCTGCTGATGAAAATCACCGACACCAGCGAGATTAAGACGAGCAGCGCGAAGTATTCAATCTTCTGCATGATCTTTCCCTCTCTACTCTGCCTCTATCTTTACGTTATGCCCGTTTAGGGTGGCGCGGGGAGTGACAACCATCACCCTTTCACCCGCCATTTGTGCTATTGCTCACCTGCTACTCAGATAGCCGCTTTAGACTCAACAAATATCGGAAGTACAAGGGGGCGAAAATGCGTTGGATACGGGTTTCGGGCGCGATCATACTGGCGCTGGTGCTGTTGATGACCTTTCCGGCGGCGGCACATGACCCCGCTATCGAAGAAGATGATTGGGGCGGCTTCGATGCGCCCTACCAGACCGCCGATGCGACTGTCTCGTATGCGCTGCACGGCTATCTGGACGATGCCGATGTGGATGTGTTCACGCTGGATTTCCCCGAAGCCGATATGCTGCTCCGCGCCGAATTGTTGACTCCGGTGTGCGGGGCGCATTACGCCGACTTCTACCCGCAAATGGTGATTTTCGCGCCAGCGGCGGACGGCCTGACCGCCATTGAAGTGACGCTGCCCTTCGATGTGCCGGAGGGACTCGTCCCCATTTACAGTTCTGCGGCGGCACAACCCGAAGCCACGCCCGAACCGGAAGGCGAGCGCCCGACCTTCGTTGAACCCATCGGCGGCACGACCTTCTACGAGTCGCTGCGAACGGATTTGACGGTGACAACAGCCGGACGTTACTGGGTGGTGGTGTACAACCCGGATGGGCAGACAGGTGATTATGCGCTGGCGACGGGCTACCGCGAAGTGTTCAACTCATCCCCGCTGCAAATGATGCAGGCCGTAGCCGCCATCCGCAGCAATGAGTGGTTGCACCGTCGTTGTGACCTGCCGCTAGATGACCCGAACGCGGTGATCGAGCATGACCACGACGCCGACAGCGGCGGGTAGCGATTCGTTAACGGGGAATCGCTAGGCAATTTCCGCAATTCTTATACAATGGATATAAAGGCGTTCAACTGCTCATAGAATGCGATCCATTTATGCCACGCTCACAGGTTCTCCGCCAGCGGAATTGGACAGAAGAAGAACTGGTGAAAGCCGGTTTTTGTCACTATGCGCCCACTAAACGGTTGGTGATGGCGCGGGTGATTAAAAAAGCAGTGGACATCGAGATGACTCTGGAAGTTCTACGCGCCGACAGCGGGGACATCGTGTGCTACACCCCCGGCGATCAGGTGCAACCTTCGCTGGAGGGCTATGAGCACTGGCCGGTGCAGCCCGACCTGTTCAAGAAAACCTATAAGGCATGGGATGATCCGATGTGGCGTCCCAATGAGCCGGAAAAGCACCTGATGTTGAACGGTTGCAAACCGTATTTCAAGCATCTGGGCGTGTGGGCGCTCAAACTGCCGGTGGCGATTATGATGCAGTCGTTGGAAAGCCCTGAACCGGTGCTGGTGCCAGTCGGACGCTGGTTGTGCATCGGTTCACAGGGGGAGCCGTATCACATGAGCGACGAAAATTTCCACACGCGCTACCAGTTCCCCCCGCTGAAATAGTTCCCCGCAGGTCTTAGCCGCTTGGCAGCGCCACCGTCAGGGTGAGCGCGTCCATGCTGCCCGCCTGTTCCGCCCGCAGCAGCAGCCGCGAACGCTGTGTTTCGCCCATCGTGAACCCGCCCGCCGTCGGGAATAACGTGTTGTTGAATCCCGCGAGGTCTATATACAGATCGGGCGACGCGCCGCTCCACCACTCGGCAGCGGTGATCGCTCCGGCAGGGGCGTTCAGCACTGAGTCTGCGCTGCCCGTCGTGAGTAGCAACTGGTCGCCATTCACGCCCATCGTGAAAATCGGCTCGGTTTCGCCGTCCGCCAGCAGCGGCGTCAGCGTCCAATCGCCCGCCGTTTGCACATCCCCCGCCGTCAGCGTGAAAATCGCTTGCAGCAGCGAGGCCGCGCCCGTCGCCGCCCCTTCCGCATCCGGCGAGGTGGTCAGCAGCAACAGGTCGAACGGCGTGTTGAGCAGCGGCAGCGGGTTATTCGGACGCGGCAGCAGCGCCAGCACATACGGATCGCCCAGTTTGTCCAGCAGCGCGGTTTGCACGTCCACCTGTTGATACCGCTGCAAGTTCACCAGAAAGGCGCTGATGGCGGCCTGAAGCTGTGAACTGGTAGGCGGGGCGTTCAATGTATCCGCCGTTCCTGCCGTCATAATTGGCAGGCCGCCCAGTAGTTCGCGGGCGTAGTTGCTCATCGGCACGGCGGCCAGCGCGTCCCACAGGAAGGCGCGCAGGTTCGCGCCGCTATGCAGCAGAAAGGCGCTGCGCGGCACTGCATCCAGCAATTCCGCCGGAAAACTGACGGGGGTGTTCACATCCACCGCGCCATGCAACCGCACCTGTGTTTGGGTTTGGAACGTCGTTTCGTCCCACAGCAGCGCCGCGCCCGCCGCGTCATACGCGCCGGTCAGCAACCGCGACAGCCATGACGGTTCGGGGCGGATTTGCGCCCACGACTCGCCAAAAGCCGCCAGCAAACGTTCCGAATCCGGTAGACCGTTCAGCAGGCCGTTGGTCGCCGCCAGCAAATGATCGCCCTGCACATAAGCGGTAGCGAGCGCATCCGGTAGCGAGGCGCGTATATCACGGAAGGCGGTCTGTTCGCTCAGGGCAGGCGCAGCGCCCGCCTGCACATCCAGCGCGGCGCGGACAAAATCCGGCGCACCGATGAACACCGCCGGCGTGGTCAGGGCGATGGCGGTCTGGTCATCCGCGTACACTTGGACACCGCGATAGGTGCTTTCGGTCATGCCTGCCTGCCCCTGTATGATCGGGCTGAGGTGCGCCGCCGCGCTGACCAGATCACTGCTGGAAAGCACCAGCAGCACATTGTCCGGGTTGGCGATCAGCCCGCCGTTGAAGCCCTGGTAGGCAATCAGCAGATCATCACCCAACCATGACAGCACGTTCTGCGAGAAGGTCACGCCTTCCACATCAAACCACTGGTCAAGCGGGAAGAAGCCGTCCCAGCCGATGCCGCCTTGCTGCGCGATCACCCGTTCAGGCTGCACCAGCGCGGCGGCGAAGTAGGAGGCGTTCAGCGTGCGCAGGGTGGCAGCAGCATCGGTCAGGTTCAGTTCGAGGGTGGCAACCGAATCGGCGGGGACAAAAGCAGTCAGATCAGGTGTATCCTGTGCGACAGCCGCGCCGCCCAGCAGCCCACCGATGACCACGAGGAGAATCAACCATTTCCACATCGTCACACGCTCCTGTTGCCCGTTGAAATCGGGACAGTCCATACAAAAAGAGAGGCGAACCGCATCTGTCCGCCCCTGCTCTTACTGTAGTCGAAATGTTTGCGACTCGGCAAGCCGCTTTCATGGACTGCTCATAGGGCGCTACACGCCCACATCACGGCGCTGGAAGCACCACACGCTGCCGACGACCAGCAGCGCCGCCAGCAGCAGCAACAGCAGAACGTTGCCCCCGTTCAGGCCGTTGGTCATCACCCCCATGCTGTCGTAGTAGCTGAAGAACGACAGCGCCCGCAGCACATCGTTCAGTAAACCGCTGCCGTTGCGCCCGATGAAATCCGCGAAATAACTGGCGACGATGATCGTGGATGTGACAGCCAGCGCAGTGGATTTGCGCCGCGCCCATGCGCCCACGAACGCGGTCAGCGCCAGCATGAGCAGCAGGCCGGGGATCAGGTTCACGGTACTGGCGACCAGCTTGGGCGTGCTGATTTTCAAAGCCGAGTTGTTCAAGCCTAGCACAAGACCGGGCAGGGAGATCAGCGCGATTCCGACAGCGATCAGCGCGTAGGCGGCGAACTTTTCCACCACAACGCGCCAGCGCGGGACAGGCAGCGCCAACACCACATCCAGAATGCCCTCGTCTTCCTCGTTGGCGGTGATGTTCATCCCCGCCCACACCGCCCATACCGCCAGAATCAGGAGCGCATAGCCGAAGTAGCTAAAGCTGATGAAGCCTTCGGGCGTGGCAATCGCCGCTGCGTCATTCACGCCGAGCAGCTTAAACACGGCGGTGGGCATACTCGCCATCAAATCGGCGTACTGCTTCAGGGTGTCCATCGTGGGGACGACCACCGCGATATAAAAGCCTAGCACCGCCATGCTGCCGCCCCACCACACGATTTGCTTCCAACTGCGGCGCAGCGTTTCGGTGAAGATCACGCCGTTCATCGGGTCGCCTCCTTTCCAGATGTGCCGCTGTAGTAGGTCAAAAAGACTTCTTCCAGCGTGGGTTCTTCCGTCACCATCCCGGTCACATAGTAGGGCGCGAGGGCGCGTAGCAGCGGGTCGAAATCGCCAACCAACCGCAGCCGCAGCCCGTCCGGTAGCGCCTGCACTTCGCTCACGCCGACCACCTGTGCCAGCGCGTTCGCCGCGACGGGTTCGCGGAAATGCAGCGTCACCCACTGGAAATCGGCGTGCATCAGGTTGGATACGGATTCGACGGCTTTCAGTTCGCCGCCGCGCAGAATGCCCACGCGGTCACAAATGGCCTGCACCTCGCTCAACACATGCGAGGACAGGAACACCGTCCGCCCTTCGGCTTTCACATCCAACATCAGTTCGTTGAAGATTTGCTGCATCAGCGGGTCGAGTCCGCCGGTGGGTTCGTCCATGATGAGCAGGTCAGCGCGGTTCATCAGCGCCAGTACCAGCCCCAGTTTGCGCTTGTTGCCGGACGAATAGGTACGCACCTTCAGCGTGGGATCGAACTGCAAGCGGTCTACCAGCTGCCGCACATAGGCCGCATCCACGCCGCCGCGCAGTTTGCCCACGTAGTCCAGCACTTGCTGCCCGGTATACCCTTTCCACAGGTTCAGCTCACCGGGCAGGAACCCGATGCGGCGGTGCAGCGCCACGCTGTTCGCCCGCGCATCCTCGCCAAAGAGCAGCACCCGCCCGGTTGTGGGGCGAATCAGGTCGAGCAGCAGGCGGATGGTGGTGGTTTTGCCCGCGCCGTTCGGCCCCAGATAGCCGAAGATTTCGCCCTGCTGAATGGTGAGATTCAGCCCTTTCAGCGCATCCACCTGTTCTTTGCGCGACCGCTGATAGGTCTTGCTCAACTGTTCAATCTGGATGACAGCGGTGTTCGCGGTCATATACACTTCCTCCGGCTTACAAGCTCATCCGCGTGCCTTTATTATACGCCCGACGGGGGAAAAGGGAGGCTGTGATAGATCACGAACCGCCTGAAACCCGCCGTGAATCAAAAACCCCTGTTCAGGGTGAGCAGGGGTTTGGGGTTGCGAATGTTCCGGTTTAGAAGCCAGTCAGGTGCGACAGGTCAGCGCGGCCTTTTTGCAGGGCGCTGATGGCCTGCAACAGGCCGATGCGTCCGCGCCGCAGTTCCGGTTCGGGCGCGTTCACCATCACATGATTGAAAAAGTCGGTGATGGCGGGCAGCAGCGGCGAGAACACCGTCAGGAACACCGCGACATTGGCATCGGGGTTCAGTTTGGCCGCCGCCTTCTGATAGGCCGCAAACAGCACCTTCTCCTGCGGTTCTACCAGCGCATCGGCATTTAACGGGTAGCGTTCGCTTTCGGCGCGGGTGATGCGGACGCAGCGGGCGAAGCCGTCCAGCAGCCCTTCCCAGTCGTCGCGGGCGACCCACAGCGAGAGTTCGCGCATCCCTTCGAGTGCGCGGGACGGGTTGGCGCTCTGTTCCGCCAGCACCGCCGCGATCACATCACGCGGCCAATCCTGTTCTTCCACCCATGCCCGCAGGCGACCGCCGATGAAGTCCAGCACGTCCGACTGCACCTGCGCCGATACCGGCACGGGCTGCACGTCCGCCACGACCTTCACCAGTTGCGCGAGGTTCACATCCAGCTTTTTGCTGGCGACGATCTGGATCACGCCCAGCGCGGCGCGGCGCAGGCCGTAGGGGTCTGCCGTCGAACGCGGCGCGAGTCCCACCGCGAACAGGCCGACCAGACTATCGAGGCGGTCTGCCAGCGCCAGCAGCGTACCGGCGGCGCTTTCCGGCAGGATGTCGCCCGCCGAACGCGGTAGCCAGTGTTCAAAAATGGCCTTCGCCACCGCCGGGGTTTCGCCACTCAGACGGGCATATTCGCGCCCCATCGTGCCTTGCAGCGAGGTCATCTCGACCACCATGCGGGTCGCCAGATCAGCCTTGTAGATGGCGGCAGCCCGCAGCGCGGTTTGCAACTCGTCACCCTTCACGCCCAACGCAGCGGCCAGCGGCGCAACGACTTTCGCTACGCGCTCACTCTTGTCCAGCATCGAGCCGAGTTTCTCCTGAAACGTCAGCGTAGACAGGCGCGACAGGTAATCCGCCAGCGGCTTCTTGCGGTCTTCGGCATAGAAGAACGAGGCATCCTCGAAGCGGGCGCGGAGTACCTGCTCGTTGCCATGCGCCACTTTATCAAGGTGCTGGTCATCGCCGTTGCGGACGGTGATGAAGTACGGCATCAAATTGCCCTGCGCATCCTCCACCGGGAAGTAACGCTGCTTCTTCGCCATCACCATCACCAGCACTTCACGCGGCAGTTCCAGATAGCGTCCCTCGAACTTGCCCAGCAGCGCCGTCGGGCGCTCCACGAGGTTGGTCACTTCGTCCAGCAGCGCCTCTGACTCCGGCACGCGCCCGCCCACACTCGCCGCAATCGCGGCAATCTGTTCGCGGACGGCTTCGCGGCGCAATTCTTGATTCAGGATCACGCCCTGCTCTTTGAGCGCGTCGAAATAAGCACGCGGGTTGGAGACGGTCATCTCCGGCGACCCGAACGGGCGCAAGCCGCGTGTGACCGCGCCGCTGGCGATGCCGGCATAGTCGAACGGGATGACGGTGTTACCGAACAGCGCGGTGAACCAGCGCAGCGGACGCGAGAAGGCCAGCGCCGTCGCGTTCCAGCGCATCGCCTTGCCGAACTTGATGCTGCCGACCAGCTTGGGCAGCGCCTCCGCCAGCACTTCGACGGCAGGCCGTCCGGTTTCGCGCACGAGGGCGGTCACGTACTGACCGCCGTCAATCTCCTGCACCTTCAAATCTTCCACGCGCACCCCGCGCCCGCGTGCGAACCCTTCGGCGGCCTTCGTCGGCTTGCCGTCGGCATCGAAAGCGCGGTTGGCGGGCGGCCCTTTTTCGAGGCGTTCCTCGTCCGGCTGACGGGCAGGCACATCCCACGCGGTCAGCACAAGGCGGCGCGGCGTGGCATAGACTTCCACGCCCTGCGGCGGCTTCAATCGCAGCCGTTCAAACAGGTTCAGCGCCATATCTTCCAGTTGTTCCTGCGCCGCGCTCACATCGTCGGCGGGCAGTTCTTCCACACCGATCTCCAGCAGGAAATCGGCCTTATCCAGCGCGGGCAGTTCGCCCAACGGGGCAGCTTTTTGCAGCGCGGGCGCTTCCCACCCCTGCGACTGCTTTAGCATCGGGTAGCCCATCGCCTCACGCTGGGCGGCGAAGGCTTTGGTCACATCGCGGGTGAGGGCGCGCATCCGGTGGAAATAAGCCGCACGTTCGGTCACGCCAATCGCGCCGCGTGTATCCAGCACATTAAACAGGTGGCTGCACTTCAGCACGTAGTCATAGGCCGGCAGCACCGCGCCCGCCGCCAGCGCCCGCTTGCTCTCGCCTTCGTAGACTTCAAAGGTCTGCATCAGCCCTTCGATGTCCGCAAGGTCAAAATAGTAGGCGCAGTGTTCTTTTTCGCTCTGAAGGAACACATCCCCGTAGGTCAGCCCCGGCACCCATTCGATGTCCCACGCGGCGTTGGTGTCCTGTAGGGCGATGGCGATACGCTCCAGACCGTAGGTGATTTCGACGGATACCGGCTCCAGTTCCAGACCGCCGGCCTGCTGGAAATAGGTGAACTGGGTGATCTCCTGCCCGTCCAGCCACACTTCCCAGCCCAAGCCCCACGCGCCCAGCGCCGGACTTTCCCAGTTGTCCTCCACAAAACGGATGTCATGTTCACGCGGGTTGATGCCCAACGCCTCCAGCGACTTCAGGTACAGCTCCTGCGGGTTGCCCGGATCGGGCTTCAGGATGACCTGATACTGGAAGTAATACTGCATCCGGTTGGGGTTTTCACCGTAACGGCCATCATCCGGGCGAACGCTCGGCTCGACATAGGCCACGCGCCAGGGTTCCGGGCCGAGGACGCGCAACAGCGTGGCGGGGTTGCCTGTCCCGGCTCCCACCTGTATGTTGTAGGGATTCCAGATCAAGCAGCCCTGTTCGGCCCAGAAGTCGTGCAGCTTCATGATGATCTGCTGGAAATTCAACGGTTTCGCCATAAGATGCCCTAGCCTTGTAATGGGATGAGAGACAAGGGTGATTATAAAGGACAACCGCTGGATTATCGAGACAGGCCGCGAGGGGGTTAGGGCAAACGCATCAAATCACAAATGGCACTTATTCGCCGGGTTGAAAGGCGGGACAATTCGCGTCCCGCCTTTCAACCCTCGCTAGGTCGTTTGCACGTCTTCCCGCCGCCGCCGCAGGATGCGGGCGTACAGCGCCAGTGCAGGCGACAGGATGACGGCACTGGCGAGCAACGCGGCGCGAATGCCCAACCGTTCTCCGATCAAGCCCACCGGCGGCCCCCCGACAATCTGCCCCAGCGCGTCCACCTGCCCACTCATCGAGATCACCGTCGCCCGCACATTGGAGGGGACGTGCTGGTTAATCCATGTGGTCTGAATCGGCTCGATCAGCGTCCGGCTGATGGTGATCGCCCAGCGCAGCACCACCGCCAGCGCGAAACTACCCGCCAGCGCAAACCCCGCCAGCAGCAGCACCAGCCCCGCCGTCAGCAGCGCCGAAGCCAGCGCCAGCGCCCGCCCCGCGCTCATATCCAACCGCCGCCGGGCGAGATGCAGCGCCCCCGCCGCCAGCAGCCCGCCGATCAACCCGATCAGGTTCATCCACACCACCGGTTGCAACCCGCCCAGCGTGGGTAGGCTAAAGCTCTCCAGCAGGTGCGCGGTATTCAAGCGGTCAAACCCTTCACTGTACAGGCCGAAGAACAGCCCGATGCCGAGGATTGCCAGCAGCGCCGGACTCCCACGCACAGCCTGTGCCCCTGTCCGCAGCGTATCACCCATGTGCGCCCAGCTTCCGCGCTCATCGGGCGGGACGGGGGTGAATCCGGTTTCCGGCATGACCGCCACCAGAAACAGCGCAAACCCGATGAACAGCGCCCCGCCGAGGACGATGGGCAGGTTTACCATCCAGCTACCGAGTAGCATGGCGATCAGCCCCGCGCCGATGCCCACCAGCGTCCCGATCTGCGCGGCTTGCACGAAGATCGGCCCTACGCGGCTTTCGCCCACTTCATCGGTGATCCACGCCTCCTGTGCGCCGCTGGTGAAGGTGTAGCCGATTCCCCACAGCACCTGCCCGACGAGGATTCCGCCGAATGTGCCACTCAGCCCTTCGGTCATGAACCCCAACCCGGTGAGGATGAACCCGATGATGATGGATAGGCGGCGGCTGTAGACATCTGCTACCACGCCTGTTGGGATTTCAAACAGGAAGATCGCCAGTTCCAGCGTCGTCCCCACCAGCACCAGTTGCAGCGGCGACAGGCCGACGGTCTGCACCTGATAGACCATGTTGACGGCGAATACGAATCCGGTAGCCAGTGCCGCCGCCGCGCTCATCAGAATAAACAGGCGATCTGCACGCATCTTGCGCGAATAGAATGCAAACATTGTCACGATGTCCCGCTTGTATTCAAGTATTTCGGACTGAATCATGCAAAAATGGCGGAATGTAGACCACGAACAGCCACCGCACAAAACCATACGGGACATACGAGCCAGCGAAGGTTGGTGGCAAACCCCATTGTGTGCCACATCATCGCCATCTGATGACCGCTAAACACGCAAAGGCTAACAAACGGCGGTTGGAGGCGCAACCATCTGGCAGAAAACGGGGCGCAGGACGAATTGCTCTGTACCCCCGGCGGCGGTATCATCATACCTATCCGTATTGCATGGGGAAGGTCGCAGGGAAACGTTATGCGCAAGTTTGTCCTTTTTGCCATTCTCGCGGCGTTGCTGGCGGGTTGCCGTCTGGTTCCCGGCACTGGCGATAGCATCAACGATGCCGCCTCCGCAGATCGCTTCGTGCCCCAAAGCGTCGCCGGTTACACCGTGACCGATGCCACCAGCATCAGCGATGCGTTGACCAAAGCCGGTATCGCCGGTTCTACCCTCAGCGGGAATGTGCCGCTGGCGGGGGTTATCGCCAAGTTGGACGGCATGATCCAGTGCTACAAAAGCGTGGGCGCGGTTTCTGCCCGCGTGTACACCGAACAAAACCCCAACCTGCTCGGCATTCCCAAAATCGGGGCGCTGGCTGTCGTCAATACCACCCGCTTAGGGCGCAACTTCCTGCAATGTGCGCTTAATACGGGCGTATCGGCACAGGCCGTTGACCAGATTCAGCCCTGCGGCGGTTCCGGTCAGAAGATCGTCAACAACGAAACGCTGGAATATGTGTATGCGTCCACCGCGCCGGAGTTATGCGCGTTCTTCCAGTCCCAATTCAATTGATAAGGCCCCCGCTGCACGCGAGAAAGCGCCGCCATGAGTGATGCGCTCCGCGACGGGTCAGTTTTCGGGTCGTATTTCCTGAGCGACCAAATCGGGACGCACCTCCGAGCGTGATAGCAGCGACCTGCGCCGTTTGACTAAGATGGCATGGTCGCTGGATGGGCTGCATATCGCTTTTGAAACCGACCGCACTGGCGATTGGGAGATTTGCAGGTCGTATGCCTGCGGCGGGGATGTGCGTCTCCTGATGAACAACAGCGCCGATGATGGGTTTCCGGCGTGGCGGCCTGTGCTGACCCCGCCGACACCCCCACTGGAAAGCACGCCACAGTAGGTACAAGGATAGGCTATGCTCAAAACCTTCTATCTGGTCTGTGCCATCATCGGCACATTGATTCCTTGGTTGTTCTTTGGGAATTTCTTTGCCACGCAGGGCGTGAATGTCCCCCAGTTTGTTTCCAGCCTGTTCGTGAATGGCGCGGCGGGCGGATTTTCGGCAGATGTGCTGATTTCGCTGCTGGTGTTCTGGGTGTGGTCGTATAACGACTCGCGCCAGAATCACATCCGGCGCTGGTGGCTGGTTCTGCCCGCCAGTTTGACTGTTGGTCTGTCGTTGTCGTTGCCGCTGTATCTGTATTTGCGTGAAGATAGGCGTTCGGGTTAGTCCGGCAGGAGTGGCAGGATGATGCGGAAAACGCTGCCCTGCCCGATCACGCTGTCCGCTTCCACGCGCCCCCCGTGTCCTTCTACAATCTGGCGGGTGATGGTTAGCCCGAGACCGTGACCGCTGGCATGGGCTTCTTCGGTGTTCCGAGCGCGGTAAGCCCGTTCAAAGATGTGCGGTAGTTCTTCGGTGGCGATGCCGATGCCGGAGTCGCGCACTTCGATAACCGCGTCCTGCTGTTCGCGCCACACCCGCACCGCGATCAGGCCATCATCCGGCGTGTACTTCATGGCGTTCCCGATGATGTTGCTGGCTGCCCGCCAGAATTTGGAGGCGTCCAACCGCACCATCAGCGCCGAGTCGGTGCGTTCAAAGCTCAACTGCTGGTTCTTTTGTAGCGCCAGCGGTTCATGGTCGCTAATCAGTCGGCTGATGAATGCGCCCACTTCCAGCGGTTCTAACTCGTAAGTGACGTTTCCGGATTCCAGTTTGGCGATGCCATTCATCTCGTCGAGCAGTTGAGTCAGGTGGACGATCTGATCTTGTAAGGCGCTGGTGTAACGAGCGCGGCGCTCAGGATCAGACATGGATTTTTGCAGCAGGTACAGGCTGGTATTCAGGGCGGTCAGCGGCGTTTTCATATCGTGCGAGGTGTCGCTGATGAGGTGGCGCAGCATTTGCACCCGTTCGCGCTGGACAGCCAGTTCCAAGCGTTCGGCTTCCGTTTTTCGGAGCTGGCTGATGTCGCGGATTGTCATCACCACCGTCGTAACTTGCCCGCCGCCGTCCAGAATGGGCGAGCCGGTATAGCTCAAATCAACCGTCTGACCGGACACGGTGACTTGAACCGTGCTGGAAACCGGCTTGCGGTTGACGATCACTTGCTCATGGTCGCGGTCTAGCTGGTCAATCGCTTCCGCATTCAGCCCCAACTCGCTCCACGAACGCCCGATGACCTGATTGAGTTCGCGCTGAAGGTAGCGCAGGGCGGTGGGGTTGGCATACATAAAGCTGCCATGCCGGTTGAGAATCAGCAGCAGGTCAGGCGTGGCGGCCAGCACCGTATCCAGCATCGCCATCTGTTCGCGCAGATTCACCGCCATCCGGTGCATCGTGCGTTCGGTTTCTTCCTGCTCACTGATGTTGCGCACAATCACCAGCACTTGATCCTGTTCATGGTCGAGCGCCACGTAGCGGGCTTCAAAGCTCTGCATCCCGCGCTGGGTGAGGATGGTATATTTCAGCGTTTGCAGGCTGCGGGTATCCAGCGCCCGCTGGATACCCGCCAGCATGGGGGCGGCCTGTTCGGGCGGGAAGAAATCGTACAGATGCGCCCCGATCAACCGTTCAGGCGGCGCAACGAGGTCTTCCTTCACGGCGGAACGTGCATCCACATACACACCCGAACGGGTCAACACCAGAATCACATCCGGGATGGCATTCATCAGGGCGCGGTTGTGGTATTCGGCGTTGCGTAAACCCTGTTCCACCCGCTTGCGGTCGCTGATGTCGCGGACGATGGTGATGATCTCGAATTGTCCATCGTGACGCTGCGCCCGACGGCCTTGCATCTCGAACCACAATAGCCGCCCGTCGTAGTGGGGCATTCGGAACACGCAGGCCGCCGCTTGATCGTCCTTTTCCACATGGCGGACAAAATCCCGAACCATCGCTTGATCTTCGGGATAAACCAGATCGAGGGTGGATTGCTGAAGGATTTCGGCGGGTTCATACCCCAGAATCGCCCGCGACGAAGGCGATACGTACAGCGGCCAACCGTCCGGCGTGCAACGCACAATCATATCGCTGGCGTGGTCGGCGATCAGGCGAAACTCCCGTTCGCTTTCCGCGATCTGGCGGGTGCGCTGTTCCAGTTCGGTGCGGTACAGCGCACGGATGGCATTCGCCGCTACCGTAACGACAGCGGTGATGACCGCCAGAATGAGCGAGGGCAGCACATCGTCCGGGTCTAAAAACAGGTTAATCACGGGCAGAATCACCAGCACTGCCAGCGTGATGCTCGTCACGCCGATCATGTACCAGCCTTCTAGCAGGATTCCCGCCAACAGAATAGCAATCGCCACAAAGGGCAGCGGCGCGATTTGCGGCGGAACAGCCAGCGCCTCCGCCAGCGGTTCAGCCACAATGACCATGACCACCAGCAAGGCGACCAGATTGTAAAAGCGGGTACGGCTGGCGAAATAGGCTACAACCAGCGCCAAGCCCGACAGAACCGGCGCATGGAGATTTTCCGGGGAGACTATTTGCAGGAAGATGATGAGCGCGATGACCAGCGGCAGAAAGAGGATCAAAATGGAAGACAGCAAGCGTGCGCGTTCCCGTTCCAACGGCGACACAATCGCCGGCGGGGGATCAGTCAAGCGCCGCCAGAGCAATTCAAACCGAACCGCCCACAGAGGCGACGGATAACCCTCAGAAATACCTTGAGGTTGCCGCATGTCTATTCCAGATTTGATTACAGGGATTATTCTATACGCTTTTGCATTTATGCACTATGTAATTTTGATGAGAAAGTTTTTACACGGGGGCGGAGATAGGGGATTTCCCGCCAACCGGTTTGCTTGCAGCTTGGCAAATCGAGGGATACAATTTTTGTGCGCCTGCGCGGTTTGTTTCCGCATCGGCGACGCAATCATTTGAAAGAACCAGAAGGTGTGGATGCTGATCCAACGCCTTCGCTTTTAGGAGCACACTCAAAATGACTTCAACTTCCGACATCATCAAGAGTAATAAAGATTACACACTCACCAGTTGGACGGCGCAGGGCGTCTGGAATCCGGCGGTGATGGATCATGCCGAGGGCGTGTACTTCTGGGATACGGAAGGCAAGCGGTATATTGACTGGTCGTCGCAACTGGTGAATGTGAACGTGGGACACAGCCACCCGCACGTCATCAAGGCCATACAGGATCATGTCGCCAAGATTAGCTATGCCACCCCCAGCTATGCCACCGAAGCACGCGGGCGACTGGGCCAAATGCTGGCGGAAGTGACCCCTGGCAAGTTGAGCAAGGCGTTCTTCACCAACGGCGGCACCGACGCGATTGAAAACGCGATCAAGATGGCGCGGCTGTTCACCGGCAAAACCAAGATTCTCACCCGCTACCGTTCGTATCATGGTGCGACCTTCGGGGCGGCGACTGCCGGCGGCGACCCGCGCCGGCACGGGCATGGCCCCGGCATCAGCGACATTGTGCGCCTGCCCGATCCGTATGCCTACCGCAGCCCGGTCTATCGCGGGCGCACGCAGGAAGAAGGCGATGCCATCATGGCGGACATGGTGGAAGAAATCGTGCAGATGGAAGACCCGAAATCGGTGGCCGCCATCCTGATCGAAGGCTACAGCGGCACCAGTGGCATTATCCAGCCGACCGCCATTTACTGGAATCGCCTGCGCGAGATTTGCGACCGCTATAATATGCTGCTGATCGTGGACGAAGTGATGAGTGGCTTCGGGCGCACGGGCGAATGGTTCGGCGTGGATCATTACCCGAACGTGCAACCGGATATCATGGCTATCGCCAAAGGTGTGACCAGCGGGTACGTGCCGTTGGGCGCGGCCATCGTGAGCGAGGAAATCGCCTCGTATTTCAACGATCATACGCTCTCGATGGGGCTAACCTACAGCTCGCACCCGTTGGCAATGGCCGCCGGCGTGGCAAACATCGAAGTTTACCGCAGCGAAAATCTGATCGAAAATGCCCGCGATATGGGTAAGGTTCTGCGGCGCGGGCTGATGGATCTGGCCGAGAAGCACGCGGTAGTGGGTGATATTCGCGGCGCGGGGCTGCACCATGTCCTCGAACTGGTCAAGAACCGCGACACCCGCGAACCGCTGTCCCCTTGGCAGGGCGCGTTCTCGGAGCCGATGCAGATCATCAACAAGACGCTGAAGGAAGAAGGCATGGCGACCTTCGTCCGCTGGAACTTAATTTTCAACTGCCCGCCGCTGGTCATCACCGACGCGCAAGTTAAGGAAGGGCTGGACATCCTTGACCACGCCCTGACCAAAGTAGACTCGTTCTACGAAGGTTAAGGGTTTCGCAGTGCTCAGTTGCAAAGATTGGGGTAGCAGGTAAAATCAGGGCATGAGCGAAAAACGAGAGAGTAAGTACGTCCGGTTTGCCCGTCTGGCGTATGCCGCTGCCCAAGCGAGCATGCCGCGCTA
>Ga0172373_10004390_pt1 | contig 19965 bp, 9 predicted proteins | sample Lak10m_2_FD_114546 | JGI IMG/M metagenome (GOLD analysis project Ga0172373, IMG submission 114546) | Freshwater microbial communities from Kabuno Bay, South-Kivu, Congo - kab_092012_10m | ecosystem: Environmental > Aquatic > Freshwater > Lake | place: Democratic Republic of the Congo: South-Kivu...
CATAGCTTCGGTCCAGTGCCGCAGCGAGCCCTTCGACTGCTACAGCTGCGCCGCCGACTGCGTCCCCGTTTTCATGTTCTTCGCGTCGTCTTCGCTCAAAAATTTGGAGAATAAACTCTTGTTCTCTGCGGTCTGGCTCGCGCAGAGGTCGAGGCTCTTACTCAGGCAAAATCTATTGCCAACATCCGTGTTTTTTGTGAACAGTAGCGACCCACAAATCATACGGCAGACCATGCTGCTGTTGCCTCAAGCCCAAAGCCAGTGGCTCCAAGACATAGCGCACGACACCCTGTTCATGGGCGCCCTCGTCTGCTGCGCCTTCACCGTTCCCTTTTCTATGGCTTTGAAGCTGCCAGTTTTGGCCATAAGCTTATTCCACGCCGTGTTCTGGGGCCAGCAGATGTCGCTGGGCTACGACGAAGCCTGTGTATTAGGCAAGCTTCACAGAAGATACTTGGCTTTAAAGGAAGGATACGAAGAAAGAAATCCGGTGTATACGGGAGCCGTATCCGTCTACAATCAGTACGTGCAGGGCTGGGGCGCCGACTACATCTTCAAGCATGAGCTAAACTACACGCATAACATCAAGAATGCGTTCCATGAACGTTTGACAGAGAGCGTGCTCTTGAACAGGACTCTGTGCAATGCCCGCGCTCTGACTTCTTCGTCTGCTCACGGCGTGTCGCTGTTACTGCTGCGGCTTCTGTCATCCAATCCAGAAACAAGAGAAAGAGATATGCCCTGGCTCCAAGACACCTTCTACTGGATCTCGGGCATGTCTAGAGTATGGGCAGCAGACAGCGAGCAGCAGCACATAGACCGCCTTGTCAGACACGTCACAACAGATATGAAATCTCTTCAGGTAGCATACCACACCATTTTGTCTCAGTGGAATCAAGTCAATGGTAGCATACAAGAACTTAAGCCCACGATCGCCCACGTCTACAGGCACCTGGCGGCTGCTCGAGATTTCAAACCCCCACCTGACATCTTCAGCGTAGCCGATCGCCACATAGCAGACAGACTCAACAAAAAAGACGCGCAGCTCGCTGCCTTAGCTCGCCTCGACAGAGGTTTCTTTGTGAGATACATGGTAGACCTACCGTTTCCAGGCGCGTGGGACATTCCAGCTCAATGGATTCAAAATGCAGATGCCTTTGTGGAGGCTATCGACTACGACACCTTGATACCGTCCATACTCAGCGCCAATATCCACACCCTCTTCCGCATGGCCCCCGCTCAATTTTCAGAGAATATATTGATGCATTTGCAGGGGGATGCATACAGCCAGCTATACCTGGCTCTCTACGCGGGCTTAAATCCCATGTTTTGGCATGCAGTCAATGCCTTCGTCAACAAGCACGTCATTCAAGGACTACAACACAAAGCAAAAACCGCTGATCTAATCCAAAAACAAAACTTGGATTTTTTGAGAGGCAATTCCCCACACCCAATGTTCAAAATGATCGCCGCAGCCACCTGCATAGCCCCAAGCACGGTCACAGAGATGCTCAGAAAATGGATTCCTGCCATAGAGGAAATCTTCATGAAACAGTCGCCTCCCGAAGATCTCGACGGCTATTTCGACATGATGTGCTCCCAAGTCAAGTACCACGTATCCACAGAGTCGAAAATCATCGACTTCATCCAAAAAGACTTGATCCAAGAAAAGCTTGCTTCGTATGAATTCAGTCGAGATGGCAAGACGCTCAGGGCCCCCATGCGGGATATCACAGAGCAGATTGCGTTTTTGATGCGTCAATTTCCAGACTTAGTGTTGGCATCAGCTGCGGTAGCAGCACAGCAGCAAACACTGGAGAGAAGGGGCGCTACCTACTGGATCTTGCATTTTTTTCCCTACATGAGGCGAGCCAACAACAGCATTGACATCAAAGAATACATCAGCGTGCTTCTACCGTGGTCCAGGCAGCCCATCTACGAGACCGTATGGAGCTGGAATTGGCTTCGTCGAGCGCAAAACATTCTACAAAAGTTTTACCTCGCTAATAGATCGAGCTTCATGTCTCGCTTTGTTTATGCCTTAGCAGAGAGCATCTTCTGGACTGCAGAAGAACACGACGACGAGTCGCTGACGACGATGCTCCAAATTGCACACGAGCTGAGGCAAGCGGCAGACTCCAAGTACGACATGGAGAGGGACCTCGAGAAGGCCTTAGACTTCTTTGCTGAACGCGTGGCAAAACCATACTTAGACTCTTCTGCCCAAAGCCAAAGCACTCAATCCGAAATGAGGAAAGTCTTGGCTCTGATCCAAAACTTTGAAGCCCCTATCCACAACCAAAAAATTAAAATCAAAGCATTTGCATCAGTGCAGCCAACGCACTATGCGAATCTCATGAATTCCTTTTAATGTTTTTTTTGGGGCGAAAGGCTTTAAATATAACCAAAATCAAACACACAAAAAAAATAAAGATTTATGGCTTTGGTAAGCGTCCAGAAATCGAAGAGGCCTGCTTCTCTCACGCCCATAGTGATTCCTGCGCCAACTCTGCGGATCATGTCGAAAACAGAAGGCCAAGGCGTGACTTTTTCACTGCATACCATGTACGACAACGTCTTGGTCACTGAACAAGACAAGCCACGATTTGGCAATGACTTGGGCTACGTGCGCGTCGAATACAGCAAAACCGAAGACTTAAACCAATGCCCTCCGACGTCATGCAAAAATTTTATCTATGTGATCGACACGAGCGCTTCCATGTGCAACGGCGAGAGGCTCGCAAAGGCCAAGCTTGGATTCCAAGCCAGCTGCGCGATGCTAGATCCGTGCGTCACTGTCACTGTGATTTTTTTCGAGTCCCATGCCCAAATCATATACAGTGGCCTCAACCCATTCTACGCTCCGTCGCAAGACGAAAACAACCAGAAGAGCGTGATGCAGAAGCTGCTGGATAAGATGAGGACTGGAGGAGGCACCAACATCATAGCGGCTCTAGAGCTGACTGCAGCCCAGGTCAAGCAACATCTGGGAGAAAACATCACGGTGTTGCTCATGACCGATGGCGAGGACCTCGAGATGTCGGATGTCATTGTTTTAGACAAAGACTTGGCTGAGGAGGAGAGGAGCAAGTGGCTAGATGGCGTGCTCAAGAACGTGTCTGGAGTGCAGGTTCACATTGTGGGCATCTCGCACGACGCAGCGAGCGGCGACTTGGCTTACTTGAGCCAGCTCACGCACGGCACTTTTGTGTGCGTCAAGAACAACGAGATTATTGACGTCATGGGCACTCTGCTGGGCTTGGTCGAAGAGAAGATTCCCCAAGCCATCACCCTCGCCGTCAAGCTCACCACCAAGGACGAAAACCGCCTGCTTCTCAAGACTCGCGTCCCCCTCATCGCTTCGAAGCCGTCTAAGATTCCATTCAAGATTCCTCTGGATATGGCTTGCGAAAGCAGCAGGCTCAACATCCAGGCTATCTTGGAGGTCACTCCCATGGGACAAGAGACCGAATCCGCTTCTCATTCCACGATCATAACCCAAGAAAAGGACCTACACATCTTCAAAAAGTACGAAGACGTCGTGAGCCAAGGGGCGCCGCACTTGGAGTGCATCTTGGAAGAAGCGCACCGCCTTTGGGGCGAGTACAACCTCAAGATCGCCTTCAATTTGCGCAACTTCAACAAGAAATCCATCTCCAAGAACATAGACCTCAACAGAGAGCTCATGACGCAGATACTGGACTTCAAGGAATACCTCTTCGTCATGGACTGCGAGCAAAAAACCACTGCGAGCCTCCAAGACGAACTCGACCACTACGTCAAGCAGCTCCAAGGCCAAGCCGCCGACATGCGCGAGTGCGTCGAGAACAGCAAGCGCCGCCTCCTCGCAGAGCAGAGGGCGCTCAGCGACGCTTCGACGCAGCGAAACTGCAGCCTGTCGCTCCAGAACGAAAGGCGCAGCATGTCAAATGCGCAGAGCGATGCCGTCGAGAGGATTCGCAGTCTCTCATCTACGCTCGTCGAGTCTTTTGCTGGACTTCGAGCCTCGTCTCTGGCTGACGAACGATAAGAAGAGAAGCTCGAATAATTTTTTTGGGCTTGTCTTTCAGCATAACAATGATATATATAAGAACATGTGAATTGACGTGTACAAATTAATTTTTTTATTGACAGAGTCACACATGGACGGACTGTTTGCTAGCTATCTGAACACGCAACATTATGAACCTGAACGAGAGAGCACAAGAATAGCTCAGACCCGAGCCTTATACGTGCCTCTCTATCCTCAGCTTCAATCCATAAACCCACACTCTTATTATAATAACCAGTATTATGCAGTGCCTTCACAGCAGTCTCTGTTTGCAGCTGACTATCAGAAGCGATTCGCTCCAGTGACCATGACAGCAGCAAATAATGGAGTTTTAGGTGCTAGTGGAAGATATAACGACATGACTTATGACGACAAGATAGGAATTCTGCGAAATAATTCTTCTTATAGAGCAGCAAAACATAATATTGACAAATTCAGAAAAGAACACATAAAAGACCCCGAAATGAAGAACGCGTTTGCGTACATTATCCACAGCATAAAATCATTAGAAGTGTCTGAAGATTTCTGGCATTATACGTGTTGTCTGTTCAATTATGCTAATAATAGAAATAACGAAGAACTTCGCAAAAAAAGAGCTCAATTATCAGTGTATAAAAAAATGCCAAATAGAACTGATGACCAAAATATAGAAATGGGCAAAATTTCAGAAGAGGTATACTCCTTGGAAAACGGTGCTTGTTCATGGTTTGATCCAACAAAAAGTGGTTGGCATATGCTATTTAGATATTTTCTCAATACAGTGATTATTGGCACTTATATTGCAGTTTTTATATTGCTTCTCATGTTAAATCAAGACGCGTCGTTTTGCTACAAGTCAAATGCAACTCTAGTGCGTCCTGGGTGCTCAAGGATAAATGACGACGCAAAGTGCGAGTTTGCCTGGGCACAGGGACATTATAATATGTACAGGTATTCTGCTGTGAGAATCGTCTTTTTCTTGTGCTCTTGCATACCTTATGTTTTTCTATACTGTTTGATCGAAAACACGAAACGAAATCTTTTAAAAATGTTTGAACCAGACCCTCTTGTGCTTTTAAATCCAGACAAACACAAAGGAAAAGCTGATGTGCCTACAACTCATTTTGACTCAATGTTTTTTAAGAGCAAACTCAGAGAAATTAAAACAAGCTATATTCATAAAGATGGCACAACGAAGGAAATCACAGTTCAAAAATCACATAATACAAGTTTAGCAAACCCATCAATCATCAAAAAATTATTCTTTGGACTCTTCCTCATCTTCTTCATGGGTTTTGGCATATTGAGCCTCTCCATGGACGTAGCTGCGTTTCAGCACCTAAGAGACTGCAACGACGGAAATAAAGATTGGTCGCTCTACCTGGACGCAAAACCTTATGACATTGCCATCGTGCTGTTCTGGTCTAATCTCATTGGCACTGTTTGGGGCTTCTTGTATATCATTGCTAGGTTTCAAGAGTTTATTAGCAACGAAAGTTGGGATGACACTCACATTGGTCCTGGTGGAACTTTTGAAAATGGCGACTCGCCAGTCAGAGACCGCTCCGAAGAAAACAATGAAGCAGATGCCCAAGCAAATTCAAATGACCTACAACACAGAATGGATAGATAATCAATATTCCCGCAGCACGCTTCCGGCTTGACATCCAGTGCACTGAGCAAAAGCATAGCCAGAGAAACTACCGACTGCACAAGTAGAACAGTCAGTTTCCATAGTTTTCCCTTCAAAATTGTTAGCTTTGCCAGGCACGCAGCTAATGCAGAAACTTTCAGCGCTCGCTACTGCTGTGCCAGAATACTTGCCCTTGCCGCAATTCGTGCAGTACGAAGTGGAATTGGATCCAGTATTTGTGTTGTATTTTCCTGCGCCGCAGTCTTGACAATCAACTATATTGTTTGAGCCCACAATAACACTGTACTTTCCTCTCACGCAATCCAGACAATCTGATCGAGCCGTTTTGCCTGCTATCATGTTGTATGTTCCCGCCACGCACTGGGTGCACTCTGTCTCTGCAATCCTTCCAACTCCCGTTCCATACTTGCCTGCTGCGCAATTTGTGCAATGTGCTGTAGTAGAAGCGCCTTCAACATTATTGTACGTCCCGTTCATGCAATTGGTGCAAACAGACCACGGCATTCCTGCTCCAGTGGAGTACTTGCCTTTCGCGCAAAGTTTGCACGTGGTTTCTGCAATGGCCGCGATGGCAGTTGATATTTTTCCAGCATCACATTTTGTGCATGTGCCAGAATCAGCTGCGACTGCCACATTGCTCCACGTCCCGGCCGTGCAATTTATGCACGCGCCTGAATTTTGTGCTTGTGGAGTGAGCGAGTACTTGCCCATGCCACAATCCTTGCAATCAGAGGCAGAGCCTGCATTATCAATAGTCTGGAACTTGCCTTGCGCGCAAGCTAAGCAATTTGCTGAGGTATTGCTTCCAGTAGTAGGGGAGTACTTGCCCTTGCCGCAGTTTTGGCATGTACTTTCTGATATTTGACCCACATCAACTGAATATTTTCCCAAACCACACTTTGTGCAGGCTGATTCAGCATTTGAACCCGGATATGGGTTGAAGGTCCCAGCGACGCAACTCTTGCAATCCGCGGCTGCTCTCATGGCCAATCCAGTGCTGTATTTGCCAGCGCCGCACTGGTAGCATACCACAGAATCCAAATTAAAAGTATTTCCATATTCGCCTGCAGGGCATGGATTGCATGAACCTCCAGCAATGCCTGCATAGCCAATATTGCACTTGCAATGTGTGGCAAGAGAACTCTGAGCAAGCGACTGAGAATTGGCTGGGCAATTATCAAATGTGTAGTTGCCTCCTTGACAATATTTGTCCTTAGGACACTGATGACACTGACTTTGGCTGCTGCTGTTAAAGTAGAATCCAGCAGTGCACCTGCAAGCTGTCCAATGAGATTGTTGGACTGCATTATTAGTATCGTAATTTGTAGCGCAAGTCTGACGATGTGTGCCTCCCAGGCAATAGGCGTCTTTTTCGCATTGCTTGCAAGGGCTCGTTCTAGTATCTGAATAATATCCAGGCACGCAGCTGCAATTGCTTTGCTCAAATGAACCATTCACTGCTACTGAATTCTGCCTGCAAGCTGATAGATTGCCGCTCAAGCAAAATGTATTAGAAGGGCACAAGGTGCAGTTCAAGCCTGGCTGTGCATTAGTTGACTGATAGCCAGGACGACAAGAACAATTTTTGATGTCAAAACTCAGAGAAAGAGATTGTGTATTGTCAGGACACGATCTCTGTGGGCTGGAAGGTAGTCGTCCAGGGCAAAAATTGTTGATGCCGCACGGCGTGCATGCTTGGAAGTTTGTGTTGTCGCCATAATATCCAGCCTTGCAATAGCAGTTCCTAAAGGAGCTGGCGCCTGACGTGTTGGCGTACTGCGAGGTCGCATCGCAGGCGACAGGCTGATTATATTCTCCGGCACACCAATGATTTTCAGGACATAATCGACAATCAGTGTCATTTGAAGGTTTATAATAGCCAGGATTGCAGCGACAATCGTCGATGCGCTGAGTTCCCTGCGCTAATGTTTTTCCATTGACACAATTAGAGCAAGTATCTTGGCCCTTGACAGAAAATGTATGTAGAGGACAAATTTGACAAATCCTTTCTCCTGTACTACCATCAGTTATCTGCCTATAACCAGCATGGCAATTAAAGCTGGTGGCTCCAGATGACGAGTAGCCATATTCTGGGACAGGCGTACATGTAGTACTCGGAGAGTCGCGCAGGAATTCATCATTTTGAATATCCTGAGTCCCAGCACTGCAGTTTGTACAAACAAGCATTCCAGTCGCGTTTGCGAATTTGCCAGCAGGGCACTTTGTGCAAGTGGGTCCTCCTGCAGGGCCAGCGTATCCCATGTTGCATTTGCATTCTGTCTCCAAAACAGACATCACTGACAAGGTATTGGAATTTGACGGACATATCCTGCAACTAGAGCTGTTGACTGATCCCTGAACAGGATTATATGTTCCTCTGGTGCAATTATGACAAAACACTTGTGCTTCTTGGGGTTGATAAGTTCCAGTAAAACAGTTTTGACAGGCGGCAGATTCAGTCGATTGCCCAGAGGCTATTCCATACTTTCCTCTTGCACACGAACTGCAATTGCTTTGAGCAATTGCTCCTGTACTCAGACCATATGTCCCACTTGTGCAGCGCGTGCAATTCGAGTCTGAAATGAATCCGTGACCAGCGCCGAATGTGCCAGTGGGGCATCTAGTACAATTAGAACTTTCCGAAATGAGACCTGTGCCTGTAGCATATTTTCCTAGACCACATGACTGACAATTGATTCTGCCCTCCAGTTCTTGATATTTGCCAGGCTCGCAGAATATACAATTGGATTGCTTGACAATGGAATTGTACCTGCCTCTCTCGCAATTTTTGCACGACGTCGAGTTGACAACTGGACTATACGTTCCTACTGCACAATCCAGGCAGTCTCCAATAGCAGATCTTGCTGTTAGATTATTATAAGTGCCAGCAGGGCAAGCTGCCATGTGAGTGCCTCCTTCGCAATAGGAGCCAGTGGGGCATACCACACATTCCCCACTGACGCAATTCGTACCTGCCGCGTCTGGTTTCGTATTGGCGGGACAATCCGTGCATGCGCCAGTGCTATTTTGATATTTGCCAGCGGGGCACGGTGATGTTTGAGCCCCAACATAGCTTGCTGTTATCATAATAAAAATTAAAAGACGAAGAGACTCTGCGTAGTCTCGCATGTGCATGTTGGGCGTGAGATAAGAATTATGATATATAACTTGATTTTAATATAAATGCCAGAGACTATTTATATACACACTGACATATTACCAAAAGAGTGATGACCAAGAAAGTGCTGTGTTTTTTCTTATTGTTTTTTTTCTTTTTTGTTTTAGAAATGTATGCAGAAGAGTGTCTTCCTGGCCTCTATGTTCACTGGGAAGGGCTATTCACCAATGGCATTCGGACAGCAGAACCTGTTGCAGCTTGGTATTATTATTGCAAGAACAAAAAATACGGAGGTGGACTACACACAAATACTCTCCACCATCCTAGAGATATGTGTGACGAAACCTGGAGATGGAATGGTGGATGCAAATCTACTGATGCTAATTGTCCGTGCTCAAGTCATCATTGTGAGACTCCCAAGTCCATGTACTGTTTCTGTGCCATGGGAGGGCATTGGAGTAACATGGCTCACGAATACTGCTTTCAAGAAAGAGGATCTTGCTTTGACGAGGCTCGAAGTTGCAAGATTGGAGAAGTTCTCAAAGAATGTGGGTGCTTTAAGAATGGTACTAGAATCACTAACACGGAAAATGATGGGACTGCGTTGAATTCAAAGAGCTCAGAAAACGAATTAGCATATAACTGCTACCCAGGGATTTGCGTTGCGTGTCCCAAAGGCTACAAATGTTTTGACAAAAATTATGCTATGCCGTGCCCACAAGGCACATATCAAGATCAAGAAGGTCAAGTAGAATGCAAGCCATGCAATTGTCCTCCTGGCCAATACAAGATGACTCCTTTTGTTTGTGATCCAGTAAGAGGTCCTTTTGCCAGTTGCGCAAACTGTGATGCGTGTTCAGATCAAGATGAATGCAGAGGTGCCAGGAATCACAGACATCAAACACACCCTACACGAGGTCATTGCTGGATATGCGAAAATACGAGATGCAATCATCCAGATTACTTTAGAGGAGAATCGAATTCAAATTATTGTTACTTTCAAGATGTCCATAGGTCGCAATGCAAACCTCAATATTTTGACAAAAACATAGAAGATAACGATGAGACCCCGAGAAGAGAAGATTTTCAAAATGACTGGGATACTTCTCTCAGAAGAGATGGCCCTATTCCATGGAAGGGAGGATATAAGCGCACCAAGCCAATACGACCTCATGCTATCACTGGGCCCAATTCAGGCGAATCCAGAGGATATCCAGGCCAGTTGCCATATTATACCAAATGCGTAAATTTTAATCTTGCCCTCCCATACAAGTGGACTACTGATCAAACACGAAAAAATTTTCTAAACCAAATGAATTCTTGGGACTCTGACTGCATCAGGACATATGCTCAAGACTGTGACAATGCAGTGGCTGAATATTTTGATCTAGCAAAGACAGAACTACGATCCTGCACTTCATGCCCTCAGCCTAGCACTTATGAAAATGGCGAGTGTGTCTGCAGAGAAAAGGGCACCATAAGATTGTCAAAGTTAAGAGACACAATTCTATTTGGAGATTTTTTTCGCGCTTATCCAAACAACGAAAATGAGGCATGCTACGATTGCAGACCTAGCGCCACTGCAAAAGGTTTTACTTGGAGAAAAGCGGCTGGCATCATAGTCAATGAGGCTATCCGTTGTGCTCCAGTTCCAGATATGAATCCACTGAACGTATTGCCCCAAACTCCATATCAATATCTTGATACAAATCATGAGTGGCAGGCATGTCCAAATGGCTATATACCTGACTTATCAAGAACGGGTTGCATACAATGTGAACAAGGTGAATATCCAAAACACAAGTATCCTACTCTCATAAATGATCCGCGGCTGGCGCGCCTTGAGTGCGCCCCATGTCCTTCTGGATATTATCAAGATGCTAAAGGCCAATCAGAATGCAAGCAAAAGAAGACAAATTGCACCAAGACTCTCCAGATAAAGATGAATGGAGATGATAACGTGACGCACGACAATGAATGCGTCCCGTGTGAAACATCTTGCAAACCAAACGAAATTCAAATTTATATGGACAATAAGAACGACACTTGCGATGGCGCCGGACTCTCTTATTTTGGATGCATGCCATGGTCAAACATTGTAGATTTTCCAATGAACGTGCGCCTAAAATATACCAGCACAAATACTGGAAGCCCCAGCATAAGACACGAAGAATGTTCCTCGGCTAATTTGCCACTTCATTCTTATTTTGTCAAAGTTCCTCAAAATGGGTTGAATGGAAGGCAGTGCTATTTTGCTTGCTTGCATGGCGTCGATCCAATCCAACAACAAATCATCCATAGTTTGGAAGTACAATACACACAAAACAATAATACGCAATTGACAAAATTCGCAGTTGATCAACTCCCAATCCTTGGGAACCAAAACCCTCAAAGCAAAATTAAAATTCAATCTGAGGAAATTCCAAGGGACTTTCAAAACATCGAAACGAACAACATAGAATTAGGTTCATGGATAGACAAAAATCACGAACGATCCGTGTCCAGTCTTTGTCCTTTATGCTCCACTGCATGGAAAAAAAATACTTTTCTGATGATTGACGCTTTATGGAATTCAAACAGAGATAATTACCAGCGATTGTGCCTAAATGATTCAGTGGCGTACAACCCATGCCCACAACAACTTTTATCTAGCCTGGATAAAACAAGAGACTATGCTAAGAAAGATAACATGGACAAAGCAGACTTACGCGGAAGTTATATCAAATGCGCATATGACGCAAGAGATTCATTGATTTCATTTCATGACAGACAGGATGTGAAGCACCACAGCGTCCAATCCAAACTAACACTGACGGAATTGTGCAGGCTAGAGACTTCGAATACAGACGAAGATCAAGATAATTCTACTACTCCAAGTGATTCCAATCTGGAATTGAGATCATGGGACAGAGTTGGGTGCACCAGACACTGCCTGGACGAAGAGCAACGCAAAGCCAAAAATGTGAGATTAAAATTACCCATAAGCAATAACCACCGTTTGCTCGTCAGTCAAATAGAAGATTTTTTGGCTCGTGAAACATGGCATTCTATCCGTCAATATCCATATGAGTTTAATACGAATGGAAGCTGCTCTTTTTCGTGCACTGGACAAACTGTGAAGGTAGACCTTAAAAGAGATATACCATCTGCGAGTATTGATTTGAAAGCATGTTTTTCTTGCGACGAAAATTTAAAAGAAGCTTGTAGGCTCAAAGGACAAATACTAAAAACTCAACTATGCAATGAACCAGACAAGACTCAGTGGACTCTCGACGACGTGTGCCATTCTTGTACCGACGACAAACTAGGTGCTACATACTTGGGAGACGAAACCAACAGTACGTGGCTGTCTGATAGAACTTCAAAAGGATACCCAGAAAACGAATGGCACAATACCCAGTGCAAGTACAATTGCGTGCCTGGCTATTATCCAAATGACGTTAAAAATAATTACCAACAAAATCCATGCATATCTTGCGTAGACACAATAGCCACCTTGTGCACAGGAAGTACATTCAATGCAAGCCAAACTGCGTACTTTAAGCAAAAGCCTGAACACTGTGCTAGTGGTGCAGTTCAGACTTATCAAGGAGTGAAATGCAACACATGCAATAACCATTGGTCTACCATAAACGACATAATAAAATCAGGTTTAGCCTTTTTTAGTCCAGGTATTTATGAAGACGCGTATGCATGCAGCGCAAAATGTCACGAAAACGATTACCATTCATTTGATGCCGGAGAAGCAGACTGGATTTCAAAGCCTCCCACTACAAATTTTGTTCCCATCCAAAACTTAAGATGCATGAACTGCAGTGACCACCCTCAATATTCATGCAGTGGCGTTTGCGCCTCTGGAAGATTCTTGCATCCCGTCTCAGATAAATGCGATAAGTGCAATACCACAATTTGCCCACAGCCAGACTTATACAGAGAACAATGCCCAGGTGGAAATCGATCTACAGACGCTGGGTGCATTTCATGTTCTTCTAACTATTTGTACAATCAAATAATAAGCGACAGAACAAGCCTGATTCCAAAAACACACAATCTTTGGCTGTCTATTCAATCCACACAAAATCAAAAAACCCGCAAATACGTGACCCTGACATCAACAGACCAAAGTTTGCCAGTGCTCTATGTACCAAATATACCTAACATCTCGCTCGAAGCACAAAGAACAAGTGGAAGAGCTGCATATCAATGCATACTAGCGTGCCAGAACAATTACGTGTGGATTGACATCACCACTTGGCAATCTCCTTTCGTTGCCACGGGACTCCAGCCGTTACTGTACGACCACGAAAAACACTTTTGTTTACCATGCAACAGTGATTTTTTCAAATCAGAAACACTTAAGTCGCCTAATTCTATTACTCTATATTCTGTGTGGAACGAGTTTGGAAATTCTTCGCTCGTACTCTCAGATCTCCAAGATGGAACTTCTGAGAAGGCACTCTACAAAATGCACACTCAACCCATGGGGCGCGATAACAAGGGAGGATGCTATAGGTGCGCTCTTCCAGAGGATCAAATCACAGAATCCGATACCAAACTCTGTGTGACCAAGCCAGGACGCTGCACGGATGAACGCTGCGTCGTCAACAACACTGTATTGCAAGAGCAGTCGTCTGGAATGCTGACCACGTTAAATGCGTCTGCACTTGTTGTCCCAAACCAGCCAAACACCCCAATTCGAGGGCCAGTAGCCCAAGCCAATAACCGAAATCCGAGTTTGAGAAGGCGCCTTCTTCAAATGGGGACACAGGCCCTGCCGTCTGACAATCCTGCTGCTACGCCGCAGATATTTTCTAAGATTAAACGCAGGGCTTTCAAATTGCCAGTGCAGGCAGCAGGAGATACGCCCGTGTGCTGTGCATATACGCAAGGAACGTCAGATCAAAACAACGAAAAATGCAAGGGGATGAGGTCGTGGGAAATACAATCCAAAATCTCACTCACTGGGGCCAATCTGAACGACGATTTCTGCACTTCATTCAAACTACAATATATCAACAATAAAAAAACAGGAGATAATGCCTTGGCAGTGACTCAAAACACGAGAAGAACTAGAAATTTGCTCCAATTCAACACAGACACTAGCCTTCAGGCACAAAGCACAACAGGCGACCGTAATAATAATACCATTGAATTTGCCGAAGAATCTCCGTACAAATGTCCTATAGGCCAGTACAAAGAAGGCTATGGTGACGGTTCGCGGTGCACTCCATGTCCTGCTGGGGCTTCAACAACTGCGCCTTTTTATACTAGCGCAACGAGCATGGAATCTTGCTATTGTCAACTGGGCTATAAACAAACCAAGAGAGGAAAAAACATAGACGGAACATTCGAGCTGGAATGCAAGCCATGTGGTTTTAATTTTTATAGAAACAACGACCCCTCTCTATTTCCATCCAACTTGAATGAGACTACATATTGCCTCCCTTGTCAGGATGGCATGGAAACTCGCACTGCCACAAGCTCCGAGTGCTTTTGCAAGCCCGGGTCTTACCTACAAGACTCGACATGTCTGCCATGCCCTCCGGGTTTTTATTGCGCACAAGGAGAAAAAATAGCGTGTCCCCCGTTCAGCACCAGCAATGGCTTTACTTCGAAGAGGGGCCACTGCATATGCACCGGGAGGACTCACTACGGAGACCTCTCAGAGCCTAATTCCCTGTGCATCGAGATACCACCCGGAATTCGCTGCCAGGATGGCTCGTGGGACTGCGTATGCGCTGATGGGTGGACTAAGGTAACAGATCCTTTTGATGAGAGGAGAGCGCGCTGCATTTCTAGCTGCAAAATAGGCGAATATATTACCGTCAGCGAAAAAGACAATACGGTATCTACTCAATGTCGACCATGTCCTATAAACACGTACTCTGACACTCGAAATGCCATTGGCAGCGAGGAAGAAATATGCAAGCCGTGTCCCACCAACACTTTCACAAAGAAAGAGGGGTCTTCCAACATCACAGACTGCATATGCGAAACCCCAGCGACAGTCAAAGGCATGGACTCGAGAGAGTGCGGCATATGCCCGAAGGCTTACTATATGGACAACGAGACCAAGATTTGCACTGCGTGTCCTTCGCCTCTCATATCTGAGAAAGGATCCGTAGGCAAGATGGCATGCAAGATGTGCCCCCCAGGATTTCAAAGCTACAAGAGAACGTCTAGTAGCGTAGGTTCCTTTGATTTCGAGTACGCATGCGAATTGTGCCCCCTTGGCGAATTTTCTTCGCGCATAGGCATATCGTGTACACCGTGTCCGTTGGGCTTCGCCACATTAGAAAAAGGGGCTACTTCGATGGCCAAGTGCGTTCGTCTTTAAACTGATCCGCCTCTTGTATTGCGAATTGAACTCCCAAAGGCATACTTCAGAAAAAGAGAAACTACAGAAAAATCAGATTCGCCAGAGCCAGAGCCAGAGCCAGAGTCGTCTGCTGAATATATTCTGCTTCTCCTTCTTTCTTGGAGCGAATAAAAGAAGTAGTACAGCGAAGAGAATGCCCCGCTAAAAAACAAGACGCACTTGAGCCAGCAGGCGTACAGGAGCCAAGGCAGCGGCGAAGACGGCGTGCTGTTCTTGAGAGCCGCAACACAATTCCAATTTTCTGCTGATGTGATGGACATGTGAAGTCCAGCTATCGCCATCACGAGCATGCAGGCGCCAGAGTACGCGTACCAATTCCAAAAACCAAAGACGAACAAGCAGCAGCAGCCGTACATGCAGTACACCGCAGGAATGATCAAAGGAGACAGGAGAGCTACCAGCGAGTATTCCCAAAAGCCAGGGCAATTTTTTCTGACTTCGTCAGTGTCGTTCCACGCTAGCAGAGCGCACACCATCACAAAGAAAAACACAAACAGCACAGCTGCTAAAAATCCCAAGCAGCATATGCACTCAAAGAAGGCTTTTATAAAATCCCTGGAACAGGGAAGTCTGCTGCTCTCGAATCCATCTGTTGCTTCCATAAAGCATACTGAATCTTTCTCTGCTAAAGCGCTCTCTTGGCTACTGCTGTTGTTTTTGATCATTATGAAGAGCAGACAGCAAACTTCGCTTTGCTTTTTTTGACGCTCTTAAAAAGTACACCTCAGTTGAATATATATTTTCCATGCTGGGTATGAGCTCAGGGAAGCGCAGCCATCGCTTCGCTAAGAGCATCACTTTTCGCTGAAAGTACTGAGTGCTGTGCGATTCGCCGCACTTCTTTTTGCGCAGCACGCTACTCTCCAGCTTTTCGTACAGATTCAAGTATGCGATTTTGTCCAACTTCAGAGGGCCTAAAAACCCATAGTCTCCATGGATCGCCATGTACTCGTACACTGATATCTTGAATTCCAGACAGGAAGCCCACTCTTCGTCGGACATGACGTACTCGCTCACTTTTTTTTCGATTTCCCTCCAGAGAACTTGCCTCTTGATGTCAAATGAATCTTCGTTTACGTCTCGCATGTAGGTACACGAATCTGGATCCATCACCACATAACTTGGAACGGTGGCCTCTTCTTTGTGTTCTGATAGCTCAACTTTTCTTTTTTTTTGATTGGATACTTTCTTGGACTGCGCGTCAAAATAGAGAGGCTCGCATCCGAGCTCTGCTAATCTCAAGTTTGTCTTGGTGAACCTCGCCACTCGCTGGATCGTCTCTACTCGCATCGCATCAGTGGTCGTCGCGTTCAGCTTTAGCTTGACTATGAGTTCCAGCAGGCAAGGTTCGACGCTGATGGCTTGGACTCCGTACTCTGCGAATATTTTGTCTCTGATTTCATCGCATTCCAAAGCCATTTGCTAAAAATTGCTAGTTAAGGAGTGATAACCCCGTTTTTTTTATTTTTTTTTATTGTGATAGGATTTATATATGATGGGCGCGAAGCTTCAAGCAAATAACCAGAGTATGTCTTTGGCTCTGACTGATGCGCCAATCACTGACACGCCCAATTCAAAAAAAAGAAGATTCAGGAGACCCAACTTGCCAAATCAAGTCAAGCGTCTATGCCAACTCAGCATGCTCAAGATTATGTTTTTAGAGAATATGGACCTCGAAACTGTGAGCGTGACCAAAGAAATATGCAATTTGTTTGCCCTGACCCACGCGTTTCATTCTTGGTGCACGTACAGAGAAGCCTGTCTTCTATCGCGGAAGTTGAACGAGTGGCTAAAGCAACTCAAGCCTCTTCTCAGAGAAACTTCTTTTTTGAGTTGGTTTTCGATATCGGACAAATTTCGTGAAGAAAATAAGGTTTCCTGCGACGACATGGAGAATTGGGAAGAGCTTTTTCACGACTACCGGAGGTGGAGTATGGTAGGATGTCTTCCAAATTTTTTTTATTTGGGAAAACCAATCAGGAACGTGGACGATCCTTCGTTGCTTTATGCGCAAGAAGGTGGAAATGTAGGCGAAATACTCAACATCATGTGGGTGCACGGGGGGCACGAAGACCCTACTTTGTGGTATGCGAAGAGAAGGCTTCTATTACTGAGATTGGGTGAGCAAATTCTACTGAGCAAAATTCAAGCAGAAGATCAGTCTCTGGCACAGGAAGTCCAAGAACAAAGGCAGACTAAAATAAAGAGCACTATTCCCATCCCCAGCATGTTTCTTGGGTCTCCTGCGGCTGCAGGTGCGAGCCAACGTAGAAAAAACGCTACCAACAACATCATGCTCGAGGCATCACTGATTCACCACAACGAAGAATTCCAGAGACTGCGCGACCAGGCCGAAGCGCATCTCACATCTTGCAATACGTCCTTGGCTATTGTCGTGCAGACCAAAAACGCAATCTGCGAGATATTTCGAGAGCAAGAACAACTCATGTCGCTCATGAGAGACTATGGAGAAGACGCGCAAGAATTTCTGCAATTGATTCAAGGTCTGACGCAGAAGCGGAAAGCAGTGTTCCAGGCTCTTCAGAAAACTGTATATTCGATCACAGACTTTAAAAATGGGACCTTTGCGTATCTTACGAAGCCAGCTGGCAGCAGCAGCGACACAGTTGCAGTCAATGACTCTCTTCAAACTTCAATAGACGAAGAAGCAGCGGTCTTCGGGAGTGTGGTGATGGTGCGCAATATATGCCAGGCTACCATGCAACACATGCTTCCAAACGTCGTGGACCAAATAATCAACGCAAGCGACAGGAGCATGGAGAGCATGCTTCCGCCAAGCCTATTTGTGCCCCTCCAAGACTACCTCGTGTCTCGCATGCGTTATCCTTCCGTGTCGTCTCACACTGTTTCGTTGCGGCCGAACTCTTGAGACGACTTTTTTGGTCCGTCCATTAAAGATGTGTGCTATTATATATATGTACACTTTTTTTAATTTATTAGTTGTATCAAAATGTCAGTGCCTCCTCATCACATTCGCAATCACAATAATTCTATGCTCGCAGCTAAGACTTCTACAATGTTTGACAGCGAAGCTCCTTATAAGAGCATGCCATTTGCTCGCGCCGCTATGCAATATCCTTCCCTGCAACACACTTCAGCTCTCTTTGCCGGCGGCATGCACGCAGCAACGCCTCCTGTTCCTCTCACGCACACTGCATCTAACCCGTACAAGAGTTTGATTTCATCGTATCAGCACACTGCTTCCAACTTTGACGCCCTACCATCCCACATGCAGCAGCCGCATACGGCTTCCAATTTCGACGCTCTAGCCCGACACCTGCAGCAGCAGCAGCACACGGCTTCCAACTTCGACGCTCTAGCCCGACACCTGCAGCAGCAGCCGCACACGGCTTCGAATATTCCTCTACCTCTCTATGCTTCGTCTCCTGCTACAGCAGCGAAGACGTCTTCATTTTATTATCCGTATTAAATTTTATGAGACGGAAGGAGACGCGCGGCGCCAAAACATAGCAGCTCTATCAAATTGGGCAGTAGTCGTAGCTGTAGCATTCATCTTTTTCTTGGAAGCCGTAGTCGCAGCAGCAGACGTCACCCTCCACCTCTTGTAGAGCAAATTGTCTAAGAGAGAAACGAGACAGAGGATAGTACAAATCAATGCACTGACCCCAAACAAGTCGCCAGAGTCATTGGTAGAAGCCAAGTACACAAAAGAACATATCAAGACTAGAAGTATGCCAAAGATCCGGATGATCATTCCCATCAACACAAACATGGGGTTTTTAATGCTAGCCTGAAGAAAAAAACCAAGTGCATACACCACGAGGCCCCCAAACAAGAGCGCCAGAGCCAGCCACGAACCTCCGCACAAGATAACTTTGTCGTTCTTGCATAGAGACCTCAACACCCTATTTTCTCGAATGGGGTCGCACGTCACGCGTAACTTGGATATAATGCTAAGCGGAGTCAGCATGATCGTAGTGGAAGCACAGAGGCATCCATAATCAGTGAGCCCCATAGTGAAGCCGCCCCCGCTCCAAGTCTGAGCTCCCAAAGACGACACGTACATGACCCACGCCCATGCGAATGTGCCCACTGCAGAGAGCTGAGGAAAAGCCGCAGCTCCAAAAAAAGCAGCTGCATACTTTTTCGGCTCATTCAAGCACAAGATTCCGATGATGGTCGTGGTCGTGGCTATTCCCAAGAAGAGCGAAGTTTGCGCCGAAGCCACGTGAGGCAGCGGCTCTCGTATGCGTAGCACCGCCACGCCCATGCCCTGGATGCCGGTGCTCAGTAGGGATATCACAAGGTGCGAAGTCACCATCCACATTTCCAGGCATGCCACGACGGCCATGCCCTCTTTGGTTGCATACACCAGGCTGTACGTGAGGGAATAGATAGCGAATCCTATGAGCGACAGTACGCTGAGCGTGCAGTGTCCCACCAACTCTTCTTTCAGATGGTTCACTCCTGATCCGCCTCTCGAATGAAACATATATGCTCTTTTTTGAATGCTATTTGTCTTCTAAGTCTTCGTCTTCTTGGTGTTTCTTTGAAGAAGACTCATTTTTCTTTTTTTTGTCATTAGAGCGGGTAGTAGATGCTGTGGATTTTTTATGAGTTCCTTGCTCTAGCAATCGCCGGGCGATCAGCTGCTCTTTGGATATCGACACATACGTCAAGAAGCACACTCCTACCGTGCACACTACCAACAGCGCGCCAAAACAAGCGCCCCACAGCACCAGATCTGTGCCCTTCACTGCCCAGCCCCAATTCATGAAGGTTTCTTCGGTTCCCGTCCACGG
>Ga0172373_10004396_pt1 | contig 19929 bp, 14 predicted proteins | sample Lak10m_2_FD_114546 | JGI IMG/M metagenome (GOLD analysis project Ga0172373, IMG submission 114546) | Freshwater microbial communities from Kabuno Bay, South-Kivu, Congo - kab_092012_10m | ecosystem: Environmental > Aquatic > Freshwater > Lake | place: Democratic Republic of the Congo...
AATATCCGCTTCGAAGTTTGGTACTTTCAAGCCGACTTCTTTATCAAAAGGATCGGTTACTAAAGTGACGCCTTCAGGCCCGACTTTGTCTTGAATTTTAAAGCAAGAATGCCCTTGCCAAGTAATTATCATATCGTATTTTATTCATTGTTTAATAAAAAGAGGCGGTTAAACCTAAATTTATTATAACAAAAGAAAGACTCTTGGTCAACCGAAAAATGCTTGAAAATAACTTAAAAAAATGGTTAAAAATAAAAAGAGAGACAGTCGGCTTAAACGCTAACTGTCTCTTGAGTCCTACGAGTTAAATGAGTTTATTTAATCTTTCGGATTGGAACCACCGGTTTCTTGACTGGTGTTGACGGGGCCGCTTTTTTGTCTACCTCTTTTGATGAAGGAGCGGACTGAACCTTCTGAGTCAACTGATTGGCTGTGACTTTTACTTCTCTTTGATGAAAAGCCACTCCAATTAGTATGTCTCCCGTAACAACCTCCTGTTTTTCAACCAGCTGACCGTTTTCTAAAATAGTGGTCACTTGCTTATGGGATTCCTCCACGTAATACCACCCCGGAAAAACTTTAATTGGTTTTGACCGGCCGAAAGGATTTAACAAAATTTCCTTATCGCCGATTCGAAAGTATACCTGTTGGCCGGCGACGTTAACAATCGGAAAACGTTCTTTCTTCTCCTTCTCAGCCTGATCGAAGCGGAAAGTAAAGTAAATCAATCCGTTTTCCTCGGTCCGGTAGGCGGTCACAATCCCCAGGCGCTGGATTTTTTCGTCTTTATACCAGACCTTAGCATTAAATTCAAAATAGTCCGGTAGCTCTCCCGAGAAAATATATTCTTGCCCGACAGCGGAATCCCGCGGAAAATACATGCCAGCCAGTGGGCCGGTTTTAGCCAGCCAGGCATAATCTGACTTACTAAATAAACTGGTCTTCACCTCAGGTTCCGTCGGTTGTAATATTTTTTCCGTTAAAATAACCTTTTTATTTTCTGCTTCACCGGTAAAAACGATTGTTTTCTTAACGCCATCTTCTTTATATACAACGTGAAATGGCGGCAAGAAAAACATTATTGACTTGCCGGGTTCGAGGAAGGCGTAGGTGCTTGTGTCTCCCGGAACTTTTGCAAGCCCCAGGTTTCTTTCGGTCATATTTATGACCGTGATCGGTCTCTGCGCCACTGCTTCGGCGGCAAATACAATCCCGATAACCATTATCAGAATTGTCAACAAAACTTTTGTTTTCATGGTTCGATTTTTTAAAATTATTTTTTGGGTTTGATATTGTTGTCTTGGGATCCTTTTCCAAACTTTTAAATTGTCGAAAGGACTTATATATTTAAGTTAAAAACAATGAAGTCTTAACCGTTAATACTATCACAGTTAAATGTTTTTGTCAATACTTATTTAAATGCTAAATATTACTTAATATTAGCTAATATTTATCATTAAACCGGATGGTGCCTTCTTGATCAGTTCTCTTAACAATAATCCCCAAAAGAACTAGCCGGTCTAAAAATTTTTGATTCGGATGACCGAAGCGATTATCTTGGCCGACAGAAACGATTATTTTTCTGGCGCCAATGGCTCGCAAAAAACTTTCTTGGTTAGCACTATTAGAGCCGTGATGCGCGGCTTTAAAAATATTCGCCGATAAATCCCAGCCCGAGTTAATTAAGGCTTGCTCGACTTTTGCACTATTATCTCCGGTAAATAAAAATTTTTGGCGGCCGCAGCTTAATTTAGAAATTAAAGAATTATTACTGTCACTTTTAACCCGCAAAGCTTCGGGGGACAATAAGTCCAAAAAACAATTATCAGTAAAATTAATTCGCAGTGCCTGCCTTAAAACAAAACTAAAAATATCTTTCTGAGCAGCTAGCTTAACAACAGCTTCGAGGAGTGGCGGATTTGGTTCATAGTTGATAAAAATTATTTTTTTGACTCGATATCTTTTTAAAATTTCAATTAAGCCTAAAATATGGTCATCGTGATAATGGCTAATGATGACTAGATCGATAGTCCGCTCAAAAAATTTAAGCTTCTCGCTCAATCGTCGTAAAACTAGATTATCCGGGCCGGCGTCAATTAAAATCTTTTGGCCGCCAGGAATTTTTACTAAGGTTGCATCGCCTTGGCCGACATCGAGAAAATCGATTTCTAATTTCGTATTCGGTTGAAGATAATTTAAAAATGAATAAATAAAAATAACCAATAGAATAAAGCCAAAAATCAAGTTCCGAAAAAGCTTGAGTCCCCTTCGGCCACCGCTAAAAAAATCTTTTATTTTTGAATATTTTTTCATCCCTTGATTATAACTCTGAGGAGATAAAGAACAGATAAAGAACCCCATACAAAAACCGCCCTGATTCCGCAGGCCGGTTTCTGTATAATTTTCAAATTAATAAAATCTACTAATTATTAATTAATAAATTTTAAAAATTATTTTCTCTTTTTAGCTTTTTTAACTTTTTTAACCACCTTTTTAGCTTTCTTAACCGGTTTCTTGGCGGTTTTCTTAGTTACCTTTTTTGCTTTCTTTTTCATAATCTCACCCCCCTTCTTTTCTTAAATTAAAATTTTTATTTTCTATTTATATTATACTCCTAATAATTATTAGTAGCAATAGTTTTTTCGATTTTTGTAAAAAAATTCCCCCACTCGATTCCGAGAGTGAGGGAATTTTATTCTTTTTGTTTCAGCAGTTGGTGTTTTTCCGTCCTAAGAAAATTGCGAACGGAAAAATTTTTCTAGTTCAGATATCTTTATTCTGGTCTGAGCCATGGTGTCGCGATGGCGCACCGTGACTTCATCATTTTCTATTGTATCAAAATCGACAGTTAAACAAAAGGGGGTGCCGATTTCATCCTGGCGGCGATACCGTTTACCGATATTGCCATTATCATCAAACTCACAACGCCAAGTTAATTTTAACTGATCAAAAATTTCTTTAGCCCGCTCGACCAAATTTGGTTTATTCTTAAGCAAAGGAAAAACCGCAATCTTAATCGGTGCTAATTTTGGGGCTAATTTTAAAACAATTCTAGTTTCTTCCGCTATTTTTTCCTCATGATAGGCTTCACTTAAAACCGCTAAAAACGTGCGACCGACGCCAGCGGAAGTTTCAATAATGTGCGGTATAAATTTCTGATTATCAGCCGGGTCTAGATAACTTAAATCCTTTCCGGAAAATTTACTATGTTGCGTTAAATCATAATCACCGCGGGCATGGATTCCCTCTAACTCTTTAAACCCAAAGGGGAAATTATATTCAATGTCATAAGCTTCTTTAGCGTAAAAAACTAAATTCTCATGCTGATGCCATTTTAAATTTTTAGCGCTTAAACCTAAATCTAAATAAAAATCCCAGCGCGCCTGTTTCCACTCTTCATAGTATTTTTTATCATCACCAGGTTTAATAAAGTATTGCATTTCTAGTTGTTCAAACTCCCGAGTCCGAAAAATAAATTGGCGGGCCGTAATCTCGTTGCGAAACGCTTTGCCAATCTGGGCGATTCCAAATGGAATCTTAACCCGGGTCGTATCTAAAACATTTTTATAATTAACGTAAATTCCCTGGCAAGTTTCACCACGCAAATAAGTCGGCTCTTTTGTCCAATCACTCGTAAAATTACCGAGATTAGATTGGACTAAGAGATTAAATTTTTTCCCGGGCGTAAAATCAGTCGCGCCACAATTCGGGCATTTGATTTTATTTTGATTAGCGGCGAAAATCTGATTTATTTCCTCTTCGCTCATTTTTTCATCGGCAAAAATTCCCGCCTCTTCTAATAAAGCATCCAGGCGTAATCGACTATGACATTTTTTACATTCTGTTAAGGGATCGGAAAAGCCTTGGACATGCCCGGAAGCTTCCCAAATTTTTGGACTCATAAAAATCGCTGTATCCAAGCCGACAATATCATCTCTTAATTGCGTCATGGCTCTCCACCATTCTTTTTTGATATTATTAGCTAGTTCAACACCATAAGGTCCAAAGTCATAAACAGCCGTAAAGCCCTCATAGATTTCCGAGGAGGGGAAAACAAAACCTCGGCGCTTGCAAAGGGAAACAATCTTTTCTAAGGAATTATCAGCTTCTTTTTTCTTCATATATTTTATTTTACATTTCTTCTAAAGTTTTCAAACCCAGTATTTTAAAACCATTTTTAAGCACCTGGGCCACTGCTCCAATTAAAGCTATTCGGGCTTTGCGTAAACCTGTCTCCGCCTTTAAAATATTAGTCTCATGATAATAATCATTAGATAACTGCACTAATTCAAATAAATATTTAGTTAACTCGCTCGGGTTATACTTAGTCAAAGCGATTTTAATTATTTCCGGATATTTAGCAATCTTTAAAAGCAGTTCTTTTTCAGTCGCTTCCTTTAATTCATTTAAAGCGGTTTTATAAAACCAGTCAAAACCTTCTTTGCGAATAATACTTTTTAGGCGCGCGTAACCATATTGCAGATAACAAGCGGTATAACCGTCGAATTTTAAAGCTTCTTCAATATTGAAAGTAATTGTTTTTTCGGCGCTGACTTTTAACATTTCAAATTTAATTGTCGAAATTGTTAAACTTTGAGCGACTTGCTGCACGCGGCTAAGCGTCCAATCAGGATGACGTTTTTTTGTTTCGGCTAATAATTTTTCCTGGATCTTATTCTTTAATTCCTCGTAGGTAATGACTTTACCGGTTCGCGAAGACATCATTCCGTCTGGTAAAGTCACAAAATCATAAGATAATTGCGCGCGCTTGCCAGTATCACCGGTTAATTCTAAAATCTTGAATAATTGTTTAAAATACAAATTCTGGCGGACGTCAACGACATACAAAGATTCCTCTAAACAATATTTTTTAAACTTTTCATTGGCCAGAGCTAAATCCGCCACTGGATAAAGAGCCGTGCCATCCGAGCGAATAATCGGCAAAACATTTAAACCGTAGGGCTCTAAATCAGCGATAATCGCACCTTCACTCTTTATTAAAATATTTTTTTTAATTAAATCTTGGACAATCTTTAGACCAGCCGGAATCATTTCATTTTCATAAAAAGTATCTTTAAATTTAATTCCTAGCTCCTGATAAATACTATTAAAATAAGCCAGGCTCCACTTCCTGGTTTCTTGCCAAACTTTATAATTATTACCGCGGCGGCTCTCGATCTCTTTCATAATTTTAACCACCTCATCTTTATATTTCGGTTGTTTTTCTAATTCTTGGCTAGCGGCGGCATAGCATTGCCCCAATAAATAACCCCGATTAGCAGTTTGGCTCTGTTTGTTTCCGCCTCTCTGCCAATTCCAGATTGTTTTAGCGACATGAATTCCGAAATCATTAATATAGGAAACCGGGATTGTTTGATAGCCATTAGCGCTTAAAAGATGGTTAACGGCGTCGCCATAGGAAATATTTCGCAAATGTCCCACATGATATTCTTTATGAGTATTTCCGTTAGAATACTCAATCATGACTTTTTTCGCTTGGTTATCATTGTTTGTTCCGTATCGCGCGGCCGCTTTTTTTACTTCATTTATAATAGTGGTCGCCAGGCAATCAGGAGAAATAACGAAATTAAGATATGGGCCAAAAGCTTTAATTTCCAAAAAATATTTTTTGAGCGCCGGGCGAGTCATTAATTCCGCGGCTAATTTTTTAGCGACGTCCGCCGGATTTTGTTGCCTCTCTTTAGCTAAATCAAAGCAAGTAAAACTTAAATCACCCAAGGAACTCTGGGGCGGATAAGAAAAATCAGCCGCTGGGATTTCTAATTCTTTAATAATCTGCTGTTTGAGTTTATCTAAAAAAGTCATAACTTAACGAATAATCTTAATAAATTGCAGCTTGCCGCGCTGGAGAATAATTTCCGAAATAACTTTAATTTCAATTTGGCTATCTTTTATTACTTCCGTTTTGTTGTTCTGACTGACTTTAATCGCTCCCTGTTCTACTAAGCGACGCGCTTCGCTCTTACTCGCCGCTAATTTAGTCTCAACCAAGAGATCAATAATAAGATACTGGTCTTTTTTAGCGATCCAAGTTTTAATTTCCGTTGGTAATTCTTTTTTCTGGATAGTCTTAATAAAATTTTCCTGCGCTAAAAAAGCTGTTTCTTCGCCATGATTAATTTTAGTAATTTCTAACGCTAATTTCATCTTTAAATCGCGCGGATTTACTTTATTTTTCTTTAAACTCTCCTGCATCTTCTTAATATCCGCTAACGGGATATTAGTGCAAAGCTCAAAAGCGGCGCAAATAACCCCATCCGGCCAAGACATTATCTTGCCATACATATCATTAGGCTTCTCATTTAGAAAAACCACATTCCCCTCGGTCTTACCCATTTTTTTGCCATTGTCATCGGCTAATAATTTGACAGTGAGCACAAACTTTTCTTTGTTTTTTAGAACTTTCAGTAAATCGCGACCGCAAAGCATGTTAAATAACTGATCATTACCCCCAATTTCCAAATCAACATTCATGGCCACGCTATCATAACCCTGGGTCAGCGGGTAAAGAAATTCATGAAGATAAATTGGCTTTTCTTCTTTTAGTCTTTCCTGAAACATATCGCGCTGAATCATTTGCTGCACCGTAAAGTTCGAAGATAATTCAATTAAATCATGAAAACTTAACTTCGCGTTCCAGGCACTATTATACATTATCTTAGCAGGATTATCGCCATTAAATTTTAAATAAGCGCTCGCCTGTTTTTGGTAATCGCGGGCATTCTCTAAAACTTCCTCGGGAGTCATTTTTCGGCGGGCCGCTTTTTTATCGGTCGGATCACCAATCAAACCAGTGAAATCACCGATTAAAAAAATTACCTCATGCCCTAAAGCTTGAAATTGAGCCAGCTTATTAATCGAGATAGCATTACCAATATGCAGGGCGGAAGCGGTTGGGTCATAGCCACAATATAAACGGATTCGCTCGCCGCTAAGTAACTTTTTTTCTAGTTCTTTATAGCTGGGATAAACTTTTTCTACTCCCCTTGTCAAAAGCTCGCTAATCTGTTTTTTATCAACAATAACTTTAGCCATATGGGTGGAATAATTATTTGGTATAAATTATTAAATTATGTTATAATATTAACAGACTTTTTTAAGTTTTTCAATTAATTTTAAACAAATATGTTTTCTTATCGTTATCTTTTAAAACAAGCTTGGAACATTACCTGGAAACACAAATATTTGTGGTTTTTCGGTTTGTTCGCCTCTTTAGCGGCCGCGGGCGGCTCGATTGAATATCAAGTCTTAGCTCAAAATCTTAACAAAAACTTGATTGACGGTTCTTATGGCTATCTTAGCAACATTTTAGCAACCAGCGAACTAATTAAAGGTTTCTGTTTAGGGATAGTTGATTTATTCCAATATAATATCTGGGTAATTCTTAATGCGCTAACCCTTATTCTAATTGCTCTGATTATAATCGTTATTTTTGTGTGGCTGGCAATTGCCTCTCAGGCCGCCTTAGTTGAAGATGTTAAAAAAATTATCAATTCAAAAAAGAAAGATCCTGTCTTAAATATTAGCAACGGTTTAGCGGTTGGCCATAGAAATTTCTGGCCGGTCTTCGGTTTGAACATTCTAATCAGGCTTTTTGTTTGCTTGGCCTTCTTTATTGTTAGCCTACCTCTTTTATTCATGATTATTAGCCAGGCCTCAATTTTAGTCGTTGTCTATACGATTCTCTTTGTTATCTTCATTCCCATCGCCGTTTCCCTGTCTTTAATGATGAAATACGCGATTGCTTTTAAAGTTTTAGAAAAAAAATCTTTTATTGATTCCTTGGAAGCCGGCTGGAATTTATTTATGAAAAACTGGTTAATCAGCCTAGAGATGGCGGTCATTCTTTTTATTATTAATTTCCTGATCGGACTGGGGACCTTGGCTCTTCTATCAATTACGCTTTTCCCGCTATTCTTTTTAGGAGCCGTCTACCAGATTTATTGGTTAACAACTCTCGTTCTTCTTTTAGGTTTAGCCGCAGTTGTTTTTATCGGCTCAGCCGCCACGACTTTCCAAGTATCTACTTGGACCAGTTTATTTGTCCGCTTAAGAGAAAAAGGCGGGTTAGCTAAACTCGAAAGACTTTTCTTGAAAAAATAATCTATTTTTCGCTTATGAGTGATTTAGCTAATATTGAAAATTTACTCAATCCGACCGATGACGAAGAAAGTGTCACCGGTCGTTTTGCTAAAAAGCAAACTGAAATTAAATTAAAAGAAATTGAAAAGCAGGTCGAACAGACGGCCGCTAAACTGGGCGTAAATTATATAAATTTAGTCGGATTTCCGATCAGTCCCGAAGCTTTAGTAATAATTCAAGAACAAAGAGCGCGCGAGCTAAACGTCGTTTGTTTTTATTATGACGGCAAAAATATCCGCTTGGGCTGTTTAGAACCAACCCCGGAAGTCATTGAAGAATTGAGCCGACTGAAAGAGCAATACTATGTCGATGCTCAATTGTACTTAGTTTCCACCAATAGTTTTACTTATGCGCTGGAGCTTTACAAAACCATCCCGAAAGTTAAAAAATACGAAAGTGGCGTGGAAATCAGCGAAGAGTCTTTAGAAAAATTTAAACAGGACATCGCTAACTATAAAAGTTTAAATGAAAAAATTAATGAGGTTAATATTACTGATGTTGTCACTTTAATGTTGGCGACAGCGATTAAAGTCGGGGCAAGTGATATTCATATCGAAGCTGAAGAAGCCGGGGTGGCGATTCGAATTAGAATCGACGGTGTTTTGCAAGAAGCGGCCTTAATCAGCCGAGAAAAATGGCATAAAATAATCTCCCGCTTAAAAATCTTATCACGGGTGAAAATTAATATTGAGGACAAACCACAAGATGGCCGCTACACTATCTATTTAAAAGATCGAAAAATCGACGTTCGTTGTTCTTTCTTACCGACTGCTTATGGCGAAAGCGTAGTGATGCGCTTACTAGACTCAAAGGCAACCGCCCTGGATTTAGAAAGTTTGGGCGTACGTGCAGAAATAATGCCTCTTCTAAAAAAAGAAATTTCTAAACCAAATGGCTTAATTTTAACCACCGGCCCAACCGGCAGCGGTAAGACTACTTCTCTCTACGCGATTTTAAATCGTCTTAATTTGCCTGGCGCTAAAATAATTACCCTAGAAGATCCGATTGAATATCAATTACCGGGTATCAACCAAAGCCAGGTCGACAGCAAACATGGTTTTAGTTTTTCCGATGGCTTGCGATCCGTCCTACGTCAAGATCCTAATATTGTGATGGTCGGAGAAATTAGAGATTTAGAAACAGCGGAAATCGCTGTCCAAGCTTCTTTAACTGGCCACCTAGTCCTTTCCACTCTCCATACTAATGACGCCGCCGGAGTTATTCCGCGCTTGATTGATATCGGTGTCAAGCCATATTTTCTTGTTCCCTCAATCAACGCCGTTATCGGCCAACGTTTAGTTCGTAAACTTTGCCCTCATTGCCGCAAAGTTTATGATTTACCAGCTGAAGAAACCGAACAGATTAATAAAATTCTCGCCGTTATCTCTCCGAAAGCCGGGATTGATGTCCCGGCGACTTTGCCAACGATTTATACGGCTGGAGAAGGTTGCGAAGATTGTAATTTCATCGGTTATAAGGGTCGTTTAGGGATTTATGAAATCTTTACCATGGATGACAATATTAAACAGTTAACGATTGATCGCGCTCCTTCTTTTAAAATTCTCCAACAAGCCATTGAAAACGGGATGATCACTATGCTCCAGGACGGAATCTTGAAAGTTTTGGCCGGTCAGACCTCAACCGAGGAAGTTTATCGCGTAATTGGTAATTTTGATTATGTTAACGCTTTATATGACATTGTTATTTCACAGACAATTGGCCGGGGCGTTAAAATAAAACCAGCCGAACTAGCCAAGGCCGAAGAATTAAGTAAAGATATTTCGCAAATTGCCAAAACCGTTAAGGAAATTCCCTCTTCGGAATTAATAAATCTGATTATGGCTTTAGCGGCGATTAGCGACGCCGGCGATGTCCATATCGAACCGACCGAAAAAGATGTTAAGGTTCGCTTTCGAATCGATGGCGTCTTACATGATATTTTAAATCTACCCAAAACTAGTTATTTGCCATTGTTATCGGAAATAAAAATTTTAGCTGGCGCGCCAACTAATATCAAGCGCGCTACCTTTGACGGACGTTTTAGTATTTACCTGCCTGATCATAAAATTGATTGCCGTCTTTCAATCATTGCCGGCGGCTACGGTGAAACAATCGTCGTTCGCTTACTAGCGACTAATGCGATTAATTTGGACATGGCTAAATTAGGGGTGACCTCGGTCGCCTTAAGCTCTTTAGAAGAAGCGATGAAAAAAACGCGCGGGATTATTATCACCACTGGTCCGACTGGCAGCGGTAAAACTACGACTCTATATAGCGTCTTAAATAAATTAAACAAACCGGACGTTAAAATTATTACTGTCGAAGATCCGATTGAATATCAACTCCCGGGCGTCATGCAAACGCAAATTGACGAGGAAAGAGGTTATACTTTTGCCTCAGCCATGCGTTCTCTTTTGCGTCAAAATCCGAATATCATGATGATTGGCGAAATCCGTGATAGCGAAACCGCTAAAATTTCTATCGAAGCGGCAATGACTGGCCATTTAGTCCTCTCCACGATTCATGCCAACAGCGCCGCCGGAGCGATTTCTCGTTTTGTCGGTTTAGGTCTAGAAAGACAAGCGCTCGCTAACGCGATTGAATTCACTATCGGCCAACGCTTAGTACGCCGGCTCTGCCCTTATTGTAAAAAAGTGGCCGACACTAAAGAAGCTGATTTAAAAAAAGTTCAAGGAATTCTCGAGACCATCAAAAATCCGGCGATTGAAATTCCAAAAAAATTAGAATTTTTCCAAGGCGTTGGTTGTCCGAAATGCAATAGTCTTGGCTATAAAGGCCGGCTTGGTTTATACGAAACAATTACGATGAACCCGGAAATCCAAAAATTAATTCAAACTGAAAATGTCACAGATACAGAAATTGAGGCGGCGGCCATTAAAAACGGGATGATCACGATGCTGCAAGATGGAATTCTAAAAGCCGCGGCCGGCGAGACCAGCCTCGAAGAAGTTTTTAGAGTAATCTAATCTTTATTAACAGAAATAAAAAACGAAACACAATTAATATGATCAACGAAAAGCTGCTTGAACAATTAAAAAAAGATTATCGCGCCAATGAAAGCGAAAGACGGCAAATAGGGAGTGCCGCTAATAATATTCTTTTTGAAAGCAAACGAACTATTTTCGCTTTGCAACGCTTAGATTTTAAAACAGTTGAAGAAAAACTAAAGGATATTGAAAAAGCTTTTAAGAATCTAGAACAACATTTCGGCCAAGCCCGTTTAAATCGCGAAGGCGCTTATCGAGCCGCCGCGGAAGAATATTTAGAAGCGAAGACATTCTATGCGATTATCAAAAATAAAAAAATCGAAACCGTCAAAGAATTAAACTTAGATTATGAAGCTTATTTAGGAGGAATTTGCGATTTGATTGGCGAATTAGTGCGCTATGCGACTAATCAGGCGGCGAAAGGAAAATTTTCCGAGGTTGGCAAAATCAAAAAAAACGCCGAAGATATTATGGCGCAATTAATTGATTTCGATATGACTGGTTATTTGAGGACGAAGTATGATCAATCGCGGGGACATTTGCGAAAATTAGAACAGATGACTTACGAAATAAAATTAAGAAACAAGAAATAATTAGTTTTTATGTTGATCGCTATTATTTCCGATATTCATGATAATCTCGCTAATTTAGGAAAATGCTTAACTTGGTGCCGCAACAACCAGGTGAAAAAAATAATTTGCGGCGGCGATCTAACTACTTTAGAAACCGCTTCTTTTCTGGCTACTAATTTTCCCGGGGAAATTCTCATGGTCAGCGGCAATTGCGAAATTTACCGCGAAGCCGAACTAACAAAATATCAGAACATCAATTATTGCGGTGAGATCGGAATTATGGAAATTGATAATTTAAATATCGGTTTTTGTCATGAAAAACGACAAATCATTAAAGTTTTAGATGTTTCACCCCTTCCCCTAGACTTTATATTTTACGGTCATAGCCATATGCCCTGGTTAGATAAACGAGACAAAATAACAATCACCAACCCGGGAAATATCGCCGGCGTCTTCCATCAAGCTACTTTTGCCACTCTAGAAACAAAAACCAAAAAATTAGAATTAAAAATTTTAGCGGAAATATAGTGAAAATATAAACAACTGATTTCTAAAAATATCCAAATAAAAAACCGCCCCGGCCAGGAGCGATTTTTTTATTTTTCGGTTTATTTTATTTTACTTAAATACCGCCCAGTAAAACTTTTAGCCACCTTAGCTACTGCCAGCGGCGTACCAGCCGCGACTAGATAGCCCCCGGCTTCACCTCCCTCCGGACCCAGATCGATAACCCAATCAACTGATTTAATTACATCTAAATTATGCTCAATGATTAAAACGGTGTTGCCTTGATCAACTAACATATTTAAAACTTTAAGCAAACGATCAATATCAGCAAAATGCAAGCCAGTCGTTGGTTCATCTAAAATATATAAAGTTTTCCCGGTCGCTCGACGCGATAATTCAGTCGCCAACTTAATCCGCTGCGCTTCACCGCCAGAAAAAGTCGTGGCGCTTTGACCTAATTTAATATAGCCCAAACCCACTTCGTCTAAAGTTTTTAATTTCTGACTAATCGCCGAATGATCCTTAAAAAATTCTTTAGCCTCTTCAACCGTCATGTCTAAAATTTCAGAAATATTTTTACCCTGATAAAGAACTTCTAAAACTTTGGATTTAAATTTTTTTCCACCACAAACCTCGCAGGTTAAATAAACATCTGATAAAAATTGCATTTCTACTTTTATAACTCCATCGCCCGCGCAATTTTCGCAACGTCCACCTGGCACATTAAAAGAAAAATGGCCGGCGTTTAAACCTTTTACTCGCGCTTCAGGAAGTTCCGCAAATAAATCGCGGATATAAGTGAATAAGCCGGTATAAGTGGCAGGGTTAGAACGGGGTGTCCGGCCAATCGGCGATTGATCAATATCAATGACTTTATTGATAAATTCCAAACCAGTTAATTCCTGGTGGGCACCGGGTTCAATTTTAGCTCGATAAAACTTCCGGCTTAAAGCATTCGCTAAAATATCGCTCATGAGGGTTGACTTACCTGACCCGGAAACTCCGGTAATCGCCACTAACTTACCCAAAGGAATCTCGACCGTAATATTCTTTAAATTATGTTCCGTCGCGCCGACTATTTTAATTGCTTGACCGTTTCCTTTTCTAAACTGCTTAGGCACTTTAATTTCTTTCTTGCCAGCTAAATAAGCGCCCGTCAAAGAAGCACTACATTTTTTAATATCGTTTGGCGTTCCGGTAAATAAGACCTGACCGCCAAAATCACCAGCACCGGGACCAATATCAATTAACCAATCAGCGGCTAAAATCGTGGAAGCATCATGCTCGACAACAATAACCGTATTGCCATTATCTCGTAAATTCTTAAGCGTCGTGATTAATTTGTCATTATCTCTCTGGTGCAGGCCAATCGAAGGCTCATCTAAAACATACAAAACGCCACTTAAAGTTGAGCCGACTTGCGAAGCTAAACGAATTCTTTGCGCTTCACCGCCAGAAAGAGTCGCGGCCGAACGACTGAGCGTTAAATAATCTAAGCCAACGTTAGCTAAAAATTCTAAATTTTTAGTCATTTCTTTAACGATCGGTTCAACAATTTTAAATTGACCATTCCAAATCGTTTCATTTTTCAACCAACCGTTAATTAGTATTTTAAAGTCCTTAACGCTCTTATTGGTTACTTCAAAAATCGATAAGTTATCTATTTTCACTCCTAAAATTTCTGGTTTTAATCTGGCGCCTAAACAAGCCGGGCATAAAGAAACGCGCATCACTTTCTCAATTTCTTGTTTCACGAAACTAGATTTTGTCTCATTATATTTTGTTTCCAAATATTTTAATAAACCAACGAATTGACCGTCGCCGCGAAGAATCAATCTTTTCTGTTCACCGCTTAAATCTTTAATCATCGGCCGTAAACTAAAATTATGACGGGTAGCTAAACCGTTCAGTTCCATAAATAAACCGTTTCCATTTAAATTAGCGTGCGACAAAGGCTTTATCGCTCCCTCTAAAATACTCAAATTATTATTAAAGACTAATTCTGGATCAATCTCTGACTTCGTCCCTAATCCACCACAAGCCGGACAAGCGCCATGACCAGAATTAAAAGAGAAATCGCGGGCGGCAAGTTCGGGCTGACGATAATCGCAAGTCGGACAACTAAAAAATCTTTCAATTTTAACAGAATTAATTTCTCGATTACGAACTTTTTTAGCCGTCTTTTTTTCAATTGAATCTTTTTTTAATTTAAGATCGCAATGCGGGCAATAGGGTTGACCGCATTTAGAGTAAAGCAAGCGCAAGTAATCATAAATTTCCGTGATTGTTCCGACAGTCGAACGAGGATTATGGCCAACCGTCCGTTGATCGATAGAAATGGCCGGTGATAACCCCTCAATCAAATCCAGTTCCGGCTTGTCCATCAAGCCAACAAATTGGCGAGCATACGAAGAAAGAGACTCAACGTAACGACGCTGACCCTCGGCATAGATTGTATCGAAGGCTAAAGAAGATTTGCCAGAACCAGACAAACCAGTGATAACCACTAGCTTGTCGCGGGGAATATCTAAATTAATATTTTTTAAATTATTGGTTCGCGCCCCCCTAATCTTAATAAAATTTCCGGCCATGGTAATAAAATAAAGAGCCTCAGCTCATAACTTAATATTGCCGATATTATAGCGGTAAATCCTAAAAAAAACAAGACCGCGATCATAACGGTCTGGTTGTTTGGGGATTCTAAGAAAAAATAATCAAAATATCGGATAAAAAATTTTAAAAATTGCAATCAGAAAACGGTCTAAAAATTTTATTTTTTGGCCGGTGGCCTCAAAATGGACCGCTTCCCGTTTCCAATGTTCAATAATATTTTTCAAGTCAGCCACTAAATCTTTTTGCTGGAAAAAAACACCCGCTTCCATATTTAAATTAAAGGATAAAAAATCCATATTTTGCGAACCGATTACTCCCTCGGAATCATCGATTAACATAATCTTCGCATGATTCATCATCGGCATTAGATAAAATTTTACACCGAAGGCGGATAAGCGACAAGTATTAAGATAATTAATCTTATTTAAAGGTTTGACGTCAGTATCGTTGGGAATAATTATTTCCACGTTGACACCGCGACGGCAAGCATCATCTAATAAAGCTAAGAGCCACCGCGGCGGCAAAAGATAAGGGGTAACGATTTTAATCGAGCTAGTCGCATTTTTAATTTTTTCTTGATAATAAAAATTAAGATTATATAATTTACTGCCGCCCACAAAATTATCAGTTATCCAGGATTTAATTTTTTTAACTAACGGCAAACGGCTATACTTTAAAATAGTCTCTTTCTTCCCACCGACCATCTTATAAGAATAGGCAAAAGACTGCAGAAGTGGTAAAACAACTTTTCCTTCAATCTTAATTTGTAAATCACGCCAATGGCGAATTTTTTCTTTAATATTCACTCCACCGATAAAAGCCACGCGGTTATCGATAATCAAGATCTTTCGATGCGTTCTTTTAATCCAATGACTGAAATAAATAAATTCGACTCCAGCCGCTTTTAATTCATCAACCGCCCCCTCGCGTAAAGTAGCACTGCCATGGGCGTCGGCGATAATCACTACTTCTAATCCGGCCCGCGCCTTATCCTTTAATAAGCCTAAAAAATTATGAGTCGCCTGCGTATCATCTAAAAAAATATACATTTCCATGTAAATAGATTCTTTAGCGAGGCTCATGGCTTTAAACATACCATCCCAGGCCTTTTGCGAAGTTGTATATAATCGATACTTCATAAATTAAGCCGGCGTTTAATTTCTGGTAAAGCGCGCCGCGCCGCTTTTTCACCGCTGGCAATCATTTTTCGAGCGGTCTCCGGATTTAAATATTTTTTTAGATTGTCGTCAGAAACGAATTTTGAATCATCTAAATTAATAACAATATCAGCGGAACGGGCCGAAATTTTAGCTAAATTATAAGTCGCGATCCGAGCGCTTCTTAAGGCTACTTTCAAAACATTAAAATCCTTATTAATAAACTCCTTATGATTATAAAGATTAACTCCGATAACTAACTCCGCCCCCATCTTCCTAACTAAAGCCCCCGGTACCGGATCAGATAAAGCACCATCAATTAATAATTTTTTCTGATAAGCAAACGGTTTAAAAATAAGCGGCACCGAAGTGCTGGCCCGAACTGCTCGAGCAACGCTCCCTTTAGTAAAAATATATGGCTGACCACTAATTAAATCCGTGGCAACTACGCGAAGCGGGATTTTTAAGTCAGAAAAACTGGCTTGACGTAAATTTTTTTCTAACAATTTTAGAAATTTATCACCGGAGATTATCCCTCCGCCCCAACTTAAATCTAGCAACGAGCCCCAACGTTCACGAGAATTATCTAAAATCTCTTTTTCTAATTTTTTAGCGTCTTGGAAAATTGCATAATGAGCGGCTACCCAAGCGCCAATGCTAGAACCGCTAAGATAATCAATCGGAATATTATTTTTTTCTAAAACTTTTAAAACACCGATGTGACTAAAGCCGCGGAAGGCGCCTGACCCTAGAGCTAAACCAATAGTTTTGCGAGTCTTCATATTTTCATAATTTACCTTTCTTTTCATTAATTATAACATTAATTTTTTAATATTGACAGAACCGCTTTTTATCTATAAAATAAAATTAAATCTAACTTCTTAGATTTTTATTTTGGAAAATTTTGGTCCCTTCGTCTAGTGGTTAGGACGTCAGGTTTTCATCCTGTTAACAGGGGTTCGATTCCCCTAGGGACTACTATCGGGGAACTAGCACTGGCTAGTTCCTTTTTAGTTTGTAAAATTAGCGAAAGTTTGGGTGTTCGATTTTCTGAAAAATCAAAAACTGGTTTTTCGGGAAAAATCAAATACTGTAATTTAAGTTTATTTTGATAATTAGCGTGCCGATAGGTTGTCGCTAAATTAGTAAGAACTTTAAAGACTTTGTCGGCCTCCTTAAAGATATTTTTGTTATACTCCGGCTGATCGCAAGCGGTAGCCTGGAATTTGTTAATATTTTGTTTTACTTTTTCCATTTCGTCTTTAAAATCCTCATCATCAAGCAAATCTTTTTTCTTCATTTCAATGAGTTTGGCTTTTTCCGCTTGGGCTTTCGTTAATTTCTCTTGAATAAATTTAAGGTCATTTTGTTTTTTGCCTCTTTTCTCTTTGAAGACATCAAGCAAGACTCTTTTAAAATAATCCAAACCCTCTTTACTTGGCGTTATTTTCCTTAGATACGCCATAAACTCGCCCTCTAATTTATCCTTAGATACAGATTTTAAGCCGTGGCAATTCTTGTTATAACACTTATAAAACGGATAGAGCTTTCCGCTTTTGCTTTTAGACATACAAGCAGTTAGCGGACGACCACAATTCGGGCAAAGGATAAAATGACGGAGCGGAAAAGTTTCATTTATCCGGCTAGCTGAAATATTATCGCCCTTGTTTCCATTGTTAATATATTTTTGACACTTATAAAAAGTTTGTTCGTTGATTATTTGTTCGTGCGTTCCCGGATATTCCTGGCTATTTACAGTCATAATTCCGATATAGAATTTGTCAGTTAAAATCTTATAAGTCGTTTGATTGCTTAACTCTTTATTTTTCCAAGATTTGAATCCGGCCTTAATCATTAGCTTTCTTATTTCTTCCATTTGATAGGCCCCGGTTGAGAATTTTTCAAAAGCCAATTTGATTATCTCGGTTCTTGGTCTATCAACTCTGATAATGGCTCTATTCTGCTCGTCTCGGCTGTTTAAATAGCCCAGAGGAGCTTTATAACACCAAATGCCTTGCTTAATCTTCTCTAACATACAGGATGACACTCTTTCGCTTCTGACGTCATTATCAAATTGAGCGAACGAAGCCATTATTGTGCCGATTAGTTTTCCGCTCGGTGTTTTATCAACCGTTTCAGTAGCAGAGATAAATTTAATTTTTAATTCTTCTAAGGCCATTAAAATAGTAGCGTAGTCTTTAACGTTTCTAGACAATCTATCAATTTTATAGACAATAACTGAATCAAGATTTTTATAATTCTTTTGGCAGTAGCTTAATAATTCCTGTAAGCCTTTTCTGTTTACCGTTTTAGCCGACACCCCGTCATCGTGAAATAGTTTTATAATTTCAATATCGTGATTAAGAGCATACTCAAGACAAGCTTTTTTCTGTTGTTCGAGACTAACTCCATTTTGGGCTTGGTCTTCGGTGGAAACCCGGTAATAGATAATTCCTTTTTGCATAGGATTATAGGTTAATAATTAAAAAGAGAGCAGTGAAACTGTTGGACACAATCATGCAAAGCACAACTGTACAGCCACTGCTCTCTTTATATCAAAACGACCTATTCGCCGTCATTATGATTTGAGAATGGATGTTGTACTTTGATTTGATTGTGTCCATTAAAGATATTAGCATATTTTTATATTTATTCAATATTATTAGTTTTCTTATAAATGTTATTTTTGTAGTAGTTATAGGCGAGATAGGCCAGTTGATAGAGATCACGCCTCATGGCGATCATCTCTTCTTCGGAATAATCCGAGGCATACGAGCCGAGATTCTTCCGGACACTGTCCAGACTTATCATGTTTTAGATTTGGCATATGTTTATCTCAAAGGTTTTTTAGATGACGTTTTGCTATTTTTCTTTTAAGAGGCGATAGCGAACCTCTCCGACATAGTCGGAATGATACTGCTTATCGAGCAATAACTCCGGGGGTGATTTTAAGCTATTAAGATACGTTCTTACTTTCTGTCCGGTAATGATTATTTCCGGACGTTTGAGCTGACGAGAATAGAAGACTTTCTTTTTCCCGGCTAATCGGCCGTCAAATAGTTCTTTGGCGATGTATTTAGCCACATAGAGGCCGACACGGGAAACGTGGCGGATGTTATTTATTTTAACGAAGCCATATCGCCAGAGCTTGGCTAAACTGCTATTAGCCGTATAAGGCAAGTTAGATAAGACGTGATAATGGATGTTTCCGCCGTGTTCCTTTTTGATTTTAGAGCGAAAATAATAATCGCCTTGAAATTCCGGCACGGCTAAATAAAGTAATTCTGGATATTGCCGTTTTAATCTTTTGATAAAGTTAGAAAAGATTAAATTACATTTAGCAATATCTGTAAACGAGCCGTCATTAGATTTCTTGTCGTCAAAGGTCAAAGTTATAAATACCCTTAACTCTGGATTAGAATTTACCAGGCGAACAATATTAGCCCTTGTCCGTCTTAACGAAAAGTCGCTTTTTATCCGTTTGTCTATTTCGTCTTCTTGGGGTTTTTCTTTTTTAGATTTTCTTCGTTTCTTTCTCTTGTGATTAATCCTAATCGCCTGCTCATAGGAATAGATCTCAATCAAATCCCCCGATTTGATAAGTTTTTGCCGATAAGCTAATGGTTTGTATTCCATATACTTACGGCGTTAAGTGTGCCTATAGTCAAGTTAAGAGGGGCTCGAGGCACACTTCTAGTCTTAACTCTCAATAACCTGCCGCCCCCCGTTTTCTTTTTTCGGCTCCCCCAAGGGGATGCCGCCAAAAAAAGAAAAAAACAGGGGGGGGCGGCCGGTCAACTATGTTTACCTCCAAAGGAAAAGAGGTTTTTAGGCCCGACGACAAGAGCCACTCGGCCAAACAAAAAACACAAGCAGTATATCCGGATATATTGCTCGTGCTTATTTTGA
>Ga0172373_10004399_pt1 | contig 19920 bp, 14 predicted proteins | sample Lak10m_2_FD_114546 | JGI IMG/M metagenome (GOLD analysis project Ga0172373, IMG submission 114546) | Freshwater microbial communities from Kabuno Bay, South-Kivu, Congo - kab_092012_10m | ecosystem: Environmental > Aquatic > Freshwater > Lake | place: Democratic Republic of the Congo...
CGCAGCGCAGGCACCGTGCGCTCGCAGCTCGCGCGGGCCCACGAGCTCCTGCGCCACAAGCTCGACCGCGAGTTCGGCGGGCGCGAGCGCTGGGCCGTGCTGGCCGCGCCGCTCGCGCTGCGGGGCGCGCTCGGTGTGGCTCCGCTCGCGACGCTCGCCGCGGTGCTCGTGGGCGGCGTCGGACTCGGCCTGTGGTGGCGCGGCGGACGCGCCGAGCCGCTCGCGCCGGCCCTGGCCGCGGCGCCCGCGGCCGGACCGAAGCCCGAGCCCGCCGCCGTGCTCCCGGCCGCGCGCGAGGCGCTGCTCGCACCGGCCGCGCTTCCGGTCGAGCCTTCGAGTCCTGCTGCGCTCCGGACCCCCGCCGCGAACGAGCGCCTGCTGCCGGCCGCCGAGCTGCTCGACCGCGCGCACTACGACGACTACATGCGCGCGACCTTCAGCTTCCAGCACGGGCTGCGCGACGATCCGGACAACGCGATCGCGCACAACGACTGGGACCTGTGCTTCTCGCGCGGCAAGTTCGACGTTTGCACGGTCGTCAGCGACGCCTCGCTCGTGGCCGACCTTGGCCTGCTGGCCCCACTCGCGCTGGACGGAGTCACGCTCGCCGGCCGCGAGCCGGGTGAGTTCGCGCCGGTGGCGGTGGGCCACTCCTACTTCGTCTGGTCGCTCGACGACGACACCGACCTCGCCTGCCTCGTGATCGTGCGCGAGCACGAGATCGGGAAGCGCTGCGTCCTCGACTGGTACGCGACGGACGGGTTGGGCCGGGCGCAAGGCTCGCTGGCCGACGACGGCGAGGGCGAGCCACTGACGGTGTCGCTCGAGCGCTTACGCAGCGAGGCGCGCGCGAGGCGCGGGCTCGCCCGGCCCGAGGTCCTGCTCCAGGCCCGCATGGGCTCGGGCGGAGGCAACGAGAACCGCGTGCATCTGAACGGCAGCCTGCGGCGCATCGATGCGCTCGAAACGGCACCCCTCGACCTGACCGGCGAGATCGCGATCCAGGAGCCCTCGCGGGCCTACCTCGAGGGCGGCTCGATCCCCGATGGACGCACCTTCGTGGTGACCGGCGCGAGCTGGTCGGGCCGCGCGCTGGGCGATTCCAACGGCCGCGGGCTGCTCACCCTGGTGGTCGGCGGCGAGACGCTCTTCCGGACAGAGACGACGCCGGAGCCGATCTTCGGCAACTGGACCGGCGCGATCGTGCTCGCGCCCGGTGACGAGTCGCGCACGTACCTCGGCCTCGCCAACTCGAGCGCCGGCGAGGCGCGGCTCTTCGGACACTTCGCCGAGGACGCCGGAGTGCGCTCCTGGGGCGAGAACAAGGGCTTCATGACCACCGTGGCGCCGACGGTGCCGCCCGAGCCCACGCTCGCCGCACCGAGCGCCGTGCTGCAGGCGCGCGCGGCCCACCAAGGCGGCAACCCGGTCTCGCTCACGCTGCACGGCAAGACCAGCAACTTCGTCGATCGCGTCGAGCCGCAGCTGCTCGACCTCTCGCAGCCGCCCGGAAGCCACGACGACGCCCTCGTGTACCTCGAGGGCGGCCGCGTGCCCGAGGGCCAGGCCTTCGTCGTCACGCGCGCGCAGTGGTGGTCGGCCACCTACGACGAGTCGAGCCACAGCCGCTTCATCCTGACGGTGGCCGGCGAGGAGCTCGCGCGGCGGGAGGGCAAGGGCGAGCCGGAGACGGGCTCGTGGTCCGGGCGGCTCGCCGTCCTGCCGGGCGAGGAGAGCCGCACGTCGCTCGAGATCGGCGACTTCGCCGCGGCGGACGTGCTCCTCACGGGCCACTTCGAGCCCGCGCCGCGCTGAAGGTCATGCGCGCCGGCGTCCGGAGCTCACGAGCAAGAGGACGCCGGCGGCGAGCGCGGTCCAGGCCACGAAGGGCGGCACGTGGCGCAGCGAGCCGGTCGAGGTCAGCACCGGATCGAGCGCGCCGCCGGGCACGAGCAGGGGCTCGATGAAGAGGCGCAGGTAGTGCAGCAGCATGCCCAGCGCAATCAAGAGGCCACCAACGAGCACGCGCTGCGCCCCCTCCGGACGACGCCGCAGCGCCGAACGCCAGGCGAGGAAGAGCCCGAGCGCCAGCGCGCTCGAGACCAGCGCCCCGGGCAGGACGTGCGTGAGGAGCAGCCGCGGCTCGCGCGCCACGAGCGCGGCGAGCGCGAGACCGAGCACCCAGCCGTTCAGCCCGAGGAAGAGGCCGAGCACCGGACCGCGCGTGGGCTGCACCTGCGCTGCGTTCGTCGCGTCCATGGCCCTCATTGCACCACGAGATCGCCGAGCGCGCGCTCCTCGCGCGCCATGAGTCCGATGGCCAGCGCCACCACGGGCCCGGTGAACTCACCGAGCGAGAAGGTCCAGTCGCCGGCCAGCAGACCCTCGAAGACGAAGTTCCCCTCGCCATCGGTCGTCGTCGTGCCCCAGCTCGGAAGCCCGATGATTCCGCCGCTCGCGCTGACGAGCGCGCGGGCGCGAGGCGTTCCGTCCGGCGAGAGCAGCCGCCCCGCGACACGTCCGAAGGTGAGCGCTGCGCGCGGAAAGTCGAGCTCCCAGGCTTCCTCGCGCGGACGCAGGGCCTCGCTGGCAAACACCGTCAGGTTCATGCGCTGCGGACCGGCCAGCGTGGCGGTGAGCACGACGCGGTAGGCGCCCGGGGCAAGCCCGCGGAACTCGAGCAGGTCGTGCGCGGGCCAGGGCTCGAAGGCGACGAACTCGCCGTTGCCGTCGGCACCGAGGCGCTCGAGGCGCGCGGACCAGTAGGTCACGGGCGGGGTGCGAGCCTCGGGCGGCAAGGCGCAGTGGACTCGCAGGTTCGCGCCTCCCGAGAGCTCGACGTCCCAGCGCGAGCGTTCGCCAGAGGCGAGGGTGAGTTCGCCCACGACTGCACGACCGCTCGCCATGAGGCGCAGTCCATAGGTGCCCGCGGTCAGCCCGCGCAGGTGGAACTCGCCGGCGGCATCGAGCGTCGTGGCATGCAGCGACACCACGTTGGCGAGGTAGCCGAGTGGCGCCGCAGCGTCCTCGGAGAAGGCCGTGAGCTGCGCGCCGACGAGCGCAGGCTCCATCGGCGTGACGCGCCCGACGATCTCGGCCGCGGGCTCGAGCGTGAGCTCGAGGAAGGCCTCGTTCCCGCCGGCCGCGAGCTCGCGCACCGCCGGAGCCTGAGCCCGGTCGATGGCGATGGCTGCGACCCGCAGAGCGCGCGCGGCCGGCGCGTGCAGCTCGAAGCTCCCGGAGGCAGCGCTGCGCACGAAGCGCGGCCGACCGAAGGGCACGTCGTTCGACGGTGTCTCGGCCGGGTCGTAGACCGCCACCAGGGCGCCCTCGACCGGCTGGCCGAGCGGGTCGAGCACGATCCCTCGCACGCGACGATCCTCACCCGGGAGCTCGAGCACGACCTCGAGCACGTCGCCGGGTCGCCCCTGCAGCGTGTGGGCACGCGACGCGCCGGATCCGTCGAGCTGGCCCTCGAGCGCCACACCGGGCTGCACCTCCTCCAGTTCGAAGCGCCCCTCGTGGTCCGCCGTGAGCAGCAGGAAAGGCTCGATCAGATTGCCGTGGGCGAAGACCCGCGCGCCCGGTACGCCGCGCCCGTCGCGCGTGACGACCTGTCCACCCACGTGGAGGCCCGGCGGGAGCTCGACCTCGAACTCCAGGACGCCCTGCCTCGGCGCTTCGACGACCTGCACGGGGCCGGAACGGTCCACGTGGACGAGCAGCGTGCCGGAGGGCGGAGCCGGAAAGCGCGCTCTTCCGTCGGCGCCGGTGCGCACGATCGGTCCGTGCCCGGCGAGCTCGAGCGGGCGCGCGAGCTCCTGCAGGCGCACGCCGGCATCGGCCAGGGGAGCCCCATCCGCGGCCCGCACGACGCGCACGACGAGGGCGTGCTCCTGCTCGCTCGCCACGGGAGGCGCGGCCGGAGCGCCCGGTGCGGCCACGGACTCGGTCGCGAGCGCGCGCTCCTCGCGCAGAGGAGGGCTCGACTCGTGCACAGGGGTCACGAGCGGTTCGAGCGCTGCACTCGTCTCGACGAGCACCGGAGGCGCCTCCGCGCGCGGCGCACGGCGCTGGTAGAGGATGCCGAGCACGGCCGCGCCGGCCAGGGCGGTGACGACGAGCAGGGTCTTCGAGGTCACGAGCGTGATTCCTCCGAGGAAAGGTGCCGATTCGAGGACGTTCGTCCCGGCTCCGCCGTGCTCCAGCACGGCGCGGCGCACGGCCGCGAGCCCGCGACCCGCGAGCGCGACGCCCGCGACTCCGCCTGCGAACCCTGCCGTGACTCCGGCCGGCAGCGCGCGCCGCAGGGCCTCGAGGCCGCGCGCGAGCTGCGCGCGCACGGTGCCCGGCGGTCGCTCGAGGGCCTGCGCGATCTCGTGGGGCTCGAGCCCGTGCAGGAGCGTCAGGCGCAGCACCGGCCGGTACGGCTCGGGCAGGCGCTCGAGCGCGCGCAGGAGCTCGCCGTGCAGTTCCCCCTCCTCGGCCAGGGCCGCGGGATCCACGCTGACCTCGCGCCCCAGCCGCTCGCGATCGAGCTCGCGCCGCGCGCGGCGCCGGGCCGCGCGGGCGTGGTTCACGAGCATCCCGAAGAGCCACGGCAGGGCCGCGCGCTCGCCGTCGTGCGCCTGGCGGTGCTCGATCACGCCCAGGAACGTTTCCTGCACGAGGTCCTCCGCCGCCGCCTCGCTGGAGGCGAGGTGGCGCGCGAAGCGCAGCAGCTCGGGCGCCGTGCGGTCGAAGACCCGCGCCAGGTCGCGCGGATCACCGCTCGCCCGGTAGCGCGCGAAGGCCGAGTCGGCAGAAGGGACGAACATCACGGCAAGTGGACACAAGGGCGGCCGAGCGTTGCAGGATCGTCGCAGAATCCGCGTCCTTCCGGTCCGGAGCCTCGATTCGGCACCCTGCGTGCATCCGCCCTCCGCTCCCGGACGTAACCGAGGGGCCATGAAACGCCGCTCGCGCACCCTCCTCGCCGTCACCGCCGCGCTGGGCCTGGGCCTCGTCGTCGGCCCGGCCTGCCTGCCCATGAAGAAAGCCACGGTCGAGGAGCGCCTGCTGGCGCTCGAGAAGAACGCCGCCCTGCGCGGCCGCGTCCAGACCCTCGAACGGCGCGTGACGATCGGTGGCGAGGAGCTGGACGCGCGCTTCCGCTACTACCGCGCCGGCGAGCGCGGCCGGCCGACCGTCGTGCTGGTGCACGGCACGCCGAGCTCGATGGTGACCTGGACCGCCAGCGTCTTCGGGCCCGGCGGCCTGGCCGAGAGCTGCGACGTCGTCGCGCTCGAGATGGTCGGCCACGGCACGACGCGCACGACGCTCGACGCCTATTCCTTCGAGCGCGGCGCCGAGTGGATCCAGGCCTTCCTCGAGGGCCTCGAGCTACGCGGCGTGACGCTGGTCGGCAACAGCTACGGCGGCGAGTTCGTGTGGCGCGCGGCGCTGAACCGCCCAGACCTCGTGGCGCGCGTCGTCCTGATGAGCAGCTCGGGCTTCCCGCGCCAGGACGACGAGTGGTTCCCCGAGGAGGTCAAGATGCGCGAGATGTCGCTGGCCAAGATCGGCTGGATGCTGAACGCGCGCGACAACGTGCGCGGCGCACTGCAGCCGCACTTCCAGGTGCCCGTCCCGGACGAGCACGTCGAGGAGGTGTTCCTCGTGTGCGAGAACCGCGACAACTGGCACGCGATGATCGACCTCGCGCGCGACGAGAACGGCACGCGCGCGGACGAGCTCGCGGGCCTGCACCAGCCGACCCTCTTGCTGTGGGGCGCGCAGGACATCGCCTACAAACCCGCGACGATCGGCGAGCGCTTCCGCGCGACCCTGCCTGACGCGCGCCTCGAGCTCATCGAGGGCGCCGGACACTACCCGCAGGAAGAGAAACCCGCCGAGGTCGCGCGCGCGATCGCCGCCTTCGCGGCCGGAGGCTGAACATGCTCGCGCTTTTCCTCGTGCTGATGCAGGCGCGCGAGCTCGAGCCGCGTACGGCGAGCCCTGATGAGCTCGGCCGCGAGGTCTTCGAGCCGGCCTGGATCTTGCCGGAGGGCCTGCCGCTCGCACGGGGCGAGGACGGACTCGCCTTCGAGCTCGAAGTGGAACTCTTGCGCGTCGCCACCCTCGTCGTCGAGCCGTCCGCGAGCGACCCCGGCGCTGCGCGCAGCCTCGGCGATCTCGCTGCGGCGGCCGCGGGCCTCGACCCGGACAGGATCGCAGCCCTGCTCGCGCTCACCGAGCGCGCGCAGCCGGTGCTGTGGCGCGCGCTTGCCCCCTTCGCCAAGGAGCTCCTGCGTGACGAGAAGCTGGGCTCGCAGCGCTGGGATCCCGAGAAGGACGTCGGCAACGACGGAATCGTGCTGGCGCGGCCGCTGACGCTGGGCGAGGTGACGAGCGCGCCGTGGAACGCGCTGCACGGCTCGCGCCTCCTGCAGCAGGGTGCCACGCTCGTACGCGCCGATCTCGCCACGCTGAAGGCCGCCGAGAACGACTTCACGCGCTACCCCGGCCGCCCCGGCACGAGCTACGAGTCGATCGCGGCCGTGCCGGGCTCGTACCTGCGCGGCACGGATGCCTCCGGACGCCCGTTCGCCGCCCTCAAGGTGCGCTTCGAGAGCGACCTGCCCTTCCCGTTCTCGAGCTACGACTGCGATCTCCGCATCCTGAACCGCGTGCGCGCCGACGGCCGCGTGGTCTGCGACATCGCCTCACCGAGCTCCGACTTCCACTGGATGGCCGGGCGCGACCTCTACCTCCCGCTCGAGACGAGCTCGGGCACCTTCGTGGGCACGCTCGTCGTACGCCTCTTCGGCTTCGACCTCGTCAACGTCCCCGACGGCGACGACGCACGCCGCGCCGGCCTGCGCAGCTCGCTCGGCTCGCTGAAGCGCGAGGCGGAAGCCCTGTGGCGCGCGCGCGGCCCCGACGCGCCGCCGCCGAGCACCTCGCTGCCCGAGTTCCGCGTGCGCACGGCACCCTGAGCGCGTGCGACGTCCACGGGCAGCCTCGCAGCTACCCGGAGAACTCATTCTCACGTCCTGGGAGTTTGCCTTCGGGTGCTGGGTGCGTGCTACGGTGATCCGCGCATGACTCGCTTCGTCGCCCTGCTGCGCGGAATCAACGTCGGCGGCAACAAGAAGGTCCCGATGGCCGAGCTGCGCACCCTGACCGAGGGCCTCGGCTGCACGGAGGTCGCGACCTACATCCAGAGCGGCAACCTCGTGTTCACGAGCGCGGGCAGCGCGGCGCAGCACGAGGCGGCGCTCGAGCGCGCGCTCGTGAAGCACTTCGGCTTCCCGGTCGAGACGCTCGTGCGCGACGCCAAGGCGTGGAGCGCGCTCATCGCCGCCAACCCGCTCGCGAAGCTGACCGAGAAGGATCCTGCGCACGTTCTGGTCGGCCTGTCGAAGGAACCGCTGCGCAAGGAAGCCCTGGCCGAGCTGCGCGAGCGCGCCCAGGGTGACGAGCGCGTCGAGCTCGCTGGCGGCGCCCTCTGGCTCCACTACGCGGCCGGCGTCGCACGCTCGAAGCTCACGCCCGCCGTGCTCGACCGCGCCGCCGGCTCGACCGTCACCGCGCGCAACGGACGCACGGTGCAGGAACTCGCGCGCATGCTCTCTGGCTGACGCCCATCAGGGCACTCGCAACACGAGGTCGTCGCGCGTCGGCAGGAACGGCCCGAACTTGGCTCCGAGCTCGCGCAGCTCGAGGGTGTAGGGCCGGGCGACGAGCCCCGTGAGGCGGAAGCGGCCCTCGGCGTCGGTGCTGCGCTCGAGCGCCATCCCACCGGCGACTTCTTCGAGATGGCGTCCGAGCGCCGGGTTGTAGGTCGGATCGGCGAGTGCGAGCGCGACGTCCGCGACCGGCCGCCCCTGGCCATCGAGCACGCGCCCGGAGAGTTCGAGCGCCGTGTCCGGCAGCGCGAGCTCGCCGAGCTCGATCGCCCCGCTCGCGCCCGCGAGGCGCGCGCCGAGCACCTCGTCCACCTTCGGATCGAAGCCCGGCGCGAGCACGAGGATCGGATCCCCGTTGCATGGCCCCGGGAGCCCGAGTCGGAAGCGCCCCTCGCCGTCGCATTCCGCAAGCGCTTCCCCGCACAGCACGATCGCCCCCACCACCGGACCGCCGTCAGCGCGCACGACGCGGCCGCTCAGCACCGGCCGCTGCAGCGAAGGAAGGAGCGCGAGCACGATCTCGACGCGCTCGGGCCACTTCTGCGGTTCGAGGAAGAGGTGTCGGGAGGCATCCTCCGCACTCGCGATCACCCAGAACGGCAGATCCTCGGGTGCCAGGAGCGTGAACTCCCCGTGCGCGTCGCTCCACATCGTGGGCTGGTGCTGTAACAAGCCGCGACCGAGCTCCATTTGCGCCGACACCTCGCCGGCGACCGGCACGCCCAGCGTCAGCTCGACTCCGGCCAGCGCTTCGCCGGTCACATCGCGCACGAGGCCGTGGAGCTCGCGTGCGCGCGTCGCGAAGTGCCACTCCTGCTCGTCCGCCAGGCGCTGCCGCGGAGGAGCGCGACCGAGCAAGTGCAGCCCCGGATCCTCGAGCGCGATCTCCTTCGTGCCCGCGCGCACGGTCAGGCGGAACAGCCCGCGCGCGTCGGTGAGCGTGCGCTCGGACGCGAGCGGCACGCCCGCCAGGAGCGCCAGGGCCGCGCGCGGATCCTCGAAGCGCGCCTCCACGAAGGCTGCGCGTGCGGCCGGTTCGCTGCGCAGCTCCTCGGGCAAGAGCAGGTACACGCCCTCTCCCACCAGCGCGCTCTCGCGCTCGTCGGCCCACGCCAGGCGTCCGCGCTCGACGGCCTGCACGCGCACACCGGCCAGGGGCTCACCCTGCGGGTCGACCAGCCGCCCGACGAGCGTCTCGAAGCGCGGGGCGGGGAAGCGCGGCGGCGGCGCCACGGTCGCACTCGATTCGGCGCGGGCCGGGCGCGGCTCCTCCCGGCTCGCGGGCGCCGACTCGGCGGGCTCGACGAGGCCGGGAGCAGGCTCGGGCGCGGCGCCCGTGGCCGCCTCCAGCGCCGCTACGACCGGCTCCGGTCGCACGCGCTCGGGCACGAAGCGCGAGAGGAAGACGAGCGTCCCGAGCACGCCGCCCGCGAGCGCGAGCTTCGGAACGAGGCCGATCTCCGCCACGCGCGGGAAGGCGAGCGGGCAGAAGAGCAGCGCCCAGGCCTCGCGCCCGCCGTGGCGCCGGTCGAGCTTCGCGCGCAGCTCGGCCAGTCCGCGGTGGAGCTGCGACTTCACCGTCGCGAGCGGACGCCCGAGCTCGGCCGCGATGCGGCGCGGCGGCAGATCGCGATAGAAGCGCAGCAGGACGACCTCGCGCTCCGGCGCGGCGAGCTCGAGCACGAGCGCGGCGAGGTCGCGCGCGCGCTCGGCCTCGAGCAGCACCTCCTCGGCCGGCCCGGACGGCGCGGAGCGCTCCAGCCCGGCCTTGTCCTCGCGCTCGCGCCGCCGCCGGCCCGCGCGCGCGCCCGTGAAGGCGAGCCGCCGCAGCACCGTGCCGAGCCACGCACGCGGATCGTCGAGCACGGGCGGCGGACGCTTCAGGACGCGCAGCCACAGCTCCTGCTCGAGGTCGGCCGCACGCGCCGGATCGCGCAGCAGGCTGCGCGCCAGCGCGCGCACCCACTCGGCGTGTGCCAGCAGCGCCTCGAGACCCGGAGCAGTGTCCACGGGCGGTTACTTCGTGCCCGCGGGAGCGCGATGGAAAGCCTTGAACGGCTCGTTGGCGAAGTCGCCGCCAAGGAACAGGAGGTCCTGCGCCGCGCTCTTGCCCGGCACGACGTTGAGCAGGCCGCTCTCGAGGTCATCGAGCGCGCCGCCGTCGCGCGCGCGCGCCAGCACGACGATCGGGTTCCCCTCGTGCGTCACGAGCAGATAGGGATAGCTCGAGGTCTTGCCGCCCTCGACCATCGTCAAGGTGCCGGCCTGGTAGATGCGCTCGTTCTCGAGCGGCTCGAGCAACTGGGCCGGAATCGTGGCGAGCACGCGCTCGTCCGGCTGGAACTCGAGGCGCTCCATGGCCGTGCTCGCACCGAGGCGCGCGCGCAGCTCCGCATCTGCCTCCCACACCCCCGCCAGGCGCGGCGCGATGACGTGGTTCTTGGAAGGCTGCACGCGGGCCTGCAGGGTGAGCGGAGCCACCAGCGGAAGGAGACAGAGGAGTGTCGCGAAGGGCTTGTTCATGGGAGAGATCGGAGAAGTGCAGGGGTCCAGCCGGAGCACCGGCCAGACACCCTTTGCCGCCGCGCGCGGATCGATGGCGAGAAGGTACGAAAATCCCGCGCGACGGGCCGGGGCGGTACCCTGCGGCCATGCCTGATCCGAACGGACCCGAGAAGGTCGACCTCGCCCGCGCCTTCGCGAGCTTCCAGGAGCGCTGGAGCCCGCGCATCGCCGGCACGGTCAACGACTTCCACGTCAAGCTGGCCAAGCTCGAGGGCGAGTTCGTGTGGCACAGCCACGAGCGCGAGGACGAGCTCTTCCTGGTGGTGAAGGGACGCCTCGTGATGCGCCTCCGCACGGGCGACGTCACGCTCGAACCCGGTCAGTTCCTGATCGTGCCGAGCGGCGTCGAGCACTGCCCGTTCGCGCCCGAGGAGTGCCACGTGCTCCTGTTCGAGCCCGCCACGACGCTCAACACCGGCAACGTCGAGAACGAGCGCACGCGCCGCGCGCTCGAGCGGCTGTAGGTCGCCGGGAGCCGGAAGTCTCGTTGCCCGCCGCGACGAGCTCCGGGGATACTGTTCCCATGGTCAGGCCGTTCTGCTCACCCTCCGGCATCGCCTTCTTCGTCCTCGCTCTGTGCGCGAACGCCTGCAACGGGGGCGGCAGCTCCGGCGGCTCGACCTCCTTGTCGCTGGCCTTCGAGCGCGTGCCCGGTCCGGGTCTCGATGCGGTGCAGGTCACCGTGACGGTCCTCGGAGCCAGTGGCACTCCTGTGCTCGACGCGGAGCGTGGCTCGCTCTCGACGCCGGCGGCGCTCGGGAACGGCACGTTCAGCGCCCTGCTGACGCCGACGACGACCGGCGAGCACCGGGTGACCGCGAGCCTTGGCGCCACCGTGAGCGCGCGCACGGCGCTCGTGCTCCAGGACGTGCACGCGGACTGGGGACAACCGCAGGCGGTCGAGGGGCTCGTGAACACCGAGGGCTACGAGGACGGCATCACGATCGCGCCCGACGGGGAGACGCTGTTCGTGCAGTACGGGCCTTTCCGCTGGTCCAGCCTGCTCGTGTTCCAGGAGCCGCGCGCGAACGGGGGCTGCGAAGGGAATCGGCTCGTACCCGTGCGCTGCTCGCACCCCTGGATCGACACGACCACGGGTCCCCTGGCGGGTCCCGAGCGTCCCGGCTTCTTCACCGGCCGGTTCTCGGGCACCACGCAGCTGCACAACGCCGCGTCGTGGGGCCTCGGCGTCGATGGTTCTCCGGTGCTCGCCTTGACCACAATGTTCTACGGCTTCCGCCGCCAGCCGGACGGTAGCTTCGCCGACCCGTTCTCCCTCGCGTTCGACGACCTCGGTGACGGCATCATCGGGCCGTTCGGGCTCGGCTTCCTGCCACTCGGCGGCGAGGACCATCTCGCGGTGTTCGCGCTGCAGGACACCACGACCGTCGCGACCGGCTTCGATGTCCATTCTTGCGAGGTCGTGTTCGGTCAGGACAACACGCTGGGCGTCTATGCCGCGACGACGCCGGGCAACCCACCGGTGAGGAGCCTTCCGTTCCCTTCGACGCTCGTCGACCTCGGCGACAACTCGGGCACGCAGGGCAACCCGAGCCTCTACGTGCAGAACGACGTCGTGCTGTCGGTGTGGACGGACGACGAGTACGACGAGGACGCGGACACCGGCAAGATCACCGCGCACGTGCTCGCTTCCGGGGTGTTCCCGGCGACGGGCAGCTATGCGACCGTCCTGTTGCCGGAGATCGTCAACCAGCCCGGCACGAGTGCGATCCAGCCGACCTTCCGTGACGAAGGCCTCTACTTCACGCAGGACACCAGCGTCGCCTTCGCCGCGTACGCCGGCGCGCACGATGCCTCCTCGCTGGCCAGCGAGCTGAACTGGAGCCCGCCCGTCACGCTGCTGCAGAAGGACACCACGATCGCCGCCGGGATCACCGCCGGCGACATCGGCAAGATCATCGCGATCGGCGAGCCGACCCTGGCGACGGTCGGCGGTCGCCTGGTGCTGTACTTCGTCTACGCCTGGGTGCGCGACATCGATCCGATCACCGGCCTGCCCGACCTCGACTTCCAGGCCGGCTGGGTCGAACGGAACGGCTGACGCGGGTCTGGAACGGGGCGCCGACGAGCAGCTCCTCGCGCCCGCGCCGGTGATGTCTGGCGCCGGGGCCGAGCCCAGGCGGACACGGCGAACGCAGTGCGCCGGGCTCAGGGGGTGAACACGGTGCGCCGCTCGGGGTCGAGGGTGAGCGGTCGGCGCAGCACCTCGAGGCCCTGGCGGGAAAGCACCACGGTGCGGCCGGATTCGGGCACGCTCAGGACCTCGCTCAGTCCGTCGGTGAAGCGCGCGTCGTCGCCGGTCATGAAGCCGACGCCGAAGCTCTCGAGCAGGTCGAGCGGCCGGCCGGCGGCGTCCAGGACCTGCAGGCGGTCGGCGAGCTCGGGCGTGCGCGTCAGGTCGACCTGCAGCTCGCACAGGAGCGGCTCGACGAGCTCGAGGTGCGCGAGGTCGTCGCGGCCCTCTAGCGCAACCGTGCGGAACATCAGGCGCGGATGCTGCAGGAGGAGCGAGGTGCCGACGGGATCCAGGCGCTCGAACACGAAGCGACCCTCGGCGTCGGTCGTGAGCGGAGAGCCCGCGTCGCCGGGCGGCTGCGTGTACGCGTCACCCGCGACGCGTGCCTGCGCGCGCAGCTCGACGCCCGCGATCGGCACGCCGCCCAGCGAAACCACGCGCCCCTCGACGCGCACGCAGGGGCTCGCCGGCAAGAAGAGCTCGACCCCCGAGCGCCCGGCCTCGACCTCGAACGGCCCGCCGCGCTCGGCGCTGGCCGGGTCGAACAGACCGAGGCGGTAGGTGCGCTCGATCAAGCCGTCGAGCTCGAAGCGTCCCTCGGCGTCGCTGCGCGTGCCGCGCCGGCCGAAGCCGCCGCGCAGCACGTCCTCGATCGTGACCGTGAAGGCCGCGGTCATGCCCTCGGAGACCTGGCTCACCTCGTTGCCGAACTCGGTCGGATCGAGCGGCCAGACCTGCACGCCGGCGCGCGCGCGGCCTGCGGCGTCGAGCACGTGCCCGCGGATGGCGAGCGGCGACGGGCCCAGCACGAGCTCGAGCGGCTGCTCGGGATCGTGGCCGGCGAGCGCGACGCGCGCGGGCTGGTGGCCCGGATGCACGGCCACGAGCTCGAGCGGCATCTCGCCCGCGCGCGCGATGCCCTCGGCGTCCAGGGCGAACTCCGAGCCCGACGCGATGCGGAACTGCCCCTCGGCGTCGCAGGTGACCAGCGCCTGGCCGAGCGACACGCGCGCGCCCGGCACCGGCGCGCCGCGCGGCTCGCGCACGATGCCGCGGTACTCGGTGACTTCGCGGCTCGCTTCCAGCGCGAGCACGCGCGCGAGGTCGGGCACCTCGGGCAGCTCGAAGTCGCCCGCCAGGTGCCCGGGTCCATCGACCAGGAGGTAGAGCCCCGTCCCGACCGGCACGTCCTCGAGGCGGAACTCGCCGCGCCCGTCGGCCACGGTCTCGAAGCCGACCACCGCGCGCCCGCTGGCATCGAGCGGCGTGTTCGTCGGCCGCGGCACGCCGAGCTCGCGGTAGACCGCATCGCGCACGCGCACGGCGATCGTCGCGCCGGGCAGCGGCAGGCCGTCGGAGCCGACCACGACACCCGCACTCGCGCCGCGCGGCGCGACGAGCACGAGCGTCTCGCCCGAGCCGTCGCGCAGGCCGGCCAGCAGCGTGATGAGCTGCGGATCGGTGCAGTGGATCCGGTTCTCGTCTCCGAAGTCGAGCAGCTCGGGCGCGCCACTCCCCGGCGGCAGCTCGAACGCGAAGCTGCCGTCGCTCGCGCTCGTGGTAGTGAGCTCCGCATGCCCCTGCCAGGCGAGCGGAGCGCCTGCGACGGGTGCACCGCCCGGAAGGAGCACGCGCCCGGCCAGACGCCCGGCCGCCGGAGCCGGCGCGACGGCCGCCGGGGACGAGGCGCCCGCCGCGGGCACGCTCTCGCGCGCCGACAGCGCCGGATCGAGTTCCGGACGCCGGACGGGTGCGGGAGCGGGTCGCTCGGGCTCCTGTGCAGCGACCGGTGCAGACACGCCCGGATCCCGCCCACCCTCCTGCAACCACCAGGCGACTCCGCCCCCGACGAGCACCAGCGCCGCCACTCCGAGCTTCCAGGCACTAGCCATCGCGATCGTCTCCATTCCGATTCCGACCCAGCCCCGCGGCCGCGCCAGCGCGAGCAGCGCCACGGCCCAGGATTCGCTCTCGCCGCGCGACGTGCGCGCGAGCCGCGCGCGCAGGCGGGCGAGCCCGCGCTGCTCACGCTCGTGGACGGCCGCGACCGAGAGCCCTTCCGCCTCCGCGATCGCGCGCAGCGAGCGGCCGCGGAAGAAGCGCAACGTCAGCGTTCGCCGGTAGGGCTCCTCGAGCTCGCACAGCAGCGACGCGACATGCTTACGGAGCTCGAGCTCCTCGACCAGCTCTTGGGCCGAGGGCAAACGCTCGCCGCGCGCCGCCGCCTCCTCGTGCCGCATGCGCTGCGCCCCGAGCTGCGCGAGGTCACGCCACAGGTTGCGCACGACGCCCCCGAGCCACGCCCGCGGCTGCCGCGCTCCTCCGCCGCCCTGCAGCGCCGCCACCCACGCCTCCTGGGCCAGATCCTCGGCCGCATGCGCATCGACCACGAGCCGCCGCGCGAGGCGCCGCATCCAGCGGTCCTCGGCGAGCATTCCGGCCAGATCCTGGGTGGGAGGCACGCTCATCCAGGGTAACCGTCCGGGCCCGCGCGCCCGTTTCCGGCACGATCCCGGAAGAATCAGCTGCGCCTCGCGCGGCCGCCGTCAGTGCACGAGGCCCTCGGCCTCGAGTTCCTTCCAGACGGCGGCGGACAGCTCCTCGATCAGGGCGTCGAGCTTCGAGGGGTTGAAGGTGCGGCTGACGCCGCCCCACAGGATCTTGTCCTCGCTCAGGCGGTAGACGAGCGTCTCGACCACGACGATCGTGTCGGTCTCGAGGCGCACCGGATAGGTCGCGCCGAAGCCCCAGCCCGAGTAGGCCGAGAAGCTCGAGTAGCGGTAGCCCGTGTAGAGCTCGGGCGACGAGCGCAGACGCTCTTCCTTGTCGGTGATGCGCAGCACGACGGCGCCGTCGAAGCCGGCCGCGAGCAGGCGCGCGCGCGCCTGGCCCTGGTCGGCCAGGGTCGCGTCGTCGACGACCGTGTAGGCCGCGACGCCGTCGGCGCCGAGCGCGTCGAGCTCGGCCGCCAGGCGATCCTCGGCCGCCCGCCGCGCGCTCGCGTCCGGGCCGACGAACACCGCCGCGACCTTCTTGCCGGCGTAGTCGATGCGCCCGACGTCGGGCGCCTTCCAGGTCGAGCTGAAGGTGGTCGAGGCGCAGCTCGCGAACAGCGCCAGCAGGAGCAGCGGGAAGAAGCGCGGAATCATGCGCCCATTGTCCCCTGCCCCGGGTGCGGCGCTCAAGTCGCTGCGCGGCGGGCGCTACGGTTGCTCGTACAAGAGGCGACTGACGCGCGTCGGGCCGAGCTGGAACGCCTGCAGGCGCAGCGCCTGGCCCGCCGCCGAGAGCGGCACGGACCAGCTCAGGCGCGCGTGACCGCTCGCGTCCGCGCTGGCGCGTGCGGCCAGCCGCGGAGTCGCCATCGAGAGCCCGAGCGGTCCGCCGGGCAGGGCGAAGTAGCCACGCTCCTCGGTGTCGTAGCCGGTGCCGACGAGGTACACCGCGCGTGCGGGGCGGGCGCCGGTGACGTCGACCACGTAGGTCGCACCGGCCTGCGCCGGAGCGAGCGGCACGGCCTCGAGCTCGGCCGGAGTCAGCAGGACCCACGCCGTCTGGAAGTGACGGTTGCCCATGGCCGCGATCTGGCCGCTCGCGTTCAGGCGGAAGGCGCTCGTCAGCGAGAGCGCGAACGGCAACTGCCCGAAGGGCGTGATGCGTTCGGCCAGGGTCGAGAGCTCGTCCGTCGGCGACCACAGCACCGGCACAGGGCTGCTGGCGCCCGCGTGGGCGAGGCCGAGGACCCAGCCGGCATCCGTGACGTCGCGCGCCTCGTTGCCCGCGGGAAACGTGGCCGGCAGCGCGCGCATGCCGGTCGACGGCGTCCAGCGGAAGGCGTGCTGCTCGTTGCCGATGCGCGCGCGACCGACGACCTCACCGTGCGCGTTCAGAGCCGCGGGAAAGACCGCACCCTGACCGACGGGATCGAGGTCGCCGAGCTCGGTGACGACTCCGGCCTGCCACAGGACTCCGCGCGGGCTCGTGGCGATCGCGAGCGAACCGAGCACCTGACGCGCGTCGTTGATGTCGTGCGCGACCTCCAGCGGATCGAGGTAGCTCGCCACGAGCTCCGGACTCCACAGCACCGCGCGCTCGCCGAGCGCGGTCGTGGTCGAGCCGACGATCCAGCCGTCGTCGTTGAGCGCCGTCGGGCGCGCCGCGGTGCCCTCGGGCCCGAAGAGCTCGAGCGTGACGCCGCCACGGAAGCGGAAGCCGCGCGGCAAGTCGTACGGCAAGGCCGAGGTGTCGAAGCGTCCGATGAAGACGCCCGAGGCGTTGATCGCGACCGCGCGCGAGGCGGTCCAGGCCACGCCGGCGGGCGGCGGCGGCGTGAAGCTCGCCCCGGGCAACCCGCCGCCACCGACCGTCCAGGCGAAGGCTGTCTCGAAGGGATCGTTGGTGATTCCGCACAGGAATCCGCTGTCCGTGAGCGAGACGTTCCCGAAGACCGAGCTCGGCGGGAAGGGACTGACGCGCGTCAGCGTGTAGTGCGGCGCGAGCTGGGCCGTGGTCGTGGAGAGCAGCAGGAGCTGCGCGAGCAACGCAAGAGAAAGCTTGGCCATGACGAACAAGGGAAGGGGCTGGCGCGGCGCGAGCCGAAGGGAAGGTCACTCAGCCTGGCTGAATCGTGGATCCGCTGGACTCAGTTCAGTAGAGCGTGAGGCGCAGCCCAGGTGTGAAAGAGAATCCGGACGAGGCGGCCGCGTCGGCGACCACGGTCTGGAGGATGAAGGATGCGCCGGCCAGGGCGGGGTCCACCGGGAGCAGGACCGGTAGCGAGAACGTGCCGCTGGCCGGCACGCCCGGCACACCGCTGGCGACGAAGGGCTGGCGCAGCACGATCCCGAAGGGAAAGAACAGACCGCCGCGTACGGCTCGAGCGCGCGCCTCGCTGCCGATGAAGAGCGTGCCGGATCCGCCGCCCACGGCGCCGGTGAGTTCGAGCGTCGTCGCCACGCCGAGGCGCGGACAGCCGACGAGGTCGAGCACGGGCACGCTGCCGCCCGCGCCTGCGAGCCCGCTTCCGAGGGCCTCGATCGGCCGGTCCGCGAGGACATACACGCGCCCGCGGTTGCCGGCGTGGTTCGCGGCGGTACCGACGAGCTCGGGTCGGCCATCGCCATCGAGATCGGCCAGGCCGTGCGCATCGAAGCCGAGGGCCTCGTTGGCGGTCGTGCTCGTCACGCGCCGCAGGCGGCTCGCATCCGCGCCCGAGTAGACCTCGAGCCGACCCGCGCGCGTCGCTCCGCCGCTCTGGGTCCAGGAAGCGAGCACGAGATCGGCGCGCCCGTCACCGTTCACGTCGCCGAGGCCACGCCCGATGCCGAAGCCGTCGCCGTTCTGCCCGGTGAAGGTCCAGATCCGCGCGCCGCTCGCACCGTCGAACACGTAGGCCTTGCCGCGCGTGCCGTTGTCGGCGAAGTCGCCCACGTAGAAGTCCGGCACGAGGTCCGCGTTCACGCGCCCGACCTCGGCCACGAAGAACTGCCCGAACTCGCCAGCGCTGGCGTCGGGCACCAGCTCGGGCAGGTGCAGCGCGCCCGTCGCGGGATCGAACACGTAGGCGCGCCCGCCGCGGCTGGCGCCGGCGTTGGCGGCGCCGATCAGGAGCTCGGCCACGCCGTCACCCGAGAGGTCGGACAGCCGCGCCACGGCCGTGCCGAGGTTCGCCCCCGCTGCCGGTCCGGTGAACGAGCGCAGCACGCTCACACCGTCGGCGCCGGAGAGCACGAACACGCTGCCCGCATCGAGACCACCCGTGTCGTCGAGCGGTGCTCCGACCGCGAAGTCGACGACTCCGTCTCCATCGACGTCGCCGATGCCATCCACCGCATGACCGAAGCCCGTGCCGACGGCGCTGGCGCGGAGCGTGAGGAGCTCGAGGCCGGTTGCCCCGGACACGACGCGCGCCACCCCGCGTGTGCCTGCGCTTCCCGGGCCGCCGAGTATCACGTCCTCGCGTCCGTCCCGGTCGAGGTCGCCCGCGCAGCGCAGCGAATGCCCGAGACGCTCCTCCGCGCCGCCACCGCTCACGTGAAACAGCTCGATTCCGCGCTCCACGTCGAACAGGTACGCCCGCCCCGCGTTGACCCCGCCCGTGGCATGGAAGGGAGCCCCGACCAGGAGCTCCTCGCGGCCATCCCCGGTCACGTCCGGTACGGGCGCCGAGACCCAGCCGAACTGGTCGCCGGGCGCCTCGCCGGTCAGGGTGCGGAGGACGCGCGTGCACTGCACGAAGTCGCCCTGCTGCGGCAGGGCGAGGAGAGCGAAGGCCGGGAGGATCGACATGGGCAAGGTGCGGAGGGGACCGTCCGCTCACGGTTGTCCCCACTCGCTCACCTCCTTCGCCCGGCTCGGATTCTTTCCGAAGGTGAACAGGCTGCGTGCTACCCGCCTTCGCTGGCTGCGCGCGCGCCGAGCTCGAACGAGATCGAGGCGAACAGGCCCTCCCAGTCGCCGGGCAGGTCCTGACCGGGCTCGATACGGCGCTGGTGGACGGTGAAGAGGGCGTAGGGGCCCGGGCGCGGATCGGTGAAGCGCACGCGGCCCTCGGCGTCGGTGCGCGCCAGGGTGAGCGTGTGCGGGGCCGTCAGCGCGGTCAACTTGATCTGGCGCTTCGCCAGGGGCTGCCCGTCGAGCAGGAGTCGCGCCACGAGCTCCTCGCCGGGGGCGAGCAGGCGCGGATCGCGCTCGAGGACGAGCTCGAGCGGCAGCCCGAGCACGCGCTCGAAGCCGGCCGGGCTCGCCTCGGCACCGACGGTCAGCAGGCACTTGTCGAAGCGCGCGTAGCTGTCGCGCCCGGGCTGCTCGAGCTCGCCGCGGCGCGCGCGCTCGGCGGCGATGTCGTCGAGGCCCTCGAGGCGCAGGTACTCGGCGTACTTCTCGGGCTCGAGCTCGACGTAGGCGTGGTTCGACTGGTAGGCGACGAGCCAGGTGCCGCTCGCCTTCGGCTTCCACAGTCCGGCGGGCGATTTCCCGTCCAGGCCGAGCACGGCGACACCGTCGCCCGTCGCGGCGAAGCTCTCGAAGCGCACGATGCGGCGCGGATCGCGCACCTGTAGCTCGGGTGCGTCGGCGTGGCCGATGCGGAGCTCGAGGTCGACGCGCGTGCCCGGCTCGGGCCGGAAGCTCGACGGCGCGATCCAGTGGTCGTGGGCCGCGGCCAGCGAGGCGAGCAAGCACGCGCCGAGCACGGGAAGTGCCCGGCGCGTGACGGAGGCGCTACTCGACGACCGCACCGGAATCCGGAGGCAGGAGGTCATCGAAGGCGTTCTCCGCGCTCGGGAAGGCGAAGGTCGTGCCCTCGATCGCGAGCGGCTCGGCGGTCTCGTCCGTGCCATTCGAGATCAGGTCGGTGACCGTCGCGTCGAAGGAAGTCTTGCCGCTGCCCGAAGAGTCGCGGCAGGCCGCGAGCGCGAGCGTGGCGAG
>Ga0172373_10004401_pt1 | contig 19915 bp, 19 predicted proteins | sample Lak10m_2_FD_114546 | JGI IMG/M metagenome (GOLD analysis project Ga0172373, IMG submission 114546) | Freshwater microbial communities from Kabuno Bay, South-Kivu, Congo - kab_092012_10m | ecosystem: Environmental > Aquatic > Freshwater > Lake | place: Democratic Republic of the Congo...
CGGTGGTCGGGGTAGGCGCAGCGGCCTCGTCGTCCCCGCAGCCGGCGAGACCGAGCGAGGCGAGGAGCACGAAGCGCAGGAATATGTTGAGGAGCCGTCCGCATCGTCACCGGCGCACGAACACAGCCAGGCCAGCGAGCCACGAGTAGTCCACGAACCACCCTCACACCCGGATCCCACGCCCGAGCCAGTGATGGCGACGCCTCCAGCCGCTCCCCGGGCCATCGAGACTCCGGCCCCACGGCACGTGCCAGCCGAACCTGTACCGCAAGATTCGGCCGAGGAAACCGAGTCCCCGCATGTTCCCCAACCGGCAGTTCCGGTGCTGGGTGAGTCGCCCGGACCCGCTCCCGTTCCCGAAGACGCCCCGATTGCCGCTTCGATCCCGGTGCCTGTCCAGCCTCCCGCTGCGGTGACCCCGCCGGCCGAGGTTCAGCCGTCGATCCCCGCTTCGGCACCGCCCACCAGCGCTCCTCCGGCATCGCCGGCACCGGCACCATCCACCGCCAAGCTCGGTGAGAAAATCGGTTCCATAGATCTTTCCAAGTTGGGGTATCGACGTCCGGGCTCGGATCCCGGGGGCCGCGATGGTCGGCCGGGTGCTCCGGCGGACCAGCGACCTGGAGCAAATCCGGCCCAGGGTCAACAACCCAACCGTCCGGCGGCCCCTGGCCAGTCGCAGCGACCGGGGATGCCGCAGCAATCCCAGCCACCCCGGCCGGGTTCTCCGCATCCTTCCCAAGCACCTCGGCCTGGTGCGCCCCAGCAGTCCCAGGCTTCTCGCCCCGGTGCTCCCTCCCACCAGAACCGCCCTGGCGGTCCGGGTCAGGGCGGCTACAACCAGAATCGCCCCGGTTTCGGCCAGAATCGTCCGGGTGGACAAGGGCAAGGAGGGCGACCGGGCTTTGGCCAGAACCGCTTCGGTGGCGGCCAGGGTGGATACTCCGGTCAGGGGCGCGGCGCAGGCCCCTCCCAACGACCCGCTGGCCCCGCGAAACCGCAGCTCAACGTCGATGCCCCCGTCATCCAGCTTCGCCCGCCCATCGTGGTCCGCGAGTTGGCTGAGAAACTGGGAAGGAAGCCTTTTCAGGTCATCGCCGACCTGATGCAGATGGGCGTCTTCGCCACGGTCACCCAGACCATCGATCCCGAGGTTGCCGTAAAGATCTGCGCGAAGAGCGGATTCAAGTTCGAGACCGAGAAGCGCGACAAGGCCGCCCACACGGTCAATGTTCCCCGTGACCAGCGTGTGGAACTCGATCAGGAAGACCGCGTCGAGGACATGAAGACGCGGCCTCCCGTGATCACGATCATGGGCCACGTCGACCACGGCAAGACCAGCCTCCTCGACGTCATCCGCAAGGCCAACGTGGTCGCCGGTGAGGCCGGTGGCATCACCCAGCATATCGGGGCTTACTCGATCGCTTATCCTCATCCGGAGCGGAAGGAAGAGCTGATGCAGTTGACCTTCCTTGACACGCCGGGTCACGCCGCCTTCAGCGCCATGCGTGCCCGTGGTGCCAATGTCACCGACATCGTCGTCCTCGTCGTTGCCGCCAATGACGGCGTGATGCCCCAGACCCTGGAAGCCCTGGCGCATGCCCAGGCGGCCAAGGTCCCGATCATCGTCGCCGTCAACAAGTGCGATCATCCTGCCGCCAACCCCATGCGGGTGAAGCAACAGCTTCAGGACAAGGGGTTGGTCCCGGACGACTGGGGTGGCGACACCCTCTACGTCGAGTGTTCCGCACTCACCAAGCAGGGCGTGGACAAGCTCATCGAGAGCATCCTGCTCCAGGCGGAGCTCATGGAACTCAAGGCCAACCACGAGCGGAAGGCCAAGGGCAACGTCATCGAGTCGGGTGTCGAACCCGGCGGCCCCGTGGCCACCGTGCTTGTCCGCAAGGGAACCCTGCGCGTGGGCGACGTCATCATTTGCGGACAACACCATGGTCGCGTTCGCGCGATGATGAACGACGACGGCGTTCGGCAGAAGGAAGCGGGACCCTCGTGTGCGGTTCGCGTTCTCGGCCTCGACGGCGTCCCGGATGCCGGTTCCGAGTTTTCCGCCGTCGACAACGAGAAGGCAGCCCGCGAACTCGCTGAAGAGCGCGAGGAAGCCCGCAAGAAGTCCGATCTCGAAGGCGTCCGCCCCCGGCGTCGCACCCTCGAGGACATCTTCACCAACATCGACCAGATGTCCGCGAAGATCCTCAAGGTCATCGTCAAGGCTGATACCCAAGGATCCGTCGAAGCCATCTGCGAAGCCCTGCGGAAGATCGAGACCGCGAAGGTCCAACTCGAGATCATCCACAGTGCCGTCGGCGCCATCTCCGAAGGCGACGTGCTGTTGGCCTCATCTGCCGATGCCGTGATCCTCGGCTTCCATTCCCGCGTTGATTCCAGCGCTGCGGAAACGGCGAAGCGCGAAGGCGTGCAGATCAAGCTTTACGCGATCATCTACGAACTGATCGACCACGTGAAGGAAGCCATGGCCGGCCTCCTCGATCCGTTGCTCAAGGAGGTCGTCATCGGTCAGGCCGAGGTCCGGAAGATTTTCGATCTCTCCAAGGGCGGTCGTGTTGCTGGTTGCGCCGTCATCAACGGCCGGCTTGTCCGCGGCAAGATGCGCGTGCGCCGCCGCACCCACATCATCTACGAAGGCGTTTCGCTCACGCTCAAGCGCTTCCAGGATGAGGTCAACGAAGTGCGGGCCGGCCTTGAGTGCGGTATCCGCCTCGAGGGATTCGATGACTTCCAGGAAGGTGATTTCATCGAGTGCTACAGCGTCGAGAAGGTCGCCCAGAAGCTCGCCTGATGCGCGTTGCCTTGCCATCCCCACCCGGTGGGAACCCGGGCTGATGCCTGGGCTCCCGTTCGATTGACATGCAGACTCCGAAGCCTCCCAGCCGCCGCCTCCAGCGCGTGTCCGAACTCCTCCGCCGGGAGATGTCGGAGATCATTCGCCGCGACTTCGCCATCGAAGAGGTCGGGCTTCTGACCGTGAACGATGTCATCGTGGCTCCGGACCTCCGCACCGCGACGGCCTTCATCGGGTTTGTCGGAACCAAGGCGCAGAGGAATGCCGCGCCCGAGAAGCTGGAATCCCGTGCCTCACGGATCCAGCAGATGCTCGGTGGCCACTTGCGGCTCAAGTGGACCCCGGTCGTGAAGTTCGTCCTGGATGACTCGGTCGAGCGCGGAAATCGGGTCCTCGCCATCCTGGAGGAAATCGAGAAACCCGGGACGCCGTCCCCGTTGTCCTCCCCCCAACCTCCGGGCAACCCGCCTGCGAGCCCCTAGTCGTCCTGCCCCCGGAGTCTTGCCATGAAGGAACTCCCCAAGGTCGTCGAAGCCATTCTTGAGGCGCTGAAGGAAGCCCACACTGTCTGTGTCGTCGGCCATATCCGTCCGGATGGCGACTGCATCGGGTCACAATTGGGTCTCGCCCTGGCGCTGGAGGCGGCAGGCAAGGAAGTCACCATCTGGAACCAGGACTCTGTCCCGCCGAAGCTCCGGTTCCTCGATCCGGACCGTCGGTTCCGCAAGCCTGCCTCAGGGCACCGCTTTGATGTGGTGGTGGCCACCGATTGTGCTGCCTTGGATCGCATGGGGCGCGTGGCCGACCACATCCAGGACCGGGGCACCTTCATCAACATCGATCACCACGCGTCGAACACGAAGTACGCAGATCTCAATTGGGTTTCCCCCCGCGAACCTTCGACGGGAGAACTCATTTTTGACCTGTGCAACTGGGCCGGTTGGAAGATCACCCGCCCCTTGGCTTCGTGCCTCTTCACCGCCATATCGACGGACACGGGCAGCTTCCAGTACCCCAGCACGACTCCGGACACCCTCCACACGGCCGGTGAACTGGTCCAGCGGGGCGCCGATCTCGGCAAGATCTGTGAGGAGGTTTACCAGAGCTATCCGCTCACCCGGGTGAAGTTGTTGCGGCACGTGTACACCACCTTCCGCCTGACCCACGACGAGCGCACCGCCTACTTCTGGCTGCGCAAGCGCGATTACACCCGGGCAGGTGCCTCCACGGAAGAGGCCGAAGGCCTGATCGACCACGTCCGATCCATTGACGGTGTGATCGTCGCGGTCGTGTTCGAGGAACTCGACAACGAGGTCACCCGCATTTCGTGGCGCTCGAAGAGCGAGGCGGTCAACGTGGCGGCACTGGCCGAAGCGTTCGGCGGGGGCGGCCACAAGGCTGCTGCTGGTGCCCGTGTCCAAGGGCGGCCTCTGGGGGTCCAACGTCGGGTCCTTGGCGCCGTCAAACGCGCCCTGTCCGCCAAGCCGGCCAACCGCTAGGCCGCCGCTGCCTTTCGCCCGTTTGCAGTCCGATTCCAGATCATGCTTCAACTCTCCGCCTTGGACGGCGCCCTCGTCGTCGACAAACCCTCCGGTTGCACCTCCCACGACGTCGTCGACCGGGTCCGCCGCAAGTTCCAACTCAAGAAGGTGGGGCATTGCGGAACCCTGGATCCCAACGCCACCGGACTCCTCGTCCTCGTGCTCGGTCAGGCAACGCGCCTGTCCGACAAGTTCATGGCCTCCGACAAGGTCTACGAGGGGGAGATCAAGTTTGGGGAAGCGACGGACTCGTATGATTCGGATGGGCAGATCACCGGATCCCTCCCTGTTCCTCCGTTGACTCTCGATCAGTTGAACGAGGAGGCGAAGTCCTTCCTGGGTGACCAGTACCAGACGCCGCCCATGGTCTCGGCGGTGAAGATCAAGGGCGTGCCGCTCTACAAGCTCGCGCGCAAGGGACAGGAAGTGGAGCGGCAACCGCGCTTCATCCACATCTACAACCTGCGGTTCACGTCCTATACCGAACCTGTCGCCCACTTCCGCATCGGCTGCACGAAGGGCACCTATGTGCGCACGGTGGCACACGAGATGGGGCAAAAGGTGGGTTGCGGCGGCCATCTCCTGACCCTTCGCCGGCTTGCCTCGGGCAAGTTCGACGTCGCGGACGCCCATACGCTGGAGACCATCCTGGGCTGGTCGGATGCCGAACTGGAGAAGAACGTCATCCCCTACCTCAAGCTCAAGAACTACGAGTGAGGGTTGGACGACGCTGCCGAGGCCATGCGCATCCTCCGAGACGCTGCTGAACTGGGCCGCCCCGAAAAGGGGGCCTGCATTGCGCTTGGAATGTTCGATGGAGTTCACCTCGGCCATCAACACGTCGTCCGGCACTCCATCCTCGATGCCTGTGCGTTGGGCGCCCTTTCCGTTGCGGTCACCTTCCATCCGCACCCACTCAGCATCGTCCAACCGGCCCGGGCACCGCGCCTCCTACAGGCGCTACCTCAGCGTTTGCGGGCCTTGGGGGCGCTGGGCGTGGATGCTGTCCTCGCCATTCCGTTCACCACCGAACTGGCGGCCGTCGATGGGACCGCCTTCATCCAGTCCCTCGCGAATGAACTCGGCCGCCTCCGCAGCGTCACGGTCGGACAGGGTTTCCATTTTGGTCACCGACGCTCCGGCAACGTCGCCCTCCTCCGTTCGCTTGGTCGCGAACTGGGTTACATCACGCATGCGGCAGCCCCGATCCACGTGGGTGCCGAACGTGTTTCCAGCACCCGTATCCGGAACGCCCTGCGGGAAGGACGACTCGCCGTTGTCGCAGAGTTGCTCGGACGTCCCTATGCCCTGTCGGGTCCGGTGGTCCATGGGCGGGAACTGGGCAGGGCGCTGGGATTCCCAACGGCGAATATCGACATCGCCGGACTCGAAGTGCCGCCCAACGGCGTTTATGCGGCCCGGGTGAACGCCCAGGGGAAGTGCCATCCAGCCGTACTGAACCTTGGCGTCCGGCCAACGGTCGATGCGGCACCCTCCCAACCCCAACTCGAGGTGCATCTCCTCGATTTTGCGGGCGACCTGTACGGGGCGGAACTCGAGGTCGAGTTCGTGCGGCAGGTGCGGCCAGAGCGACGTTTTCCGTCGCTCGAAGCCTTGCGCGCCCAGATTGCGGAGGATGTGAAAAGCGCCCGCGACATCCTCGGATGACCTCTGCCTGACAGCTCCATGTTCCTGCACTAGGCTTCGGAATGGCCCGACACTCGCGGAATGACCAAGCCGGCGTGGACCTGCCGAAGGCCTCCATCAACCGGGAGTCCATGAGGGAGGTCCTTGCCCTCCTCCGGTACCTCCGGCCCTACCGGGTCCGGTTCGTCCTCGCCCTGCTGGCCTTGTTCGCATCGAACCTGCTGGGGCTCGCGTTCCCATTTCTCGCAGGAAAACTCATCGATGCGGCAACCACGCCCGGCCCTGGCATCCACCGGATCGCCCTCGCCCTGATAGCGGTGCTTGCCGCCCAATCCAGCCTCTCGTTCTTTCACGCCCTTTCATTTGCCAGCGTTGGGCAGCGGGGATTGGTGGACCTGCGACGGGACACGTATTCGCGCCTCCTCAGCCTGCCAATGGCCTTCTTTGCCCAGCGTCGGGTAGGTGAGCTGACCAGCCGGTTGTCCGCGGATCTCATCCAGATCGAGGACACCCTCATCGCCCTGCTGCCCCAGTTTCTTCGACAGATGACGCTTCTCGCCGGCGGAGCCGTCCTGATCGCCCTGACGTCGCTGAAGCTGTCCGCGATCATGCTCGCGAGCCTCCCGCCCATCATCGTTGCGGCCGTCCTCCTGGGCAGGCGCACACGTCGCGTGGCCCGCGAAGCCCAGGATCGCCTCGCAGACACCGCGACGATCGTTGAGGAAACACTCCAGGGCATCGTCAACGTCAAGGCCTTCACCAACGAAGCCCACGAACTCCACCGCTACGGCTCCGGACTCCAGCGCTTCCTGGAAACCACCCTTCGCGGTGCCCGCATCCGCGCCGCCTTTGTCGCGTTCATCGTCTTCGCCCTCTTCGGAACGGTCGTGCTCGTCCTCTGGTCCGGTGCTCGGCTCCTTCAGTCCGGCGAGATCACGTTCGGAGAACTCACCCGCTTCCTGCTCTACACCACCTTCGTCGCGGGTGCCCTCGGACAGTTCGCCGACCTCTATAGCCAGATCCAGAAAGCCATCGGATCCACCCAACGGGTCCGGGAACTCCTCCGCGAGGTTCCCGAATGCGAACCGATACCGATTTCGACCGCTGCGGCTGCCCTGCCCCGACTCGCGGGCCTGGTCGAGTTCCAGGACGTCCACTTCACCTATCCCTCCCGACCCGGCGTCGAGATCCTCAAGGGCATTTCATTCCGTGCCGATCCAGGAACCAAGATCGCCGTCGTCGGACCTTCCGGGGCGGGAAAGTCGACCCTCCTCTCCCTGCTCCTCCGATTGTACGACCCGACGTCGGGCAGCCTCCGGATCGATGGCCGGGATGCACGGGAGTATCCGGTCCTGAGCCTTCGCTCCCGCATGGCCTTCGTGCCTCAGGAAATCCTGCTCTTCGGTGGATCCATCGCGGAGAACATCGCGTACGGAAAGCCCGGAGCCTCACAGGAAGAGATCGAGCGGGCCGCCCGCCGCGCCAACGCGCATGCCTTCATCATGGGTTTTCCCGACGGTTACGGCACCCTCGTGGGCGATCGGGGCATCCGCCTCTCGGGTGGCCAACGCCAGAGGATCGCCATCGCCCGGGCCATCATGCGCGACCCGGCGATCCTCATCCTGGATGAAGCCACCAGTTCGCTGGATTCGGAGAGCGAGCGGCTCATCCAGGACGCCCTGGAATCCCTCATGCAGGGGCGGACCTCGTTCATCATCGCCCACCGGTTGGCGACCGTCCGCAACGCCGACCGCATCCTCGTCATCGACGCAGGACGCATCGTCGAATCCGGAACCCACGCGGAACTCAACGCCATCGAAGGGGGCGTGTACCGCCACCTTGCCGCGCTGCAGTTCCACGATGCCCCACACGCCCCACAATCCTGACCCGGATCCACGGAGTCCGTCATCCGGTTCATTCTCCCAAAAACCCCGCTTGCGGGAGAGGGCGGCTGGGTTCGAAATCTCCCAAGGACCGAAGCACATGAAACAGTACCGTCTCAATCGACTCTTCCATCCACGCTCCAACCGTTGCTTTGACGTCGCCATCGATCATGGCTTCTTCAACGAGCGTGGGTTCCTCGCGGGTATCGAGAATCTCGACAAGGCAGTCCGCACGGTGGTTGCGGCCGCCCCCGACGCGGTCCAGTTGACGGTTGGCCAGGCTCATTACCTCCAGTCCCTCCCTGGCAAGGAAAAGCCCGCACTGGTCTTGCGGACCGATGTTGCCAACGTTTACGGCAACCAACTGCCCCGCGCCCTGTTCTCGCGCATGATCGATTCACCGGTGGAACAGGCCCTCCGCCTCGATGCCACCTGCGTCGTCGTCAACCTGTTCCGGATCCCCGGTGAACCCGAGGTCACCGACCAATGCATCCTGAACATCCTTCGCATCAAGCCGGAGTGCGACCGCTACGCCATGCCGCTGATGATCGAACCCCTCGTGTTCCAGCCCAACGCCAAGGCCGGCGGATACATGGTGGACGGCGATCTTGAGAAGATCCTGCCCCTCGTTCGGCAGGCGGTCGAACTCGGTGCCGACATCATCAAGGCCGACCCCACGGACGACGTCTCGGTCTACCATCGCGTGGTCGAAATCTCAGGGCGCATTCCAGTGTTGGTGCGCGGCGGGGGGAAGGCCCCGGACGCCGAGATCCTCGCGCGCACAGAAGCCCTGATGAAGCAAGGAGCCGCCGGCATCGTTTACGGCAGAAACATCATCCAGCACGCCAACCCGGCGGGCATGACGCGGGCCTTGATGGCGGTTGTTCACGATGGGGCCACCGCATCCGAGGCAGCCCTCCATCTCGCTTCCTGAGCCGGACTCCATTCCGACAAACCTCTCGTTCCATCATGAAATCGCCCCCGAGCCCCCTCGTCGCCATCGCCGGTCTTTGGCTGGCAACGGCAACGCTGGTTGCCGTCCCCACCACCAACGCGCTGCATCGGCCGGTGCTGAATGTGTGGCTCGAGAACGACCTGATGGTGCGGACAGACCAACACTACACCCACGGAAGCCGGATCGGCTACCTCGCTCAGGAGCGATCCCTCGAGGACCCCGATCTCCGCTGGGATGGCGACCTCGCCCGCTGGCTTCCCAGCATCGGCATGACACCCGTGGCCTGGCGCCCAGGGTTTGCCATCACGCAGAACATTTATACCCCGCGTGACATCTCCATCCCAACCGTGCTGGTGGAGGAACGCCCGTACGCCGGCTGGCTCTACGCCACCGGTTCCTTGCTGGTCCGGGGACAAACGGATCGGGGAACCCCCGTCCTCGACTATTGGGCGATGAACCTGGGCGTGGTTGGCCCCGCCTCGCTCGCCGAGCAGGCCCAGAACGGAATCCACAGCATCCGAGACCTCGACAAGGCGGAGGGATGGGACAACCAACTGCGCAACGAACCAGACATCGGCATCCGGTACGGTCGTGGGTTGCGCTACAGCGCACCCATCCGTGGCGATTGGAGCAGCGACTTCCTCCCATTCGCCGGTGCCCAGCTGGGTACCGTCCAGACCTTCGCCTCCATCGGGACCCAGTGGCGCATCGGTCTGAGGCTCCCGGACGACTTCGGCTGGCGCTCGATCGACGACGTGCTTCCGGGTTCCGGTGGGCGCCTCGGCGAGGAACAGACAGTGCGCGGCTTCTACTTCTTCCTGGGTGTCGAGGCCCGCTACTACGGCCACAACATGCTGGTCGAAGGGAATCTCCTGCACGACAGCCATTCCGTGCAGATCAGGCCCCTGCTGGGCGAATTCAAGATCGGGCTCGTCTACTCCGGAAAGCGCTGGGACATCGCCTACACCCACATGGTCCGGAGCAAGGAGTTCCGCTCACAGGAGGACGCCGATTCCTTCGGCTCGGTGTCGGTCGCCTTCAAGTGGTAGGTTCCCCGGGCGAGCCCCCCGCAGCGGTCAATCGGATCTCCGCCTCGAAGCCTTTCGGCGCTCGATTTCGCAGCGTAAGGCGCCCACGGCAGGCTTCGACGCAGCTGCGGACGATCGCCAGGCCCAGGCCCGCGCCACCCTGTTCCCGGGTCCGAGCCGCATCCGGCCGGAAGAAGGGTTCTGTCAACCGCACGATGGATTCAGGCGGCACCCCGGGACCTTCGTCGAGCACGCGCACGATGACCCATCATTCCTCCGAGCCGTGTTGTATTCCGAGATTGCCCGCAACTACCTGCCCATCCCCAAGGCGAACTTCGTCCGGGTGGTCATCAACGGCGAAAGCTGGGGTGTGTTCGTGAGCGTGGAGCAGTTCAACAAGGACTTCACCCGGGATCGCTTCGGAACCGCCGGTGGCAATCGATGGAAGGTGTCCGGGAGTCCCAACGGCCGGGGAGGCCTTGGCTACCTCGGCGAGGATCCCAGGCCCTACAAGGCCATCTACTCGCTCAAGTCCAAGGACACCGAGGCGGCCTGGGCTTCCCTCATCCGACTGACCCGAGTGCTCAACCAGACCGACATCGGGCAACTGCCGGCAGCAATCGAACCTATCCTCGACGTCGAGCAGACCCTCCGGTTCCTCGCCCTCGAGAACGTGCTCATCAACAACGATGGCTATTGGATCCGCTCATCCGACTACAGCCTCTACGAGGACACCAAGGGGCAGTTCCACGTTCTCCCGCACGATTTCAATGAGGCGTTCGCAATCCCGGGCGGCCCCGGAGGCCCGGGTGGGATGGGAGGCCCTCGCGGGCCTGGCGGCATGGATGGACCGGGCGGACCCGGTGGAATGGGCGGGCCGGGTGGCCCCAATGGTCCACGCGGTCAGGCGGGTCCCGGCGGCCAACCTCCCGGTTCCCAGGGTGGTCCGGGAGCCATGGCCGGAGGAACCGCCTCCCAGATGACCCTCGCGCTCTCCCCCCTCCACGCAGCCAAGGACAGCAGCAAGCCCCTGCTGTCCCGCCTGCTCGCCGTTCCGGCCTACCGGACGCGCTATCTCCAGATCGTGGGTGAACTGGCCACTACCTGGCTCGACTGGAATCGGCTCGGCCCGATTGCCGAGGCCCACCACAGCCGGATCGCCGCTTGGGTCCGGGCCGACACCCGGAAGCTCGATACGACTGAGGACTTCGAGACCAGCCTCACAGCGCCGGCACCCGAACGGGGTAGCTTTGGTCCTCCGGGCGGAGGCGCACGCATTGGGCTGCGCACCTTCGCCGAGCAACGCCGCAAGGCACTCCTCGCCAACCCGGACGTCCAGAAGGCCCTGCCGTGACCCGAAAGTGGAGCCGGGCCCATTCCTTTCCTCGCCATCGCCCGCCCTATCCGGCTGAATGGAAACCATGGAGCTGACAACTCAACTGGCGCTGTTCCTCGACAACCGACCGGGTTCCCTCGCCCGCGTCTGCGAAGCCCTCGCGGAGGCCCGGATCAACATCTACGCCATCTCCACCAGTGACACCGTCGACCATACGGTCATCCGCATGGTCGTCAGCGAGCCGCGTCGGGCAATGGAACTCTTCGAGGATCGTCAGGCACTCGTTGTCGAAAGCGACGTCCTGATGATCCATGGCGACAACCGCCCCGGCGGCCTGGCCTCCATCGCCCGCCGTCTGGGTGATGCCGGGATCAACATCGAATACGCGTACTGCGCCACCAGCCCCAAGGCGCGCAACGGCCTCCTCATCCTGCGGCCCTCGAACCCGAAGAAGGCTCTCAAGGTCCTGAACCAGTCGGAGTAAGCCGCTGCGCCTCGCGACGCTCGAAACACTCAGCTTGCCGAGGCGCCCCCCCCGGAGAGCAACCCCAGGACCTCTGCCGATTGCCCAACCGCTTCCGTCCGTGTCTTCAGGTCCTTCACGCGGACCTGGGTTCCGCCTTCCACGCGCTCCAGTCGGACCCAGTGCCCCGCTCCCATCTCCAACGCGCGCTTGAACTGCTTGTCCGACTTCAGCGGAGTCAGGCTGTACTCGACGGCTTTGCCGGCCTCCCGGAGCTGCTGCACCAAGGTCAGCGATTCAAGGCGCAGGGTCTCGTCCTCCACCAACACCATCACGTCGATCGTCGACGAGAACGACGGAACCTTTCCGCGCTTCCTCAACAGTAGCGCAAGGACCACGTCGCCCATCCCGAAGCCCAGAGCGGGTAGCTTCACCTTCCCGCCACTCAGCAGGCTCACCAGGTTGTCATACCGCCCCCCGCCGGCAATCGCCCGGAACTCGCCCTTGCGATCAAACGCCTCGAACACCACGCCGGTGTAGTAGGCCAGTCCGCGGATCACGCCGTAATCGATCTTAACGTACGCGCCCAGACCACGCGCCGTGAGGTTGTCCAGAATCCCTTGCAGCTCAGCGGTGGGAACTCCTGCCGAAACAAATTCCTTCACCGCCTCCGGCGTCACACCCGTGGGAGCGAAACGGCGCGCGCTCGTCTCCGGGTCGTCCCGCTCCATCTTGTCCACGGCCTGGAAGAAGGCATAGGCCTGATCGGGTTGCCCACCCTGGGATTCGTAGAACCCCTGCCACGCCTTCCGGCTGCTCAACCGGATCACGAAATCCTCCTCGGTCAGCCCGAGGGAGCGCAGCACGTCGATGAGCAACGCCACCACCTCCGCGTCCGCTGCGGCATCCTCCTCGCCGAACAGGTCGCAATTGAACTGGAAGTGTTCCCGCAACCGCCCCTTCTGCGGGGCCTCGTAACGAAACAGTTGGGGCATCGAGTACCACTTGATCGGCTTCCGGTACGCCCGCTCCGCCGCCGCCACCATGCGCGCCACCGTCGGGGTCATCTCCGGTCGCAGCGAAACCGCGTCGTTGCCCTTGTCCAGGAAGTTGAACAACTGGGAAACGATCTCATCCCCCGACTTCGCCGTGTAAAGGTCCAGAGGCTCGAGAGGCGGGCCGTCATACTCACGGAACCCGTACCGCCGTGCGGTCCGTCGCCAGCAATCAAAAATGTGCTGCCGCAAATCACAACTCCACTCCTCACCCGGTGGGAGCGGCTCCGGATAGAATTCTCGAAAGCCTTTCAGACGCTGCATAAAGGGTCGGAAACTACACAGGCCAAAACCTGCGGGCCATGCCGAAAAAAGTCGGGCGCATCGGAAATCCGATGCGCCCGTCCTGAAACGTCCCTTGCCGCCCCCGGCTGGAACCGACCACCACACCCAACCGAAGACCCGGAGTGCGTTTCCTCAGGCCTTCGGCGTCAGCTTCAACACCCGTTCCCGCATTTCCTTGCCGGGTTTGAACTTCACCACCGCCCGCGGGGGAATCGGTACGTCGTTCTCGGGATCATTTGGATTACGCCCAATCCGCGCCTTGCGGATCTTCACTTCGAACACGCCAAAGTTCCGAAGCTCGATCGTCTCACCTTCCGCCACGGCATCCGAGATGATGTCGAGGGTCTTTTGAACGATCTTGAGGACAACTTCCTGGTTGACGTGGGCTTCTTGGTTGGAACCTTCATCCTGCTCCAGTTCCTGACTTATCCGAACGACGATGTCGCGCTTCGTCATGGCTATCTGTTAATTAAGGTTAGGGGGGATCTTGACGGACGCGTGATAGGAGGCCCGAGGCCCTCCGGTCAAGCCATGACTGCATCCATCCCCCCCTCTCCCCAAAATTAGGTCTTCCCAGAAAAATCCCGGAAGCCCGCGCAAGGACCCTGGATCCCCCTGCGAGAGGAATGTCGGGACATATGTCCCGGACGCGGGATGCCGGAGACCGGGGGCGTGCGGCGAACCTCATCCCACCCAACGCGCCTCAGCCCGCGACGGTCGACAACTCCACCGGTTCGACACTCAGTCCGAGCTTCTTCAGCCACTTCAGCCCCGCTTCGACCTCCGTGGCCGTTCCCTCAACCTCAAGGCACACGATACCCACCTCATCGGTCACGCTCGCCTGCCGGATGTTCGTGGAAAGCTCGAACCGGTGCCCCAGTTCCCAGATCACCGGTGCCTTGATCCTCTTTGGTGGGTACGTCAGCCACAGCCGACGCTGCACGAGACCAGTTCCTGACTTTCCGGCTGGCTTCGCCGTCCGCTTTGCGGCGGCGGCACTCGGGGTCACGGGAGCTACGGGTTTCCTGGGTTTGGCGGCCATGGAATGTGTTGGATCGCGGGTTGGATGGTGTCGTGGAGAACCAAGGGATCAACCTCCGGCAATCGCAGGAATGATGCTCACCTCGTCGCCGTCCTTCAGCGGTGTGTGCTGGTTCTCGAGGAAGCGGATGTCCTCCTCGTTGACGTACACGTTCACGAAACGACGCACTTCTCCGGCCTCGTCGAGCAGGCGTTCCTGGATCCCAGGAAAACGCTGCTGCATCTCGGCAAAGGCCGAGGCGACGGTGCCGGGCTGGACCTGAACCAATTCCTCGTCTCCGGTCAGCTTCCGGAGCGGGGTCGGGATACGCACATTGACTGGCATGATATCGGGCCGCACAGCCTGCCAGCACCCTCCATGGCTGCGCAAGGGAGGTTTTGGAACACCGCCCCGAACGGAAGGGTTTCGGGGCGGCGATGTCCTCATCGCCATTGGGAATGACCTTGGAACGGCGACGAGGACGTCGCCCCCCGTTCCCTGCGGGGACAGTGTCAGGATGAACCCGCCCCGAAGGGGCGCCCCTTCCAAGTTTGGGTTCGCATCCCACCCAATCTCTGGCTTTGATTCGCCCACCAACATACCCCTATGGCTTCGATCAAGTTCGGTACCGACGGCTGGAGGGCCGTCATCGCGGAAGATTTCACCTTCGCCAATGTCGATCGTGTCGCGCAGGCAACGGCGGACTTCTGGAAGGCCAACCCCATCCCCGGCACCACCCAGAAGACCGTCGTCGGCTATGACCGCCGCTTCCTCTCCGACCAGTTTGCCCTCCGTGTCGCGGAAATCCTCGCGGGCAACGGTTTCGCGGTCACCCTGACCAACACGCCCACCCCGACGCCCTCCGTGTCCTACGCGGTCAAGCAACAGAAGGCCATCGGCGGGGTGATGCTGACCGCCTCGCACAATCCGCCCGCGTTCAATGGATTCAAGCTGAAGGCCTTCTACGGCGGCTCCGCTGAGCCTGTGATGTGCCAGGCCGTCGAGGCCCTGCTGGACAAGTCACCCGTGCAGGCGATCCCCTTCGATCTCGCCCGGAAGGAAAAGAAAATTGTCCTCAAGGACGTGCGGCCGGCCCACTACAACGCCATCAAGCGCCTCGTGGACTTCGACCTCATCGCCAAGTCCGGGCTCCGCTTCGCCCATGAAGCCCTTTACGGCGTTGGTGCCGGGTGCTTCGACGAACTCCTCGCCGGCACCTCCTGTCAGGTCACCACGCTGAATGGCGAACACAACCCCGGCTTCGGTGGAATCAATCCCGAGCCCATCGCTCGGAACTACGTCAAGTCGGCCGCCTATCTCGCCAAGCACCCCCACGACCTCTGTCTCGTCACCGATGGGGATGCCGACCGCGTCGGTGGCATGGACGGCCGGGGCAACGCCCTGTCCACGCACCAGATCATCTGCCTGCTGCTCCAGCACTACATCCTCAACCGCAAGCAGACCGGGCGCGTGGTGAAGGCCCTCACGACCACGTCGATGGTGGACAAGATTTGCGCCCGCCACGGGCTCGAGTTCGTCGAGACCGGTGTCGGCTTCAAGTACATCGCCTCCGAAATGATCAAGGGCGGTGTCCTTCTTGGATTCGAGGAAAGCGGTGGCATCGGATTCCCTGGCCACATCCCTGAGCGGGACGGCATTGCCGCCGGCCTGGTTCTTCTCGAGTTGCTCGCCTCCGAGAAGAAGCCGCTCACGAAACTCCTCGCCGGACTCGAAAAGGAGTACGGCCCCCATCGCTACGCCCGGATCGACACCCACTTCCCCCTCGAGAAACGCGCCGCGCTGATGGAGTTCTGCCGGGACAAGGGCCCATCCAAGCTCTTGAAGTCATCGGTCAAGGAGGTGAAGTCGTTCGACGGCGTGAAGTTCATCGCCGAGGACGGAACATGGCTCATGCTGCGCGGATCCGGCACCGAACCCATCCTCCGGATCTACACCGAGGCCAAGTCCGACGCGGACGCTCAGGCCCTGCTCAAGTTGGGTGTGCAATGCACCAGGAAGGTCTGATGCCGAAATTCCAGGCCGTGCGACCGGGTCCAAAACCCGGCGTGGGAGACGCCCGCTGGAATTGTCCCCAAGCTATTCACAAGGAGACCTTGACCTCCCGCCATTCCAAACCCCACTCTGAGCCCGTGCTCGTTGGGCACAATTCATGTTCGCGCAACTAAAGGGTCTCTTCTCCAACGATATCGGGATCGACCTCGGAACCGCCAACTCGCTCGTGTATGTGCGGGACCAGGGGATTGTTCTGCGTGAGCCTTCGGTTGTCGCCATCCAGGCGGGAACCACGAATGTTTTGGCTGTGGGTGAAGAAGCCAAGCGCATGCTTGGAAGAACCCCCGGCAACATCGTCGCCATCCGGCCGATGAAAGACGGCGTCATTGCCGACTTTGAAATCACCGAGGCGATGCTGAGGCATTTCATTCAGAAGGTTCACCATCGCAAATTGATCGCTCCGAGGGTCGTGGTCGCCGTGCCTAGCGGCATCACGGAAGTGGAGAAGCGTGCCGTCAAGGACTCGGCTACCCACGCGGGAGCCCGCGAGGTTTATCTCATCGAACAACCGATGGCTTCGGCCATTGGCGTCGGACTTCCGGTCCATGAACCGGCCGGCAACATGATCGTCGATATCGGCGGGGGAACCTGCGAGATCGCCATCATTTCGCTGGCAGGCATCGTGTTCAGCCGGTCCGTACGCGTGGGAGGCGACGAGTTCGACGACACCATCGTCGCGCACATGAAGAAGGCCCACAACCTGATGATCGGCGAACGCACCGCCGAAGAGATCAAGATCCGCATCGGTTCGGCCCATCCCCTCGAACAGGAACTCACCATCGAGGTGAAGGGTCGCGACCTGTCCGCCGGACTCCCTCGAACGGTCACCGTCCGTTCCGAGGAAATCCGCGAGGCCCTCAAGGAACCCCTCTCCAGCATTCTCGAATCCGTCCGCATCACCCTCGAACGCTGCCCTCCAGAACTCTCGGCCGACCTTGTCGACCGCGGGATCGTCATGGCGGGCGGCGGGGCGTTGCTCCGCAACATCGATCGCCTCGTCTCGCAGGAGACCGGGTTGCCGGTGCACATCGCGGACGACCCCCTGAGCGCCGTGGCGACCGGGACCGGGCGTGTGTTGCAGGAGTTGGCGTTCCTCAAGCGCGTCGCTTCGTCCACGGCCTGATTCCCACCATGCGTTCCACGATCCTGATCCCTTCGCTCGGCGTTCGCCCCGGATAAGACGGGACGAACCTTGTTCAAGCGCTCTCAATACATCGCTCTCGCCTTCTGCGCGTTGGTGCTGCTGGTTCTCCTGAACCTGCCATCGGGTGCTTCGGCCCGTCTCAAGCTGGCGGTCGGCGGCGTTTTCCTGCCCCTCTTCGGCTTGTCCACCGCGGCCGAGTCCTTTGTCGACCGCGCGTCCTACCAACTCCTCCCGCGGCAGACGCTGATCTCGGAATTGCGTCGTCTCGAAGCGGACAACGCCCGTCTCCGTTTCCACGCAACCCAGGCGGACGATGCACTCGCGGAAAACAATCGCATCCGAACCCAGCTCGGCCTCCTACCCCGCGGACCGTGGAAGCCGCGTCCGGCGCGCATTGTTGGACGGGACCCCTCCACCTGGTGGCGCACGATGCTCATTGACTACGGATCCAGGGATGGGGCGCAGGTCAATCAACCTGTCGTCACCGCCGAAGGCTTGGTCGGACGAATCGCCGTGGTCGCCCACAGTCACAGTCAGGTGGCACTAGTCGGTGATGTTGCGTGCGGCGTCGCGGTGCTGATCGCCGAGACCCGGGACCAGGGCATCATCAAGGGGCCCCAATCGACCGTTGAATCCGGCGCTCTGGAAATGAGCACGTTCCAACACAGTCCGCAGATCCTCGCCGGCCACACCGTGGTCACGAGCGGCGACGGGGGAATTTTCCCCAAGGGCCTTCCGGTCGGGAAGATCATCGACACGCATGCGGCCAACGCCGGGCTGTTCACCACGGCCCGGGTGCGTCTGGGCGCGAACCTCAACCGCCTCGAGGAAGTCTGGGTGCTCCAGCAATGACCTGGCTGACTCCAGCTCTGCTGTTCCTCGTGACGTGGTTTTCCGTCTACCTCCAGACGGGGCTCATTCCCATGCGGGTCCTGCTGGGCGCCCCTCCCAGCATCCTGCCAGCGCTCGTGGTGTACGCCGCCTTCACGCACGGTCTCGGAATTGTCACCGCCCTCACTGTGGTCGCCGGACTCTGGGCGGATTCGCTCTCCGGCAGCCGGCTCGGCACCGGCGTGGCGCCCCTCTTCGTCCTGGGTTTCCTGCTCAACACCCGGCAACACCTCCTCCTCCGCGACCAGCGTTATGCCCAGTTCTGGCTGGGATTCGGTGGAGGCGTCGGCGTGCCACTCGCGCATGCGCTCATCCTCGAGATGGGCGGAGCCGAACCCGCCTGGGGTTGGTTCACGCTGCGGCAACTCCTCGGCCTGGGCCTCCTGAATGGGATCGCCTGCCCCGTCGCCTTCATTTTCTTCGATCAGCTTCGCGGAACCTTTGAGTATCAGCAGGCCGGTCCCGGTCCGTATGCCACCAACCGGGAAATGAAACGCGGTCGCACCTGACGAGCCATGCTGATCTTCGACCAACTCAACAAGGGCGAGCGCCCGCTGCGGATCCTCGCTTGGGGCGTCATCGCCGGTATGCTGGTCCTGCTCGGCGGGTTGTGGCGCGTCCAGGTGTTGTCCGGCGCCGATTACCGCCGAAGTCAGGAGCGCCAGAGCTACCGCAGCGTCCGCCTCCCCGCGATGCGCGGCCGCATCATCGACCGCAACGGCCTCGCCTTCGCCGAGAACCAGCCGCGGTACCGACTTGACGTCTATCTGGACGAACTCCTGCCCCAGTTCGCCGAGAAGGAACGTCAGCTGCGCCGCGAACTCCTGGCCTCCCGCGGAGCCACCAACACCGCGCCTGCCACGCTCTGGACTCGTCTCTCGGCTCGGTTCTCAAAGACCCCCAAGAAGGTCCTGATCACTGCCAACGAGCGCGAGTGGCTGAAACGCCACGCCCGCTTCGCGGTGGTCTCCAACATCGTCCAGCAGATCAACCAGCGACTGAACACCCAGGTTGCCAAGACCGAAGCCGACCTCTTCCGCCACTGGAGCCGTGAGCGTGCCCTGCCCTTTCCCGTGCTCAACAACCTGACCCCGGCACAGGTCGCGGTCCTGACCGAACAGGGCTGGTCCATCCCAGGCGTCGAACTCGAGCTCGTCCCCGTCCGCTCCTATCCCCACGGCCAACTTGCCGCGCACATCATCGGCGCCGTCCGCACCCACGACACCTCCGGCGAGGACGACCAGGCCTTCGACTACCGGCTCCGCGACTATCGCGGCCTGCTCGGCCTGGAGTCGGCCTTCGATCGCCAACTCCGCGGCAAGGCCGGCGCCAAGAGCATCCTCATCAACAGCTCCGGGTACCGCCATCGCCAAGGGGAAATCATGCTCGCAGAACCCGTCATCGGCGACACCCTCGTCACCACACTGGATCTCCCCCTGCAAAAGGCCGTCGAGAAATCCCTCGCCCAGGTCAATGGCGACGAACGCGGCGCTGCCGTCGTGGTGGACATCCGCAACGGCGACATCCTCGCCTGTGCGTCCGCTCCGTCCTTCGATCCGAACGCCTGGATCGACGGCATCAGCCATGCCGAGAACCAGCGGTTGCTCGATCCGAAGATGAAGTACCTCTTCAACCGGGCCACTTACGGATCCTACAATCCGGGCTCGACCTTCAAGATCGTCACAGCCCTCGCCTGTTTCGAACACGGCATCCTGACCACCCAGAACGTGGACGACCGCATCCGGACGCTCGGTTACTACCGGATCGGCCGC
>Ga0172373_10004406_pt1 | contig 19887 bp, 18 predicted proteins | sample Lak10m_2_FD_114546 | JGI IMG/M metagenome (GOLD analysis project Ga0172373, IMG submission 114546) | Freshwater microbial communities from Kabuno Bay, South-Kivu, Congo - kab_092012_10m | ecosystem: Environmental > Aquatic > Freshwater > Lake | place: Democratic Republic of the Congo...
GTTAGAATCGAAATTAAAATCCACTAAGTTCATTGAATATGAATTGTCTGCTATATCTGCGAATGCGGAGAAAGAGAGATTAATATTATTTATTGAAAGATCATCCAAGTTGAAATATTCATAATCTGCTAATCGAGTGACCCCATCCTTTTTAAAATGAAAATCTACATTTACTAGTTTAAAATCTGCAACTTGAATTTTGAACGGGAATGGTGATGAAGCCTCATCAGTATCTTCTGCCGCCGGGAAAAGTCTGACAATATTCAATTCACCATTTTCATTGCGAGTGAGATTTAAGTGAGCATTGCGCAATTCAAACTTACGCAGATAAATTATTTTAAATAAAATTTTAAGAGGACTCGTTTTTAGTTCAATGGTTTCAGATTTGAATAGTGTATCACCATCCATTGTAATATTAGTATTATGCAGAATAATTGAAGATAGAATAGTTCCGTCGATTCTTTCTACATAGACCTTTCCGTTTAATTCTTGATTGGCAACTTCGATTAGCTTGGTTCTAAGCATTTCGCGGAAGGTGGAGGTTTGAGAAAATCCTAATACAATCAAAATAATTATAAAAATTATTAAAGCTGTATAAATGAATACATTAACAATTCTATGAAACAAACTTCGTTTGGGTTTGCTTTTTTTAGAATTCTCCTTTGTGTCTTCGTTTTTTAGTTTACCCATAAATTTATTGAGAGTATCTCTTTAAAATTATGTCAATTATTTTAGAAGTAGAAATATCATTCACGAAAGAAATTGTTTTAACTTCACCCCCGTTTTTTTCAACAACGTCTCTGCCGATAATTCTTGCGATCTCCCAATCAGCACCTTTAACAAGGATGTCAGGAATAATCTGACTGATTATTTTAGCAGGAGTATCTTCGTCAAACAGAACGACGTAATCTACAGCCTTAATGTTTGATAAAATAAAAGCTCTGTCAACTTCATTCATTATAGGGCGCTTATCGCCTTTAATTCTTTTGATTGAAGAGTCGCTGTTAACTCCAACAATAAGAATGTCTCCCAATTTTTTAGATTTAGAAAGATAGTCAATGTGACCGGAGTGTAAGATATCAAAACACCCATTGGTGAAAATGACTTTTTTATTTTCAGATCTTAATTTTGTTCTAATGTCAAGCATCTGTTCTAACGTAACTATCATTATTATTTTACCTCTTCATATACAGCATTAAATAATTTTTTATGTTCAATTGGAACAATACCCACCTCCTCACAAACCAATCCACCTGCAAAATTGGCGAGGTAGCATGCTTCATAAATATCAGCGCCTGCAGCAAGTGCCAAAGTAAGAGTTGAGATAACAGTATCACCGGCTCCTGAAACATCAGCCACTACCCTTGCTTTCGTTGGCATTCTTCTTTCAGGTTTATTCTTTTCAAAAACAGCTATACCCCCCTCACCGAGAGTTAGAAGCACATAATCAGCACCAAGCTTTTTTTGAATTTCTTGCCCAGCAAATCTAATTTTCTCATCCGAACTAATTTTTATTCCGAGTACATCCTCAGCTTCTTTTCGATTAGGTTTAAAAACTCTTACATTTTTATATTCGTAAAAATTATTAAACTTTGGATCAACTGTAATCATTACATTGTTTTGTTTCGCTAATTTGATTATCGCTTTGATCAATTTTGAAGTTAACACACCCTTATTATAATCTTCTAATATTATTCCATCAGTCCAACTAATTTTTGACGAAATGAGCCTTAAAATCTTTGCCTCGATTTTAGAGTTGATATTGATTTTCATTTCTTTATCTATTCTAACCACATGCTGCCCTTGAGCTATCACTCTTGTTTTATTAGTTGTTGGTCTATTCGGGTCAGAAAAAATCCCTTCATCGGAAATTCCTGATTGCTTGATTAAGCTTTTAAATATTTTCCCATCGTTGTCATTGCCGATAACTCCAACCGGGACAGCATTACCACCAAGCTTAGAGATATTTAATGCTACATTTGCAGCGCCGCCAAACCTGAAAAATTCATTTTCTATTTCAATCACCGGAACGGGAGCTTCAGGAGATATCCTTTTAACATCGCCGCGGAAATAGCAGTCAAGCATCATATCACCGACTACAATTACATTTTTATGAGAAAATCTTTTCTCCAGATATTTTAACCGTTTTAAAGAAAAGTTGAGCATTTATTATCCACAATAATTTAATTGAATAATTAAAAATAGTTATTATTTAGGCACTTATAAACAGGTTCGTGTTTGGAATCATCAAATAAATATTAGGTAATCAGGAGGATTAAACTATTTACTTTTATTTTTTTTAGATTCTTTTTTCAAAGTCCAGTCAGCAAGTGGATTTCTCAAATTTATTTTAGCCAGCCCATCACCTGTGCCCAGCCAGATTGCATTATTATCAAAATACATTGCATTGATAGTAGAAGATGTAATATTAAGTTCGTTCAACTCTATTGTTACAATTTTCCCGTTTAATCTATTGATGATAGTAATTCCTTTTCCATATTCTTTTCGCTGGTTTTTATCAAATGTATAAACACCTGCCCAGATATAGTTCCCTGATCTTTCAATACAGTAGATTCCATTACCGGCAAGCCCATTGCCTTTATAAAATTTTTTCCAATCAAGTTTCCGATTGAATTTGAAAAGACCACCAAGATTAAATTCCGGGTCCTCTTTTGTTACAAATTCATCTGTTGCAAACCAGATACTCCCACCTTCAAAAAGAAAATCAGAGACAGAAACTGATTTTCCTTCACCATTAAAATATCTGCCTTTGTTTGTATAGTAATACCATGACTTAGGATCAAGCGTACTCTTTTTTTTGTAAAATTTATGTATGCCTGATTCTGTACCAAACCAGACTAAACTATCACCATCAAGAGCGATTGCTTTTATAGTATTTGATTTCAGATCGGTTCCTTGAGTACGATCTATATCCGTGTATGTTTGCTTTTTAATATCATAAAATGATACGTTTCGGAATCTGCCAATCCAAAGTAAATTTTTAGCATCATCAAATTTTAATGCCCTGATCCAGTTCCCAAATTCTCCTCCCTGCGAAAATTTTTTCTTTGTCCACTTATTTTTCTTTTTATTAAAAATAAACAATCCTTCAGAACTACCAGCCCAAACGAATTCTTTGCTTACTGCAATACAATAGAATAAATCATTCTCAAGATTATTATTCTTAGTTGAATAATTTTCCCAAACTGAATTCTTGTAGGAATATTTGTAAATCCCCTGTCCATAAGTTGAAATCCAAAGTTCGTCTCCGAAGCGTTCGATACCATTAACTGCGGCGCCCTCAAGAAATATTTGTGTATTCGATTGAGCGAAGGAAATGCAGCTATAAAATAGAAATAAAGTTGTGCAAATCACTATTTTATAAAATACACTCATTTATTTGTTGGGGTTGGATTTAAATTGTTTGGCAGATTAGTAGCTTTCCTTGGGGGAAGGAAATTTTTTATTTCTAATATCTTCAATATATTTTTTGAACGCTACTATCATTGTATCAGCAAGGTTTGAATAATGTCTCACAAATCTTGGATGAAAATCCATATTCAACCCAAGCATATCTGGTGTTACTAAAATTTGTCCATCACAATAAACACCGGCTCCAATTCCGATCGTTGGAACAGTAACTGAAGTAGAAATTTTTTTTGCAAGTGAAGCAGGAATTTTTTCAATCACGATACAAAAAGCTCCGGCTTGTTCGATTGCCTTGACATCGTTTAATATTTCAGCCGCTTCCGCTTTGGTTTTACCGCGTTCCCGATAACTACCAAATTGATGGATACTTTGTGGAGTTAATCCAACATGCCCCATAACCGGAATACCGGCTTCGGTGATTTTTCTGATTGTTTCGGCAACTCTCTCACCCCCTTCAAGTTTCACAGCGCTCGCCGATGTTTCTTTCATTATTCTTCCGGCGTTCCTGAATCCTTCATCAACACTAAGTTGATACGACATAAAAGGCATATCAACTACAACCATTGCTCTGTTTACGCCCTTAGCTACTGATTTGGTATGGTAGATCATTTCATCCATCGTAACAGGGAGGGTGGTTTCGTTGCCTTGAAATACGTTGCTGAGCGAATCTCCAACAAGTATAATATCTATTCCGGCATTGTCTAAAAGTTTTGCAGTGATAAAATCATAAGCGGTTAAAGCAGTGATTTTTATCTTTTTCTTTTTTAGCAAAGCAAGACTTTTTGTTGTGACCCGTTTGATTTCCTGTTCGGTACTCATTATAGTTACGCCTGAAGTTATGGTATAAATTCAAATTGCGCTTGTTTGTCAAATACAAAATCAAAATATTTTTCAAAGCCTTTTAAAATTGATTCTGATAAAAGATCATAATCAACGTTTTTGTTTAAAATTTGACCAAGTGTAGTTGTAGAGTCATCAATCTCATTTTTTAATTTTATTTTTTCTATATCAGATATTTTCATGTAATTCACAATATTGAGATGATAATCGCCGCATAAAATAGAACCATGCTGCAGGATGGTGTTATCTAATTTGCGCTGTGCACTTCCTACTACTTTTTTTCCATTGTATTTTAACTCGCTCTTTGCTGGTACTGCAAAGCAGATTACACCTTTTGTTTCTTTATACAAGGATTGAAAATCTGCTTGCACACTCTCTAGTTGAATAGTTTCCAGTTTTGGGTTAAAAAAAGTCAGTCCTTGTTTAAGTGCAATGTTAATCTCATGATAAATATTTTTTGCAGACGAATTTGAATTAATTGGCAGAATAACCGAGTAGGTCAACTCTTCAGAATGCAGAATTGCTCTGCCTCCGGTCGGTCTGATAACAATATCAATATTGTCTTTATTAGCTGAGTAACTATCTATAGAATCTTTTTTTTGATTTGCACCTAATGAGATACAAAAAGGCTGCCATCTGTAAGTTCTTAAAACTGCAGTATCTTCTGGTAATGATTTAGCAATTTGTAAATCAAAATTCATGTTAAATGAACCGGTATTCAAACCAGTGTCGATATGCTTCCATCTCATTTTCCTATCAAACCACGCTTACTGTTATTTATAAATTCAATAACATGTTTGACAAATTTATTTTCAATCAACTCATTTTCAATTTTAGCTTTTGCCTGGGAGACATTTAACGAATTATCATAAATATATCCATACGCTTTTTTTAATGCGAAAATATCTTCGTTTGAAAAGCCTCTTCTTCTTAAACCGATAACATTTAATCCAGAAAACTTTAACGGATAGCCTGCAGCAAGAATGTATGGAGGCAGATCCTGTGTAATTCTAAAACCGCCGCCAATCATGGAATGCTGACCAACAGTACAAAACTGATGAACTGGTGTTAATCCGCCAATAGTTACATAATTTTCAATATGCACATGACCGGCAAGCTGTACCCCGTTTGCAAGAATTACATTATCTCCAACAATGCAGTCATGAGCAACGTGGGAATATGCCATCAAGTAACAATTTTTACCAACCTCAGATTTGCCTGTTGATTTAGTACCTTTATGTAACGCAACAAACTCGTGAATAATACTATCATCTCCGACATAAAAATTTGTGGGTTCATTTTTATAACCTATATCCTGAGGCGCATTTGCTACTGAGGCTGATTGTTTTATCTTAACTCTGTTGCCAATTCTTGCTCCGTTATAAAGCACGGCAAAAGGACCGACTTCGCAATCGTCGCCAATTTCAACATCATCTTCTATTATGGCGTAAGGGTGAATGATAATTCTATCGCCAAGCTTTGCTTTTAAACTAACTATAGAGGTGGGGTGAACTTGATTCATAAACTAATTCTGATCCTTCATTGATTGTTCTCTATCAACAACACCCGCCATAAAATCAGCTTCGGCCACCAAAGTTTCATTTACGAAAGCTTTCCCACTCATCATAACGACTTTGCTTTTCTTGCTTGTCAATACTATTTCCAGAACCAATTGGTCGCCCGGCACAACCGGCTTTCTGAATTTAGCATTATTTATCTGCATAAAATAAACTAATTTTTCTGCCGGATTAAGAAACGCATTTAGAAGCAGCACCCCTCCTGTTTGAGCCATAGCTTCAATGATCAGTACTCCGGGCATTATTGGCTGACCTGGGAAATGCCCCGCAAAAAATGGTTCGTTAACAGTAACAGATTTCACTCCGATCACCTTCTTATCAAGTTCGAGGTGAATAATCTTATCGACAAGTAAAAAGGGATAACGATGAGGAAGTATTCGTTGGATTGCATTTATATCAAAGACGACACCTTCAGTTTTGACGAACTGATATTTTTTAACAAGTTTCTTCTGCTGATATAGTTTTCGAACCATCTTTGCAAATTCGACATTGGCTCGATGACCGGGTCTCGCTGCGAGTATTTGAGCTTTGATCGGGGCACCGATTAGAGCAAGGTCACCTAGTAAATCGAGTAGTTTGTGCCGAACGGGTTCATTTTTAAACCTGACGTTGATATTATTTAAAATTCCGTTTTCGCCAAGTATAAGTTTATTTTGTATTCCAAGTTTTTCGCTAAGAGTATCAAGTTCCGGCTGAGAAGGATTTCGATCAACAATTACGATTGCATTATCTATATCACCACCCTTAATTAAACCAGCATTGACTAATTGTTCTATCTCACTCAGGAAACAAAAAGTTCTTGCTGGAGCAAAATCATTCACAAATTCTTTTTCAAGATCGAACATACCGGTGTGTTGACTTCCCAAAGCAGGATTCTGATAATCAACCATTACGGTTACACGATAACTATCAAGTGGAAGTGCTACAATATCTATCTGTTTTTCTTCGTTGTGGTACATTACCGTTTCATCAATTATCAAATAATCTTTTGGTGCTTCTTGCTGCTGAAAACCTGCTTTTAGTAATGGCTCGACATAAGGCATAGCGCTGCCGTCGCCTATAGGCGGCTCGATCCCATCCAGTTCAATTATTATATTATCAATTTGAAGACCTACAATCGCAGCTAATACATGTTCAACCGTATAGACTTTCGCTTCACCAATTCCGAGAGTTGTTCCGCGAGAAACATCCACTACATTATCAGCCGTCGCTGAAATTTCCGGTTTTCCACCCAAATCCACACGAATAAATCTGATCCCATAATTTTCGGGGGCAGGTTTGAAAGTCATTGTGCAAAACGTTCCTGTATGCAACCCCACCCCTGAAATTGTCATTGGTTGCGAAATAGTTCTTTGTAGCTCAAGCATTTAGTTTCCTGAAAGTTTTAATTTTATATTCTTAATGTATTTGAAAAAATAGTAAGATAGGTATTTAAATACAATTAAAGCGACATTCAATATCTTAGGTTACATTTTGTAAAAATGATTATGTGAAATCAAAAATATCTATCGAAAGTAAAATGCAATAACTCAGTGAAAAAAATATCTATTTATAGGCTATTTCGCGATATCGATTTTTTCTTTGAGAATAGAAATTTCTTTTTCCAGCATTTTTATTTTCTCCACGTACTCTGGAAGATTTCGAAGATGTGCCTCTATTCGTTTTGCATGACCGAACTCTTTTGTCGGGCTCCCGAAGTACATACCGGGTTTACTAATAGATTTAGATACGCCGGACTGGGCAATTACGATTACATTATCACCTATTTCAATATGACCGACGACCCCCACCTGCCCGGCAAAAATGCAATGCTTTCCAATTTTGGCGCTTCCAGAGATTCCAGTTTGAGCCGACATTACAGTATCCTCGCCAACAACTACATTATGGGCTATCTGAACAAGATTATCAATCTTAACCCCTCGTTTTAAAATTGTTGAGCCAAGTGCTGCGCGATCAATGGTAACATTCGCGCCAATTTCCACGTCATCTTCTAAAATTACAATTCCAATTTGAGGAATTTTGTTATAAACACCTTTTTCGTCCGTAACATATCCAAAACCATCAGACCCGATAACTGCACCTGCATGTATAATTACCCTGTCCCCCAGTTTGCATCCTTCTCTGATGCTGACATTTTGAAAAATAACGGAGGCACTACCAATGGAAACATTTTCGAGCAATACCGAATTGTGAAATATTTTTGTGTGATCTCCTAAACTGCAACCAGCAGAAATGACAACATTTTTACCGATCGCAACATTGCGACCTATTTTGGCTGAAGGATGTATAAAGGCTGAAGAATCAATGCCCGTCAAAGAAAAATCCGGAGTGAAGTAATGAATTAAAATTTTTGCGAATGCTTTATTTGGGTCCGTACATTCGATATAAGTGATATTATCTCTGGTTTTATTGAATCCAGGTTTAACAATTATAGCGGAAGCTTTTGTAGAAGTAAAATACTTATCATATGCGGGCAGGTACAAAAAAGTCAAGTCGCCGTCTGATGCTTCTTCAATTTTCGAAAGTCGCTGTATTTCAAGTTTATCATCTCCGAAAATGCTACCTCCAATTAAGGAGGCAATATCCCTTATTTTAATTTTCATTTTTATTCGAGCTTTAATCTCTCTAAAACTTTTGCAGTAATGTCATACTCTTCTTTAGCATAAAGCAGAAGCACATCGCCGCTTCGATCGAAAACAAAATCAAGCTCTTCTTCTTTAGCAATATCAGTGATAGCATTAAATACTTTATTCTGGACAGGTTTCATTATTTCATCTTGCTTCTGAAAAAGTTCACCATTATTTCCAAATTTCTTTTCGCGGAATTCACCCACCTGCTTTTCAAGTTTAATGAGCTCCTGCTCGGTTTCAGCACGGGTTTGATCCGTCATTATTAATTTTCTTTTATCGTAATCATCATACTTGGTTTTCCATTCCTGTTCAAGTTTGGAAAGTTCTGTTTGCCACTCTTTAACCAAAGCATCCAACTTCTGATTTGCATCCTGGGCATCAGGAAGGTTCTCCATAATTGTATCCGAATCAACATAACCAATTTTTAACTGTGCAATTGATGATCCGGCAAAAAAAAGAAATGCACAAGTAATAAGCAAAGAGATTATTTTCATCGTTTCCTCAAAAATTTCATAACAAAAATATTTAAGCTAAAATTTGCATTGTGTATTATTTACAAGCCGCGTTTTAATTTATCAAGTACTTTAAAAGTAATATCAAAAGCAGAATCAGCGTAAAGAAGAATTATATCACCACTCTTATCAAAAACGAATTGCATGGCTTCCTCTTTAGCAACATCTTCAATTGCTTTATAAATTTTTGCTTTTATCGGGTTGAAGATTTCTTCTTGTTTCAAATAAATTTCGCCTGTGCCTTGTCCGAATTTAACTTGCGAGAACTGACGCAAGTCCTGCTCCATTTTAATAAGATTTTGTTCGGCTGCCGCTTTTTTATCGGGTGCCATTGTTTCAGCTTGTTTTTGATAATCAGCATAACCTTGCTGAAGAGCGACTTGCATAGAGTCGCGCTGTGCACTCCATAGATTGGTAATCGCATCCAGATCGCCCTGAGCTTTTATAGCTTCTGGAAATTGAGTAAGTATTATTTGAGAATCAACATAGCCTGTTTTTTGAGGCACTTGGGCGAAAATAATTGTTGCTTGAAGAATGACTAATACAATTGTGATCAGAAAGTTTTTCACTTTTTTTCCTTTTATAATTTAATATTAAATAATTAACTAAAATCCTTTGCCAAACTGAAAATGGAATAACCATGCAGGGTCTTTGCCATCTGTAAGTTGCCTGTCAAATCCATATCCAAGATCAAAACCAATTAATCCCAGAGGGTTAATAAAAATTCTTGCGCCGATGCCAACCGATCGGCGTAAATTAAAAATGTCGGTTTTGTCAAAATTTTCAAAAACATTTCCAGCCTCGGCGAATGCTAATAAATAAAGCGGAATCGGTTCGAGTGCAACAGCAAATCTAAATTCAGTTGTAAATCGTGTCATCACCCTTCCACCTATAACATCACCGTTTGCATTTCTCGGTCCGACAGTTCGATCATCGTAACCACGCAGTGGTGATGTAGCAATTACCAGCCCATTACCGCCCATATAATAGAATTCGAACGGTTGAATTTGTGTACCTTTTACTATCTCATCGATGTAACCGAGGTCTGCTACGGTGTATAAAACCAACCTGTTTGAATTGAATAATTTCCTGTACCACTCAGCAGTAAAACTAATTTTTAGATAATCAACATCACCGGGTAAAAACGGACCTCCGGAAATTTCACCATCTAAAGAAAAACTTGAACCGAAAGAAGGGAATATTGGATTATCAATATTCTTTCTGCTCAAAGTTGCTCCAACTGTAAATTGATTTGTAACTCCTTCTGCGTAAAAATTTTGTCCTTCAATTACATTGTTGTATTGATATTTAAACCTGCCCAAGAGATAAAAAAAGTCATCGGGCCATTTCAATCTTCTACCCAAACGCAATGTTCCGCCGGATTGTCTTAAATCATAAATATATTGCTGCCGCGTATCAAAAACCTCAAAACCTGCTAAGGTTGGTGTATCAAATAACCATGGTTCCGTAAAACCAACAGTAAATGTCCGATAAATAGAACCGACGCCGAACTGCCAATTGAAACTTAATATTTGTCCACCCCCCAATGAAAATGGTTCAGCGATAGAAAAATTAGTGAGTGTTATTCCCATCGCACCGCTGAAACCAAAGCTGCCACTGTATCCCACCGAAGCGTTGAGGTAATCACTTGATTTTTCTTCAACATTGAAACCGACATCTACAGTACTGTCGCTGCTAAGTTTTGTAGAGATACCGGAGGGTCCATAAAGTTTTTCAACATTAAAGTATTGGAGGTTTGCAAGTTGTTGAATACTTCGGAAAAGAAATCCCCGGTTGAAATAATCGCCTGGAATTGTATAAAGTTCGCGACGAATAACTTTGTCCTTTGTTTTATCATTTCCCGCAATGATTACATTTCCAATTCGAAATTGATTTCTTTCTTCCAGCCTTATTGTAACATCAATTGAGTCTTGAGGGATCTTCGTTTCCGTAGTAGTAAGATTGAATGTCAGATATCCATTATCCAAATACATTGCATAGATGTCGCTCTGTTTTTCATTTCCTTTTAAGTTTTGTTCGAATCTTTCATAATCATAAATGTCGCCTTCCTTAAAATCTAACCTTTCATTCAACTGATTTGCAGAGTAAACAGTGTTACCAATCCAATTAATATTTCTTATTTTGTATTGAGTTCCTTCGAAGACATTAATAACTATTCGCATATCTTCGTTATTGTTATAATACAGGATTGAATCGCTGATTAAATCAGCATCGCGGTAGCCATTTTTTCTGTAAAAATTAATAATAGCTTCTTTATCTTTTTCATAATCGTCGGGGTTGAATTCAGCACTGCTCCAAAATTTCCACCAAACTGATTCTGAAGTTTCATCCATAGCAGATTTCAAATCATCATCTTCAAGTGAAACATTACCGTTAAAATTTATTTCGCGGACAGTTGTTGCCTCCCCCTCGGTAATTTCTAATTTGAGTAAAATTCTATCTTTTATTTTTGTTAAGAGATTAGAATAATAAGGGTCATTTGGTTCGTAGGATAATTTATATTCATCAGAAAGATCAATCGTATTACGCCAGGTGACTTCAATTTCATCTTCTAACGAATCGACAGTGAAAAACGAATAATATTTTGGATTGATTTTAGCATTTAGCATTCCTTCTTTTTTATAATCCTGCAGCAGTCGTTGTTTTAGATTTGCAACATCCTGTGGTTTTAATATTTGTCCGCGGATGAATGGGATTTTTTGCTCAATATCCTTTTCGCTCAGTTCATCATTTCCTTCAAATACAGTTCTTTCAATACGCGGATACTCCTGGACTTTAATTAAAAGAAAAACCCCTTCCGAGACTTCTTTTTCAATTTGAATTTGAATGTCTGAAAAAATATTAAGCGACCAAATTTGCCGAATTGCATTTAAAGTTTGATCACCTGGTATTTGTATTTCATCGCCAACTTTAAGTCCGCTGTTTACAATAATTGTAGCTGCATCGGCAGATATACTTCCTTCAACTGCAATACCAAGGATTTTATAACTTCGGGGATTTACCTGAGCGAATAACAAACTATTAAATATGAAAATGAATAAAATCAGATTATGCAATTTCTTTAGGGGAGTCAGAGACATTCTTTACGCCTTTATCATTCTTTTTTAATTGTTCACTTACTTTACCGAATCTTCTTTCACGTTTCTGAAAATTTCTAATGGCATCATAAAGATGTTCTCTGTTAAATTCAGGCCAGTACACATCGGTAATATAGAATTCTGAATAAGCAATTTGCCAGAGCAAAAAATTACTTACTCTAAATTCTCCACTTGTTCTAATAACCAGATCAGGATCTGGCATGTTACGCGTGGTGAGATGATCAGAAAATATTTTTTCATCAATCTCTCCAGCATTTATTTTTCTTTCCTCAATTTCTTTTGAGATATTATTTATAGCTCTTAAAATTTCCCATCTTCCGCTATAACTCAATGCAAGATTCAGAACCATTTTTTTATTGTTTTTCGTTTTTTCAACATCTTCTAATAATTGATTTTGAACTTCAACAGGCAGAGACGAAATATCACCGATTGTTGTTAGCTTAATATCATTCTCATGAAGTTCGCTCGTTCTGTCCTTCAAACTGCGAAGCAGCAATCTCATCAATACTGAAACTTCTTCTTGTGGTCTTTTCCAGTTTTCGGTTGAAAACGTGTAAAGAGTAAGATATTTAACTCCAAGTTGGGTACAAGTTTCGACAATATTTCTAACAGTATCAACACCTCTTTTATGACCGGCGGCACGCGGCAGACCACGTTTCTTTGCCCACCTTCCATTGCCATCCATAATTATGGCAATGTGTTTAGGAATTTCGCCTGATGACTTGAGTTTTGATTGAGTATTTTTATCTGATTCAGTTTGTTTTTTAGCCAATTTATTTCCTGTTTCCAAAAGAGCGCCCAAAATTAAATTTATAGCACTTTAATGTCAAGGTAACTAAAATAACTAAAATATATGAATGCACGAAGAAAATCACATTCGCTTCGAGCACAAAGCAGCAAGATATTAGCAGGATTTAATAAATCGAGTGTAATAATTTTAGGAAAAAAGAGTTGATTGCTTTTTTCTAATTACGTTCTGATTTAATGAAGGGTCAATTATTTGAATCAAGCGGATATTTTTTTTCACTTCCTCATTTAGGCTTTGAATAATTAATTTTGCTTTGCTATAAAGTTGAAATGGTACGCCAACAAAAAGAACTACCTTTTTATTTGCCCACCTGGTTTGACGCGAAGCAAGGAAACTCAGCTTATCCGAAATTGAATATGATTCAACATCATCTTCACTAAGTATGATTCCTATTGCATAATCATTTTTGTACTTTGCAATTATATCAACTTCATGGCCCCCGATTTTTGTGGGTTCGGGTAGATAAGTACCAAATTTTCGACTAATCGTTAAATACCCTCGTTTCCAAAAATGATCAATTAATAAATCAACATTTTTTTTCTGTGTTAAGTTCATATGGCATCAAGATATTATTGGAATTATTGGTGAAAATCTTTTTTTATTTAAGATCTTAATATTAGCTATCATTTTATATTCAAATCTTTTTACTTCACTGGACTTTTCCATTCTGCCGTAGATAACTTTATTGCCGAGCTTGTCTGTGCTAATAAAGTAAGGGTCAATCACAATTTCATTTAGACCATATAAGAATTGTAATGAAGTTCTTCTTTTGATAGCATATGAAAATATTTCAGATTTCATTTTTTCTTCCCTTTAGTTTATCCAACGAAAGATGCCTAAGACTTTTCCAACAATTGAAAAATTTTTCTTATTACTTACTTCTATTGGTTTATAATTATCATTTCCCGGTATTAGTCTTATCGCAGAATTTTTTCGTTCAAGTTTTTTAACTGTAACCTCATCATCAAGCATTGCAACAACGATATCACCGTTGAGAGTTTCTTCATTCGGCGAAACAATTAAAAGATCATCTTCAAAAATGCCAACATTTATCATACTATCTCCGCGCACTTTTAAGGCGAAACAATCTTCAGATTTTTTTATGAATTGGGGATCAATCACAATTGTTCCTTCATGATTTTCTACTGCGTTAATCGGCGATCCTGCGGCTACTCTTCCGACAATTGGAACTTGAGTAAATGTATTTGTCCTTCTTAAATATTTATCATCATTCTGAAGAATTGTTATCCCTCTGCTTGCATTACTCTCGATGTTTAAATACCCCTTTTTAACAAGTGCATCAAGATGTCGTTTAACTCCAAAAGTGGATGAGATCTCAAATTTTTTTCCAATCTCACGAAGCGTTGGGGGATAGCCTACTTCGTCCCGGTATTGTTCAATAAAACTTAAAATCTGCTGTTGACGATCTGTTAATTTATTTTTCATAATGTGTTCTTTTGTTCACTACAAACATAGTGAACATAAAAGCACTTGTCAAGAGAAATTTTTGGAATTTTAAAAAAAATTACGGGGATAAAGTTTTTTATCTTTTGATATTCCTGGAAGTATAAAAAATAAAAAAGGATGAGCCAATTATAATTTTAATTTGCTCATCCTATTTATAGAAAGCCTAAAGAATAAAATTTATGAAACTGCAACTTCCTTTTTTTCAACATAAGTCAACCAGTTATGAGTATCTGGCTTTAAACCATAATGTAAAGAAGTCAGTTCGTTGAATAGTTTTACTGCAAGTTCGCCGGGTTGACCATTATTTATTGTCATTGTAAAATCCTTATAAGTAAGCCAGCCAACTGAACTAATTATAGCGGCGGTGCCTGTTCCAAATACACCAAGTAGATTTCCATTCTTATATTTATCTATCACTTCATCAATTGTAACCAACCGCTCGTTGATAGTCATTCCCCAATCTTTTAAAATCTGGATTACCGATCTTCTTGTTACACCGGGAAGAATACTGCCGGTAAGTTTTGGAGTTACTACTTCATCTTTAAAGCGGATAAAAATATTCATAGTACCGACTTCTTCAATATTTTTTTGTTCAATTCCATCAAGCCACAGAACTTGTGTAAAACCTTTTATTCTTGCTTCTTCGGCAGCAAGCAGACTCGCTGCATAATTAGCCGGAGTTTTGCATTCACCCAATCCCTTGCGTACCGCACGAACGTACTCATCCTGAACAAGAATTTTTACAGGTTTAAATCCTTCGGGATAATAAGCGCCAACTGGAGAAAGTAGTATAATTAGCTTGAAGTTTGATGATGGCTTAACACCAAGCACTGGATCGGAGCCTAAAATAAATGGTCTAATGTAAAGTGCTTCACCTTGTTTTACCGGAATCCAATCTTTTTCAATTAAGATTAATTCTTTCATCGCCTCAAGAATAAAATTAACATCAACATCAGGTATGCAAACACGACGGGAAGAATTATTTAGTCTTTCAATATGGGCTTCGGGTCGAAACATAACAACTTCATCATTAACGGTCTTAAATGCTTTTAGTCCTTCAAACACAGCTTGACCATAATGCATAAACATAGAGGCAGGATGAAGAGCTAAATCATCAACAGTTTTTATGGTTGCATTGTGCCAACCTTTCGAAGGTTCATAATCCATTTCGAACATGTGATCAGTAAAGTATTTCCCAAACCCTAAGTTTTCAGGAATGCTTATTTTACCGACTCTTTCTCGAATCTGATATTTTATTTTTTCCATTATGCTGCCTAAATTTTTGATTAAATCTTTGCTTCAATTTTACGGAAATTAATTCACACTTAAAAATGATAAAGCGAAACTATTCACCAATATAAATAGAGAATCTGAATTCAGAATTATTGAACGAATCATTGAAAAAAGTTTTCTTAAACGTCAAACGTCAAATCCCAAAGGGGCAAACGTGAAACGCCAGACATTAAACGAAAAGGCAGTTTTGCATTTTTATGCGAGGCTGCCTTTTTTTAATGTACAATGTAGAATTTACAATGTTCAATTAAAACCAATGAGGAAATTCAACAATTTAGCAATTAAGCAATTCAACAATTTGACAATTCAGCAATTGACCTCTAAAAAATAACTTTACATTTACTTTGAATTTGTTTAAGTTTTCACTGAGGAAAAGAAAATGAATAATTTCTTGGCACGATATTTAGTTCTCTCTCTGTCTGTCTGTGTAATGCACCCCCAAAAGCAAGAGAAAAAATCATATGACATTTTTATATGTTAATTGTTTTTCAAAATCAATTGGGCTCAAATAACCTAAAGTTGAATGAGGGAGTGTAAATAAAGCACTTAACAGACGAGTTGAGTTTATTAAACTGTAAAAGTATTCTAGGCTGGATTTAAAATTGCTAATAAATCCAGCATCATTTAAACTTTCTTAACCTGTACATATAAATATATATAAATCTCTTAATCAGGATTTACAATGAAAATTAAACATCTTACCCGGGAAACAAAGATCTGGTTGAATCTGAATAATATCATTTTTCTTTTCTTATTTATTTTACTTTATACTCCCTTATTGTTAGCACAAGTTGATACAACAAAAATTAAAAATGAGCAAAAGGAAACCATTAAAAAAATGCAAGATGCTCAAAAGAAGGGACTCGAGCAGCTCAAAAATATGGGAATCCAAATAGACCCAAACAAAAAATTGACAAAGGAGGATGCTAAAAAACTAACAGAAGATTTGCTAAAATCATCTGGTAAAATGACAGAACAGTTTAAGATGCAGAAGGAACAGAAACATGTAGATGTAAAGATTAGCAGCACTCTTCCAACTTCTGAGCAAATTGTGCAAATAGCCCAACGATTCTTTGACCATAGTTATAAAAAATTAAATGCTATTGATAAAAATGCTTTTGACATTGATTTTAAAGATGCAAAAAACAAAGGATTTGATCTTGATGCTGTTCGATCGCTTTGTAATAAAGGATCGGAAATCATCACTTTTGGAAATGATCATAATTTTGCTTGCGTTTATCTTACCGCTGCAGTTAAATCTAATCCGAAAGATACACTTAGTGTAAACAATTTTGGAGGTTACCTTCGCATCATAGATTCAATATCAACCTCTCTACCTGTATTATTGTATGCAAATAAATTGTTTTCAGAAAGCCCCGTTATTCTTACGCAAATCGGTTGCAGCCTGCTTGAGCTTGGTGATGAAATAAAGGGAGAAAAATATTTAAAAGAAGCATTAAAATATAATCCGAATTTTGGACAGGCTCACTCTGCGTTATGTGAAGTTTATATCAGGCAAAATCGTTTACAGGATGCAATAATTGAATTATTTGCTGGTGTTAAAGGCATGGGTGCATCATACGGTCAAGCTTCTCAACATCTTATGAATCTTCAGATGGAGTATTCGGCAGACTCTGATACAAAAGAAGAGTTTTGGGGGGAAACAAAAAAACAGTTAGATCCAACAAATGCCTCAGATGTTCTTGCCCCGCTTGTACCTGAAGTTACACGTATTGAAATGCCTCGTTTTAATTTCGCCCTGAAAGTAGAAGACTGGACCTCAGGCGGAGGACAAGTTAGCGCAATGGATGCATTCCAATCCTTTCATAAATATGTTCTAAGTTTTGTTGAGACTTTTCAATCAGTTCATCAAGAAGTTCCTAATATTTCTGAAAATTCTGTATTAAGAGATTATCCTAACGAGAGGTTTGCTCTTGATTGTATTACCGAAATGTTTATGCACTTTTCAAATAAAGAGAGTAAAAGATTTCAAAAGATAGTTGATGATATAGTGCTTAGAATTGGAGATGCAAAAACAAGGTATATCGAAAATCTTAATAAGTATCAAAACGAATATTTGCAAAGCTTAAATCTTTGTTATCAACAAAACGAAAGCTGTAATAAAGAGTGTGATAAATATAAGACTGATTTTGAAGTGTGGGAAAAGTGTACAAACCGATGTGAAGAAATTAACGATGTTTGCTCTAAGGAAGCTTACAGAAAATATTGCGAACAGCAATGTCCGAACGCCAATAAGCTAAATTCAACACTTCGTACTGAATACGCATCTTTTACTGAGGCTTTCAATCAAATGGTAAACAAACAAAAAGAATTTCTTGATGATCTTTATGGTTTTTCAAATCCATGGTTCCAAAAGATTTACAGCCCTTACTGGAGTAAAATATATGCTTATGAAATTAGAAGAGTGGCTCTTTCAATAATTGAGAATACTTATTTCTACTACCCGCAATATTTTGATCCACCGGTAAATGATGAGTGTGGTTCTGATTGTTCTGTTTTTTCTACTCCGTTCAGAGTCTCACCTGAAGAAGTTGATAAGAAAAATCCAGATGGTAATAACTGTCCGGAACATACAAAGTTTAAAATACCTCTTGCCATTTGTGAGTTAGGATTAGATTGTGAAAGTATTGAATTTGGCTGTTCTGCAATTGTTGCCGGTTCTGTTAAAAGAAATTTTAGAAAGAAAAACATAGCTATTTTTATTGGCGTTGGTGTAAAGGGAGAGCTTGGAGTAATTGGTGCGGAAGCTAAGGCAGGAGCAGTTGTTACCGTTAACGATAATGGCGAGGTAGATGATGTTGGCGGTAAAATGGATGTTTCGATTACTGGTGGAATTGGCGCGGCTAAGGTTGGGGTTTCATCATCTGGAAGTTTAACTGTGATGAAAGGATTTGACTCAAAGGTTGATTTTGTTGGAGGATTTAGTAAACCCAAGTAATAAGTTTTCAACCCACGTTAATTTGAGAATAAAAATAATTAAATTTACAATACATATACTATAGACGAAAGGAATTTTATGAAAAAAATTTTATCCGCACTGCTCGTTTTTATTTCAACATCTTTTTTTGCAGTTGCACAAGAAGAAAATCCTGATTGCAAAGATCACAAACTTTTAACAAGGCTAAATAATTTTTATTTGGTTAGCTGTGAAGAAAATTTTAACGAGTTAACATTAAGGCTTGATAACAATAAAACAGAAACAAAAGAAGGAAACTTATTTAGTCTTGACTATGTTTTTAATGCTAATGCTGGCGAAAAACCTAAAAGCCCGCTGCAGATAATAAAAAATTATGAAAACGCGATTGTAAAAAATGGCGGTAAGATGCTTTATAAAAATACAAATGCACTTGATGCTGATCTGGAAGCAACATACTATTTATCAACAAAAGAAAAAGAATATTGGATAAAGCTCTTCAACTTTGGCGGAACTCCAAATGAAGTAGAAAGATTTATGCTTTATGTTTTAGAAATGGAATCTATGAAACAAGAGATTGAAGCCTCAGAAATGTTTGAAGCAATAAACAAAGATGGATTTATCGCGCTTTACATAAATTTTGAAACAGGAAAATCAGATATAAAACCTGAATCACAGCAAATTGTTGAGCAAATAGTTACAATGCTAAAACAAAATCCTGGGTTAAAAGTTAGTGTTGAAGGACATACTGATAACGTTGGATCAGATAAATCAAATCAAACGCTTTCTGAAAACAGAGCTAAATCTGTAATGAATGTGTTAATCTCGGGCGGAATTGAAAAATCAAGATTATCATCAAAAGGATGGGGCGCAACTAAACCGGTTGGCGATAATTCAACCGAGGATGGAAGATATAAAAACCGCAGAGTTGAAATCGTAAAAAAATAAATTTTATATTTTGGTGCAATAAATCACTCAATTAAATTAAATTTTAGTTGAGTGATTTTTTTTACAATCATACAAATATGAAAAACATTAACACACATATTCTTTGGTGGTTTACATTTCCGTTTATCGCAATTTTTAATGCAACATTACGCGAGCTAATTTATAAAAAACCGCTTGGTGATTTAGCTGCTCATCAAATTTCCACTTTAACAGGAATAATTATTTTTGCCATTGTGTTTTATTTCATCTTTAAAAAATGGAAAATTGAATCTGTTAAACACGCTGCATTAGTTGGCATAACCTGGCTTGTGTTAACAATCTTATTTGAA